>UMIP01043137.1_pt1 | contig 93388 bp, 75 predicted proteins | sample 1965751 | NCBI WGS metagenome assembly UMIP01 (sample SAMEA4836117, study PRJEB28245) | human gut metagenome | biome: gut microbiome; material: fecal sample | place: Denmark | collected 2008
CCTTAATCGTGTATTGGATGATAGTTGCGGATTTTAGGTATAATATAAACGCCCGATACAGAACAATATTGTATCGGACGTTATAATAATACTATTTTATTGGTCTTACATCAGTGTTTACGAAGCAATTTATTTCGTATAAGGGAGTTAACGTAGTTGCGTTCGTTCTTGCGCAGTCCGATGACGTAAAGCAGCAGGACGAAGTAAGTATAAGCCACCGCAACGCTCGATATAGGCCCTATCACCTGTTTCAGACAGAGCGTCGGAACGAAAAGAAGCGTTATCAGAAGCACCGGAACGTACGAACCGCGCACAAGAGCCCATACATCGAACTTCGTGATGCGGACAATGATGAACGGACGCACCAAGAATACAAGGAACGAGAAGGCTATGTAGACATAGAACAGATATTCAGGCGGCATGCCCCGGCGCATCGCCAGATAGCCTACGACAATGGAACTGACGAGCAATGTATTGACAATGATCTGATATAGCTTTATCTTTCCCGTAGCAAACACGAAGTCGTTGACACCGGCATTAATGGAAAATATCAGGATGTCGACAATGAGCAGATGGGTGAACGTTATGGCATACGGCGGCACCTCCTTCAACCACAAGCCGAAGATCACTTCCGGCGCAAGGATGAAGGGAATGGAGACGAAGAACATTGAGAGGTAAGTGGCTTTGGAAGCCAGACAGACCAGCGACGTGCAGCGGTCAAGATTGCCTGCAGCATAGTTCTTCACAATCTGCGGCGAGATGGGTTTCTGCGCGTTGTTGGCGAATGTCTGAAGTATGGTTCCGACGGAATTGGCTACGGCAAGTCCGGCGTTCATCGTGGTGCTGAAGAACATGTTGATGATGAGCGCACCACCCTGAGCCTTGCCGATTGTGGCTATGGCTCCGATGCCTATACCGATGGAGAAATTGAGCACATCATAGTATTTGCGCCACTCACGCACAAAGACAAAGCGGGTGATGGCTGCAAACTGCCTGCGGCAATAGGCGAAGAACACCACCGTGGGGAAGGCGGTCATGAATGCCATCACGTAGGTATAGATGATCAGCTTATGCTCGAAATGATCGATGAGCAGATAAGTGAAGAAAAGCTTGAAAAGACTCATAGCCACATCCGTTGAGCAGAACACAAGGAAGCGCTCGCGGGCTATGAGCAGTCCGTTATAGGGCACGCCGATGAACGACATCGCCGCAGCCACGATAGATACATCGAACACGCGCAGCACGGTCTGCATGTCGCCGTCATAGCTGACATGGTGCATGATATACCAATGTCCGGCGGGCAAAGCTATCGCCACGGTCAGCAAGGCTATGAGCACATGTATAACAAGGTTCACGTTGAACTGACGGCACACCTCCTCCTGATCGTTCTTGCCGATGGCAATGGCGATGAAACGGTTGGAGGTGGTCACCATGATGGTGTTGATGATACTTATGAAGGTGATGATGCAGGCAATGACCGAATACAATCCGTAGTCGCTTATACCCAATGCCTGCAGACTGAAACGCGTGTAGAGCAGTCCGCTGATGGATATAATGGCAAGTCGGATGTAAAGTATGAGCGAGTTTACCGCTATCGATTTGTTTGTATTTTCCTGCATCTTCAAGTGGTTTTTATTTTTATACTGTCGTCAGATTGCTCTTGTCCGCATCTGCATAGACGTAATGCGAATAATAGAGCAAGGCGAGGGCGTAAAACATAATGGTGTACGGATACATCTCAAAGAGAGACATAACCCAAAGACATGCCACAGCCAGAAGCAGCAGCTGCATGTTCTTTATCTTCAGATACGGCATAATGGTCTTCACCACCTTGCTGCATATCATTATATATATGCTCAGCAATATCACTCCGCCATGTATGAGGATGGAGAGAATAAAGTTGTGAGGACCGATGGCGAAGGCCGACATATTGGCCTTGAACCAGTCGGCATCGGCGAATCCCCAACCCCAGATGGGCGACTCTTCTATTATCTTCAGGGCGCTTTCCCACATGTGTGTACGGTAAGTGAAGGTAAGGTCCTTCTTCAGCACATCCTCCACGATGTATACCGCAAGCCCGTTGTTCTCAAGTCCGCGTCCGTTGAACACCACAAATATCTGGAAGAGCAGAAAGACGACGAACAGTCCACATATGGCAGTCATCCGCAACTTGGACGTCGGCAGCAGACAGCAAACAAGGAAAACGAGAATCATCGATAGGGATGTCATCGAACCTACCATCGCCAACGAAGCTATAATGACAATGGCAAGGGCAATAAAGTTGATGAGCCAGATGCGTGAATAACGCAGACAAAGGACATTACTTGCCAACGCCACCATCATTCGGCATCCCATCTGATTGTAGTTGTTGCCGAACAGATAGCCCGTCGCGTCCTTATAGTCGTCAACAAGCCAAAGAAGCGGATGCGTCACGAGGTGGACAAAGTTAATCCACACGCAGACCGTGAAAGCTACGGTGAAGCACTTTATCACCATATCCATGCGATGACGATAATAACGCATGATGAGCAACATGAGCCAGATGAAGACACTGTTGTAAATGGCATTGCGGATGTCGTTGACATTTACTACGGTTAGTCCGATAAGAATAAAAAGATACAGGAAATTGAGAAAGCCGTATTGCGACATTTCCTTTTCACGCGCAACTAACGCCAGCATAAACAGAAAACTGACAAGGTTAATTGCTAAAACACCATACGAAAGCGCCGGCATCTTGAGTTCTGACAGCGAAATGGTGACATTCAACACAACGAAGAATATCATCATAAACGGCAATAGCGTCATGTCATGCAGACTGACGCGAGTGGACACTTTGTCGAAATATAGTGGTATTCGCTTTAAACGGAACAGCGACATTTATGGTTCTCCTTTTAATAAATAAATGGGAAGGCGACGATGCGCCTCCCCTTATGTTTATGCTTTTGTAAAGAGCTGCTTGCGCGCAAGCCACAAGGCTGTGACGAATGTGGCAAGGAAGCACATACCAAGTATGAAGATGATGCGCTTCGGACCGGCTGGCTTCACCGGCACGGTTGCACACTGCAACGTCGTGAACGCCGGAGTCTTCTCCTGGAGCTTGGCGCGCATGGCTTCAAGCTGTGTGCGCATGGCGCTGTAGGTGTTGAACTTCAGCTGCATCTCGTTCTCCAGTTCGTCGCGCTTCGAGAGGAACGACTGCAGCATAACGTCCTGGTTGGCATCGCAGTAGGCGCTGTATATCTGTGCGCAGTATTCGTACTCCTTCTTCGACTTTACGGCGAGCTTCTCGTAGTGCTCAACGTCTACGCGCGCCTTGTTGGTGCGGTAGCGTGTGATGAAGTCCTGAAGATGCACACGCACCGAGTCTGCCATCGTAGCGCAGACAAGCGGGTCCTGTGCTTCTACCTTTATGGTTATTACCTCCGTTTTCTTGTCTACATCGCAACTGATGTTGCTTTTTATTTCATCAAGCAATTTTGAGTCTCTCTCCGACATACGGAACGGATCCATCTGCGCACCGCTGCGCAAGCCTTTCGTGTTTTCCTTCTTCTTGAAGCAAGAAGTAACCTTGCGCATCACATACTTGAACGGAGCCGTTATCGGGTTCTTCTCCTGATGCTTGCGCATATATGTGTAGTAGTCGGTGCTCAGGCTCTTGTCCATCGTTGTCACCTTGATGCCAAGCAGACCGATAATAAACTCGTTCGACTCGACCAACTCAGGATAGAGCAATGGATAGATGGCGTCCTGCGAAGAACCGCCGAGGTTTACGCCGAACTGGGAAGCAAGCGACGAGAGGCCGCCGGCTATATTCTCGCTCGTTGCCTCCGGCGCCAGCGTCACGTTACAACGGTAGTAGCGTGGTTGTGGAAAGATATATAAGCACGACAGCACAAACACTATCGGCAGAACGATGAAGAAAACCTTCTTCTTCGACTTAAGCAACTTGAACACCTCTACGAGGTCAATCACGTCTTTCTTTTGTTCGCTCATTGTTATATGTTATTCTATACAATCTGTTTGTATAATTCTCTGTACAATCTGTTTATTTACGTTCTGAGAATCCGCGATGGGATTCTCAGAACTGATATCTTTCTCAGACCTTACTTCGTAATGATGTTACTGATTGTAGCGATCATCGCAGCGATTGACGACATGCTCGATCCCATACTCATCATCTCGGCAGCTGACATCTTGCGCTTCAGCTTAGCAGGAACTACAATCTCGCAGCCCGGCTGCACCTTCGCTCCGTGACTCAGCTTCGACACCTTGCCGTTCATATATATAATGTATGCACGACCCTTTACGGCGTCTGAAGCATAGCCGCCTGCCTGGTCGATGTAGTAGCCAGCACGCTTTCCGCGCTCATAAGCCACGGTATTGGCGTACATCACGGCTCCGTTCACCTTCACCGTTCCGTTATACTGCGGCACAATAAGGCGGTCGCCGTCGCGCAATACGAGGTCGGCGTCAGAGCCCGGATTCTTCATAGCCTCAGCAAGGTCGATACCTACGGGATACTCGTCGGGCACCTGGAACTTCTCAATGTTGGCCTTTGTAGCGTCCTGGGCTGTAGACTGCAGAGCTGCGGCGTTGTTGGCACTTGCCGAGAGCTGCAGAAGGTTCTTCTTCTGTTCCTCCTGCTGCATCTTCAGTACGGCCTCCATACGTGCCTTTTCTGTTTCGTTAGCCTTGCGCATGAGTCGCGCACCCTTGATATACGCGAGTCCGTTCGAGCCGCCCGACTTCTTGAAGAGGTCGCTCAAGCGTGTGTTGTTGCGCTCCAGAGCGTAGGTTCCGGCGAAGAGCACCTCGCCTTCTACCGACACGTTCTGCTGCTCGGTGTAGCCCGGCGAGCGCATTACGTACACTTCGTCGAAGGGCATGAGCGTCAGCGTGCGGTCGCCGTCAACAGCAAAGTTGTCTTTCAGCGCCACGTTGAATGTCTTTGCGATGACGCTGTCTGGACGCAACGCCTTCGGGTCGCTCACACGTCGGCTGATGCTCACGTTCATGAGCGACGCCTTGTCGGTGAGACCGCCAGCCTGTATGATGAAATCCTCTACAGTTTCGTTATCAGCGTACTTGTACACACCGGGATACTGCACCTCGCCACGTATCGTGAGCGTTCGGTCGGACATCTTCTCTGTCTTGGTAGCCACAAAGAGCACGTCGTTCTCCTTCAATGGGATGTCGGCAACACGACCGCTCATAATGCCCTCGATGTCTACGCTGACCACCTCAAGCGTACGGTCTGCCTTCATGCGGTGCATCACAGCACGCGAAGTGATAGCATCTTCTGTAACACCGTCGGCGTGCTCGATGAGCGAACGTACGCTGTTCACCTGCTCGCCGAGGTTATACATACCCGGACGGAACACGGCTCCCTTCACCTCAACGGTGTTGGCGTAGCGTGCCATGATTGAGTCGACAGACACAGAGTCGCCGTCGGCTACATGGAAGCTCGCAAAGTCGAACTCCTCAACGTTATATGCCGAGTATTCCTTTCCGTTCTTACGGTTCACACGCACGGCCTTCTTGTAAGCGTCGCCAGTGAAACCGCCCGTGTATTTCAGCAACGAAGCGATCGACTCGTTGGGTTTCATCTCGTAGAACATAGGACGCTTCACCTTACCCGTTACGTTCACAAGACAATCGTACGGGCCTACAACAACCACGTCGTTGTCGGCGAGACGCACATTGCCCGTGAGCTTTCCGTTGAGGATATAGTCGTAGATGTCGACGGTTGTTATAAGACGGTTATTGCGATATACCTTGATATTACGGAGCGTACCGATGTCGTTTGTGCCGCCAGCCATGTAGAGGGCGTGGAAGACAGTAGCAAAAGCCGAGAGTGTGTAGGTACCAGGTGTCTTCACCTCGCCCATCACGTTAACAATGATAGTGCGTGTCTGACCTACCGACAGCTTTACCTTAGAACTGCTATAGCGTGCGCCAAGCGTAGAGCGAAGGCGTCTGTTAGCCTGATCAACTGTAAGTCCGCCAACGTGTACGGGTCCGAAACCTTCGATGGTTATCTCGCCTTCAGGCGACACGGTGCACTGCTCCGACTTCTGCGAAGCGCCGTAGATATCCACGAAGACTGCATCGCCCGGACCGAGGACGTAGCTCTGCGGTGTAGCGATGTTCATGTTCGGCTCGAACGAGAGTTCCTGATTGTTGAAGATGTCGCGTCCGAACACTTTCTTCTTCAGAGCGTCGCGCTCTGCAAGCAGCTGCTCAAGCATCTGTGCAGTATCGGGCACAAGCTCGAACATCTCGCGCTGATAGTCCATAAACTCCTCGTCGGTCTCATCGTAGGTGTTCTTGTACTTGCGATCGCGTTCTGCCTTCAGGCGCATGCTCGAATACTGCGAAGCCTTCTGCGTAGCTTCCTTGCCATAGTCGTCGCGCTTTGCCAGTTCGCGCGGATTGCCGTTGTTGGTACGCAGACGCGACTCGTCCTTGCCCGTCGTGTTGTCCGACACATTACCCAATCCGCCCTGCTTCATCTGGCGTTCGTACTTGTTGCGCACGCGGCGAATCTGCGAGATGTCCACACCACGCTGCATAAGCTTGGTCACAATCTCCGACTGCGACCTACCAGAGTTGTGTTCCTTTACGATGTACTGCATCACCTGCTGGTCGGTCATCGACGACTGTGCCATGGCAGCCAACGGCAGGAACATGAACAAGAACAGATAAATAACGTATTTCTTCATTGTCAATATTGTTTTCTTTAAATAACTCTTTTTTCGTTGTTTTATTGTATTACAGCTTGCCAAGTGTCTTCTGATACACATCTTTAAGCACAAGTCCGGCTATCGTGAAGCCGAATATTGCCGTGATGTGCGCCATCGATCCGTTTGTCTGCGCCTTCTGTATCAGGCAGGGGTCGTTGCCTGTATCGCTGCCGCGATTGTCGAGCAGCTCCTCGCTGTATACGCACTGGAACTTGTGCGCTGGTTTCAAACCTGCGCGCTTCATGCGCTTGCGCAGCGCCGATCCGAGCGGACAGCCACGCACCTTCCAGAACTCAGTCACGCGTATTTGCGTAGAATCCATCTTCAACGCAGCGCCCATTGACGAGAAGAACACGGCATTGGTCTCGCAGGCACGCATAATGAGCGATATCTTATCCTTCAGCGAGTCGATAGCATCGATGATATAGTCATACTCTTCGAGATGGAACTCGGCTGCAGTCTCGTCGGTGTACATCTTCTGCAGAGCCGTGACCTCACAGTCGGGGTTTATCTCGAGCAGACGTTCGCGCAGCGCCTCCACCTTCACGCGTCCTATTGTGGCAGACGTAGCCATCAGCTGGCGGTTTACGTTAGAAGCACACACACAGTCGCAGTCAACTATCGTGATATGGCGTATGCCCGAGCGCACAAGACACTCGACACACCAGCTGCCAACGCCGCCAACGCCGAAGACTATGACGCGCTTCGACGCCAACGCCTCCATCACGTCTTCGCCCATGAGCAGTTCGGCGCGCTTGAATATTTCTTTCTCCTTAGTCATTGTAATACAAATAGATTCCTTGTACGTTCAAACCGACAGGCTTTTTTGTACGTTCAGACAAATCAGTGCTTCGTAACCTCTACAATCTTTGTGGGCTGCTGCTCCTTGTTACGACGGTTCACAACGGTAACAACGGCCTGCGCGAGGTTGATGAACGCCAGACCTGTTATGCTGTTGCTGTCGAGAGCGGCAGGTGTACCGGCGTCGCCGTTCTCACAGATGCCCTGCACAAGCGGTATCTGCGCGAGCAGAGGCAAGCCCTTCTCCTGCGCAAGCTGCTTGCAGCCTTCCTTGCCGAAGATGTAATACTTGTTCTCGGGCAGTTCGGCTGGTGTGAACCACGCCATGTTCTCCACGAGTCCGAGGATAGGCACGTTCACCTTGTCGTTCTCGTACATGTCGATGCCCTTGAGAGCGTCGGCGAGCGCCACCTTCTGCGGTGTGCTCACGATGACGGCGCCTGTGATTGCGAGAGTCTGCAGCAGTGTGAGGTGTATGTCGCTTGTTCCGGGAGGTGTGTCAAGCACGAAGTAGTCGAGCTCGCCCCAGTCGGCGTCGGCGATGAGCTGCTTAAGAGCGTTCGACGCCATGCCGCCACGCCACAGAGTTGCGGTGTCGGGGTTTACGAAGAAGCCGATAGAGAGCAGCTTGATGCCGTACTTCTCGATTGGCTCGATGAGGTCGCGTCCGTCTTTCTTCACAGCGTAAGGACGTGCGTCCTCTACTTGGAACATCTTCGGAACCGACGGACCGAAGATGTCGCAGTCGAGCAGACCTACCTTGTAGCCAAGACGTGCCAAAGCGATGGCGAGGTTGGCTGCGACGGTGCTCTTGCCCACGCCGCCCTTGCCAGAGCTGACGGCGATGATGTTCTTCACCTGCGGCAGCAGCTTGCCCACTTCCGGGCGCGGCTTCGAGAGGAATTCGGTCTCGATTGTCACCTCCACGTCTTTCGACACGTGATAATGGATGGCAGCCTCAGCCGCCTTGATAGTCGACTTCATGAACGGGTCGGTATCGCGTGGAAAGACGAGTGTGAACTTCACTTTCATGCCGTTGATGCGCACATCGTCGGCAAGCATATTGCTTTCAATGAGGTTTTTCTTTGTACCTGCGTATATTACTGTTGCGAGTGCGTCAGTAATGAGTTTCGGATATAGGGTCATTATTGAGTTTTGAATTTTGAGTTTTGAGTTTATACAGCTGTTGTTTTAGAGCTGCGCTTGTCGCGGTGATACGAGCGATACTCGTCGAGCGGAATCTCCACCTCCGGCTCAAAGAGCTCGCCTTCGTGCGGCAATGCGAACTTCATGTATTTGATGTTCAGTCCGCGTTCTATCCACATACTCTCGTAGTAGGTCTGTATGCCGAGAATCTCGTTGGTCTGTGCGTCGAGACCTTCGGTATGATAGAGGTCTTCCGTGCGGAAGAGTAGCGGCAGATTATTGCGCTGCTGCATGTATGTGGTGTATGTGAAGAGGAAGTTGGAGTCGGTCTTCAGATGAATCGTGCCGCCGTCCTGCAGGAAGCGGCGGTAGCGCTGCATGAAGTAGGTAGAGGTGAGACGCTTGCGCGGGTTCTTCATCTGCGGATCGCTGAACGTGAGCCATATCTCCTGCACCTCTCCTTCAGCGAAGAAGCGGTCTATAATCTCTATGTTCGTGCGCAGAAACGCCACGTTCTTAAGTCCTTCGCCGAGCGCCTGCGTAGCGCCGGTCCACATGCGTGCGCCCTTAATGTCTACGCCAATGAAGTTGACGTCGGGGAACATCTTTGCCAGCCCCACTGTATACTCGCCTTTGCCGCAGCCCAGCTCGAGCACAATAGGGTTGTCGTTCTTGAAATACATCTCGCGCCAATGTCCCTTCATGTCGAACGGCACATTATCGGCTACCGAGAACGGATACTGAAATACGTTCTCGTATCGCTCCATATCGGCGAACTTCGCCAGTTTTCCTTTGCCCATTATAGTCTTTTAATTCACTTCGGAAAGAAGTATTTTTAAAAATTCGTCAATATCAATTACATCAACTTTTGGGAAATCTATAGTGCTAAGAACATCAAAATGATGGTCTTGCGTCACTATGCATCTTGCATTAGCAACTATTGCACAATCCACAAATTTATTATCATCAAAGTCTGTGCGTATCAATCCAAAGCTATAATGCGGATCAACAAACTTAACATTTGGCAACAACATAAAATAAGAAAGCACAATGCGTGCTACTCTCTGATTGATGTTTCTTGAAATAACTTCTTCATATTCAGTTAATATTTCATTTGTCACACACAAAGTATACCTACCCGTAACAAATGCGTCCCATATATATGAGTATTTATTACGGGAGGAAAGTGACATTATCAAACTATTTGTGTCAAGCACATAGTTAGTGTTCACTCCAATCATAATTGTTGCTTATTATAGTGTGTGCGCTCATGGAGAGTTCTAAAACTCTCTACTTTTTCTTCCGAGAGTTCGCCTTCTTCCCACAAACGATCAATCTCACCATGCAACAGTTTTGCAAGATAATCAGACACAACTTGCTGCAGACCATCTATCTCTTCTTTAGTCTTCAGCATTGCCATCATATTCAACATTTTAAGTTGAGCTGCATTGAATACGGTATGAGTATTGTTCTCCATAATGAAATATATTAGTGTATGCAAAGTTACGAAATAAAGGACGATTAGGCAAATTCGCAGGGTTAAAAATAGGTATTGCACACATATATGTATACAAATAAGGTGCAACGGCATAAACCGCTGCACCTCTTTTGATTGTTAACTTTAAACATCTTGCCCCACATATATGAGGCAGACTGGCTGTTATTCGATTACTACTGTTGTCCAACCGTGCTTGTCCTCCTCTGTGCCATACTGAATGCCACGCAGGTGGTTGTAGAGCTTGGTTGAAACGGGACCCGGCTTGCCGTCCTCGCTGAACATGAAGCGCTGACCGGTGTCGAGATCGTCGATGTAAGAGATCGGACTGATTACGGCTGCTGTGCCGCATGCGCCAGCCTCCTCAAATGTAGCGAGCTCTTCCTCAGGAATCTGACGACGCTCCACTTTCAGACCGAAGTCCTCAGCGAGCTGCATAAGACTCTTGTTTGTGATAGACGGAAGGATTGAGGTCGACTTCGGTGTTACGTATGTGTTGTTCTTGATACCGAAGAAGTTGGCAGCGCCGCACTCGTCCATGTATTTCTTCTCCTTTGCGTCGAGATAGAACTCGCAAGCGTAGCCCTTCTCGTGAGCGAGATGGTTGGCTCTGAGCGATGCAGCATAGTTGCCACCCACCTTGTAGATACCGGTTCCGAGCGGAGCCGAACGGTCGTAGTCGCGTATGATGACGTATGGGTTTGTAGAGAAACCACCCTTGAAGTAAGGTCCTACCGGTGTGACGAAGATGAGGAACATGTACTCTTCTGCAGGGCGAACGCCTACCTGTGCCGATGTACCGATGAGGAGCGGACGGATGTAGAGTGTTGCGCCGCTCTCGTATGTCGGGATGTACTCCTGATTGAGGCGCACTACCTTCTTCACCATCTCCTCGAATATTTCTGTAGGCAGCTCTGGCATCATGATGCCACGGCATGTAGACTGCAGACGTGCTGCGTTCTCGTCCATACGGAACACGCGCACCTTGCCGTCGGGGCAACGATATGCCTTCAGTCCCTCAAAGGCTTCCTGTCCGTAGTGCAGACAGGTGGCTGCCATGTGAAGCTTAATGTACTCGTCGGAGCAGACTTCTATCTCGCCCCACTTGCCATTGCGGTAGCAACAGCGCACGTTATAGTCGGTAGGCATATAGCCGAACGACAACTCAGACCATGCTATATCTTTCATAAAACTTTAGGTTTTAATACGTTTCTTTTTCATAGCGGGGATATGCTCCCCTAACCGCAGGCAAAAGTAATAATAATAAAACAAACCTGCAACTATTTGCCGCAGATTAGAGATTATTAGCACAAAAAAGACGGTTGTGGACTGCGTTGTCAATTTTCTGCGCCGAGAATCTTGCGTATGTCCTCGTCGGTCTTCGTGAGTTTGTCCTTGCATTGCTTTATCAACTTCTGCGCGGTCTTGAGTTGTTCACTGAGCGAGTCGATGTCGAGCTCGCCGTTCTCCATCTTTGCGGCTATGTCTTCCAACTGGCGCATCGCCGCTTCATATTTCTGTTCTTTGGGCATTTGGGTTGTTGTTTTTATTAGTGTGTGGGGCTGTAAGGAGGTGCAGTTGTCTCCCAGGGGGTGCAGTTGTCTCAACTGCACCAAACAAACAAAAGACTAATTGATCGGTGCACTTGAGACAAGTGCACCCCCTATATTGCTGCATCCTACTATTCCACTCTTGACTTGAACTTTCCTTTCTCCACATGCGTCTCCACCAGTGCACCCTTCGGCAGTTGTGCGGCGTCGCGCACGGCTTTGCCGTTGTAGGTCGTGATGCTGTAGCCGCGGCGCAGCAGGCGTTCGGGGTTTTCTGCCTCAACGCGCTGCGCGAGCAGTTCAAGACGGTGATGCTCGGTGTCGAGTCGACGCTTCGCCGATGTCTCTATGGTGTGCTGCAGGGTGTCGAGTCGCGTTTCCACCGTCACGATGCGTCGGCTCACTGCGGTGGCAATGCGCTGCATGAGGCGGTCGGCCCTGCCCCACTCCTTCGTCTTCACGAGCGAGAAGAGCATCGGTATGCGCTCCGCCATCGACGCCAGACGCACACGCTCCACGTCCATGCGGCGCTTCACGCGGTCGGCTATGCGGTCGGCGAACTGGTCAATGAGCTGCGCCGTGCGCTGCAGGTTGTCGATGAGATGTTGGGCTGCGGCTGTGGGCGTCTTCATGCGTGCGAACGCCACCATGTCGAGCACACACTCGTCACGCTCATGACCGATACCGGTAATGATGGGCAGCGGGAAGTTGGCTACGTTCTCTGCCAGGGCGAGTGTGTCGAAGCCCGACATATCGCTCGTGGCACCTCCGCCGCGTATTATCACCACGGCGTCGAAGTCGTCCACGCGTTCGTATATGCGTCCGAGGGCGGCTATCACGCTCTGCTCCACGGCTTCGCCCTGCATGGCGGCGCCGAAGAGTTCCACCTTATATATATATCCTGCCTGATTGTCGTGCAACTGGCGGCAGAAGTCGCCGTAGCCGGCTGCTCCTTCGCTCGATATGACGGCAATGCGCTGTGCGAACATGGGCAGTCGCAGCTCTTTCTGCAGGTCTAACACGCCTTCTGCCTTCAGCTGGCGCACTATCTCCTGGCGACGGCGTACAAGATCGCCCATGGTGTACTCGGGGTTGATATCGCTCACTATCCACGAGAAGCCGTAGACTGCATGAAACTGCGCACGCACGCGCAGCATCACCTTCATGCCGGCGTGCAGCCGCTGACCAGTGATGCGCTCGAACTTGGGGCGCAGCAGCGACCATCGCGACGCCCAGCACTTGGCTGAGGCGCGTGCCGTGGGCGTGTTGGAGAATTCGTCCTTCTCCACCAGCTCCATGTAGCAATGTCCGCGCACCTCGCGCGCCTCCGACAGCTCTGCCTCCACCCAGTACTCGTCGGGCAGACTGATGTCTACGACGGCTGCAACGAGCGAGTTAAGCTCAAGGAGCGAGAGCGGCTTGTCGAACGTGTCTTTGTTCATTGTTATATCTGAATACTTGTTATGGTTTCGGCTTGTGGGTCGGAGCCCATCAACGTAAGAAGCCCTGCTTCTTGAGCACCTCCAGCAGTCCTGCCGACATAGCCTCGTTGTCCTTGCGTGTGTAGCGGCAGTCGGTGTACACCTGCGCGAGGGTCTGCTTGCCGTTCAAGCGCACGAACTCGCGGTTCTCCTCCAGCGCCTCCTTCTCGGCATAGAAGCGGTCGATGCGCTCGGGGGTATAGTCGGCGTAGGTCTCCTCGTGCATGATGGCGTCGAGCGGCAGACGGTCGGTGAGCGCGGGCTGCTCGTCGGGCCAGCCGAGCGTGATGGTAGCCACGGGCGCCACAAGCTCGGGCAGCTGCAGCACGTCGATTATCATCTGCGGCATGTACACCGTCGTGCCGAGGAAGCAGCATCCGAGGCCCTCCTCCTCAGCAAGGTTGCAGAAGGTCTGGCAGAAGAGCAACGCGTCGGTGGCTGCGTTCTGAAACGAGAGCATGTTGTCGTAGCCGGGGTCGGCGTTGCGGTTCTTTGCCCAAAGCGTGGTGCGGCGGTAGTCGGCGCAGAACGTGAGCACTACGGGCGCTCCCTCCACCATCGGCTGGTTGAAGTGTGCCGGCGCGAGGCGGCGCTTCTGTTCCTCAGAACGTGTCACTACTACGCTGTAAAGCTGCAGGTTGCCCATTGTCTGCGTGCGTTCCGCCTCGCTGAGCAGGCGGCGCAGCAACTTCTCGCTTACCGGAGCATCGGTATACTTGCGGATGCTGCGGCGTGTATTGATTGTCTTCATATTTCGGTTGGTTTATTGTTTTACAAATTTAGATGAATCATGTTAACCAAACACCAACTTGCTTAACATGTCGCATACTACGTGTTAAGTAAATGGCGTTTTACTTAACACGTTCTTTCTATCATGTTAAGTAATTGGATTTATGCTCATCGGGCTGATTAATGAAAAGATCCACCAATTTTGTATTGATGTAGTAGTTCTCTTTTCCCATTTTTATCTTTTGCAGCAGACCGGTTTGAGTTATCATGTCCAGATACTTACTTGCGGTTTGACGGGAAACCATCATGTCGCGCTCCACAAACTCAATCTTCGTATAAGGATGATTGAACAGGTTGTTGAGCAGCTCGTGCTTGTACTGTTTTACAAACAGCGGACGAAGCACTTGCTTATACTGATTCATCAAGTTGGAAATCTGCTTGATAAGACTGATGGTATTATCAGCTGTTTCCTCTATGCCCTTCAGAATGAACAACACCCACTGCTCCCATTCATTCGTATTGTCGTCAGACTTATCCCTAATGGCCTGTATGAGTTGATAGTAAGAGCCTTTGTTGTGAGTGATATAGCGACTTAAGTACAAAATTGGTAAGTCAAGCAAATCATAGATGACCAACAACAGGATGTTGATGATACGTCCCGTTCTGCCGTTGCCATCATAGAATGGGTGAATGCTTTCAAATTGGTGGTGCACGATGGCTACCTTCACCAGTGGGTCGATGTCGGTAAGAGTATCATTGTTGATAAAATCTTCCAGGTTGTCCATCAGTTGCCGCACCTCATCACCCGTCTGAGGCGGAGTATATACCACCTCACCATCACCTCGCTTGAGCATCGTTCCTGGCAATGCACGGAAACCGGCACGATTGTGCTCAAGTTCTTGCTGTATTTGGCAAATGATATTGCATGTCAGGATTTTCTTGCTTCGCACCAGATCAAATCCGCGCAATATGGCAGCACGATAATCGAGCACCTCTTTAGCAGAAGCATTTGTCACGGTCTGCTGTAGCCCAGACTCTTCTTTGTAAAGGTCGTCCTGCGTCGTAACGATATTCTCAACCAACGAACTGTCTTTTGCTTCCTGCAATGTCAGCGTGCTTATAAGTATATTCTCATTGGGAATGGTTTGAGCCACACCTCTGAGCTCCGCCAATTTGCGGTTGGCGGAAATCAACTGTTTCATCACAGCTTTTGTCTCAATGTCAAAAGGCAGTGGAAGATGAGGAATGTGATAACGGTGTTCCATTTCTTTGTCGTTAATTCAATACTATTCTAAGCCCCAAGCCCAAGGCTACGCTCACCTTTTCAAGGAAAGCCTTCTTCATGTTGTTGTTGCAGTGGGTCATGAGGAGCCAACCATTGCCGAGGTCTCTTTGAGCCCGGCCATACTTGGTATCGCGACGGTTGGAGATGACGGGCACCTTGCACATCACCAACCCTTGTGCTTCCACCACTTGGCGCACTCTTGCCACGCCTATTTTGCGAACTACTTTCTCCAACGTATCTTTGGCGTGTTCCTCCGCAATCATCGTGCCATCGGGGAAGAAAACTGCCATATCAGTTGGAGAAGAACGCTCAATCTTTTCCTGCTTGCTTTTTCTCTCTCCATGCTCCACGATGGGGTCTTGCACAATTTCCTTGGCGTCAGCAATCTCGGCAGTGAAATTGCGCTTACGGCTTAGGTGGACGCTTATAGGTTGACCGGGCTGATAGTCAACGACCAATACAAGCTCGCGCTTCACCTGCTGAAGGGCAGGCTCAATGTTCTGCGTCACGATAGGTAGAATCTCTTTCTTGATGATATCTTCCTCTGCTTGACTCACCTTCTTTTCCAGGTCGTCTGTTGAAACGCCTTCTTTGCGAAGCGTCTCGATGGCATCGTATAGTTTGCTTAATCTACTCATAATCAACTTATATTATATATTTGTCTTTTGCTAACACATTCATGGCATCTTTGCTCAATGTTAAGAGCTTGGCCAAAGATTTTATAAAGAACAGCGATTTGCTCAGGATGGTTACTGCATTAATATCTGCCATAAACGTCATGAGGTCTGTAAGGCGAAACTCCTTCTTCTGTCGGATATGCACATAACCCTGTCGGATATTTTCCACCACTTTGTCCTGCATGATGGCTTTCATGGCAACTTCTACTATTATCAAATCAATCGCATGTTTTGATTCATCCTCCAACGGTTTGCGAATATACTTGTTCCATAGAGAACCTTTATCACCGTCAAACAGTTTCTTGTAAGCCTCATATATAATAAGGTACATTCTTGTCAAATGCCAAAGGCTTTCTATTCTGCTTTCGGAACAGAGAAACCCTTTCATGGCAACACTTATGTCAATATAGAAAAAATGAGCCAAGACGCCTGGCTTACACCAATCTATTGCTTCATTAATTTGGTTAATTACATCGTCGTTTAATCCAAACGATTCATTTGCTGCCAACAATTCAGGTATGCGGCACAACTTCATTATCCTATCTAAGGATTGGGTGAAGTGAATGATGTTGGAGTCTAATTGAGTTTGGGCATCTTTCAAGGCATTGCGTAACGCATTCTCTCGTGCTGACGCTTTAAACAAAGGCTCATTCTGCCCCATTATGTCGCAAGGCAACAAAATTTTCAGCAACAAACGATTGATTGGAGCCGCAATAGCAAGAAAGGAATTGGTCATCTGCGTCAATTCTTCTTCATAGACGGCCACTGTTGTTTGGTATAATTGGAGCAAATTTTCGTCGTAATGCACAAAAGCATCGCGCTTTTCCTTAGAGTCCTGAGTAAAGTATTTCTTCATGTAAATCTGGATGTTATCTTCGATGGACTTTAGTTGGTCGGTCAGATTCTCATCGTTAGAGTCAGCCATGAGTTCGATAGCCTTATCCCATATTCTCTTTCCTTTCTTTCCTAGGAACAAAGATTTATAGAATTCGTGGATAACGAAGACCAAATACTTCAAGTTCTCTCTCTTCTCAGCGTTCTGCTTGGAGCGTAGGTCGGCACGCATAACGGTGGCCACCTCGATGATAGCATAGAGAACCGTCAGATGAACTTCCAACAATAGCTTATAGCGGTTGAGATGTTCATCAGAACCGGTGGGCTCTTGCATCATGCGCAATATGATGGCACGCTTCTCCAATAGAGGACAACAATCCTCTATCAAAGCGCCCATTTCCTCATATAGATTCTGACGCCCAGATTCTGAAAGAGGTTTATTCTCCTTTGGCATATTCCTCTTCTGTAATCGTAGTTTCAGGGTCCACGACCTTCACTTCATCGTAGGTCAAACCGTAGAGGTTATAGACCATCAAGTCGATGGCTCGTTCCTGTTCGCTCGTATCGGCTGTGGGGTCGGCTTGCTTTGCTGAAATAATAGAAGTTACAAGTCCCTCAATATCCAAAGAATCAATATTCAACGGTATGTACATACATGAAAGGTAAGGTGCCGAAAACGGCAAATAGTTACCTGCCATTCTCAACCCCTCAAAGAGACATTCATATACATACTGGAACGCCTTGCTATGAATCCATCCCATTAATTTCAGAGGACTTATTGTAATATGATGAAGACAATTCGTGTTTATTGAAGAATATTCTCCTTTTTCATCATAGAAGCCCTCTAGACGAAGCGACATCTTGGCAACAATGATCTTGCTGCTATTATAAAGATTATATCGATTCGTCCCCAAAACCTTAGAGCTATTCGGTAGCATTGGGCGCAAATATTGTTCGCTCTTGTCTGTGAGGGCACGCTTTCCCCAGTAATTACAATATGGATCAATTGTTCCTGTATTAATAAGTTTTAAGCCATCTTCCTCACTATTGTAAATGTAACTATGGAATTTATCCGCCTCTGAAGCAGTTGAGGTGGCATTGATTTCACATACATTTAATATTGATCTACTCTTGCTTATGATTTTCTTGGAAAGGTCGTATTTAGTACTTAAGATGAATCCCCAATTGTATTCTGGCAATTCTGACAATTGAGAAGATTCAAATGTATGGGCTTTCCTATATTTGTCAACCGCAGTAAACTGATAAACTGCGTCGTTTGTATTTTTGCAAAATACACTGACGATTGGATAAGTATCTGCATCAAAAATATTATCTCTTGAAACATCTACGACAGTTACGATTCTGGCATTAGCCATTAAAAAGCTGCGTAAAGCTTTTCCATAATTTGCGGAAAGATATTTATTGGGTGTTATATAAGTCAAGACACCACTATCAGTAAGCAAATCCAACCCCTTTTCAAAAAAGTAGACATACATGTCTACTGTACCTCGCGACGTTTGAAAAAGTGATTTTAAATATTTGTAATTAGCGTCACCAAGGGATTTCTTTAGATTATTGGCGTTAATATACGGAGGATTAGCTATTACAATATCGAATCCACCCTTAACATCGAACATCCACAGAGGGTCAAAGAATGGCGAGGATGCATTTTGGTCGAACATATCCCAAGATGCAAGTTCCCGAGCTTCTTCATTGCCCACCGCTCCTGTCTCCTTCATCATATTGGCGAGTTCTTGACGCAAGTCATTCACCAGTTGGCGATATTTGCGCTTCGTACGAATTGTTTTTGCCGAGAATATCTTGTGCTTGGCAAGTTTGAGCGCCTGTTCTTTTTCTTTGATGGCATCGGTATCGAAGAGCGTGGCATCCTTCTTAGCAAGGCCAATAAGGGTGTTAGCCGCAACAAACTTGGCCTCCAGATTAGGCAATGGGCGAATGCCGAAGTTGTCGGCAGGGTCGTTATTCGTGCGCTGATCCACGACAAGCGAGATGAAGAAGCGCAACTTGCTTATCTGAATGGCAATGGGCTGAATATCTACTCCATAGATGCAATGCTCTATGAGGTAGAGTTTACGGGCGTAGTCGGAACGGTTGATATTTTCGTCGAAGCTGCGCTCGATGTCTGCAAGAAGTTCCTGACGTTCCTCTTTGCTATCGGCCTGGAAAGCCTCGGTTGTCTCCCCCACAGCCAAGTCCATCATCATCTTCTTCCACTCCACATTCTCTGGGTCAATACGACCGAGAATGTGCACCATCTGTTGGAGCATACCCATGGGGAATGCGCCAGAACCGCAGGCAGGGTCGAGGATGCGGCACTCATAGAGTGACTGCATGATGGACTTACGCTGCTCTGGTGACAGGTCAACGGGGTCGTCGGTGTATTGCAGTAGACGGCGGAACTCCGGCTCTATGTCTTCGCCCACAATGCGCTTGACATGAGCCACAAGACTCTCGTCCACCATGTATTGCACAATCTCGCGCGGTGTATAGAATGAGCCAGTCTGCTTGCGCGCTGTTGATTGCGTCTCTGGATTGTAGGCTGCCAACAGGTTCTCAAACACCTTACCCAAAAGCTCCGGATCGAGCGAGACCTCCTTATCGAAAGGCGTGTTCTCCTCGACAGTGAAGTTGTAGCGTTTCAGAATGTCTATGATACCACGGGCCGAAACACGCTTCTTTCTCTTGTCACCATAAAATTCGGAGAGGTCGATATTCTTTCCTGCCTCTTCTCCAAAGAAGAGGTAGTCTGGGAATATGAGTTTACTGCCGACCTCCTTGCGGTCAGAGAATCCATCGTAGTATATGCCATTATCCTTGTCGTCAAGGCAGTCGAAGAGACCGCCATTGAGGAACGGTACAGTACTATTGGCCAAGTCGACAAAGAGCTGTGGATTCGAGAAATAGCGCTCGTAGCGCATCAGTTTGTTGTTGTCGTAGTCGCCACGGCCATTGCGGAAACGACGCTCCGTAGGCTCAATGCTGCCCTCCTTCGTGATAGGGCTGTTGAGCATGGCAAAGAACAAGTTCTGCAGGATAGCCTTATAATAGACGCTCTCATGCGACTTAAAGCCGAAGAGACCGTCCTTCTGGTGAGGGCAGAAGTTCTCTATAAGGTTGTTGGCAATATACTCCTGGTCGAAGAACTCGTCTGGTATCAGATGGCGTTGTTTCAGAAACCAAACGAAAATAAGGCGCGTGATAAGGCGGATGGCGCTCTCGTGGTTATACTTGTCGTTGTCCTTCTCGTCCTTAATATCGTTGGGGAAACGGATAATCTTAATGGCCCAGGCATACCAGTCGCTCAACTCGCGATAGAAATCCTGCGTCAGCGTCTCAACAGAGAATCGGGCACGGAGGTCGCCTTCATCAATGACCCGTCCCTTCTCGTTCAGATATTTGTTGGGAGTATAGTAGGCAATGCCTTCACCGAGCAGAAAACTGTAGCGGTGAGGATTGCTGTAGGTGCGCATGATATGCGTCTCGTCCTTGAGACCGAAACTAATCTCAATGAATGAGAAACGATAGTTGGCGGCATTGTCTTCTGGGACGAAAGCCACCAGGGCACGTTCCTGCATCTCGTCGGCCAGCAATCGGAAAGCCTCTTTTGACAATGCCACGCGCGCATCGTGGCGCGACGTATGGCGCACCTCATAGACCACAAGGTCGAGCGAGTCGCATGTGCCCAGTTTCGTAGCCGTGGTTGTATATTTGGTGGCTGTAGTGAGCGGCACATCCTCCACCAGAGGCACAAAGTCTTCTGGAAGGAAGTTGTTTCGCAGGAAACTCACAAACTCCTGCCGATTGTATGCTTTGTTAAATTCCATATTTTCTACTTTTGAAGTTCTTCACTCAAAATCAAAGTCTCTTCGCCCTCATCCACACTGTTCTGGGTGATGATGATGCGGGCCAGATACTCATTTGGTATCTTTAGCGGCAACTCTTTGACATCCTTCAGAGCCAACTGATTGATGAATCTTATCTCGTGGCCAGACAAGGCATCTGCCTTTACCACGATGAGGAGATCGTCGATATAATCCTTATTCAGCAGTTTTGCTTTGGCAAATACCTTAATCTTAGCCAGAGCATTCAGAACATCTTTTTCGTTGTGGTCCTTAGCCTCACCCTGGAATAGGTTGCTCTTCACTTTTTGATAGGTGGCATCAAAATGATCGCTCAGTTCCACAGGTTCTTCAGACGGTTCTGCAGCGAAGAGTTTTAGTGCATCCTCGGCTGATAACATCTTTGGAGCTTCTTCTTCACTGCCTATCTTGAAAACAAAGTCGTTGCCCTTGCGCCCGAACATCAGCACGCCATAATCCGATTTCTCTATCTTGCGTGCAGTTCGAGCACGATGCGGCATTTCGAGAGCCTTCAGATAAGCCTCTGTACCTTTCACTTCGTTGAGAAGTTTTCTGTAAGGCGTGTCCCATGAACTTTCCTCGTTCTTCTGGAACTCCTTGCGATAACGCTCTTTGAAATAGGCCTGCACCTCCTCATCCTTGGTCAGCGCTTTGGTGTCCTCACCCATGATGGCATGAATCATGGCCATCTTGAGCGTAGAAATTTCCTTTGTGCGCGTCTCCGCTTCGCCTACATCAGACGGGAAGTAGTTGTAGATGAAGAGTTCGTCAAACACCTTGCGGTTGATACGGTTGATACGACCGATACGCTGAATGACACGTGTGGGGTTGTATGGAATGTCATAGTTGAAGATAGCGCCAGCACGGTGCAGGTTGTAACCTTCAGAGATGGCATCAGTGGCCACAAGTATCTTATAGTCGTCGCGCTGAAGTTCTTTCTTCAATCCGGCATCAAAGTTGGCGCGTATGCGCTCTTTATTGTTAGGAGATGCGTCGGCCGAAGTGTATTTCATCACAGGAAGACCTGCCTCCACCAATTTCTTACCGAGATAATCGATGGTGTCTGCATACTCAGAGAAGACTATAAGCTTACGCTCAGGCTCTTGCTTCAATTTCTTCTTCGCTATTTCGATAAATGAATCAAGCTTTGGATCTTGCTTAATGACATTTTCTTTGCCGAACCACTCTTCGCGAAGGCTTTGAAGCAGATGGATGTCGGCCTTTACATCTTCGATAAAGTTGTCCTCTACATACTTCATATCAATCTCAAAGAAACCGCGACTCTCATATTTATCGAAAGCCTCCTGAATTTCTTCCATGCCGTCGTCGGTATAGAAATCATCCACTTCTGGGAGATTGCCTTTTTTATATACTGGTATCTTATGACGTTTGTCAATCCATGTCAAAAGATGCTCGGCAGACTTAATCATGTAGCCAAGCGACGTTTGGAAGGCTGCCATGGAACTCTCAAAACGAGACACAAGCAAGTGGCGCATGAAACTCGACACGTTGGCCTGACGTCCAATGAGGAGTCCAAACTTGATACCCGTCTTTTCTTCCAGTTCTTGGGCAAGCTGCTCCCTCATGTCCTCTTTGACATAGAGCACGGGTGAGTAACGAGCTGCCTTAAAGCGTGTGATATTATCGATGCTGCCTTCTGATTTACTGATACGGTCAAGTGTATTGAGATACAGGTCTTTCATCTGACTTAGGTCATAAGTCAGTTCCTCAGGATCATTGGGAATGACGAGTTGTATCTTCTGCCGTTTCAAGTCTTTGGCATAGTCTGGTATGTCTTGCAGGTCAAGGCGTGAACGACGTACCACCAACGGTCCGATGATGGAACGAATGGCCTTTGATATATTATTGACTGTAAGTTTAACCTCATCCTCTTCTATTTGTCCCTTGCGTTGTGCTTCGCGCAGTTCTCGATAGTGGTCGATAAGTTGCTTGAATGCTGCACCAAGGTTCTCCACCGTCTTCAATGTAGAATGGGTGGGTATTTGGAACAACTTAATCAGCGAGTAGATGTCGGCAGGCTGATTGTTGAAGGGGGTTGCCGTAAGGAGCAGTACCTTGTTACCGATACAGAGATTGTGAAGCAAAGCATAGTCCAAGGTGTATTCGTTGCGGAAACGATGTGCCTCGTCGAGGATGATGAGGAACTTTTCGTCGGGCTTCTTCAATTCCTGATAATGTAGCAGAGCCTCTTCAATCTTTCCTGCACTGAATACCGATGCCGTGAAACCGAACTCATCACGATACCCTTCCCATTGCTTGCAAAGGTGAGGTGGGCACACGATAATGGTGCGAAGATGCAGGTTGCGCGCCACCGTTGCCGCAATAACACTTTTGCCCAAACCCACTACATCGGCTATAATAGCACCACTATGGTTTTCCAAAGAGCGAAGAGCTAACTGTACTGCATCCGTCTGATATTTCAGATTGGAATACCTGCCTTCCGTAATGTCGTAAGGAGTGAGAAGGTTCTCTTTTGTCGGAATATTGAAGTACTCATGGAGCACACGAATAAACATGAGGTATGGAGAGAATAGCGTGTCATACCAGATGTGTGCCATAACCTTGTTGTTCCATTCGTCAACATTAGTCTGGTCGGCAATAACAACTGCATCGCGCCACAACTCCTCAAAAATCTCGTGTCCCTCGTCATAGTCGGCCTTATCATTGAAACGTGCATTGAGCTCCAAACGACCTTGCATACCTTGGTATGACAGATTACTTGAACCTGTTATCATCACGCCTGGCAGTTCCCCACCCTCGTTCATCGACTCATTATAGACAAAGAGATACATCTTTGAATGGCAAGGATCAAGCGTCTTGCGGATTTCCAATGTGCCATCAAGTATCTTGGCATAGAACATCTTAAACTGTTCTATCTTCTCTGCAGTATCAAGAAAATCGGTATCATTGAACGCTTTGACAAACTCGCTATAGTATTGTTCCTTCAATACGCCACGTGAAAGAAGCTTCTGCCGAAAGTTCTCAACCTCACAAACATGCTTGGAAATTTGAATCTCTATGTCCAGGCCGACAAGGATGCGGATGTGCTTACTCTTCAAATTTTCGGAGAGTTGCACATAGCCGGAATAGTAAAAGTAGCCCACAAGGAAATCTACGGCATCTGTTTTTGGAAGAATGCCGTTTATGATGTCCGAGAGAAACTTGTCTTTATTTGTAATGAAGTTGCTGCTCATATTCTTTTACTACTTAACGAATCTTACTAATTGGATGTCATCATTTATGGATGAGTTCAGAAGGTCTTTTACATCGACGTTAAGACACTCTGCTATTTGGTAAAGTGCTTCAAGACTTGGCTGACTGGTATTTGTACACCATTTTGAAACGGGTGCCACATCTTTCTTTAACTCATGCGTTAACCATAGATTGGTATGCTTCGTCTCCGCACAAACCGCCTTTATGCGGTTCATATCCTTGCTCATCGTGCTATGATTTAGATTGTTTGACTACAAATTTATATAAAATTTCCGAATTACAAGCCTGTTTGGATAAAAAACAGAAATGAATACCTCCGAGTGTTCGCTGCTTGCGTTAAACAGCACTCCAGCACCGCCGGAATAACACGAGAACGAATCACGCATAAAAATATTCGCCTCAATATGTAATAAACACCGAAGGCTTGCGTTTACTAAATATAAAACATCTCTAAAACGCATAAAATAGCTCTGCCTATGAAGTATTTTACTAAAGAAGAACTACAGCCTTCGGAAAAGACGCTGAGCTTTATCCGACAGATAGCCTACTCCTACAGATTGGCGCAGGCTAACAACCGCAATAAGCCTTATTGCGTAAGCTAACTAAGCACCTCTAACAACACTCTAAAAAAAGAAAACAACGTAAACAAAGAAAGTAAATAAAATAAACAGGAATGGAAACTCTCATATCACCTTCGCTTCTCTCAGCGAACTTCATCGACTTGCGTTCGGACATCGACATGATAAACCGCAGCGAGGCCGACTGGTTGCACCTCGACATCATGGACGGCGTGTTCGTGCCTAACATCTCGTTCGGATTCCCCGTCATACAGGCTGTTGCAAAGGAGTGCAAGAAGCCGCTCGACGTTCACCTGATGATTGTGCATCCGGAGAACTACATCAAGCAGGTGGCTGCTACGGGCGCCATGATGATGAACGTACACTACGAGGCGTGCACTCACCTGCACCGCACCGTTCAGGAGATTCACGCTGCGGGCATGAAGGCTGGCGTGACGCTCAACCCGCACACTCCGGTGAGCGTGCTCGAGGACATCATCTGCGACGTGGATATGGTGCTGCTGATGAGCGTCAACCCGGGCTTCGGCGGACAGAAGTTCATACCCAACTCGGTAGAGAAGACGAAGCGCCTGCGCCGCCTCATCGATGAGTCGGGCAGCAAGGCTCTCATACAGATAGACGGCGGCGTAGACGACAAGTCGGCTCCGCTGCTCGTGGCTGCTGGTGCCGACGTGCTCGTGAGCGGCAGCTACGTGTTCAAGGCTGCAGACCCTATCGCTACGATACACGGTCTGAAGCATTGCCTCTAACAGATATTAAACATATTGAAGCGATTGGCTTCAACCGACATAAAAAACGGAGACCTACGGGCCTCCGTTTTTTGTTGCTTCTATACGAAGCCCTTGTTGCTCTATTTACTGATTATTGTTCTATCTACCAATTGTAGCTCTATTTACCAATTGTATACCTAATACCTAAATTAAGATTGAAGTTGAGGGGCTTCTCCTTGTATATCGTGCTGAGCGGGGAGCGGTCGTCGAAGTAGTAGCTCACGCCCGGCTCGACGTAGACGCCCACATTGCGGAGCACGTCGAACTGCGCTCCGAGGGCTGCGTTGACGGACAGCTGCCAAGGCTTCGCAGCCACGTCCTCCGCTTCGTGCTTCTTCTTCTCGCCGCTTATCACGTACTCGTGTGTCGTCTTGCCCGACACGCACTTCTCTGTTAGCAGTCCGGCTGAGGCGTAGACGCTCAGTCGGCGATAGCCGAAGGCGCGATACTTCACGTTGAGCGGAACGCCGATGTAGTCGAGCTTCTGACTGCCCGACGAGTAGTTGTCCTTTGTGCCGTCTTTCATGTCTGAAGAGAGTCGCGTGTAGCTCACGCCGCTTTCCACGCTGAGTCGGTCTGTAAGGCGATAAGCCACGTTGAGCCCTACGCGCACCGGCAACCGGTGCTTGTACTCGGTCTTCACGCTCTTGCCTTGGTTGAAGATGCCGATGCCGAGCTGCGGATTGTCTGCCCACATCACGTCATCTGGACCTACCGCTTCGACATACGTAGCGGTAGAATTGGTGACTGACGATGCGCCCATGCCGGTCGTGGCGCTGGTGGATAGCGTCCAGCGAGCCGCCGCGCCTTCATGCCTGCCCCGACTGTTGTCGGCTGGCGTGTATGCAAGCAGAGATGTTGAGGGGTTGAGATGTTGAGATGTTGAGGGGTTGTGGGGTTGAGGGGTTGTGGGGTTGTGATGTTGAGGGGTTGAGGGGTTGAGGGGTTGAGACGTTGAGGGGTTGTGGGGTTGTGATGTTGAAGTGTTGAGATGTTGAGGTGTTGAGATTTGTGCAGATTCGTTGTTCTGCGTCGGCTGCGCGATAGCGTCGGCTGTCTGCTCTACCCTACCATTCGGTTGCAGAACGGCAGGGCTGTTCTGCGTCTGCGCAAACACCGTAGCGGCGGGTGCGACGGCGTTCTTCGCCACATATCGGCTCGTCGGAATATCGGCCACTCCGCCCTGAGCCACCTTCACTCCGCTGACAGTCTCCTTTCCGCCGTCGGCGAAATATTGGTATCCCGCAACAAGGGCAAGACACGCTGCGGCTGCACACGCCGTGCGGCGCAGAGCGGGCTGCAGGACGAAAGGCGTCTGGCGCTTCTCCGCCTGGGCAGGCTCCGTCTGAGCCATACGCTGGTGTATGGCTTCCCAAAGTCCGTCTGGAGCATCGGTCTCGAAGTTGCCGAGGCGGTCGTGTATGTCTTCTTTCCAATTTCGCTTCATAGTAGAAAGGAATTATTGGTTCTGTATTGTTTTATCTTTCTTGCGAGCATCGCCTTCGCCTTGTGCAGCTGCGATGCCGACGTGCTCTCCTTTATGCCGAGCAGCGAGGCTATCTCCTTATGGCTCTTGTCGTCGACGACGTAGAGGTTGAACACCGTGCGGTAGCCGTCGGGCAGTTCGCGCACGAAGCGGTGGAGCACGTCGGTGGGTATGCCTTCGGTCTGCAGGTCGGTGTCGGGCACGTCGTGCGGCAGGTCGGCTATGGCTACGAAGTCGAGCTGGCTACGGGCGCGCAGAAACTTCAGCGTCTCGTTGAGCGTGATTTTCGCCATCCAGCCCCTCAGCGATCCCTTGCCGCGATACTCAAAGGAGGCTACCGAGGCGAATATTCTTAGGAACGACTCCTGCAGAACGTCTTTTATGTCCTCATCATCGGTGAGATAGCGCGAGCACAAGGCAGACAGATAGCGCACGTGGAGCCGGTAGAGCGGCTCCGCGGCAGACGTGTCGCCCTGCTGCATGCGTTGCAGCAGGCGCTCCTCGCTATCAGACTTGTGAAATGAGAATCGGAACATTCTGAGGGTTTATGTGGTGAAAGGTTAATCGACGAAACGCGACTTCGCTATGTCGCCTGTTACAATCACGCTCTTGTCGCTGTGCATCTTCAGCGGGAACTCCATCGACTTCTTGCCGCTGAACGACTTCCAGTTGAGCTTTATCTTCACTTCCTCGGGATGGTCGGGCCACATGCTGTTGAGGTCGAAGGCGATGAGCGCGTCGCCCAGCACGCCGCTGATGTCGCCCTGAGCGTTGTGGCGCAGGTCGAACTCGTATACATTATCCTTGTTGACGCCGCCCACGAGATTGATGATGTGCTTGCCGCCGCCCCAGATGGTGCGCAGGCGCAATGTGAGGTAGCCGTCTTCAGCCACCGTCACCCAGTCGCGCACAATCTCTACGCCGTCGTTGCCGTACAGCTTCTCGTCGTCGCTGCCCTTCGACACGACGGGCTGCTTGGTGCGTATGCTGTCGATCCAGTTGACGCGCACGTTGCGCAGGTTGCCTGTGGCGCCCTCCTCGTACTCGTAGCTCACGAGCGCACGCACCTTCTTATCGCCGAAGGGCGAAGCCTTCATGTTGGTAGGAAAGAGCACGGTCTGGTCGTCGAGCTGCATGCGGAACGACTCGGAGGTGACGGGATATACGGTGACGAGCGCCGTAGGACGCTGCACATTATAGTTGTCCGAATCCATATCGCAGGAAGTCAGACCGAACACCGAGGCTAAGAAGCCCAAAACTAAAACAGAGAGTTTTCTTGTTTTCATATCACTTTTCTTTATTGGTTTTCTATCTTTATGCTTATTGTTTCAGCCGATTTAAGAATCGGTTTCAACCCATTAAATCGCAATAGATAGGAAACCTTGCCTGAGAAACTGAAAAAAAACACATTTACCGCAAACTGGTAATACCATTACCGCAAACCGGTAACATCGTTACCGCATAGCAAAAACACGGTTACCAGTGCGTGGTAACATCGGCAAATTGAACAGCTAACAATGCAAATCGTAGGAGGCTACGGCATTCTTGCCGTAGCCTCCTACGATAAGTAAAAGCTACACCTCACCTTACATCAGCTGCAGCGAGATGCCGTTGCTCTTCGCCATGCGTCGCATGTTGAGCAGGGCGTAGCGCATGCGTCCGAGTGCGGTGTTGATGCTCACGCTCGTGGTGTCGGCAATCTCCTTGAACGAGAGTTGCTGGTAGAAGCGCATGTACACCACCTCGCGCTGAATGGGCGGCAGCATGTCGAGAAGACGGCGCACGTCGCTCATCACCTGACGGTTGACGTAGGTGTTCTCGATGTTGCCCTCCACAAGGTCGTCGCCTCCGATATTGGAGAGGTCGTTGTCCTTTCCGGCTTTCACGATGCAACGCGATGTCTGGTCGCGATACCAGTCCATGATGGCGTTGTGGGCGATACGCATCACCCACGCACCGAACTTGCCGCTGACGACGTAACGGCCCTCCTGGAGACGGGTGATAACCTTTATGAAGGTCTCCTGGAAGATGTCATCGGCGGTCTCGCGGTCGTGAACCACGAAAAGGATGTATGAGAAAAGGTTCTGCTGATTGCGCGAAAGCAACAGATCGAAAGCCTTGTTATTCCCATCGACGTATGATAAGGCCAACTCCTCGTCGGTCATATCCTTTAAATTCTTCATTTTCTTAATCGTTTTTTGTTAAGTAAATGTGCTTCGATAGGCAATAAACAGGGGCTTTTAAAATGAATAATAATGTTGCTTTGCATTAACGCATAGGCAAAGTTAAACTATTTTAATGAAACGCCCAAAGAATTAGCAGAGTTTTTTGAATTGTACGGGATTTTTCACCTTATTGTAATTGCTTTTCTCGCTTAGAATGTATATCTTTGCAATGTAATTCTAAACATTTATAAACTCAAAATTTAAACACTATGATTAAAACTTTACGCTACACATTCATGGCCATGCTTATGCTCGTTTGCAGCACGGCATTCGCAGGCGTTATCACTCTCAATGCGACCAACTTCAAAGGTGGCGAAACCGCTACAGTAACTCAGGATGGCATCACTCTCTCCATCGACAAGGGCACGTCTACTTCCGGTGCCGGCAACCTGTATAACGGACAGCAGTTCCGTATCTACAAGGGTAACATACTGACAGTGTCTTCTACTGTTGGCAACATCACACAGATCGTGTTCACATGTACAGCCAACAACACTACAAAGTGGGGCCCTGGCTGCTTCGCTGCTCAGGACGGCTACACTTACAAGGACAAGATCGGCACATGGGTAGGCAACGCTGCTGCCGTTAACTTCACAGCTGAGTCGAACCAGGTTCGCGCTACTACCATCGAGGTAACTGTCAGCGGTGAGGCTGGCTCTACAAAGAAGTCTGCAGGCTTGGCTTTCTCTGAGACAACTGTAAACTACGAGCTCGGCACTACATTCACTGCTCCTACCTTCACAAAGGCAACAACAGCTGCCGTTAAGTTCGTTTCTGACAACGAGGAGGTGGCTACAGTAAACGCTGAGGGCGTCATCGCAGCAACTGGCAAGGAGGGCAAGGCTGTCATCACTGCTTCTGCTGAGGAGAACGACGACTTCAACGCCGGCACTGCTACCTGCACAGTTTATGTTTACCACATGAACGTATACAAGAAGGCTACTGCTGTAGAGGCTGGCAAGGACTACCTCATCGTTGCTCAGCGCGACGAGAAGACTTACTACGCTGCTCCGGTTAAGTACAACGCGGAGAAGCCGTACGGCTACCTCAACTCTTTCAAGGTTGACGGCATCGTTGACGAGCTCAAGATCAAGTCTTCGTACAACGACGCATTCACATTCGAGGGCGTTGAGGGCGGCTACGCTATCAAGGACGCTAACGGCTACTACCTCTACTCAGATGGTTCGCACGCTTCATTCCAGCTCGGCGACGAGGCTAAGGCTTGGACTGTAGAGCCGGCTGAGAACGGCACATTCACTATCACCAACAATGGTCAGTTCATGCAGTTCGGCAACTCTACATACACCACATTCGGTGCATGGAAAGAGGCTCAGGAGAACGCTGTCAAGCCGATGCTCTTCGTGCTCGACGACGCTGCTTCTTCTATCAACGGCATTCAGACAACCGTTAAGCCGCAGAACAACGTACGCTACAACATCGCCGGTCAGCGTGTAGCTGCCGACTACAAGGGCATCGTTATCATCAACGGCAAGAAGTATCTGCAGAAGTAAAACAGCTAAAAAAAACGCCTATGCCGCTAAACAGAATGGCATAGGCTGGTAGATATACAAAAAGGCTGGTAGATAGGCTGGAAGATTTAGGCTTCCGGCGACTTATCTACCAGCCTTTATTGTGCTTATAATGTGCAAGTTGCGTAAGATGCTGGTAGATATGACAGATTTTTTCAACTACACACTTATTACATAACAGCAATAGAAAACAAAAACTTGATTGGGAAAAGCACAAGAAATTTGACATCCACCCTTATGCCGTTTTAGAGTTGAAGCAATTAGCAAGCAAGGAAGCTGCGGTAAAGGCAACTCCTACCCCTACCACACCCATCCATCCATAATGTTGCCAGAATAGACCTGAAACAAATGTACCGGCAGAACCTCCTAAAAAGTAAATAGTCATATAAACGGTATTGACCCGGTTGATGGCGGATGCGTCAAGAGCGACTACGCTGGTCTGATTTGACAGATGGATGCTTTGCATTCCGGCATCAATCAAGAGGATGGCGATTATCATCCACAAGTAACTGTCATTTCCCCAAAATGCCAACAACCATGCAAACAAGATGACGCATCCTCCGACAATGGAGAAGAATCTTGCGCCATACTTTTGGATATATCCGCTGATGAAAACCACCGTGGATGCACCTGCCAATCCGCACAAACCGAGTGCTCCGATAATATCGTCGCTCGCAAAGAAAGGCTCTTGCTTCATTCGGAAAGCAAGGCAACTCCACAAGGCAAAGAACGAGCCATAAGCCAATGCCGCCCTCAACGACGCGATACGCAAGTACGGGTATTTGAAAAGTAGACACAACAAGGATTTCATCAGCCCTGCATATTTTTCTTGTGAACGGGCAGGCAACACGGGCAGCATTTTGTGAATCATCAGAAAACACCCGAGCATAAACACGCAAGCCACAAAATAGACAGAACGCCATCCCCATATATCGGCGAGTAAACCACTGAATACCCGTGACCCAAGAATGCCTATGAGCAAACAGGACTGTATAATCCCCACGTTACGCACCTTGTGATCAGGAGCTGAATTATATGACACCAACGGAATGAAGAACTGCGGCATGACAGAAGATGCCCCGGCAAGCAAGGATGCGCCCCACACCCAATAGACGTTCGGAGCGAGTGCTATGGCAAGCAAGGCGCACGAAGAAACGATGTAATTGGACAATATCAGTCTCTTTCGCGAAACCAGGTCGCCAAGCGGAATGACAAATACAAGCCCTGCCACATAGCCTATCTGGGTCAATGTCGCCACCATGCTGGCGGAAAAGTCGCTTACCGCGAAATCCTTAGCCATGCTGCCCAACAGAGGCTGGTTATAATAGCAGTTGGCAACAGAAAGCCCGGTAGCAACTGCCATCAGCGCCAGCAAAGGCACCGGAATGCCTTGATTCTCCCTCAATTCATACTTCATCTTCCATCTACTTTCAATATGACACGATTTTCAGTCCTATCAGAGAAGCAATGAGCGTGAACAGGAAGAAAAGACGGATGGGAGTGGCCGACTCCTTGAAGACGAATATCCCTATCAAGACCGTACCAACCGCCCCGATACCCGTCCAAATGGCGTATGCCGTTCCCAAAGGTAAAGTCTGAACCGCCTTGGCAAGCAGGGTCATGCTCAATACCGTGGAAGCCAAGAAGCCACTACCCCACAGATAAAAAGCAAGTCCTGACGCTGCTCTCGTTTTACCCAAGCAGAATGTAAGGCTCACCTCAAACAATCCTGCCAATAATAAGATTATCCAATTCATATCTATAAATTATTAAATTCAGGTGCAAAAGTAAGCAAGTAATCTCTAATGGCTTTTTGCATTTGGTAAAAACTGATTTTGCATTTGGCAAAAAACTGCCGTTCATTCCCTTTTCTATGTGCTATTTTATAATTTTGCACACCGAATACAACAATGAGTTATGGATATAAAGGAAATCATCAATCAAAGATATGCCATGCCGAATGCGTCTTTGGATAGATTGCGGCAAAGCCTGACTGAGGTTTCGTACCCAAAAGGATTCTGCGTGTTGGAAAGTGGCAAGATAGAAAAGGATATCTTTTTCATCAAGAAAGGCATTGTCCGCGCTTACACTTCGGTGGACGGGAAAGAAATCACCTTTTGGGTTGGCAAGGAAGGAGCGACCCTTGTTTCTATGAAAGGCTACGTGAACAATGAGCCGGGATATGAGACGATGGAGCTGATGGAAGATTCTGTCTTATACGTATTGGAGAGGAAAAAGCTGAAAGAATTGTTTTCGGAAGACTTGCATATTGCCAATTGGGGACGGCGTTATGCGGAGATGGAATTGCTTGCCACCGAGGAACGGCTAATTTCCATGTTGTCCGCCATTGCTTCGGAACGGTACAAAGAGTTGTTAGAGAAAGAACCCGATTTGTTGCAACGATTGCCGTTGGGAAACATTGCTACCTATTTAGGAATAACACAGGCAAGTCTGAGCCGGATCAGGGCACAAATAAAGTGACGTGATTCGGCGGATATTACATAGTTTTTTTTAATAATAGAGGTGGTAGCCGTCGTTTCAGAACTCATTGGTGCTGACTCAGATGAACTAACCATCCAAATTATTGAGAATGACAAGAGCCTTGGCTGCACTTAGAGAGTATGCTCAAACGGCATAATTTCTAAATCCGAAACTTGAATTATTAATAAGTTGGTGCACCCCCTAAGAAGTATGTATTATTAATAAATTGGTGCACTTGAGACAAGTGCACCCCCTAAGAAGTATGTGCTATTAATAAATTGGTGCACTTGAGACAAGTGCACCCCTAAGAAGTATGTGCTATTATCAGGGGGTGCAGTTGTCTCAACTGCACCAACAAAGAGATAACTGCACCAACAAAGAGATAACTGCACCAACAAAAAAACAAGTACACCCCCTATTATATTTCAAGGCGCTTCATCTCTGCCTCCACGATGTTAGTAAGCTCTACGAACTGCTCCACGGAGAGCTGCTCCGGACGCTTCGTCATGATGTCCTGTGCGTAGAACTCGGCAGAAGCCGATCCGCCGAATATCTGGCGCAAGCTGACGCGCAGCATCTTGCGGCGCTGGTTGAACACGGTCTTAACGACGCGCTTGAACAGACGCTCGTCGCAACCAAGGTCGGTAACGGTGTTGCGCGTCATGCGTATCACCGCACTCTTCACCTTTGGAGGCGGATTGAACACCGTCTCGTCGACAGTGAAGAGATACTCTACGTCGTACCAAGCCTGGATGAGCACCGACAGGATGCCGTACGCCTTTGTGCCGGGTGCAGACGCGATGCGCAGAGCCACCTCGCGCTGTATCATACCCGTGCAGCAAGGGATAAGCTCCTTGTAGTCGAGCATCTTGAAGAATATCTGCGACGAGATGTCGTAAGGATAGTTGCCCGTGAGCACGAACTGCTTGCCGTCGAAGATTTCGTTAAGGTCCATGCGCAGGAAGTCGTTGCCGATGATGTTCTCGCGGAGCTTCGGAAACGTCTCGTTGAGATAAGCCACCGACTCCTTGTCGATCTCCACAGCCTTCACAAGGCGCGGCTTTGTGACGAGAAATTGTGTCATCACGCCCATACCCGGTCCAATCTCAAGCACCGGTATGTCGGGGCAGGCGTCCACCGTGTCGGCGATAGCTTTCGCTATGCCGAGGTCGGTGAGGAAGTGCTGCCCTAAGTTCTTCTTCGGTCTAACGGCCTTTACCATTACTCAGCCTCCTGACGGTCGTCTACGTTGTCGCCCTCTGTGGGTGCAAGCACAGCCTCGAAGTCGGTGATGCCGTTGTTAACGAGGATGTTGTACCACTGGATGAGCTTCTTGATGTCTGAATCGTGAACGCGGTCGCGGTCGTATGCAGGCAATACCTCTGCGAAGAAGTTGTGGAGCTCGTCAGCAGAGCACTTCTTGTAGTTGAGCGAGCACTCCTTCGACTGCTCCTTCTCGCCTAGGTTCTTCAGCACCTGCCACAATGGGATGTCCTCTGCGTCGGTGTACATAGCGATGTCGCCGAGTGATGTTACGCGGTCAGAAGCAAAAGCCGGCATACGGCGGTGTGTAGCGTCGAGAGCCTCAACGATGAGGTTGCGGTTGCCACGTGATACGAGTTTGTAAAGTCCCGGCTTGCCGGCTATTGAAAGAATTGTTTCCATTGTCTTTAATGTTTATTTAATTATTAATTATTGATTGCTATTTGTCTTATTATATCGTCTATCTGCGCTTGCAGGTCGCACTCGCCGTCGTTCTGTATGCAGAAGTCGCTGCGATGCGCCACTTCCTGCTGGCTCATCTGCACGTCGATCCATTCGGCTGCGCGTTCGGGCGTGATGTTGTCGCGCTGCACGATGCGCTGTATGCGCACTGGGCGTGGAGCTGTGACGCAGACTATATGGTCGAACGCTATGCGGCGGTCGAATCCGCTCTCGAAGAGTATGGCGCTTTCGAGCCACTGCTTGCCGGAAGCGGCGAAGTCGTCTGCCACTGCGGGGTGTACGATGTCGTTTATGGCGAGCTTGTTCGCCTCGCTTGCGAGAAGAAACTCGGCAAGCACCGACTTCTGAAGCACTCCGTCGGCAGAGTAGACAGCGTCGCCCACAAGCGCCTTGAGCTGCTGTTGCAGCCTGTCGGAGGTGCGCATGAGTCGCTTTGCTGCAGCATCGCAGTCGTACACCTCGATGCCGCGCTGCTCCAAGAGTCGGCAGACATAGCTCTTGCCAGAGCCTATTCCGCCAGTTATTGCTATCTTCATTGTTGCCTACTGCTCCTCAATAAGGTAGTCTACTTGCGTCATCTGCAGACGGGCGTTGCGCACGCCCTGCGGACATTGGCGCAGATGGATGTTGCACTTGTCGGACGGATGCTCGATAAGCTCGTTGTAGTCGACCACTACGGCGAACTGGTCTGACGAGATGCTGCGGAACATGCTTGCACCGACAATGAAGTTGACGGTGACGCGCTGCGGGAATGAGCGCAGCACCTTGCCCTCAGGCATGTTCACCGCCGTCACCGGCACCTCGATAGTCTCCTCGGTGAGGATGTCGGGATAGAGTCCGATGCGCACGGTGTTGGGCACAATCTTCACGCCCTTTATCTTCTCGAGCGCCACGGTCTTTACAACCGTGTCGTTGAAGTTGGTGATGTTGATGGGCACGGTCTTCACGTAGCGCAGCGAGTCGAGCGTCTGCTTGCTGCCGTAGACGGTGACGGTCTCGGGCCAGAAGCGTGTGCGTGCAAGATAGAACGACTTACCTGGCACCACTACACCTGCCATCTTAACTGGCACCTGACGCGACTGTCCGTAGTTGTAATAGAAGTCGAGACGGTCGGGCTTCACCTGCACCACCTTAGAGGCTCCGCTGAAGCGCTGGTTAATCATCTTCATCAGCTCCTGCGACGGCACTACGCCGTAGCCCGACTGACGTGTGACGAACGACTGGAAGTTGATGTTAATCGGACGCACGCCCTCGCCGTAGATGTATGCGAGAAGCGCGAAGCCTTTGTCGCGCACCGTGACACGCACGGTGTCCTCCATGTCGCTTGTTATCACGACGTTCTTCGGTACGTTCACAAGATATGCGGGCACGCTTACCTCTCTCTCGTATGTTTCGTTGAGCGCCGTCATCAGCCAGAAGATGGAGCTCAGCACGAGAAAGAAGAAAAAAGTCAGAAACTCCCTGTTAGCTGAGCTGAACAGGAAGTTTCTGACCATATTTATTATTTGCGTCAAGCGTTTTTCCATCGAATCATCGATTAATGAATTAACTTCAAGCCGTTGGCGGTCGAAGTGTCTAAATTACTTCTGTGGCTGCTGTGTGCCGTCAGCAAACACACCTGCCTTGTCTACTGTAACGACAACGCCGCGAGCGATTTCTACGTCTACGGTGCCGGCTGTGAGGTCTACGCGGCGTACTGTAGCGTGGATGCCACCACCTACCATCACCTTGTCGCCCTCCTTGAGTGCGTTCTGGAACTCACGAATCTTCTTCTGCTGCTTCTGCTGCGGGCGAATCATGAAGAAATACATGATGACGAAGAGTGCTAAAATCATGATGATCATTCCCATGCCACCACCTTGCTGTGCTGCCTGAGCAGCGAGTACTGTTGTGTTCATTGTTGTTTTCTCGTTTTAGTTAAGTTGTGGGTTGAACGGTTGAGCTGTTGACGTTTGTCTGCGCTTCAACATCTCACATCACAACATTAAAATTATTGTTTTCTTAAAATTTTCTCTTTTTGTATTACGCTTACTCTGCGCTGGTTGTCTCCTCGTCCGGCTGCTCCTGAGCGGCCTGTTCTGCCTGCTCGGCGTAGCGTGTGCGGAGCACTTCGCCGTCTTCGAGAGCCTGCTGTGCGCGGTTGAGACGCGGTGTTGCAGGACGGCGCGGTGCCTGACGGCGCTGCGGACGGTCCTCGATGGTCTTCAGAAGTTTGCCTGTAGACATGAGGTAGCGTGCGATAGCGTCGAGCATACCGTTGATGTACGAGCCCGACTTCGGTGTAGAGTAGAGCTTCGCGAGTTCTACGTACTCGTTGATGGTCACGCTCACCGGTATGTTGGGGAATGTGAGCATCTCGGCGATGGCTATCTGCATGATCACTACGTCCATGTATGCCAAACGCGAGAAGTCCCAGTTGCGCGATGTCTCGCTCATATAGCGCTGGTACTGATCGGCGTTGAGTATTGTTGCGCGGAAGAGCTTCACGGCGAAGTCCTTGTCCTCGATGTCCTTATACTCGGGCAGGAGTTCCTGCTTTGCCTTGTTCTCGGGCTCGAAGCGCTTGATGGTCTTGAGCACGAATGTGTCTACCACTTCCTTGTCGTCGTTCCAGTAGAGGCTCTGCTCTTCGAGGAGCTGGTCGAGGTCTTCGTTCTCCTGAATGAGCTGACGGTAGAGCTTGCGCCATACCTCGCGGTCGGCCTCGTACGAGTTGTCTGTGTCTGCCATGTACTCGGCGTATGTCTGGCTCTGCTCGATCTGGTTGCACAGACCGCGCACGAACTCCACGCTGTTAGCCCACGACTGCTTCTGTGTCTCGGCGAACTCGTTGAGCTGCTTGTTCTCCTCGAGCTGCACGGCGAACTTGTTATAGGCGAATTTCTGTGACGGCGTTTCCGCTCCCTCACGCAGAGCACGCTGCGTAGCTACTTCCACACGCTTGCGTTCTTCCTGTGTGACGGCGACGATGAGTTCCAAAAGATAATTGTACAAATCGTAAGCCTTAGACAGACTGAAAAGCAATTCCTTCTCTGCGCTGTCCATGAGTTTGTTTCCGTTCTGATAGTATGCGTAGGTTAACTGAACTATCTTAATTCTGATTAATTCGCGGTTGATCATCCTTCTCTTACTTTATTATAATACGTATCTTGCTGTTGTTTGCATAGATTAAAGAAACGCTGGGCAAGCCAGACCTTCGACACCCTTGTCTCAATAACAGGTGCAAAAATAGCTAAATTTGGCTGAACTACCAAGCGAAACATACATTATTGTGTATTTTTTAATGTATTTTTTGCTCAATTCGGATAAAATACGTACCTTTGCACCGCTTTTTTGAGCACATCCGTACAGAAATATAAAAATTCTCGTGTGATGGCGAATTAAGGCATAAACATTATTTTATCAACTTAATTTAGAGTAACACAAATGAAAGAGATTAACGTTACAGGTCAGAAGCGTACAGACCTTGGCAAGAAAGCTTCTAAGACATTGCGTAAGGAAGGACTTGTTCCTTGCAACATTTACGGCCTCGCAGAGCAGGACGGCAAGCCGACAGCTATGGCTTTCGCAGTTCCTATGACTGAGCTCCGTAAGATCATCTACACTCCGCACATCTATGTTATCAACCTCGTTATCGACGGCGAGTCTCACACAGCTATCCTCAAGGATATCCAGTTCCACCCGGTAACTGACGCTGTTCTTCACGTAGACTTCCTCGAGGTTAACGACCAGAAGCCTATCACAATCGGTATTCCTGTTAAGCTCACTGGCTTGGCACAGGGTGTACGTGACGGTGGTCGCATGAACCTCTCTATCCGCAAGATCGAGGTTAAGGCTCCTTACCAGCAGATTCCGGAGCACCTCGACATCGACGTTACTGCTCTCCAGATCGGCAAGAGCATCAAGATCGGTCAGCTCAGCTTCGAGGGTCTCGAGATCGTTACAGGCAAGGAGGTTATCGTTTGCTCAATCAAGATGACACGTGCCGCTCTGTCTGCAGCTGCTCAGGCTCAGGCTTAATGACATCAGATAGAAATACAAAAAGCGCATGCGTCGACGACGCGTGCGCTTTTTTATATTTGGTGAGAAATGTGTTGAAATGGTGTTATGTTGAGATGGTGAGATATGTTGAGATTAATTATGTTGCTAATCTCAACACCTCAACATAACAAATCTCAACATAACAACATAACAGCCCATCACAACAACTCATCACAACAACCCAACATCATGGACAAATTCTTAATAGTAGGCTTGGGAAACCCCGGCGCCGAGTACGACCACACACGCCACAACACGGGTTTCATGGTCGTTGACGAACTGGCAAAGTCGGTGGGCGCCACCTTCGAGGACAAGCGCTACGGCTTCGTGGCGGAGACTTCACTGAAGGGTCGCAAGGTGTTCATCCTTAAGCCGACAACATACATGAACCTCAGCGGCAACGCCGTGCGCTACTGGCTGCAGAAGGAGAATATCGACCAGACAAGACTGCTCGTCGTTGTGGACGACCTCTCTATTCCGCTCGGTGACTTCCGCTTAAAAGGCAACGGATCGAACGGCGGACACAACGGACTGGGCAACATCCAGCAACTCATCGGACAGCAGTATGCGCGTCTGCGCATGGGTATCGGCGCCGACTTCCAGCGCGGCGCGCAGGTAGACTGGGTGCTGGGCAAGTACAGCGCCGAGGATATGGAGACGCTGCAGCCGAGCATCGACCTGGCAGTGGAGATAATAAAGAGCTTTGTGCTTGCCGGACTGAACATCACGATGAACCAGTTCAACAAGCTCGGAAAGAAGCACAAATAGGTTAGGTTTAGCTAAGCCTTTTCAAGACTCAATAAGCCTTTCTAAGCCTTGGCTTTTTACCCTTTTACTTTTTTACTTTTAAAAGTCTTTTTTACTTTTAACATGGAAGTAGCACGTATAGACAAATGGCTGTGGGCGGCGCGCATATTCAAGACGCGCTCCATAGCAGCCGACGCCTGCAAGAACGGACGCGTCATGCTGGGCGGAGTGACCGTGAAGCCGAGCCGCACGGTGAAGGTGGGCGATGTGGTGAGCGTTAAGAAGCCGCCAGTAACCTACTCGTTCAAGGTTCTGAAGACGATAGAGCAGCGCGTGGGCGCTAAGCTCCTGCCGGAAATTTACGAGAACGTGACCGACCCGAAGCAGTACGAACTGCTCGAGATGAGTCGCATCAGCGGTTTCGTAGACCGCGCACGCGGCACGGGTCGACCGACGAAGAAGGAGCGCCGCGCACTGGATGCGTTCGCCGAGCCTGCCATGTTCGGCTTCGATGACTTCGACGACGAATTTGATTTCGACGAGTAGCGCTACACTAAAGCTAATAAATTTCTCCGTTATCATTGATTTAAAATAGACAGCAAAGACTCTGCCACGCTTGCGGCGGAGTCTTTGCTGTCTTTCTAAGAGCCAAATTACTCACGTAATCGTTCCTAAATGACTATCAAATTCAATAGGTTAGTAGGAAACACATGTTTATGAATACATTATTTATTGGAAATGAACATACTGGTTTACACTCCGTCGTCCTCGTCTTCGAGTTCGTCTTCGCTTGCGGTGTCGAGCTTCGTGTCCTTAGCCACGCTCAAGGCGCCCAGTCGCGACACTTTCACTACAAGCGGCTCGTACTCGTCGCTCATCTTGTCGGGCGAACCGACGCTTGCCGCAAAGCGAAGGGCGTCGCCGTCAACGCAATCGAACACCACTCCGAGCAGCGCTCCCTTCGAGTATGTGTCGCTGATGTACTGCGTGAAGTCGGTCTTGAGGAACGTGCGCTCGAAGAACACCGACCCGTCGCTGCGCAGTATTCTCACCGAGATGCGGTTGTCGTAGTAGCTGTTGCCCTGCTCGTCGTATGTCAGGGGCAGTGTGCTGTCCGACTTGCGCTCCACGCACACCTTATATGTTGCGCCGAGCCACTCCACGTTGCGCTTGTCCTCGTAGCCGCTCATGGCCTGCGTCTGCTTCTTCTGCACCTTGGCGCGCTTGTGCACTATTATGTTGTCGCTTTTCGGTTTCTCCGCACACGACGCCACGAGGAGCGCCGCAGCGCATAATGCCGCGCAGCGGAGAATTTTCTTTATGCAATTAGTCTTTTTCATGCGAGCAAAGGTATAAAAAATATTCCACATACATATAAAATACGCTTGCACATTCAAATAAAAAACGTACTTTTGCAAATAAACAGAAATTAAACGGAATGTGAACTGTATTTAAACCAGAATCGACATGAGAAAGTTATTGTTTATATTTTGCATGACTGCCGCCGCAATGATGGTTTCGTGCGGAAAGAAGCAGCCGAAGACGCCAGAGCCGGTGAAGCCGACCGAGCAGGTGGAGCGCATAGACACGACCGCTACGCTCGTGATGCAGATACAGAAGTGCTCGCGTCTGTACACCACGGAGTATCAGGTGCACAAGATTGTGACGCACGACGACGATATAAAGCTGAAGGGCAAGCTCTTCAGTAAGAATTACAACATAACGTTGCCGCTCGGACAGCGCAAGGTGGCTATACCGATGGAGGCCACGCTGAAGGCTTACGTCGACTTCGCCGAGTTCTCCGCCGACAACGTGCGCCGCGACTCTACGCACATCGAGCTGATTCTGCCCGACCCGCGCATCGTGCTCACCTCGTCGCGCATCGACCACAACGAGATTAAGGAATATGTGGCGCTCATGCGCAGCAATTTCAGCGAGGAGGAGCTGCAGAGCTACGAGATGCAGGGCCGCGAGGTAATTATCCACGACATTGCCAACAGCGACATCACGGAGCGTGCGCGCCAGAGTGCCGCCAACGCCATCGTGCCCATTCTCAGACAGCTGGGCTACAAGCCGCAGAACATCACCATCTCGTTCCGCAAGAAATTCACGCCTGCGGATGTAGAGGGCATCATCAGCTCAAGTTCTGTAGAGAACAAGGGCAACGCCGCACGCCGATAGGCTGACAACGCAACACATTACTCAACTCTTTAAAAGGCAAAAGTATGGAGACGAACAACCAGAACCGAGAGAAGCAGGATATGCCGAAACTCGAAAAGATAGGACGCAGCGTAATGGCTGCGCTCAAAAAGGTGCCAGCGGGCGTTTGGCTGAAGCTGGCGCTCGTGCTGATAGTGGTGATTATCGCCGTGAAGCTGATTGTAGGCGTGAAGAAAGGACTCACGAACAACAACACCACGCTGCCCGAGATAACGAAGAACGAGAAGATAGACATCACGCCCACGCTGATACGCTCGATAGAGCAGATCGGCGAGTGGTCGTTCCTCGAGATTGACGACGAGGAGATGGTAGACACGCTGCGACGCGGCGTGTTCTCGAAGAGTGAACTGGTGCGCATCTACTACGGCACGCTGCGCATCGGCTTCGACCTGAAGGAGACGCGCGAGGGATGGCTCGCCATGTCGGGCGATACGCTCGTGGCTAAGCTGCCGCCTGTGAAGCTGCTCGACGATAACTTCATCGACGAGGCGCGCACACGCTCGTTCATAGCGTCGGGAAAGTGGACTCACGCCGACCGACAGGCTATGTACTACCGCGCTGCGGAGAAGATGCGCCGCCGCTGCCTCACCGAGAAGAACTACCGAAAGGCGCGCGAGAACGCCAAGGAGCAGTTCGAACAGCTGCTCCACTCGCTGGGCTTCGAAAAGATACGCGTGGGATTCTAAAGAGAGATATGCAACAACAGATTATCATTTCAAACGACATAGAGCACGACTTGGCGACAGCCGTCGCCGAGTCGGAGCACGACCGCGTCTTTGTGCTCACCGACGACACTACGCACGAGTGCTGTCTGCCGAAAGTGGCGGCGCTGCTTGCGCAGTACGATGCCGTGCCCATCACCATTGCTCACGGCGACCAGCATAAGACGCTCGCTGCGCTCGGCGACGTGTGGACAGCGCTGCAGCAGGGCGGCGCAACACGCCACTCGCTGCTCATAAACCTCGGCGGCGGCATGATAACCGACCTCGGCGGATTCGCTGCCGCCACGTTCAAGCGCGGCATCAACTTCATAAACATACCCACGACGCTGCTCGCTATGGTCGACGCGGCGGTGGGAGGCAAGACGGGCATCAACTTCGGCGGACTGAAGAACGAGATAGGAGCGTTCGCCGACGCACGCTTCGTCATCATAAACACCTGCTTTCTCGACACGCTCGACGCCGAGAACCTCTGTTCGGGCTACGCCGAGATGCTGAAGCATGCACTCATCAGCGACGAACGCATGTGGGCTGAGCACGTCAACTTCGACCTCTCGCAGCCCGACCTCGCCGAACTGCAGCGCATGGTGGCTGAGTCTATCAGCGTGAAGGAGCGCATCGTGGCGGAAGACCCTCACGAGCACGGCATACGCAAGGCGCTCAACTTCGGTCATACCATCGGTCATGCGCTGGAGGAGTTCGCTCTGCAACAAGCAGGGGGTGCAGTTGTCTCAACTGCACCAAACAGCCAACTAACACCAGGGGGTGCAGTTGTCTCAACTGCACCAACAAAGCAAGAAGTACAAAAGGGTGGTGCAGTTGTCTCCGCTCGGCTATTGCCGCTTGCCAGAGCAAGAACTGCACCAAAGAACACTCTGCTGCACGGCTATGCTGTAGCCTTCGGCTTGATTGGCGAGTTGTATATGAGTGCGCGCAAAGCTGGCTTCCCCACCGAAAGACTGCATCAGACGGCACGCTTCATACGCGAGAACTACGCTCAGACGGAGTTCACGTGCAACGACTACCCCACTCTGCTCAACCTCATGCGCCACGACAAGAAGAACACGTCGGGCGTAATCAACTTCACACTGCTCCACAACATCGGCGACATACGCATCAACCAGACTGCCACCGACGAGGAGATATGTGAAGCGCTCGACTTCATCAGAGAGGGCTATTGACAGAAGGCTGAGCAGCAGGGATTCAACAGGAATTTATCTTTTACCGAACAGGATTTTATCCTGAACATAACGGAGAATACTCGGAACATAACAATAATATAAAGGAGAAAAACGTTTCTCTACGACTACTTAATACTGGATATTATGAATATAGACAAGATAAAGGAAGTGCTCTTGAAGCGCGACGGACTCTCTAACACACTCGGCATGGAGTTCATCTCTACGCCCGATCCCGACACATGCCAGGCTCGCATGAAGGTAGACGAGCGCAATCGTCAGATTTTCGGATTCCTCAGTGGCGGCGCCTCGCTCGCACTTGCCGAGAACTTAGCAGGTGTAGGTTCGTTGGCACTCAGTCCGAACAATATATGTGTGGGCATAAACGTAAGCGGCAGTCACGTGAAGGCGGTGCTCGACGGCGACACCGTGACCGCTACAGCGCACATTCTGCACAAAGGAAAAACGCTGCACCAGTGGCATGTGGACATACGCAACGGGGCTGGCGACTTGATTTCGTCGGTGGAAGTGACCAACTTTGTGATGAACAAACCGAAATAGAATGAGCTACGTATATTTCCGACTGCCACACTCTACGCACATATTCCGCAACCGACTCACAACCGAACCCGAAGAGATTGCTTCGCTCGCCGAACTGAACGGACGGCGCGGCTTCGTAATCGCTCCGTTCGCACCGTCGGCAGATTGCCCCATACTCCTGATGCCGACGGATTGGGAGGAAGTGGAGCTATGCTCGGAGAAAACGGATTCGTGTTCAGACCAAGCGATGCTGAACGCCGACAGCGATGTGTCTGCGATGCTCATTGACGCCGATTATGAGGAGGAGCGCGAGCGTTACGCCGTCGACTTCCACAATTATCACGGGCAGCTTTCCGCAGGCACCTTCCAGAAGATTGTGCTTGCACGCAGCGCACGACTCACAGCTACAGAGCAGATCGCCCCACTCACGCTCTTTGCACGCGCCTGCCGTAGATATCCGCGCATGTTCGTCACGCTGTTCTCAACCGAGCGTAGCGGAACATGGATTATCGCCACACCAGAGACGCTCATCGGCGGCACCGACGGTGCAATGCACACGATGGCACTCGCCGGAACGATGCGTCTGAGCGGCGCAAACCTCGACTTCGACGTGGAAGGTGGCGCTATAGGAAAGGACGATATACACTGGAGCACGAAAAACATTAAGGAACAACGCTGCGTTGAGACGTATATCACGGAGTGTGTGGAGCAGTTCAGCGACGATTTCTCCGTAGACGGACCCTATACCGTGCGTGCCGGCGACCTCGTTCATCTGCGCTCCGACATTCGTTTCAGCCTCAACAACTCGGAACATCTCGGCGATCTCATCAACGCTTTGCACCCTACTCCGGCGGTATGCGGTATGCCGAAGGCTGCAACACGCGACTTCATTCTGCAGAACGAGTCGGGAGAACGCAGCTACTACAGCGGCTTCACCGGACTTATCGACCCCAAAGGCGACACCCGACTCTTTGTGACGCTGCGCTGCATGCAGATAGAAGGCGGCACGGAGAGCATCGCTTACCGACTTTACGCCGGCGGCGGACTGCTCAAGGACAGCGAGTGTCAGTCGGAGTGGGAGGAAACAGAGGCTAAGATGAACACTATGCGACAACTGTTCAAGCATATATAATAGTAATGTACAGCAACAAGGAAAACATAAACATACTGACATCGCTGCTCATCGAATGGGGAGTGACAGACGCTGTGGTTTGTCCGGGCAGTCGCAATGCTGCCATCGTGCATAACCTCAGCGAATGTGGCACAATAAGCTGCCACCCTATCACCGACGAGCGCTCTGCGGCGTTCTACGCTATGGGCATGGCTCTCTGCACGAAGCGTCCTACAGTGGTATGCGTCACGTCGGGTTCGGCTCTGCTCAACACGGCTCCGGCTGTGGCAGAGGCTTACTACCAGCATGTGCCGCTCATCGTCATAGCTGCCGACCGACCGCAGCAATGGATTGACCAACTCGACGGTCAGACGCTACCGCAACCCGACGCTCTCAATCGCTTTGTGCGCCGCAGCGTGTCGCTGCCCGAGCCTCGAAACGAAGAGGAGCGCTGGTATTGCAACCGTCTTGTGAACGAAGCGATGCACGCTGCCACTTTCCGCCAGCCAGCTCCTGTACTCATCAACGTGCCCATAACCGAACCGCTCTTCACGTTCAACACAACCAAACTGCCCGAAGAGCGCCGCTTCCGTATGCTCGACAGCGACGTTACTCTCACCGCCGCCACAATAGAGGCTCTGCAGCAGGAACTCTTCAAGGCGAAGCGCCCACTTATCGTGGTCGGACAGACGGCTGCCGACGGCTTCGGAAGTTCGCCTTTCGACATCGGCGAACTTGCCAAACACTTTGTGGTTTTCGCCGAGCCTCTGTCTAACAGCAGCAGCGAAACCATTCACTTCGACGAGGCTGTCAGACGCTTGACAACCCACCCCGAACAGCAAGACGGCAAGTGCGACGACGCAAGTCGCTACGCTCCCGACTACATTATATACATCGGCGACACATTGGTGAGTAAGGCTACGCGCCGCTGGCTGCGACAGACACAGGCACCGTCGTGTCTTGTTACGGCAGACCCGCAGAATGCGTGCGACCCGCTGATGTCGTTGCGACACATCGTGACATGCAGCAACGCCGACCTAAAGTTGCTCATGCCTGCGCTCTGCGATATTTATACACACAGCGACCGCTACGCCGACAACGAAGCCGCATGGCACAACGAAGAAAGCCGTAAAAAATACTGGAACGATTGGAGAAGTCTGCTCGAAAAGTGGGCAGACCATGCCGAAAAATACGAGCCCGTATACTCGCAGATGGCTGCTGTGAGATGCCTGGAGCAACAGATAGAAAGTGCATCCGTGCGCATCAACACCCACTACGCCAACAGCACCGCCGTGCGCCTCGCCTGCATCTACGCCAACCATTACGTCTGGTGCAACCGCGGTGTGAACGGCATCGAAGGATCGCTATCTACAGCAGCCGGCTTCTCGCTCACCGACTCCAACCTGAACGTCTGCATCATCGGCGACCTTAGCTTCTTCTACGACCAGAACGCGCTATGGAACAGTTGCGTAGGCGGCAATCTGCGCATACTGCTGCTCAACAACTCGTGCGGCGGCATCTTCAAGCAGCTGCCCAACCTGCACAAGAGTCCGGTGGCTGACACCTTCGTAGGTGCAAGCCACACGACAACGGCGCAAGGCATCTGTGCACAGAACAATGTGGAATACATCTCGGCGCACAACGCCGAAGAAATGAAACGCGGAATAAGCGAACTTCTAACACGCAAGGGCAATCGCCCCGTGCTTCTCGAAGTGTTTACGGATGCAGATACTGACGCAGAAACACTCAGCAAATACTTCAGGGGGTGCACCTAATAACAGTCTTTATTAATAAATACGTACGTCGGCAATAACCATGCTGCCCACGGCTTCGTTGATGCGCTTCACCAATTGGGTGCGCATCATCGTAAGGTCCTGTCGCAGCGCCGGACTGAGAATCTTCACGAACAGCGTTTGGTTCTTGATGAACTTCTCGCCAGTATAGCGCGCAACGCCGGCGCCGACAACCTTTTCCCAAGCGTCGATGGCGCGTCGCTGCAGCAAAGGCGTCTCCAGTCCTTCGCGTCGCAGATACATATTAAGCAAGTCGCTGATCGACTGCACGTCACGTCTGAACATACACATTTATTTATTAGTAGGTTGGTGAGCTACAATATCGCCGCCCTTAACATCGAACAACTTATAGTCGTAGCTAACACTGTCGAGAATGCGGTCGAGATGCTCGCGGTTGGTGTCGGTAATGAAAATCTGTCCGAATCCGTCGCCCGACACGAGCTTTACGATCTGCTCCACACGATGTGAGTCGAGCTTGTCGAAGATATCGTCGAGCAGCAGCAGCGGCGTTGTCTGCGACGCCGTACGGCGCAGGAAGTCGAACTGCGCCAGCTTCAGCGCCAGCACAAACGTCTTTGTCTGTCCCTGCGAGCCTTCGCGCTTCATCTGATAGTCGCCGAGTAGCATCTCCAGGTCGTCGCGATGCACGCCATGCAGCGAGTAGCCCACCGCACGGTCCTTGAAGCGGTCGCGCTGAATGACATCGAGCAGCGGACCGCGCTGAGCATGCGACACATACTTCAGCGACACAGTTTCCTTACAGTCAGACACATGCTGATATATGCGTTGGAACACAGGCACGAGTCTGTCAACGAAGTCCTCGCGGGCTCGGAATATCGTCTCGCCATGACGCGCCATCTCCTGCTCCCAAATGTCGAGCAATGCGGGGTCGGGCTCCTGCTCCATCTTCAGCAAAGCGTTGCGCTGCTGTAGCGCCTTCGTGTAGCTGTTGAGAGCATCGATATACGTGTTGTCGTATTGCGAAATCACGATATCCATCAGTCGGCGCCGTTCCTCGCTACCACCTGCGATGAGCGTCTGGTCGGCAGGCGAAACGAACACAAGCGGAATGAGTCCGATGTGCTGCGAGAGTCGCTTATACGCCTTTTTGTCGCGCTTCAGTTGCTTCTTCTGTCCGCGTTTCATGCCGCAGTAGACCGCCACCGGCTCGTCCTCGTCGGTAGCATACGCAGCGTCGAGCATAAGAAAGTCGGCGTCGTGCTTTATCACCTGCGAGTCGATAGGATTGAACGCACTACGGCAGAACGACAGGTAGTAGATAGCATCGAGCAGATTGGTCTTGCCCTCGCCATTGCTGCCGAGAAAACAGTTGAGCTTGGGCGAGAACTCAAGCGAAGCCTCCCCGATATTCTTGAAATTGAGTATGGATAAATTGCGTAATATCATGTAATTATATACCCTGTAGACCCTTTGCGGGTCGCTGTTATAACTGTAACAACACGTTGTATTACTGCAAAGTTACCCCATTTATTATTGAAAAAAGAAAAAAAGGTGGAATAAATTTCAATATGTGAGATAAAATCAGTAATTTTGCTCCTCGCAATGTGTCACATTGCAGACTATAAACCGATAAAAATAAAAACAAAATAACAAATGACAAACAAAATTGATTTTGGTGCTAACTCTCACGTAGAGAAGACCAACAACAAGGAAGATTTCTTCTTGAAGTTCAAGAAGCAGATAATCACAGGTGTAGTAGTAGTTCTGCTCGTTGTAGCAGGCGCTATCCTTTACAACGTTTTCGTGGCTGGTCCGCGTGAGGACAAGGCAAGCACAGCTATCGCAAAGGGCGAGCAGTACTTTAACGAAGAGCAGTTTGACAAGGCTCTCAACGGCGACGGCGCAGGCTACGTTGGTTTTGTGAAGATCGCAAGCGACTACAGCAGCACCGACGCTGGAAACCTCGCTAAACTCTACGCAGGTCTTAGCTTCTACAACCTCGGCAAGTACACAGAGGCTGTGACATACCTCGAGAAGTTCTCTACAAAGGGCGACGCTATGGTAAGCCCGACAGCTACTGCAGCACTCGCTAACGCTTATGCGCAGACTGGCAACGTAGACAAGGCAATCAGCACTCTGAAGAAGGCTGCCGACATGGCAGACAGCAAGGCTGAAGACGTTAACAACAGCATCTCACCGACTTTCCTCCTCCAGGCTGGTAAGCTCCTCGAGAGCCAGAAGAAGAACGACGAGGCTCTTAAGATCTATCAGGACATCAAGAAGAAGTACGTAAACTCTTCTTTGGTACAGAGCTCAGAGATCGACAAGTACATCGAGCGCGTTTCAGAGTAATCGAATAACCAAATATGGCTACATCACTCCATAACCTCTCACAGTACGACATCACCACCATCCCCGACGCAAGCAACATGTGCTTCGGCATCGTGGTGGCTGAATGGAACGAGGAGATAACGGGCGCGCTGCTCGACGGAGCCGTCAAGACTCTCGAGAAGCACGGCGCTCTGCCCGAGAACATCCACATCAAGACCGTTCCGGGCAGCTTCGAGCTTATCTACGGCGCTCACCAGATGGTGCTGCACGGCGGCTACGACGCCGTAATCATCCTCGGCAGCGTGATTCGCGGCGAGACTCCTCACTTCGACTACATCTGCCAGGGCGTAACGGCAGGCATCGCACGCCTCAACACAACAAGCGAGATACCTATCATCTACGGTTTGCTCACCACCAACGACTTGCAGCAGGCGCTCGACCGCTGCGGCGGCAAGTACGGCAACAAGGGCGATGAGTGCGCTATCGACGCTATCAAGATGGCGAAGTTCTAACGAATACATTTTTATAACATACAAAAAGTCCGACAAGATCAATACACTTGTCGGACTTTTTTATTATACTTGAAACCCTACATATTTCTTATTATTGCTATCCAATACAACTTGCGATTAACTAAATTATGGTTAGCACTTACTTTCTAAAATATATTCTATACAATACCACTATCGAACAAATCGCTTCTGCAACAACAGCAATAGGTAGGCAATACAGAACAGAATCAATAAAACCCAGATTACAATAATAGAGAAAAAATTGCATAAGCAAGTACATTATAAAAAAACCTGCAGAAACACAATACATAAAAGGTAGCGGTTCCTTTTCCAACCATAATTGTTGCCCACAATGGTTACAAGTGGTAGAATACTTTGTCCCTTTTATTATATACTTTATGCATTTTCTTAAGGATACCTTTTTATGACAATAAGGGCATTCTCTATTTTTCATTGATATTTTTATAAATTACAAATTTTGTTTTGCTATTTCAGTGATGGCAACATTCGTATTGACCGACGCAGACCAAATAAATAAGCTATTTATACTGCACGATGCGCTCTTTACACTGCTCCATGAGCCACTTCGGCGTACTCGTAGCGCCGCAGATGCCCACCGTGCGCACGTCTTCCGTGAACCACGACATATCTATCTCGTCGGCACTTTCTATCTGATAGCTGCGCGCATTGACGCTACGACACTCGTTGAAGAGCACCTTTCCGTTGCTACTCTTACGACCTGAGACAAAGAGAACGAGGTCGTGACGCGAGGCGAACGATGCGATATTCGGCATACGGTTAGCCACCTGTCTGCAGATGGTGTCGAAGCTGCGGAACGTAGCGCCCTCCTCGATGTGCTGCTGAATGTAGTTGATGACGCGATGGAAGCCATCGAGCGACTTTGTTGTCTGCGAGTAGAGGTATATGTCGCGTGAGAAGTCGAGCTTCTCCACGTCCTCCACCTTCTCTACCACGATAGCCTCGCCTGCGGTCTGCCCCACAAGTCCAAGAACCTCGGCGTGTCCGCGCTTGCCGAAGATAACGATCTGCGCATCGGGAGCCGTGTCGTACTGTCGCTTGATGCGGCGCTGCAGAGCCAGCACCACGGGGCACGTAGCGTCGATTATCTCTATGTTGTTCTGCTTCGCCAGAGCGTAAGTCTCGGGCGGTTCGCCGTGAGCACGCAGCAGCACCTTCACGTCGTGCAGGCGGCGCAGGTCGTCGTGATTGATAGTGATGAGTCCCTGCTCGTGCAGTCGCTCCACCTCCATACCGTTGTGCACGATGTCGCCGAGGCAGTAGAGCTCGTTGCCCTTGGCAAGTTCCTCCTCTGCCTTCTTTATGGCGGTAGTGACTCCGAAGCAGAAGCCACTACCCTCGTCTATTTCTATTGTCAAATTCATTCCGTCAGAATTACTGTCGTAATACTTCTACGTTCTTTATACCTTATTATTATACAATACACCGATTGTTTATACGACACGCCGATTATAATACGATACCTCGCAGCACTATTCGGCTACAATCTTTATGGTTGTCTTCGGCTGTTTGGGGTCGTTAGTTATCATCAGCACACGCGGTTTAGAGCGCGCCGTCTTCAGCTGTCGTTTCTCTGCCGTCACCTTCAGTTTAGCCGACTCGCCTGGATGCAGCGTCTGCTTGTTGAGCGACACCTGCAAGCCCACGGTGAACATCTGCAGGCTCTTTATCTTCAACACCGACTTGCCGTCGTTGCGTATCACTATCTCGCCCTTCAGTTTCTTCTTCTGGTCGAAACGGCCGAGGTTGAGCTCTGTGGTAGAAAGGTAGAGCTGCGGCGCGTTAGCAAGCTGCTGCGCCGTGAGATTGTCGAACTTAGGCAGGAGCACAGCCGAGATGCCTATCTCCTTCTCGCGGTTCACCTTGTCGCCGGGGAAGGCTCCGAGGAACACCGATGTCTGCGTCAGACCCATATCGTCGAGCTTGCGCGAGTCGAGCGTCATGGTGATTACACCGCCATGACCTGGCGCAATGTTAGACGGCGACACGTCAGCCTTCAGATATTCCGGCAGATGCATCACCACGGGCTGCACCGCAGCGCTCGTAGAGTTGAAGATATGTATCTTCTTCTGCGGACGGTCGCCGCGGTTCACATCGTCGAACTCCACGTCGTTGCAGTCAGACTTTATGCTGCCCAGCATGAAGTTGTAGTTGCCGCCGTAGTCGACCACCTCGCGCACCACGCTGCCACGCACACGCAGCAGGAGCGGCTTGTCGTCGCCCTCGTTGTATATACCCACGAGTTTGTCGAAATGGCCCATAGTGGCAGCATCGTACGTGATGCTTATCGTGAACTTCTCGCCGGCTGCTATCGCTTCACGCGGGAAATCAACGTCGGTGCAGCCGCAACTGGTGCACACATCGGTGATGCGCACGGGCTTGTTCGACTTGTTCTTCACTTCAAAGTCGAAAGTGGCAGGTGTCTGATACAACACCTGTCCGCAGTCGATTATCTGGTTCGTCGCTACAATGCTCTGCGCCATGGCTCCGAAGAACGGCAGTGCAAGCAGCGCTACGCTTACAAATATCTTCTTCATACGTATGTGTTACTTTTTCAAAGTGTGTGTGTTATCTGTTCTATTCTACGCTCAGCGCTACAGCCTTCGTGCGTGCGCCAAATTCAGGACTGTAGGCGCACTGTACGGTGCAGGTGCCGGTTTGGTATGTGCCCGCGCGGTCTACGTAATACTCGGTCTCTACGACGTGCTTTCCCTTAGAAAGACGGTCGAAATAGTAATTCGTAGCGTTGTCCTTCGGCTCGCAATAGCAGCCGTCGCGATAGCCCGAGAGCTGTCCGAGCGGCTCAAGACAAGCCGCACGGCGGTCGGCGAGCTGCACAAAGTCGTAGTCGCGGTCGGCGTTTATGACGATGCGCACGGTGATGCGGTCGCCTACTGCGAGTGTTTCGCCATCTGTAGCTATACGTTTGCCGTTCTTCAGCACCTCGCGCACTACGCTCATGCCCTCCGCAGCGTCAGCAACATCGGCTGTTGACTGCACGAATTGCGCGTAGACAGCGCCCCATGACGTGCCGTCGGTTTGCTTCTCGATGCTCAGGGTCTTCATCTTTTCGCCTGTCTTGGCGGTCTTGACGTAGCCCATGCCCGCCGTAGCCTTCGGCATGACGAGCGTCTGTCCGTTCAGCTTCAGCACAGCCATAGGCTTGCTTGCGCAGAGCGACTCGCAGTTGCCGCCGAAGAACGCATACACCGCATTCACGGAGTTGATGGGCGTGTCCCAAGCCTGCGTACGCTTCGACTGCAGCAGCCATTGCTTCATCTCGTTTACGGTCTGAACGTCGGCAGGAGTCACCGACTGCAATGCCTCGATAGCCGCAACCTGCGACGGAATGCGGTAGTCGAACCATGAATAGAGCGCCTTCGGCGTGTCGAAGTATCGACCCATCGGCGCCTTGTATACTGTATATTCCTTTATACTCTGCACCATGTCGCGAGCCTCAGCGGCGTAGTTGTTGCCGGCAAGCACCACGGCAGCCACGCTCTTTGCGTAGATAGAGAACTGCGCGGTCTGCTTGGCGAGCAACTTCAGAAGATAGGCGGCGTTGTCCTTCGCCGTGCCCTTCAACTGGCGCTTCTGCAGTGTCACGGCGTACAGATAGTCAACAGCCAGTTCGCTCGGACGCAGGTTCTTTGCATCCTTGCTCGCCTTCATCGCCTTCACTTCCTGTGCGATATACTTGTCCATGAAGAGGAACGCTGCGTCCATCATGCTGCGCGCTTCGGGCTGCACGCCCACCATCTTGTCGAGTCGGGCGAAGGTTGTGAGCACGCTCATCGTCATGCTCGGCGAACCTGCCATGCCTTTCCACCACGAGAACGAGCCGTCGGCGTTCTGCAAGCGCGAGAGTCGTGAGAAGTTGTCGGCGAGTCGGTATGCTGTCTGCGACTCGTCGAAGTAGTTGGCGAGCATCTGCTTCTGTTCTGCCTCGCGTGTGGCGTCCATGAGCCAAGGCGTTTCGCTCAGAAGCATCTGCTTCAGTTCGGCGTTACCCGCGAGCTTGCTCTGCAGCGACGTAACATTCTCGGTTGTCTTTGCCTCAGCCTTCCATAGGTCAACGGTCTTGCGAATAACATCCGACGAGTTCATCAGCGAGCGGCTGATTGCGTTGGCATAATAAGCCGCGGCGAGCGAGACGGCGTTGTCGCCCTCCGCTGTTGCCATCGACGGCAGCGCCTGTATCATCAGCCACTCCGGCGAGTTGGTGTACTCCACCGTGAGTCGGTTCTTCTTGTCAGCCACAGCGAAGAGCTTCGTGAGGTCGATATCGAGCTTTCCTGCCTCGTTGAGCGTGAACGCCTGCGAGTTTGTGACGAGTTCCTTGTCGGGCAGAACGGGCAGATAGTGCTGCTCGCCATCGCTGAAGCCGCGACCCGACGCCGTAACACGGCAGACGAGCAATCCGTCGTTCTCTATCTTCGACATATCGAACGCGAACTCAGCCACCGCAGTTTCGCCTGCCTTCGCCGCAAACTTCACATCCTTATGCCAAACCTCCTTTTCGGTCTCGGGGTTGAGGAACGTGAGGCGTGCCGAACCGCTCACCTGCTTGTCGGAAGTGTTGAAGATGCGCGCCGAGAGCACGCCCTTGTCTGCCTGACGCACGAAGCGCGGCACGTTGGGCTGAATCATAACGGTCTTCTTCGCAACGGATGTTGCGGCGAGTGTGCCGTTGTTCATCGCCTCGTCGTGTGCGAGGGCGTAGAACTGCCATGTGGTGACGCTCTCGGGCAGTGTGAACTGCAACTGCACGTTGCCCTTGTTGTCTGTGAGCAGACCGGGATAGAAGAAAGCCGTTTCGCTCAGATTCTGACGCGTCTGCGCTGTGGAAGTAGTGCTTTGAGCCTTGCCTTCTGCGCCTGCATCAGCAGACCCAGCGGCTGACTCGGCAGGCGCTTCCACATTCTCCAATGCCGCATTACGGTTAGAATCGTACGCAACATTGCTACCCATCAGCTTCTCTTCCTTCACGCCAGAGACGGCAGCCTTTGCAAACATCTTCACGTTGTCGGAGCGTGAGGCTGTGCAAACTTCGCCTCTTCCAATATATCGTGCAACGTCGTAGAAATGGCTGAAGTCTATCTGCGGTTCGTACAGGAACTTCATAGGCATCTCGCTGTAGACGAACATATTGCGGTTGTAGAACGCTCGCCATGAGAGCCACGGCACGTTGTTGTACATAGGCAGACTGAACTGCAGGCTGTGCGGGCGCAGCTTGTCGAGCGACTTGTCGTAGAGCGTAGCCATAAGCTGCGCCTTTGCCGGCGTGCCGTCGGGGTTGGTGATGTTCAGAGTCCAGGTCTCGCGCTGTCCAGGCACGAGTCGGTCGCGGAAGGTGGTCCACTTTATGTTGAGATGCGTGTCTGGCTGCGGGCGCTCAATGCGCTCGGTGTGCTGATAAGCCTTGCCGTTCTTCACCCAAGCCACGGAGAGCGTGATGCCGTCGCCCCACTCTTCCTTATAGGTGATGGAGCGTGTGCGCACTTCGTTGCGCAAATCGGCTCTGCCGTCCTCTATCACCTTGTCGCCGGCGATGAGTGTGTAGACAACGTGTTGGATGCTGTCGGTAGATCCCAGTTGTATGAAGACAGGCGCCGACTTGCTCTTGAACTGGCGCGAAGAAACGTAGAACCAGTCGTGTGTCTCTACCGGCGCGCGGCGGTCTTGCAGCGTGAATGTGACGAACGACTGCGTCAGAGTGTCCGTTCCGCAGTAAGCCACGATGCGGTGGCGCATCGAAGCGAGCGACTTTCCGTCTACCGGCACCTCGGTGTTAGCCTTGCAGGTGTAGCGGTCGTTGTCTATATAATATGTAACATCGCCGTCGATGGGTTCGCCGGCGTTGTTCAGATAAGCGAACTTAATGGTGTGCAGGTCGTCGGCGAGTGTCTGTTCGGGCACGTCGCAGGTGAGCAATGTCGGGCGGTCGCTGTACGGGAGAGCCGTTTCTGCGCTCTGGGTCTCGCCCGAAACGTCGGTCACGTGAGCCTCAACGTCGAATGTGAAGTAGCGGTTGTGGCGTTCGTCGTACTGCTCGGGCACGATGACGGGCACCTTCACCGTGAAAGCTCCGTCATTATCGGTCTGCGCCACGCCGCTATAGACTGTCTCCGTGCGAGCGTCTGTAGAAGCGCAACGCCAGAAGAAAGACGGACGGCGCACAACCTTCACCTCCACCTTTGCGCCCTGCACAGGCACACCGGCAAAGCTCTTTGCCTTGGCAGCGAGGCGCACGGTGTCACCGGCTGCATAGCGCGACGCAGCCTTCTCTATCTCCACGCCGAACGTGGGGCGCTTGTATTCCTCGACGGTGAAGTTGTAGTACTGCACATTGCCGTAGTCGCTGCGCAACGTGTAGACACCGTTCAAGCCGTTCTGCGGCAGAACGAAGTCGGCTGAAGCCATGCCATATTCGTCCGTAGTGACACTCTTCGCGGCAACCTCCTTACGGTTGGCGTCGCGCAGCGTGAGCGTCATGGTCTGCTGCTTCTGTGCCTCGGCGTGCTGGTCGGCGCCGTAATACTTATAGGCGATAGCAGCAACGTGTACGGTCTGACCCGGTCGGTAGATGCGGCGGTCGGTATAGATAGTTGTCGAGGTGGTCTCGAAATGAGTGCGGTTATAGTAGAACCTTCCGTTTATCGGCGTCACGGGGAAGGCTGTCTCGTCGGCGGTGGATATAGAGTAAGACACTGGTTCGCGATTGCCGAACTCGACAATCACCTCGCCGTTGGCGTCGCACTCGTAGTGCTTCGCCTCAAGTTTCTCGCCCTCTGCGTTGTTCTTCACAAAGTTCATCAACACCTTTGCGCCGGGCACAGCTTCGCCCGTCGTAGCGTTGAGCACAACTACGCGATAACGGTTGCCGGGCAGCGTCTCGATGAGCGGATATATATTGCAGACGCGCAAGATGCGGCGCTCGACGGGCACGTTCACGTTGTCGGTAGAGAGTTCGACGAGATAGAAGCCCGAACGCAAGCCAGGAATCTCAAGCGTGTCGCTCACGGTCTTGTAAGCCGGCAGTCCGACATAGCGGCGCACGTCGGTAGCGGGCGCTTCGGTAGTCACGATATGACGGCGCAGGCGGGCGTAGTCCTTGTCGCGGTTTACGTCATACTGCTCGGCGCTGGTTATGTTCAGTCGGCTTGCCGTGAGGCGCACTTCGCCCACGTTGTTGGCGCCCAGTACGATCACCTTGCGCGGCACACCGGGCAGAGCCATCTCGCCACCCAGCAGCGCATGAACCGAGGGCAGCGTCAGTCGGCGCTGGGCGTTGCGCAGAATGTTCATGCGCGTCCAAGCGCCCCACTTGGTGAGAGCGTAGTTGATGTAGTTGTTCTTCTCCTCGGCTGTTACGTCCTCGGCGTTCTCCATGAACTCGTAGCGGGCTATCGCCACCTCGCCGCACACCACGAGGTCTCTGTACTCGCTGGCGAGCGAGTCGAGCGACATGATGTACTTCGACTTCTTCACGCGTGTGGCGTAGCTGTTACCGTGCGCCTGCTTCACCATCTGCAAGGCTGTTAGACAGGCACCTTCGCGCTTGCCGTGCGCAGCGTAGTAGTCGTGCATGCCGCGATAGTCGCCGGCTGCAATGCCGATGATGTGCAGCATGTCGTCGTAGTAGTATCTCGAGTCGACGCCGTCCTCCACGAACGGCAGATAGTCGGTGCAGTAGGCGGCGGCAAGCGCTTCGGGATGCGCCATAGAGCGGCGGTAGCACTCGGCGCTAAGCTCCTTGGCGTCGTCGAAGGCGTAGCGGTAAGAGGCGTACATCCGGCCCATCACCGACTGGTATATGGCGGCAAGCACGCGGTCGCCCTTGCGCTCGGCTGTCTCGCCGCTCTTCTTCAGATGGCGCTCCATAGCCGGGATGGAATCTCTTGAGAGCTGTGCCACCCAATCGAGCGAAGCCACCTGCGCCTTGAGCAGATGTCCGTAGGCACGCTCCTTCTCTGCCTTGTCGCTTATCTGTGCAAGCACTTTCAGCGCTGTTTGCGGATGGTCCTTACCCACCGCCGCGTCGTATTTCTTCCAAAGTGACGTATATGAGTCGGCCATTGCCGTCATCGGCAACAGTAGCATGGCTATCAATGTGGCAATTATCGTTCTTTTCATAGTAATTTGTTTTTGTCCGTGATGTGATATTTTGCGTAGATAGTGCTGACAGGGAGCTATAAGGTCAGCCCGAATTGCCGAAACGCTACCTATATTATGCAAAAATAAGAAAAAAACACAAGATAGAGGGCGTTTATCGCGAAAAACATTAGGCTCGAAGAGAAAAAAGTGAGGGTCTGAACAAAATCTTTCAGACAATTAAATGCGTTGCATCACACAACTAAAAGCGTTTGGCTACACAAACCATGTCGTTACCGCAGTCGGGGAATGACGTTACCGTACCGCGGTAATGATATAGCCGGTATGCGGTAATGCGTTTTTTGCTACGCGGTAATCGTATAACAAATAGGAGGCTACGGCTTTCCTGCCGTAGCCTCCTACTATTACTGCATGTCGTAAACCACCTGCATGAGCTTCTTGCCCAATGCGTCAGCCTCCTCCATCGTTGCAGCCTCGCTGTATACGCGGATGATAGGCTCGGTGTTCGACTTGCGCAGGTGTACCCACTTGTCGGGGAAGTCGATCTTCACGCCGTCGATGTCCGTGATTTTCTCCGATGCGTACATCTCCTTCACCTTCTCGAGGATAGCGTCGATGTCGGTAGACGGAGTGAGGTCGATGCGGTTCTTGGCGATGAAGTAGTTGGGGAATGTGGCGCGGAGCTGGCTCGCCGTGCACTTCTTGTGAGCCAGCGAAGAGAGGAACAGAGCGATGCCTACAAGAGCGTCGCGACCGTAGTGGCTCTCCGGGTAGATTACGCCGCCGTTGCCTTCGCCGCCGATTACGGCGCCTACTTCCTTCATCTTTGTCGTAACGTTCACCTCACCTACTGCCGCTGCTGTGTACGTGCCGCCGTGACGCTCAGTTACGTCGCGCAGAGCGCGTGTAGACGAAAGGTTAGACACGGTGTTGCCCGGTGTGTGCTGCAGCACGTAGTCGGCTACGCTCACGAGTGTGTATTCCTCGCCGAACATCTCGCCGTTCTCGCAGATGAACGCCAGACGGTCTACGTCGGGGTCGACAACGATGCCGAGGTCGTACTTGCCGCTGCGCATCTCGTCCATTATACCCTGCAGGTTCTTCTCGAGCGGTTCGGGGTTGTGGGCGAAGTCGCCGTTGGCCGTAGAGTTGAGGATGGTATATTCTACACCGAGCGCCTTCAGCAGGTCGGGCAGGATGATGCCGCCCACGCTGTTGATAGCGTCTACGCAAACCTTGAACTTAGCGTTGCGGATAGCGTCCACGTCAGCCAGCTTGAGGTCGAGTACGCTCTCGATATGGCGCTGGTTGAAGGAGTCGTCGCGTGTGTAAGAGCCGAGCGAATCGACGTCGGCATAGTCGAAGTCTTCCTTCTCGGCGATGCTCAGCACCTCGTTGCCGTCGTCCTTGGTGAGGAACTCGCCTTCGCCGTTGAGCAGCTTCAGTGCGTTCCACTGGCGCGGGTTGTGACTTGCTGTTATGATGATGCCGCCGAGGGCGCCTGTCCAGCGCACAGCCAGCTCTGTTGTAGGCGTTGTGGCGAGGTCGATGTCGATAACGTCGAGTCCCATACCCATGAGTGTGCCGCAAACTACGTTGCGTACCATGTCGCCTGAGATGCGTGCGTCGCGTCCTACGACAATTTTGTTGCGTCCTTCGCCCTTAGCGCCGCGCTTCATGAATGTAGCGTAGGCTGTTGTGAACTTAACGATGTCAAGCGGATTCAGAGTGTCGCCTGTAGGTCCGCCGATAGTGCCGCGGATGCCCGAAATCGATTTAATGAGGGTCATAATCGTATTTGTTTAAAAATGTATTATGTTGAGATGGTGAGGTGTTGAGATGGTGAGGTGTTGAGATGGTGAGGTGGGATGCTATCAGACTATCTGCCACGCTCAAGCGAGAGTTCGTAGAGGCAGGGGTAAACGTTCTTTGAAGCGTCGCTCTGTCCCTGTGTGTGTGGCACGATGAGGCGTACGAGCGCTGTCTCCTCGCCCTTCGGAATGCGTCCGAGGTTGATATACGTGAGCGGAACGAGCCAGCCCGACGGCACAGCCTGCGTGCTGTACTTGCTGTACATGAGACTCTCGCCGCTGATGAACGAACCGGTGAAGGTGCCCGATGTGTTCTTCACGCTCATCTTGTCTACCTGCCAGCTGTACTGAGTGATGTTTGTGAGCTGAAGCGCAGAGTCGCCTTCGAGGATGTTGTACTCCTTGAAGCGGCAGAGCACGGTAGCCGTCTCGCCGTCCTTGAGCTTCTCGCCGCCGCCCTTGCGCACAATCTGCATGTATACGCCGGTGCTCTCGAAGAGTACATATTCGTTCTTGGTAGTGTCGGTAACAAAGCCTTTCTTCTCAAATTCAGCCTCAGTGATTTTCTGTATCTTGTGGCTTGTGATGTATCTGTTGATAGCGTTGCGCTCCTTTTTCTTCAGATCGGCGTAGGTAACGCTGTCGTTGCACGCAGCAAGAGCCATTACAGCCACCAGTGTCATGATGATAAGATTGAGTTTCTTCATTCTTCTATTCTGTTTATTTTATGTTATTGTCGTTTTGTTTACACGTTCTCTTTTCTGCTTTTAGGCAGCGGTCCCCATCCGGTGAGCGCTCCTTCGTAGTAGGCGAAAGCCTCTCTCACAATCTTCTCTGCCTCAGCAAGCGAACAGTTGAGTCGTCCGCCGCTCGCATTGAGGTGGCCGCCTCCGTTGAAGAAGTCCTCAGCCATCTTGTTGCACGGGAAATTGCCCACAGAGCGCAGGCTCACCCATATGAGATTGTCGCGGCGGTCGTCTTCGCGCAGCGATACTGAGAGCTTCATGCCCTTGATGCGCAGCGGTTCGTTGACGAGTCCTTCGGCGTCGCCCTTTATGAAGTGGTATTCGCGCATGTCGCGGCGCGAGATGGTGAAATAAGAAGCGTGGAGGTCGGAGAACACGTTGAGCTTTTGGCTCATCAGATAGCCGCGCAGACGTATAGCCCAATGGCTGAAGTTGTTGAACACGTTGCGGTAGATGCGGTCTTTGTCGATGCCTTTGGTGAGCAGCTGACTGATGATGAAGAATATCTCGGGCTGCGTAGAGTTGTACGTAAAGCCGCCCGTGTCGGTCATCATGCCGCAATAGATATTGACAGCGCACTCCTTCGGCATATCATCGAACTTGCCCAACTGCCAGATGATGCGGAACACAAGCTCCGATGTGCTCGACATGTTAGGATGCGACACCGTAAGAACGGTCTGCATCTTCGGGTCGAGATGGTGGTCTATCATCACCTTCTTGGCAGGCGAAGCGTCGAGCGCGTCCTTCATCTCGTCAACACGGTCGCTGCCGTTGAAGTCGAGACAGAACACGAGATCGGCGTTCTGCAATAAAGTTGTGGCTTGTTCTGTATGTTTGTCGTAACGCACGATGGCGTTGGCGCCCGGCATCCACTGCAAGAAGTCGGGATAGGCGTCGGGCACAACGATTGTTGGCGATTTGCCGCAAACCGTCAGGAAGTTAGCCCAGCCGAGCGATGAACCAAGTGCATCACCGTCGGGCGACTTGTGGCAGCAAATCACGATGTTCTGTGCGTTTTCTATTATTTCGTTCAGAGTCTGCACCTCTGAGTCCGATAGTATATTTATGTTCATATCCATTTAGATGCAAAGGTATTAAAAATTCGTGGATATGAACATAAATAAAGTCTTACATTAGTTCTAATTAAATGTTTTTTGCATATCGCGCCATAAAGCGCTTCGCCCATTCGGCGCGAAGCAGCAGGCGTTCGAGTATGAGCAGCGCCACAATAGTGGTGAGTATGCCCAGCAGCACGTCGATGATGTAGTGGTGTGTAGAATATACCGCTGTCCACCAGATGCCCATGCAGATGAATGCGAAGATGCCGATGCAGAGCTTACTCTGACGGCTTATTATGGCGTAGATGGTAGCTACAAGCATATAAGCGGCGTGCAGCGACGGCACTGCGGCGAACACATTCGAGTTGTTGCAGTAGATGGAATGAAACACCGGCGCACCTACGAGCGAGTCGAAGCGTCCTAATCCAGCAACGCTGCCAGGCGTGTTGAGTACGGGTGTGAATCCATGCTCAATGACATACCATGGCGGGGCTGCGGGATGGATGTAGTAGCCCACAAAACCTACAAGATTGACGAACAGAAAGGCGAGTGAGAAGCGAAGATACATCTCGCGCTTGCCTTTCAGATAGAGATATATGGCAAAACCTAACGGCACGGGCACCCAGCACAGATAGAAGAAGCCTGCCATAAAGTCGGCGAAGGCACAGTTGTGCAGGTTGAACCACTCGCCGGGGATGAGTGTGCCGGCGGCTGTTCCAATACCAAACAACGACTTCTCGGCTTCGTATATACCGCGTGTGTCGATGGGGTTTACCTCATAGTTGGGCAAAAGGCGCATACCGTCGTAGCTGCACGCGAAGACAAGCCAGGGCGTGAGCGCCAAGGCGAACTTGCGGGTGGGCTTGACGGCAACGAGTATTGCCCAGATTATTATTAGCTTTATACTGAACATTGCTATTATTTGTTGTTATCCTTCTCTGTAAGCACCTTGTAGCAGTGGATGACGCGCCAGAAAGCGGTGATATTGGCGAGTACGGCGATAATGATCATAGGCACAACGAGCACCCAGACATTGGCGCAAACGCCGCAGAAGATGGCTCCAACGGCTGTAACAACAACACGCTCGGGGCGCTGCATAAGGCCTACCTTACACTCGATATCCAAACCTTCGGCACGGGCACGCACGTAGCTCACCATTACCGAGCCAACCATAGCTGCGAATGTAACGACACCAGCCCATTGCCAGTCGTTCTGCTGCATAAGCAGATAGTAGCAGATGCCGAAGAGCGTGCAAAGCTCGCTGTAGCGGTCGAGGGTTGAGTCCCAAAGGGCGCCGAACGTAGACGACATGCCGCCCATACGAGCAAGGCGTCCGTCCATCATGTCGAACAGACCGGCAAAGAGAATGACGCCGCCAGCCCATCCTATCCATGCGTAAGCCTCTGTCTCTGCAAGCTCGGCGGCATAGATGAACATCGCTGTCGCTACGAGGTTGAGCACGAAGCCGGTTGTGGTGATGAAGTTGGGAGTAATGCCGATCTTTATCATGCCTTTAATGAAAGGGTTGATAATGGCATAGATAACCTTTTGCAAGAAATCCCTGTAATTCATATTCTTTTATTTTACGTTTTGTATGTTTGTTATTTCTTTTCCTATACTTTTACGATATTCCTACGCATGAGCAAGCGTACGATACGGATGGGCTACCGTACGATACAGAAAGTAGCCTGCGGCTTATGCCTGCTGGTTGTTGCGGTTGGCGCGGAACACGAATGTGCGTTGTAGATGATAGTTCCAGAACACAGCCACGAATGCTGCCACAATGGTTTTCGATATCATGTAGTTTGCTCCGCTCAGCTCGGTCAGCTGCCATGTGCCGGCGGTGTTGAGCACGATGCTGCCCACCCATACGAAGGTGTATCGCAGCGCTACGTACTTCTTCTTCATGCCGAACGTGCGGAACACCCAACGATAGTTGATACCGCAGTTGGTGAGTCCGCCGCACACCGCACCGATGAACGTGGAGTAGCCGTACCATACGTCCACAATACTGGTGAGTATGAGCGTAATGCCGAAGTCCACCGCCGATGCCACCCATGCCGAGCATTGAGCTTTGCCGAACATGATTGCTTTTTCTTTTACGTTGTTCATCGGAGAGTGTACTGAGTTATGTAATTATATATATTATTAATGTGTAAATATCGTGCGAGTGTTGCGTAGAAACACAATGGTGTGCAAAATTAGTAGAAAAATATTAAAAGGCAAAAAGTTTTCTTGTCTTTTTTAATAATTATGTATAACTTTGCAAAATGAAACGGCAATAGGGTTATAAATGCTTTATATAGTGGCGTTTATGTCCATTTTTTAGGAACAATAGGATAAACATATACAATTAGTAAGGTGAAGAGGTTTTTTAGTATTACGCTTTTATTAGCTTTGGTCGTTTCGGTCAAAGCTCAGATTACTGGTGAAATTTATGATACCGATGGTTATCCGATACCATTGGCAAGCGCCATCTATAAGGGACATCATGTGGCAGAGGCGAGCGATTTGGACGGAAAGTTCAAGATTGCGCGCCATAATGGTTGGGAGCTTACGTTCAGTTCGGTAGGTTTTCAGCCTCAGACCATAAAGGTGGGTCCGAAGACTCCTTCGCACCTTAAGATTGTGCTGAAGGAGGACGCACACAACCTCGGCGAAGTGGTCATCAAGCAGAAACGCGAACACTATTCGCGCAAGAACAATCCGGCGGTGGAGCTCATGAAGCGTGTCATCGCCGCGAAGAAACGCAGCCATCTCGAGAACTACGACTACTATCAGTACAACAAGTATCAGAAGATTACGTTCTCGCTGAACGACATAAAGCCTGCCGATCTCGACTCGAGCAAGTTCTTCAAGAAGCGTGCCTACGTGAAAGACCAGATTGAGACCTCGCCATACAACGGCAAACTCATTCTGCCGGTGAGCGTTGACGAGACGGTTACGCAGCATATTTACCGCAAGGATCCGAAGGTGGAGAAGGACATCATCAAGGGTCAGCGTTCGGAGGGCGTGAACAACGTGCTGCAGACCGGCGAGATTCTCAACACTATGCTGCGCGAGGTGTTCACCGACGTGGACATCTACGACGACCACATGCGCCTGTTGCAGTATCAGTTCACATCGCCTATCGGCGAGACTGCCATCTCGTTCTACCGTTTCTACATCCAGGACACGGTGTACGTGGACCGCGACCTCTGCTATCACCTCGAATTTATTCCGAACAATCAGCAGGACTTCGGTTTCCGTGGCGAACTATACGTGCTTGCCGACTCGTCGCTGCACGTGAAGCGCTGCTCGTTCACTCTGCCAAAGAAGTCGGACGTGAACTTCGTGCACGACATGAAGATTACGCAGGAGTATACCAAGCTGCCGAACGGCGAGTGGGCGCTTTCTGCCGACGACATGGCTGCCGAACTGAAGCTGTTGGGCGCCGAGATGCTCGTAACAAAGGCGACACGATACAACGACTATGCCTTCGACGAACTGCCTTCAAAGCTGTTCCGCGGCAAGGCGAAGACCATGCACGAGGCTGACGCGATGATACGCGACGACGACTTCTGGGCCAAGTATCGCACGGTGGAGCTGTCGCACGGCGAGTCGTCGATGAAGGCGTTCATACATCGCATAGAACAGTCGAAGAACTTCAAGTGGATTCTCTTCGGTCTGCGCGCCTTCGCCGAGAACTTCGTTGAGACAGGCTCAATGCGCACCAAGTCGAAGTTCGACATCGGACCGGTTACGACCATCATCTCTAACAACTTTGTCGACAACTGGCGCTTCCGCTTGAGCGGTCGTACCACAGCTAATCTCTGCAATCACTTCTTCTGGAACGGCTACTACGCCTACGGAACTAAGTCGAAGAACCACTACTACGGCAGCGAGTTCACCTACTCGCTCAACGCAAAGAAGAATGTGCCGTTCGAGTTCCCGCAGCGCAACATCATCTTCGAAACAGGTTACGACGTAATGTCGCCTGCCGACAAGTTCCTTATTCATAACAAGGACAACATGTTCATGTCGTTCCGCACGCAGAAGGTTGACCAGATGTACTTCTACAACCGTCAGAAGCTCTCGTTCGTGTACGAGACCGACTGGGGACTCTCGTTCCACACGTCGCTGAAGGCGGAGAGCAACGAGCCTACGGGCGACCTTGCGTTCATCAAGATGCCTGGCGCAACGCTCAACCCTGCTCCCGACGGCAATGAGTACGTGCGAAAGATACGCACTACGGAGGCACAGCTCATGCTGCGCTACTGCCCAGGACAGACTTTCATCAACACCAAGCAACACCGCTGGCCGGTGAACCTCGATGCGCCCGAGTTCTCGCTCAGCCACACTACGGGCGTCAAGAACGTGTTGGGCGGACAGTACAACCTCAACTTCACAGAGGCTAAGATATACAAGCGCTTCTGGCTTGGTTCGTGGGGATATGTCGATACGCACTTGGACGGAGGCGTGCAGTGGAACAAGGTTCCGTTCCCGCTGCTCATCATGCCGCCGGTCAACATCACGTTCCTTGAGTGGGAGGGTACGTTCTCGATGATGAAGAACATGGAGTTCCTCACCGACCGCTACGCGTTCGCATCAGTAGCATGGGACATGAACGGCAAGCTGCTCAACCGCATTCCGCTTATCAAGAAGCTGAAGTGGCGCGAGTATATCTCGGTGAAGGGTATGTGGGGCGCACTCACTGACAAGAACAACCCGTTGCTCGACCGCAACCAGAACGACGCAATGCTCTTCCAGTTCCCGAAGGATGCACGTGAGTTCAGAAACAACGAACCGTATTGGGAGATAACTGTCGGTGTACACAACATCTTCAAGCTGCTCGCCATCGACTACGTCCGCCGTATGAACTACAACGGACCGGGCATCAAGAAGAACGGCATACGCTTCGGATTCATGCTCACCTTCTAAAACGGGGAGGTGGGCATCACCACCGACCATACAGGGTATAGAAAAAAACAAAAGAGGTTGGCGCAGGATGCTGCCAACCTCAATGAATCGATTTCGTAATAGACGAAATCTCTAAAATGATATCGCAAATATATAGCTTTCCGACGAACGCGCCAAGTTTTTTAAGCTAAAAAGTTGGTTTTTTAACAAATAGAAACATAACATAAACATGGGAAGGAATAAATACTCGCAAAGCGAATTTGACGCAATAGCGCGCCTCTTAAGTCTGAAAGGCTCGGCAAACCGCGCAAAACAGAAGGAGATACGCCACCAGTTGCGCGTGGGTTACGAGTTCAACATCTCCGACTTCAACGAGCCGGGCAAGGCGTTCGGACTTAAGGAGCTGCTCGACGCTCGCCAGCGCGGAGCTATCGTGATTCTCGACGACCGCACCATCGCCGACATGAAGGCGAAGCGTCAGCGCGACCGTGAGCGCGACGAGGCGCAGCGTCAGCAGGAAGCCGTTGCTGCAGGCGAACAGACCGACTGGAAGGAAGCCATGAAGCAGTGGGAAGACTGGGAAGCGCAGGAGATTGCAAAGATTGACAAGTAATCTTTTCATTGCCGTCCACCGTAAAACTATATACTTAGTCGTTGTACTGCGGACGCAATCCGATCGGATTCCGAACGCCGTCCGCATCGGTCGCGTTCGCAATCCAATCGGGTTGCGTTCGGTACACGATGACTAAACGTTGACATGGTTGTGATAAAGTCTAATTGTTCAGATAACAATATCACTACTGTTCGAATAAAGATATAGTTATCATTCTAATAACAACATAGCTATCATTCTAATAAAGACAAAGAGGAGAGTGTGTCAACGTTTAGACTTGACACACTCTCCTCTTTATTTATGTGCATTGTTTTCCCCAGCTATGCCTCGCGGCACTTGCTCCCAGCTTTAATATGCTTCGCGATACTTGTTCTCGTCCTTATCCTCGAGCATCGAGAGATAGCTCTGATAGCGCGAAGCTGCTATGTAATGCTCCTCGACAGCCTTCAGCACAGCGCAGCCCGGTTCGTGGGTATGCGTGCAGTTGTTGAAGCGACATTCCTTCGAGAAGTGGAATATATCCTTGAAATAGCTCGTGAGCTCCTCCGGCTCCATATCGAACGTGCCGAAGCCCTTAATGCCCGGAGTGTCGATGAGGTAGCCGCCCTCGGGCAGCTCGAGCATCTCCGAGAACGTAGTAGTGTGCATACCCGTGTTGTGCGCATCGCTGATTTCAGACGTGCGCAGGTTGGCTCCCGGCAGGATGTGGTTGATGAATGTCGATTTGCCTACGCCGCTATTGCCGCTCAGCAGCGTCTTCTTGTCCTTCAGCATAGGCAGAATGGCGTCCATGCCCAATCCCGTTGTAGCCGATACAGCCACGCACTTATACCCTACCGTCTCGTACAGACGCATCATCATCTCCTGATAATGACGCTCCTCGTCGGAGAGTATGTCGGTCTTGTTGAACACCAGCACCGTCGGCACGCTGTAAGCCTCAGCCGTAGCAAGGAAGCGGTCGATGAAGATGGTGCTTGTCTGCGGATAGTTCACCGTAACGATAAGGAAAGCCTGGTCGACGTTGGCAGCGATGATATGGCTCTGCTTGCTGAGGTTCTGCGACTTGCGTATGATATAGTTGCTGCGGTCGTGAATGGCTGTGATGAATGCCGTTCCTTCCTGATTGCGCACTATGTCTACGATGTCGCCCACAGCCACCGGATTGGTGCTGCGTATGCCTTTCAAGCGGAAGTTGCCCTTTATCTTGCAGTCTACGTCGAGACCTTCATCAGTACGTACGGTGTACCAGCTGCCTGTATTCTTTATTACTAATCCGTGCATCTACACAGTCATGATTTCCTTCTGCTTAGCAGCGAGCAAGTCGTCAACCTTCTTCACGAACTTGTCGTGAACCTTCTGGAGTTCGCCCTCAGCGTCCTTCTCGAGGTCTTCAGACAGACCGTCCTTGATAGCCTTCTTCAGCTTGTCCTTTGTGTCCTGACGTGCGTTGCGAATCTCCACCTTAGAGCGCTCGCCAATCTTGTTGCACTGCTTTACGAGTTCCTTACGGCGCTCCTCAGTAGGCTGCGGGATGCCGAGGCGGATAATCTCGCCGTTGTTCTCAGGAGTGATACCTACATCGCTGTCCATGATTGCCTTCTCGATGTCGCGAATCTGCTTCTTGTCGAAAGGACGGATAGCGATAGTACGCGGATCGGGCACTGTAACGTTAGCCACCTGGTTCAATGGCACCATAGAGCCCCATGAGCTTACGCGTACACCGTCGAGGATTGCTACGTTGGCGCGGCCGGCACGGATGCGTGCCAACTGCTCTTCCAGATACATAGCAGCCATCTCCATGCGCTCTTCAGCGCCGTTCAATGTTTCTTTTACGTCTATCATAATTGTTTTATTGTTTGTTTCCGAACTGTTTTAGTTATTCAATTTGCAAATTTAATGAAAATAGTTGATAATACGAAACAACGCCTGTTGTTTTTAACTACTCTACCGCCACTTTCAGACTGCGCACTGCGCCGCCCTTTGTGAGTTTCAACACGTAGATGCCCTTTGCAAGCCCAGCCACGCTGAGTGCGTTCGCACGCTGTGCGCTTGCCACGAGTGCGCCGGTAGCGCTGTATAGACGAGCCTCGTCGGCGCATTCGTCGAAGAGCAGCGAGTCGCCAGAGCGTGTTACCCCGGTCTTGTCGCCGCCGATAGCGAAGATGCCCGCAGCGCCGTTGTCCTTATAAGCGATGCTGATGAACGGCATGAGCAGTTCGCCCCATACGTTCTCGCCGTCGTCCTCGCCACTGCAGTAGGCGATGTGCGGGTTGCCGTCCATCTCCATCATGTGCCAGTCGGGATGCTTCGTGCTGTCCTTGATATACTGTGTGCCGAGCGGACACTCGAACTTCATAATCACGTTGCCGCCCTCGTATCTGTACGGCTTGTCGAGGTTAACTACCAGTTCCAGGTCGTTGGCATTGCCTTGGATGGTGATGTTGCCGTCGAAGACGGTTGTGAATCCGTCCTCGTCGAACATCGCATTGCCACCGTCCTCGTCGAGCATGTCGGTGCGGGTTGTATTCTTGATACCGATGCGTGCCGGGAAGGTGTAAGCCTCAGCGTTCTTGCCGTTGTAGAGGAAGCGCATGCCGGTAATCTCGATGCCCTTCTTCTGCATCTCCTTTTCGAGGAAGAGAGCCTGACACTGCGAGTATGGGTCAAGCATGAAGAACGGGAAGCGCCATCCCCAGCTGTTGTCCGTGTTGAGCGTGAGCCACTTGTCGGCGTCGGCTGCCGATATCTTCACCTCCAGCGGTGTAGCCAGCACGTTATCTGCCGGATACGTGTCGCCCGCAAGCTCCACCTTTGCCACAACCTTTATAGTGCCTTCTGCTCCCGGCACCCAGTTGACTGCCACTTCTACGGTCTCGTCCTTGGCTACGGTCTTGCCCTTAGCCTCGCCGAGCACCTCGTTGTTGTCGGCGTTGAGCAGCAGCACGCGGTAGTCGCTCACCGTAGCCGAGCCTTCGTTGCGTACATCAACGGTGAAGGTCTGCTGACTCTGACTGTTCACGAGCTGCGAGCCGGTGAGTGCCTGCACACTGAGGTCCTTCGTGCTGTATTCGCGAATAGATATGTCCTTCAAGTATATCTGTCCGTGGTTAGCCTCGCTGCACGCTTGGAAAGCGATGCGTGCCGAACCGGTTGTTTCTGTCTGGAAGTTGTCCTTGCCGTAGAGGAAGATGTTCGAAGCTGTGTGGAATTCGCCCGTTTCCTTTATGAGTTTCGCCGCACCGGTGGCTATCGGTTCCGCACAGAACCACACCTTCATCTGCTCCATCACCTGCTCGTGCTTGTCGGGAGTCACCCAGTTGGCTGACGAGTAAGTGTAGCGCACCTGGTAGGTCTTGCCCTTCTCGAACTTCAGCGCCGGCGTGTAGAGCCAGTCGTCGGCGTTCTGGTCGCAGCGGTCGTATGTAGTGGTCTGCGTAGGCTTGTAGAATGTCCATGTGTTGCCGTCGTTGTTCTTGTCCGCAGTCACCCAACGGTCGAAATCGTCCTGCGTGGTGAGCGACGAAGTGAACGGCACACTGTCCTCGGGTCCGAAGCTCATGGTCTTGGATGTAGCCGAAGCGCCCACACCCTTCTTGTTCACAGCCGTCACGATGTAGCTGTAGCCCTTCTGAACGCTCACGGCGTCGGTAGCACGGAGCGATGTTGTGCCCTCTACAACCACCTTGTTGTCGGGCATGCGCACCACGTTGTACTTCATACTGGCGTTGTCGAAATAACCGCCGTGCTGACCCTTCGCGGGTGCCACCCATGTTATCTCGGCATTGCCGCCGTGCGTGGTGAGCGTAACGTTCTGCGGAGCGCCCGGCAGGTCCTCGCCTACGTACGCTGCAAACTCCTTGTATACGCCGTCGCCCGCAGCGTTGTACGGCACCACCTTATATATATAGTAGCCGTCGGTCGAGGGTCGGTCGGTCCACGCTACGCTCTTGCCCTGCGTTGTCTCGGTAGAGGTGTAGACGAGCTGGTCGTTGCGGTAGACCTTCGTGCCTGTGAGCGACGAGAGCTTCGCGCCGAGATAGCTTACGCTCGGTGTTGTCCACGAGAGCTGTGTCGAGAGAGCGCCCTTTGCATCGGCTGTAGCCTTGAATGCGCGAGGATACGACGGTGCGCCGTCTGCCACATACTGATACGGAATGCCCATGCCGAGCAGCTGCATCTCGTTGTCGATGAACTCCTTCTTTATCTGTGCGCCCGTCTGCGGGTTAAGCTCCACGAGATAAGCGTTGCCGTCCGACGTCTGCGCCATCCACCACAGGCGGTGCGTCGTCTTGTCGAACTCCATCGTCTGACTGTAGTCGCCGAGATACACGTTGGTGTTGCCCAAATCCTTGTACTCGCAGGTCTTTGTGGTCTTGTTGATGCTGCTGATGTCTATCTTGCTGAGATAGCTCTTCATGCCGCCCTTGCGCACAGCGTAGAGCGATCCGTTGTCGGCGGCGAGCGTGTAGAACAACACCTTGTCGACGGTAGCCACAAGAGCTATGTCGAGCGTCGTGCGGTCAATCTCGTAGATGTACGACTTGTTGGCGCTGGTGTCGTAGTGCAGACCGAAGATGCGGTTTGTCTTCGGGTCGTATGTCATCTCGTCGAGGATGAGCGGCGCCTCGGTCGTCGAGTTCACTATCTCGCGCTTGGTGGTATACTCGCCCGTGTTCACGTCCACCACACTGATGGCGCGCGGCATGAGCGTATTGGCGTAGAGCGTTGTCTCGTAGGCATAATACTCGTTGCCTACATACGTGCCGGCTGTGGTGATAGGCGTCACTCCTGCCTTATAACCATAGTCGCGCACCCATTGGTAGCCGTTGGGGTTAGCGGTGTTGAGCTTCACCAGACCGGTTCCGTTCACATTTTTCTCGTAGCGCAACTGACCGAAGATATCGGCCTCGCCGTCCTGCACATCGTATATGTAGCGTCCGTTCTGGGCTGCTGCCGGCACAATGGGTGCAACGGCAAGCGAAAACAGACAGCCAAGTGCAAAGATTCTCGTTTTGACTGTAGGCATAATCATTTGTTATTGAGTTAAGTATTCGGCCACAAATATAGATAAAAATCCCGAATAATGGTTCTATAGAAATAAAAAAACTGTAGGCAAAAGCCTAAGTTTATGCAAAAGACCGACTGATGGTCTGAACAAGACTATCAGTCGGTCTTTTATGAACTGCTTATTACAATGCAATCTTCACAGACTTTTCTGCGCTGCCCTGCTGCAGCTTTACGACGAACACGCCGTTGCCCAGCTGCGAGAGGTCTACTGTCTCGCCGCTTGCAGCAAGCTGCTTGGCGCAAACCTGCTGTCCGAGGGCGTTGTAGACAGCCACGCGAGCTACGCCGTCGTTTCCGAAGAAGAACTGTGCGGTGCGAGCCACACGGTCGGTAGTGATGCTGAACATCTGTTCGCCTGCCTTCGTGTCCTTGATGCCTGTGGCGTCGAGCGCCATCTTCAGACCTGCGAAAGCGTCTATCTTGCCTGCGCCCCAGCTGTTACGGTCCGACTTCTCGGCTGTGCCTGTATAGTTGTCGTGGCGTGCGGTCTTATTCAGAATAGCGCGCACGTCAGCCGGCGAGAGGTTCGGGTTAGCCTGAAGCCAGAGAGCTACGGTGCCAGTAACGACAGGCGAAGCCATCGACGTACCCATATTGGCGTCGTAGTAGTCGTCGCCCGACTTCACGGCGCATGTCGACGAGCTGAAGCCCGCATAATACTTCGATGTGGCAGAGATGAGCAGACATCCCGGAGCCGTCACGTCGGGCTTGGTGCGTCCGTCGAGCGTCGGTCCGTGACTCGAGAAGAGCGACAGAGCGCCCTTGTTGCCCACCAGAGCGGTGTTGATGTCGTAGACGTCGCCGCCGAGCGTGGTATACTTCATCTTAGTGTTGTACGAACCTACGCTGATAACGTTTTCGCTCACGCCGCCAAGCTCGCCCACGGTGTAGTCGGTGTCGCCTTCTGTCCATCCGCGCTTGCCTCCATTGAGGAAGTAGCCTTCGGTTGCGTTGTTCCACATGTGTATGGATGTGCCTGCGTCGCTCGTAGCCACGATTCCTATCTTGCGGTTCTCAGCAATGCTTGTGGCACGACACATCAGCATCACCTCCGTGCGCTCGTTTGTCGGGTTCTTCTGCAGAGCCATCTGCACGGTAGACACCACGCCGCTACCATCGGGGAAGGTGTACTTCACGTCGGTCTCGCCGTCGGTCTCCACAGCCGGCGACTCGTACATCACCTTGCCCTTCAGAGCGTCAACCACTACTGCCTTCACCTTAAGCGGAGCGCTCTTGCTGCCCCAGATGTCCACGTAAGCCTGCTTGCTCGCAGAGTTTTCGCTGAAGCCTATCATGGTCTTGAGCGATGTGTCGCCCTCCTCAAGGTCTTTGCCTACATGCAGCGCTGTGCTGCCCTCGTTGCCCGCAGCGCCAACGATGATGCGTCCGGGACCTGCCATTGCAGCGAAAGCCTGGTCGGAAGCCGAGGTGCCGTCGTGCGGACCGAGGTGCGAACCCAGACTGATGTTCACAACACAGGGCTTGCCTACGCTCTCAGCATAGTCGAAGCAGTACTGTATGCCGTCGGTGATGTTCACGTTGCTCGAACCGAAACTCACGAAGACCAGCTCCGACTCGGGCGCAACGCCGTAGTAAGGCGTCGTGCGGTCGCTGCCTGCGGCGATGCCTGCCACGTGCGATCCATGGAACGTAGAAGATATGTCATAGTTGACGGCGCGCATCTCGTCGTAGGTGACGTACTCGCTACCGTAACCGAACTTCGAGGGTGCTTTTCCGCCGTTGGCGTTCTGGTCCCAAACGCGTGCTATACGTGTGCCGATGCCGTCGGGGTTGGTGAAGTCGACGTGCGAATACTGGAATCCGCCGTCTACAACGCCCACAACAACGCCCTTGCCGGTGTATGCGCCCAGCTCAGAAGTGGTAGAGTGGCAGTCGTCAACGCCAGTCTCCTTGCGTGCGGTGTCGAGGAGCATGCGCACACTTGTACCTACCTGCACGTTCTCCACTTCGTCGAGTGCCGCTACAGCCTCAACTGCCTCAAGCGGCAGACTCACGGTGAGCAGACGGTCGGTTACGACGTTGCGTACTTCCACGCCGAGCGCCTCAAGTCGACTGATGCAGTCGGCGGCTGCGTGCTGTTTCGACGGAGCAACGGTGATGAAGGCGTCCACCTTCTTCGCTGTTGCCGATTTCACATTTTTCTGCGTACTCATATTCTGAAGCATCAGGCTCGTACTTGGCGAAAGCTTCTGCGCAAAAGTCGAGCTGCCCACGAGAAGCAGCGATGCCAATAGGATGTTTGATTTGTTCATTGATTTGTTTTTTTTAGTTGAGATGGTGTTATGGTGATGTGGTGAGGTGTTGAGATATGCATTTGTCACCATCTCAACATCTCAACACAACAACATCTTTAATTAATATTTTTCAAATGTACCCTTGTAGTTGACAACGATGCGGGTGTTGTCGCCGCCGTTTGATACGTTCGTGTTAGTATACTTATTAGTTACGTCGAGCAGAATCTCGTACACGCCGTTCTTGTCCTTGCTCACAGTGAGCGTGCCGTTGTTTGGCATGTTGCCGTAACCGTGACCTGCTGCGTACGACTGCAGCTGTATGCCGCCGGCGTTGTACTTGATGTCGAACACCTTCTCCTGACCGACGTTCGCAAGATCAATCTCGCCTGCGTTGATAAGGTCGCTGCCTACCTTTATTTCCACTCTGTCGTAAGAGGTCTTGCCATCGCCTTCGGGAATAAGGTAGAAGGTGAAGTTGCCCTTGTACTCCTTCATGTACGATGTGCCGAGCTGGCGGGTAATAGAGAGTTCGCCGTCAGAGTTATAGTACTTGTATTCGTTCTCTGCCACTACCGACGGTATGATTTCGTCGAGCGACTCGGCAGCTGCGAACGTGCCGAAGTAAGAGAGGCTCACGGTTCTGCCGTCCTCGAGCACTGCTTCAAGACTCACGTAAGTCTGTCCGCCGAAGCCCTGTGCGGTGGTGATGGAGCCCGACTTCACCTTGTCGTATACGGTTCTTGTGGCATAGTCGATATAGCGGAAGGTGTAGCTGTCTGCTTCTGTAGCCATGTCTACCGTGCCGTTGTAGAGTTTCGCAGCCGAAACGCTGAACCATACTGCGGCTTTGGCGTTGAGGAAGTCAGCCGGAGCCTGTGCTTCTACGTCAGCGAAAGCTAAGTTGGTAGGCTCGCCCGTTGCAGAAGGCTGCACACAGAGAGCTGAAAGCACAGAGAAGCGGGTTGTTGCCTGCTCCGTATCGGTAACAGAGAACGTATTGCTGGCGTCATAAGTGCGGCTGAATGTGCCTGTATACTCGCAACGGAAGTCGTCGGCGCCGTCTTCTGCCTCAACAGATACGGTTACGTTCTTCTTGAACTTGTCGAACTTCACCTTCAGCGCGCCCTTCTTGAACTCGCGATCGCCGCAGACGAGCTTGCCGCCTGCCTCTGCAAGAGCGGCGAGGTCTACCTCCTGTCCTACAGACGCTGCGGGCAACGTGACTGTAACGTCGGGCTGGAGCGCAAGGTCGCTCGTCACGTTTTCTGCAGAATAGAGCATGAACGAGCTATACTCGTAAGTCTCCTTCAGCAGCACGGTCTTCACGTCGTTCACGTTCTCGTTGAGCGCCCACTGGTTGTCGAGTTCGGCGTATGTGCGCTCCGAAAAGCTCACGCGCTCCACGTTGTCCACCTTATATTCTACCTTTGTGCCGTCCTTCTGCTGAACGGTCATTATTCGCTTTGTGGTCTGTGCGTAACTGGCGCCCATCGCCATGAGGCACAGCATTGTCAATACGGTCTTTTTCATCGTTTTACTATTTTTGTTATAACTCCATTTGTTGTTCTTACGACGTAGACGCCGCTGTGCAGAGCCGCCACGTCAACCGGTTTGGTGGCGTCGGCAGAGAGCACATGCTGTCCGCCTACGGTGTATACAGAGAGGCGTTCGCCCTTTGCGGCGCCGCTCACGAGAAGCGTGCTGTTGCCAACAAACTTCACGGTCTCAGCCTCAGTGCCCTCTACCTTGCCAAGACCTGTAGACGGGTCGTAGTTGAGTTCCACCGGTCCGCTCCATTCGCCCTGAATCTGGAAGCCCTTGCCGTCAGCCAGGTCGATTGTGAACTTGTACTCCTCGTTAGCCAGCTGCTCAACGCCCACGCGTCCGCTGTATACGAAGGCGAAGCTGTCTACAACGCAGTAGCGTCCCTTCTCGAAGTGCTCGTAGCGTGTGCCGGTGCGTCCGCCCACGTTGTCGAAGTAGCCGCGTGTCATCTTGTACGGAGCGTAGAGGTTGGTCCAGAGGTGGTCGTTCTCCATCAGTTCGTATGTGCCTGAAGGCAGATATGCTGTGCCGGCGTTGGTCTGGAACTCCATGCGGAGCAAGTCGCCCTCGTTGCCGTCCTTGCCGCTTGGCGAGCCGAGGTCGACGCTATAGACGTTCACGCCGTTCTGGTTGCCGAGGAAGTAGACACGAGCCTTCTTGATGTAGTCGAGATTGAGCTTCACGTCGCGGTCGAGGTTCGACTCTACGTACTTCTCCTTGTCGTCAGACACGTCAACGATGTTGAACTTGATGTTCTTCGCCGTACCCGTCACCTTATGTCCGCGGTCTGTTGTGCAGTCGATGGTGAAGTTGAATGTGCCTTCCTCGTCGCCGTCGGTGATTACAACCGTTCCGTCGGTGATATAAGCATAGTCGTAGTCCGAATCAGAGCCGGTCACGGTCTTGCGGCGCTTGATGTATGTACCCATAAGAATGGTCATTCCGTTATAGTCTATCTCCATACCCGGGAAGTAGGTCTCGCTCTTGAAGTTGCGAGCCACGGTGTATGTGCCGGGGGTGACAGTGGCCTGCTTCGGGTCGCCGAAGAGTCGGTTGAAAGCGCAGATGGCGAGGTTAAATCCGGTGCCCTTCATGTTGCCTGTCTCAGGATCGAAGTCGCAGTCGAAGAGGTTGATATAGATATTACCCGTGTTCGACTCCATCAGATTGCCGTGATAGTAAGCCATACCGCCGGTGAATGTAGTGTTCACGTCGGTAGGAATCTGCGGATATACCGTCGTGCCGGTGTTCATGTCTACGAAGCTGAGCGTTCCGGTGTAGATATACTGCACGCCGTTAGCGTCGGCGAAGGTCACGGTATACGAGTTGTCGGCGCCCTTCTTCACAGTCACGTCGCCCGTCAGCGCGTTCTCCTTGCCGGGCTTGCCGGTGAATCCGTACTTTGTGGTGTAAGAGTAGTTGGCATCATAATAGAGACTGCCCTCGCCAGCCTTGAACGTTCCCTCGGGCAGTTCGGTGCCTGTGCCCGCCGGAGCGTACAAGTCGATGGCAGCCACGTTAGCGTTTGTAGCCACGATGGTGCCCTCGGCAGAGTTAAAAACAGCGTTTGTCTTGTCCGAAACCACGAGATAATAGTTGTCGCAGTTGCCGGTAGCCTCAGAAGCGGCTGTATAGTACGACGCCACAACATGACTCATAGCCATGGTCTTGGCTTCGTCAGCCTTGGCAGGTGCAGAGAAGCGCGGCGAGTTCTTAACGAATGTGTGCTGTGCCGCCACAGGAAGTGCGAGCGCAGAGATGAGAAACGAGATGATAAGTAACGATTTTTTCATTGTTTGATTAGTTTAAAAGTTTGTTCGTTTTCAAGTGTAAGTACATAAACTCCGGGTTTGCAGTTGTCGAGGTTCAGCACAACGGTGCCGTCGGCTACGCGCTTGCGCATCACGAGTGTGCCGTCGGCGGCGTAGAGCGCAGCCTCAGCAGCCTTCGCACCACTCACCTTCACGGTGCGGTTGTCGTCGTACGTGAACGAGAAGGCATTGCCCTCTGTGCCCACAATGGCTGTAGGCACGACGTAGTCGAAATAGAACTCCGCCACAGCCGACTGTTCGTAGTCGGTAGTGACGCCGTTGGATGTCACCGTCAGCTTTCCGTCGGCAAAGCCCACTTCTGGCTTGTCGGCAAGGAAGAAGCTTGCCGTGGCATCATCAACGAACTTCAACACGAGTGCTTGGCGCGGCGTGGTGTCGGCTTCGTCGGCGTGTGCAGCCAACGACGGCGCGAGCAGCAACAGCACAAGCAACGCTTGCAACAATCTTGTTTTCATAGTCTTGATGTTTTTAGTTAGACTCTATATTATTCAATGTAAAAAAAAGCATAACTCTCTTGATAATCGCTGCAAATATACACATTATTATTCATTCAGCCTTAAGAAATCGGAGTTTTTAAACAAACAGCCACATTTTGCCTACAAATAAATTCCTCTTTAGGGGGTGCACTTGTCTCAAGTGCACCAACCGAGCAACAAGTGCACCAACCGAGCAACAAGTGCACCAACCGAGCAACAATTGTTTTTAAAAGTCTGTTTATGCGAAAAATCTGCCATATCTCCCAGCAGGCGTGTAATGCGTTGTCGGGTAGTGGGTTGACGGCTGGCAGATAGCAGTTTTATCTACCAGCTATCTACCAGCCGTCATAGCATCTTCATAACTTTCATTCATCTTATTATCAGCATTCTTAACAATGATGGAATTAATAATTTGGATGATGTTGGTGGAGCATTCCAAGTAGACATCATCGTTTTGCTTCAAGGTATTACCATGTACATCAAATATTATAGAATCTTCATTGCTGAATATTGTAATTGTTCCGTAGTAAGGAGGATGTTTTACGAAGCGCTCGTCATGATGAAGAACGCTTCTTTTTAAGCAATTGTTTATTTTGTTCAATTCATTTGTATCGTTTATGGTGACTTCCTTGTTCTTAAAATGACTATAACAACGTACAGAGTCTATCTTGTCGAGCTGACAGAATTCTGCGGTCTTTGATTTATACTGCGAGCAACTTGTCAGTTCTACCAATAATAAAATTAAAGCAAACAAACGTATCATATTTCCATCATTTTTTTTTGGGGGGGGGGAATTGTTGTCCATTAATGTTATGTTTCAGCATATACTCTGCGGCAGAGATGCTGTCTTTAAAAATCTTTGTATACTTGCTTTGTATAACTTTAGGTGTTTCATTTACTTTAAAGTCCTTTTTGATTAAGTAGAATTTATTTCAGATATCCGCCATAAATTTTAGAAGGTTCAACAGTATGCCCATTATACAAGAGTAAATGGCATGGGTCAAAAGGGTAAAAAGAACAAATATCGTTTAATGTTGTATCGCTAAAATGTACTATAGGAAAATCAGCATCTAATGCCAAATCTCCATTATAATCATTGTATATACATATTCTCATCGAGTTGTGGGAAACAGATATTTTCTTTAGCCAATAAATATCCTTTAAATCACCTATTCTAACAGCTCCCTTTGGAGGTTCTATAGCTTCTTCTATATCAATTACAGATATAAATATTGCAAAGATTAAAAGAATAAAGGTGATTGCAAATATAAATAGTCGCTTAATTATTTTTCGCATAAGATTCTTATTCTACGAACTTGGTGCTGCGGAGGCCGGAAACCTCCGCTACGGTAAAACAGCAATTCCATTGTCTGAAGCATGCTGTGAATGTTCTCCCTCTCAATTCACTCTCTCATGAATTTCGAAATCCAACCTGTTGAACAGAATGTTTTTTCCTATGCTATCTCCGTATATAAAAACCAGATAAATGCGAATATATATCGGAGCGCCAAAGGTATCATCTGTGAAATCTTTGAGATTGATTGCGAAATGATTATCCTCGGCAATACGCTGCAAATCTGAGAACGTGAATCTTGAAGGCAGTTTCTCACGAATGGCATTCATGCCACTGATTACATTGTCTTTCTCTCGTACATCAAAAACATATTCTAATCTGACACATCCTTTTAGTTCTTTGGGCTGCTTTAAGAAATTTTCAAAAGATGCGTATTCTTTTGGATTATTAGAAATACTCTTTTTTAATATCCTTTCCCATTTAATGCGCATCGGACTGCAATAGTCTGCGTTAAAGTATTTGAATCTATTCCGTTTTATTGGATGTCCATCAAAATCACAAAAGAGACGATATTGCACAACAGACATATTCAGATCGCCTATTTTTTTATCTTGAGGGATACGGTCGTATTCCTCAAAATAAATTTTATAGATTCTTTCGGCGATGGCTAAGCCTTCTATAGCACAAAACCATTCGCCCTCTTTTATCGTATTACTTGACTCCATATTCTTGATGATGTTTAATATGATCGTTTTTATACATATTTTGCGCCCTCTAAATTAAACGCACGATTATGCCCCGTATTCTTTGTGATAAAGTGGAGAAGCCCATGATCTCATTTGCTTTATTGTTGTCTGTATATCTGCAGGGAAATTTTTAATACGAGCCTTGTATCCAGAGGCAACTTTATGATTGTTAACATACAAGGTGTATTCAACATTATCCTTAACAATAACAGAATCACGATAAGAAGTATTCTCCAATTTTGAAATTGCCACTTGTATTGTCTTTTGTTGAGCAGCTCCAAGTCTTTTTCTGATAATCGGATAAGCAGTATTCCACGCAACATCCCCTTCAGATATTGTTTTATTAGCAGTCTCAACATATCCTACACCATAGGTCAACAGCGAGTCACAACACTTTATTATTTGAGACTCGGAATCTCCGAAATCCATAATTAGAATCATAGACTTCTTTTCCATATTCTGTTGCTCATGTAAAGACAAAGAATTTATTGTTTTCTTCTTGGGTGGCTGTGTATTAGAACATGAGCTTATCATAAATACACTTATTATTAAAAATAATCTGAACATATATAAGCTGTGGATTAGGTTTAACGTATCGCAAATATAGCGAAATAAAGTATAGGCTGTATGCGGAAGGGGCGTTTTTAACATTGGTTAAGCTACTGAAGTTTCGATCCTTTTCTTAAGCTTTTCTCACCGTTCGCGTCCGCCGTCCGATCAGATTGCGTCCGCCACCCAATCAGATTCCGTCCGCCGTCCGATCGGATTCCGTCCGCCGTCCGATCGGATTCCGTTCGGGTGACGATGACTTTTCGTGAGGATTTTGCTGCGATAATTGAACAGCTAAAGATGCAAGTCGTTGTTCGATGTGCAGCAAAACAATGCGTAAAGCTGACCGACGGCACGAATTATTGCTATATATAATAGGTGGTATGAAGTTTTTTCGTTAATTTTGCGAATGATTAATCAGTACACCCCAAACATAACTTTATATTTCCGGAATGAAAGAATTTGTAATATCTGAAGTAAAGGCTGAGACAGCCATTCTTGTCGGTCTGATAACGAAGGATCAGGACGAGGCAAAGACAAAGGAATATCTCGACGAGCTGGAGTTTCTCGCCGACACGGCGGGCGCCGTAACCGTGAAGCGCTTCACACAGCGCGTGGGCGGACCAAGCTCGGTGACGTACGTGGGTACGGGTAAGCTGGAGGAGATACGCGAATACATAGAGGCTGAGGAGGACGCTGAGCGCCCCATCGGCATGGTTATCTTCGACGACGAGCTGTCGGCGAAGCAGATACGCAACATCGAGAAGGTGCTGCAGGTGAAGATACTCGACCGCACGTCGCTCATCCTCGACATCTTCGCCATGCGCGCGCAGACGGCTGCCGCAAAGACGCAGGTGGAGCTGGCGCAGTATCGCTACATGCTGCCGCGTCTGCAACGCCTGTGGACGCACCTTGAGCGTCAGGGCGGTGGCTCTGGCTCCGGTGGCGGCAAAGGCTCCGTGGGTCTGCGCGGACCGGGTGAGACGCAGCTCGAGATGGACCGCCGTATCATCCTCAACCGCATCACGCTGCTGAAGCAGCGCCTCGTGGAGATTGACAAGCAGATGAGCACTCAGCGCAAGAACCGCGGACGCACCATACGTGTGGCGCTCGTGGGCTATACCAACGTGGGCAAGTCGACCATCATGAACATGCTCGCAAAGAGCGAGGTGTTCGCCGAGAACAAGCTGTTCGCCACGCTCGACACCACGGTGCGCAAGGTGGTGATAGACAACCTGCCGTTCCTGCTCGCCGACACCGTTGGCTTCATACGCAAGTTGCCCACCGACCTGGTCGACTCGTTCAAGTCGACGCTCGACGAGACGCGCGAGGCCGACCTGCTGCTGCACGTGGTAGACATATCGCACCCCGACTTCGAGGAGCAGATACGCGTCGTGGAGAACACGCTGAAGGAGCTGGGCTGCGCCGACAAGCCGTCGATGATTGTGTTCAACAAGATTGACAACTACACGTGGACCGAGAAGGAGGAGGACGACCTCACGCCAATGACCAAAGAGAACATCACGCTCGACGAGCTGAAACGCACATGGATGGCGCGTCTGGGCGAGAACTGCATGTTCATCTCGGCGAAGGAGAAACTGAACATCGACGAGTTCCGCGAGACGATATACCGAAAGGTACGCGAGCTGCACGTGCAGAAGTATCCGTACAACGACTTCCTGTATATGGATGTGGAATGATGTTGTGGTGGTGAGGTGTTGAGATGGTGAGATATGATGGTGAGGTGATGAAAAGATGTTGTGATGTTGAGGTGGTGACATATGCATATCTCAACACAACAACACCTCAACATCACAACATCTTTACAACATCTCAACACAACAACACCACAACATCACATCTCAACATCATATCTCAACACCTCAACATCTCACCACAACAACATCTTTACAACACCTCAACATAACAACATCTCAACACCAAAAGCACATGATTTATCGCAAGTTAACCGAAAACGAAATCTCGACTCTACAGGCCAACAGCTGCTGGGCGGAAGACTGGCAGCGCATAGAGGTGAGCGAAGATTTCGAGCCACGCTTCTTCCACCGCGTGATGTTCTACGGCGACATTCGCCTCGGGGCATTCACAGACAATGTGGAGGTGAGTCGCGGCTTCATGAAACATTCTGGCGTGAACAACGCCACCCTGCGCAACGTAACCATAGGCAACAACTGTCTCATCGAGAACATCTCGGGCTACATCAACAACTACACCATCGGCGACGACTGCATCATATCTAACGTATGCACGATGGAGACCACCGACGGTGCCACCTACGGCGAGGGCAACCTCATATCGGTGCTCAACGAGGTGGGCGAAGGCAACCTCATCCTCTTCCACGGACTGACCAGTCAGGTGGCGGCGCTCATGGTGAAGCACTTCCACAACCGACCGCTCAAGGACACCATACGCCGCTTGATACGTGAGGAGATAGAGCGCACGGCGCCAGACATGGCTGCCATAGGCAACCGCGTGAAGATAGTGAACACGAAGGAGATAACGAACACCGTGATATACGACGACTGCGAGATAGCGGGCGCCGCACGACTCAGCGACTGCACGCTAATGAGCAACAGCAACGCGTCGGTGTATATCGGCACGGGCGTCATCTGCGAGAACTCTATCATCGGCGACGGTTCGTCGATAATAAACAGCGTGAAGATGCAGGACTGCTTCGTGGGCGAGGCTTGCAAGCTGAGCAACGGATTCACCGCGGCGGGCAGCGTGTTCTTCGCCAACTCGTACATGGCGAACGGAGAGGCATGCGCAGCGTTCTGCGGTCCGTTCACGGCGTCGCACCACAAGAGTTCGCTGCTCATCGGCGGACAGTTCTCGTTCTACAACGCCGGTTCGGCTACCAACTTCTCCAACCATGCCTACAAAATGGGACCGATGCACTACGGAACGCTCGAGCGCGGATCGAAGACTGCCAGCGGAGCCTACATTCTGATGCCGGCGCATATCGGAGCCTTCTCGGTGTGCTTCGGCAAACTGATGTATCATCCCGACACACGCTCGCTGCCGTTCTCATATCTCATAGCCTACAACGACACGATGTATCTCGTGCCGGGCCGCAACCTGACCACCGTCGGTCTGTACCGCGACATCAGAAAATGGCCGAAACGCGACATGCGACCCGCCGGAACACGCAAGAGTATTGTGAACTTCGACTGGCTCTCGCCGTTCACTGTGGGCGAGATACTGCGCGGAAAGAAGATTCTGGAGGACCTGCGCGACGCTTCGGGCGAAGACGTCTCTACGTACAACTATCACGAGTACGTCATAAAGAACTCGTCGCTGCGCAAGGGCATCAAATACTACGACATAGCGCTGCGCATATACATGGGAGCGGTGCTCAAACGCCACGCGCCGGTGGAGCCGACGACGACCGTGGGCACCGGACCGTGGACCGACTTATCGGGTCTGCTGCTGCCCGTGTCCGAGGAGCAGCGCCTCGTAGACGACATCCTCTCGGGCGAGATAGACACTACCGAGGGCATAGCCGAACGCTTCGAAGAGATAAACGCCAACTACTCGGAATACCGATGGGCGTGGTCGTACCAGATGATAATGGACTACTACGGCTTCGCGGAACTGAACGAGGAGAACGTGGAGCGAGTGAAACGCGACTATGTCACGGCGCGCCGCGCGTGGATAGCCGAGATAAAGAAGGACGCCGCAAAGGAGTATCGTCTGGGCGACGTGGAGGAAGAGGTGTTCAACAACTTCAACGAACAGCTCGACAAGGAGGTCGACTTCGAGAACCAGAAACTATATATGTAACCCTATTTCAACAAAACTATACAAATGAAATTCAAGTCTTTTCTTATTGCCGCTCTCCTCTCGGTAGGATTCGGCAGTCAGGCCTCGGCCTACGAGTATGAGACCGTGAAGGGCGACCCGATGCAGACACGCATCTACACGCTGCCCAACGGACTGAAGGTCTATCTTTCTGTGAACAAGGAGCAGCCGCGCATACAGACTTACGTGGCGGTGCGCACCGGTTCGCGCAACGACCCTGCCGAAACTACGGGTCTGGCTCACTATCTGGAGCACCTGATGTTCAAGGGAACACGACTCTTCGGCACCACAGACGCTGTGAAAGAACAGCCTTATCTCGACGACATCGAACGCCGATACGAGCACTACCGCACCGTGACCGACCCCGAAAAGCGCCGACAGCTCTATCACGAGATAGACTCGGTGTCGCAGATTGCTGCGCAGTATTTCATACCGAACGAGTACGACAAGCTGATGGCTGCCATCGGAGCCAACGGAACAAACGCATATACAAGCAACGACGTGACGTGCTACGTGGAGAACATTCCGTCGAACGAGGTGGACAACTGGGCACGCATCCAGGCAGACCGCTTCCAGAACATGGTTATACGCGGATTCCACACAGAGCTTGAGGCTGTGTACGAGGAGTACAACATGCACCTCTCAAGCGACTTCGACAAGGAGTGGGCGGCGCTCGGCAAGAAGCTCTTCCCTACTCACCCCTACGGCACACAGACCACTATCGGTACGCAGGAGCATCTGAAGAACCCGTCTATCACGAACATAAAGAACTACTTCAAGCACTACTATGTGCCGAACAACGTGGCTATCTGCATGGCGGGCGACTTCGACCCGGAGGCTGTGATAGCTATCATCGACAAGTACTTCGGCTCGTGGAAGAAGAGCGAGCAGGTGAAATACCCACACTTCGCACCGGTGAAGGACCTCACGGCGCCGGCTGACACTACCGTAATCGGACAGGAGGCTGAGAACGTGTTCCTCGGCTGGAAGATGGACGGCTCGGCTTCGCTGCAGGCTGACACGCTCGACGTGATAGACCACATGCTCGCCAACGGCAACGCCGGACTCATCGACATCAACGTAAACCAGAAGATGCTCTGCCAGGGTGTGCAGTCGGGTAAGATTGACATGCGCGACTACTCGCAGTTCATCATGATCGGTCAGCCCAACGAGGGACAGTCGCTCGACGAGGTGAAGGCTATCATGCTCGGCGAGATAGAGAAGCTGAAGCGTGGCGAGTTCAGCGACAAGCTGCTGCCTTCGGTGAAGAACAACATGAAGCTCGAATTCCTGCGCTCGCTCGACAGCAACGAGAGTCGAGCTACGTCGTTCGTCAACACCTTCATCTACGGACGCCCGTGGAAGACGCAGGTGGAGCGCTTCGACCGCATCGCCGGCATCACAAAGGAGCAGATTATGGACTTCGCCAAGCGCCACTTCACCGACGGCTACGCCATCGTCTACAAGCGTCAGGGCGAAGACCCCACACAGAAGAAGATAGAGAAGCCCTCTATCACGCCGATACCTTCTAACCGCGACCTGCAGAGCGCACTGGTGAAGGAGATAAAGGAGTCGAAGGTGAAGCCTATAGAGCCGGTATTCCTCGACTACGAAAAGGACTTCGCTCGCACTACTACAAAGAAGAAGCAGCCGGTTTACTACATACAGAACAAGCAGAACGACCTCTTCGAGCTTCACTTCGTGTACGATTTCGGTTCGGAGGCTAACAAGTGGCTGTCTTACGCTACCGACTATCTCGACTTGCTCGGCACCGGAACGATGTCGGCTGCTGAGGTTAAGGAGCGCTTCTACGAGCTGGGATGCGAATACAGCTTCAACCCTACATGGTCTACGATGACGGTATCGCTCAGCGGTCTCGGCGAGAACATGACCGAGGCTATGAAGCTCATGGAGCAGATGCTCAACAACGCAAAGGTAGACCGCGAGGCTTACAACAAGTACGTAGACAACCTGCTGAAAGGCAGACGCGACGCTAAACTCAACCAGAAGGCTAACTTCGGTGCGCTGCAGAGCTACGGCTTCTACGGCAAATACAACTCGAAGCTGAACGTGCCTGACAGCACAGAACTCGTAACGACCAATCCGCAGGACGTTGTCAACATGATTGCTGCGCTGAAGAACTATAAGCACGACGTGGTTTACTACGGTCCGCTCGCTATGAAGCAGCTGGTGGCTACCGTCGACAAGAACCATATCACGGCGAAGACTCTGCAGGATGCACCTAAGAACAAGCCGTACAAGATGGTGGAGACTCCGAAGAACGAGATTCTCCTCGCACCGTACGACGCTAAGAACATCTACATGATGCAGCTGCACAACGAGAACCAGAAGTGGACTCCGGAGGACGAGGCTAAGATTTCGTTGTTCAACGAGTATTTCGGTGGCGGCATGAACGGCATCGTGTTCCAGGAACTGCGCGAGAGCCGCGGACTTGCTTACAGCGCATTCGCCGACTACAGCACAACGAAGCGCAAGGAGCAGCAGACCAACCATGCTTATACATATATCATCTCGCAGAACGACAAGATGATGGACTGCATACGCGTGTTCAACAATATTCTCGACACAATGCCGCAGTCGCAGCCGGCGTTCGAACTGGCGCAGCAGGCTGCCATGAAACGCATCGCGTCGCAGCGCATCACTAAGGCTAACATCATCTTCTCTTATCTCGGCAACAAGCGCATCGGCATCAACTACGATATCCGTCGCGGCGTATACGAGGCTTTGCCGAAGCTCACACTCGAGGACATCGTGAAGTTCGAGCACGACAACATGGCTAACAAGCCGTGGCTCTACCTCATCCTCGGCGACGAGAAGAACCTCGACATGAAGTCGCTCGAGAAGATTGCGCCTATCAAGCGCGTGTCGACAGAAGAGATATTCGGATATTAATGATGGTGAGGTGGTGTTGTGGTGTTGTGGTGACAAATGCATATCTCACCATCTCAACACCACACCATCTCAACACCACACCATCTCACCACCTCAACATCACAACTTCACCACATTTCTTTTGCAATATTCGCAAAAGAAGTGTAACTTTGCAAAAGAACTAATTTAATTTAAACCAAATAACATTATGGCATCAACACCAGATTTCAAGTATGCTCCTATGTTCCAGATGGGCAAGGACACTACTGAATATCGCCTGCTCACCACAGAAGGTGTAAGCACAGGCGAGTTCGAGGGTAAGACAATCCTTAAGGTTTCGAAGGAAGCGCTCACACTGCTCTCTCAGCAGGCGTTCCACGACGTAGAGTTCATGCTGCGCCGCGAGCACAACCTGCAGGTGGCTCAGATTCTCTCTGACCCTGAGGCATCGGAGAACGACAAGTACGTAGCTCTGCAGTTCCTCCGCAACGCCGAGACTGCTGCCAAGGGCATCCTGCCTTTCTGCCAGGACACCGGCACCGCTATCATCCACGGCGAGAAAGGACAGCGCGTATGGACCGACTTCGAGGACGAAGAGGCTCTTTCACGCGGTGTTTACAACACATTCACTCAGGACAACCTGCGCTACTCGCAGAACGCTCCGCTGAACATGTACGACGAGGTGAACACACGCTGCAACCTCCCCGCACAGATCGACATCGAGGCTGTAGAGGGCGACGAGTATCGCTTCGTAATGGTGGCTAAGGGTGGCGGCTCTGCCAACAAGACATACTTCTACCCGATGACAAAGGCTACTATACAGAACGAGGGCACACTGCTGCCGTTCCTCGTAGAGAAGATGAAGAGCCTCGGTACAGCGGCTTGTCCTCCGTACCACATCGCATTCGTTATCGGCGGTACATCGGCTGAGAAGAACCTCCTCACCGTGAAGCTCGCTTCTATCAAGTATTACGACTCGCTGCCTACAACAGGCGACGAGACAGGACGCGCTTTCCGCGACATCGACCTCGAAGAGAAGCTCCTCAAGGAGGCTCACAAGATCGGTCTCGGCGCACAGTTCGGCGGCAAGTATCTTGCTCACGACATCCGCGTAATCCGTCTGCCACGCCACGGCGCAAGCTGCCCGATCGGTATGGGCGTTAGCTGCTCGGCAGACCGCAACATCAAGGCTAAGATCACTAAGGACGGTGTGTTCCTCGAGAAGATGGACGCTAATCCTTCTGAGCTTATTCCGGAGGAACTCCGTCGTCCGGGTGAGGGCACAGCTGGCATCGAGATCGACCTCGACAAGGGTATCGACGCTGTACGTGCAGAGCTTTCTAAGTATCCGGTTAGCACACGCGTTAACCTCAAGGGCACTATCATCGTAGCTCGCGACATCGCTCACGCTAAGCTCAAGGCTCGTCTCGACGCAGGCGAGGAGATGCCGGCTTACTTCAAGAATCATCCTATCCTCTACGCTGGTCCGGCAAAGACTCCGGAGGGTTATCCTTGCGGTTCTATGGGCCCGACAACAGCCAACCGTATGGACCCGTACGTAGACGAGTTCCAGGATCACGGCGCTTCGCTCGTGATGATCGCTAAGGGCAACCGCTCACAGATTGTGACAGACGCTTGCAAGAAGCACGGCGGCTTCTATCTCGGCACAATCGGCGGCGTTGCTGCTGTTCTCTCGCAGAGCTCTATCAAGAGCATCGAGTGCGTAGAGTATCCGGAGCTCGGCATGGAGGCTATCTGGAAGATCACTGTTGAGGATTTCCCTGCTTTCATCCTCGTTGACGACAAGGGTAACGACTTCTTCCAGCAGCTGAAGCCGTGGTGCCCTAACTGCAAGTAATGAAAATACGCAGAACCGACTAATAAGAATGTACAGCACCGACTAAAGAGAATGTACATACACAACAACGGTTCTGAATCATAAAACAAAAAAATCTCCCATAACCCGTTGCAGGTTATGGGAGTTTTTTTTGTATTGTGTCGGTTGAGAGCTGCTTTCGATTCGTTTGCAGAAACAACCTATATATGTTCTTCGATGTTTTTATTTAGAACGTAACGTTGAAACCAAGGTTCACACTTGCGTTTGAGCTGAGCGGAATGAACTCCTTGCTCATCTTGCCGAGGATATGATCCATGCCGATGAACACGTTGAAGCCCTTCGGATGCACGTTGAGAACCCATCCGCAGCTTGCTGTGTAGCTGTTCAAGGCGAAGTTTATGCCGCCGTCAATCCACTTCAGCGGAGATACATTGGCGCTCAGACGACCCTCCGTCCATGTGTACTTGCCATTGAAGCGTGTAGAGCTGAGCAAACCGAACTTGAGCTTGCGATAGAGCGGGAAGGTGTATTCGGCGCCAACGTTGAGCGTAGCGCCGATGCCGGTTGTGCGGCCCCCCTGGTCGCCTTCGTCAGTAAGGTTGGCGAAGTCTGCAAGCTGGTCGCCGTACTTGTCGCCCTGACTCTCGAACGAGTTGTCCTTAAGATTGCCGTTTGCGTCGTGCTTGTCGTATGAGATGTCGTGGAAACCGTTGAACTCGAAGGTCTCCTGCTTGTTCACAGCCGTCACGTTGTTCGACCAGCTGATGAATCCGAGGTCTACGAGTGAGGCGCTCACCTGCCAGTCGTCGTTTATCTTGTATACCGCACCAAGGTCGAACGCCATACCGAAACCGCCGAGACCCGGTCCGTCGATGTCGATATCATTGACATACTTGTATGTGCCCTTGCCGTCCTGCTTGTATTCCTTCTCCTCCTGCTTGAACGCGAAGCCCTTCATCGAGATGTTAGCCTTTGCGCTACCCTGCATTGTCCACTTGTCCTCGCCTGCAAGGTCGGCACGCAGATTGCTTATCTGCACGTCGCCACGGGCTGCACCGAAGAGCAGCTTCATCTTGGCACCGACACGCAACTTGTCGTTTATCTTGCGCGAATGGCCGAACGCCAACTGCACGAACGACTGTGCATGCACGTTGATGTTGTCCATGACGTAGGTCTTGTTGCCGGTGTTCTTGGCGAACTCGAACAGAGAGTATGGTAGAGCCATGCCTACGTTAGTACGAGCGTCGAGCGATATGGTGTTGTAGCCGCCGAATTTCTTGAAACCTGCCGAGAGAATGGTGATGTCTACATCGGCATTGATGCGGTTAGTGCCCGAAGCGAAGCCAGCCAAAGCGTCCTTCGTAGAGATGTACGGGTTCATGAACGTTGTCTTCTTCTTGTCGCTGTCGATGCCGTAGCGCGGATTGTCGAACAGTACGTCGCCAATGCCGAAGTTGCCCTGAGTGCGCACGTTCAGATTGCCCAGCGCCGGTATCGACACGTAGTTCTGCTCATTGTCGAAAGCAGGGTTCATAGTGTGGCGGAACTTATAGTCCTCGATGAAGTATGCCGAGTTGAGTCCCTGCGCCATCGCATTGCAGCCCATAGCTGCAAGCGAAGCGGCGAGTATATATTTACCTATTCTTTTCATGTTAGTTGAAGTCTAATCATTATTAGTTTAAGTCTGCGATTATCTTGCCCACGAGTTTCACCTTTATGTTGCGTGCCGTGAGCGTGTGCTTGTAGGCGTTGATGGTCTTGCCGACGATGGCTTCCGATCCCTTGCCCGAAACAGCTGCGATGCGGAACACCAAGCCGTCTACGGTCTTCAGCGCGCCCTTCTCGCCCTCGCTCAACTGTATTCTAACCGGCGTTGTCACTGCAGTCTCGCCGTCTGCCGATGCCTTCACATTGTTAGATACGTCTACCTTGATGCGGTTCTGCGCTATCTCCTTGCCGTCCACATCAATGGCGTATGCGCTCACCTCTAGATATGCCGGCACCTTGTTGTCGATGTCTGTTGTCAACTCTATGTATGCACCGTCTGCAAAGCTGAACTGGTCGATATCTGAGTTCCATCCGTCTATGCTGTCGGTATATACAATCTGTGCGCCCTCGTCGAAAGCGAGCGGAGCCGACATCGAGTAATCTGCATAAATGGTGTATTCCTTGCCGAGCACGAGTGTTCCCTCACGTGTTGCGTCGGCATGCGCCTCTGCTACGTAACGTATGCGCTTCGGTATGCGCTTCACTATATCAGAGAGGTTCGGCACCTCTAAAACCTCATCATACTTCGACTTGTCTACACCGTCCTGACGCTTGCAGATGCAGATATGTGTCTTGGTGTTCGGCTTTGTAGTCATCTTCGGAATCACCACCTTAGCGATATCATTGCCGTGCTCGTCTTCTGCTGTCAGCGTACTGTACACTACACCTGCCACGTCAATATCGCTCGTAACAACAAGATCAATAACCGGATTGTAGAGGTCGATGGTCACATCCTTATCCGTAAGGAAATCGGGCACGTCGTTGATGTCAACGCTGCCGAGGTCCTCAAGCTTAATCTCTGGGTCGAACTTACCGGTAGCTTCAGTTATGACGATTGTTCCCAAAGACATCGAAGCCGACAAATAGAGGTTGTCTGTCGAGTTGTTGCCCAGGTTCACCTCATCAAATGTAACGCCCATCAGCACCTCGCCGTTAAGATCGATAAAACCATCAGCGTCATTCTTACCCGGTGTGAAAGTAAGATGGTTCTCTTTTGTAGCCTTAGTCTTAAGGTCAAGTCGGTTGACAGTCGCATTAAGCGCAATGTTCGCCGAACTTGAAACATTGCGGAAGGTGACGATGCCCTTCTCTGCATCATACTCCGGCTGCATCGGTGAGCATTTTGCCACGTTGAGCTTCATATACGAAGGCAGCTGGATGGTCATGGTCTTGAATGTCGGCACAACCTTCTTCAACTCGTTGGTCACGTTCACGCGGATAGTGACGTCAGCCGAACACTTGGCTGATGTCAACTCGCGAATCTCATACGGAGCCGTACCTGTATAATGAAACTCGATAGCCTTGCCTTCAACGCTTGCGGGGGTGTGGAGTTTCTCGCGGCGTGCCGACTTGCGCTTTAACTGCGTAAGAGAGCTGACCGGAATCTCCACCTTGAAGTTGTTGTTGATACGAGCCTCCGTCACTTCCACCTTATCAATATTAGGGTGTGCAGGTGTCATATCCCCACCGTCCTTGGTGAAGATATAGTCACCATTGTCGGCGATTGATATAAAGTCACTGTTGTTCAAATCGAGCACATCGTCGAGAAGCATGTCTTCTGTACTGCAGGCAGGAAGCTGCAAACCTTCGCCTCCCAGTCCGATAGTAGAATCGATGCTCGACAAATCGAAGTCGCTGTCCGTACAGCCCGAACCTACAGCCATAAAGCCGAGTGCGAGCATACAAGCAACTATTTTTGAGTTGTTGATACGTTTACTCATAAATTTGTTTTAGTTTAAAATGAAATTAAGAAATGTGTCTATTAAGCTACTTTAGTTCTAAAAAAAATCGCTACTTATTGATGCTATCAGCGAGCTATCAAGCATAATTCAATAAAAAGTCGATATTTCTTCATTTGGTCGTTGCAAAATTAATGTATTTTATCTAAACTCCAAAAAATATTATATAAAATTTTAACTACAAAGATAATAAACCACAACTAAATACTATAAGAATGCTTATTAGCGCAGAAAATAAAGTAGATGAAAAAATCTACCATATCTTCCAGCAGCGGCGCAGTCAATTGGCTTTGAAGTGATTAAAGGCTGGAAGATGCAGGTTGCATCTACCAGGATTTGAAGACATCTACCAGGATCAGGGGGTGCAGTTGTCTCAACTGCACCAACAAAACTATTGGTACTACTGCTTGGTTGGTGCACTTGAGACAAGTGCACCCCCGGCAGGATGCCGTAGCCTCCTATGGGCACAAAAAAAGGTCTCCA
>UMIP01040172.1_pt1 | contig 92595 bp, 77 predicted proteins | sample 1965751 | NCBI WGS metagenome assembly UMIP01 (sample SAMEA4836117, study PRJEB28245) | human gut metagenome | biome: gut microbiome; material: fecal sample | place: Denmark | collected 2008
AAGGGCAGAAGCTCTTAGCCCAGGGCATCGCCCTGGGTAATTACGGACACAAACTTGTCGCCCTGTAAGGGCAAAAGCTTTGTACATTGCCCAGTATTTTAAAGCTTTTGCCCTTACAGGGCGCCTTGCTGATTGCCATTATACCCAGGGCGATGCCCTGGGCTAGGAGCTTTTGGGCCTTCAGCCCGTTCTTGAACCACATGCGAAAGTTCAGTTAATAACGTGTTTATTCTCAAAACAGCTTGTAAGCCTTGCCTATCATCTGATGCTTATGCACCACCTGCTGCCCGGCTGGCGTCTTCAGGAGATAGAAGCGGCAATCCTTGCAGCCACAGCGCTTACAGCACACCGTAGGAATGATATACTTCACCGTATCGATGAGAATCGTATCGCCCGGCAGCTTCTCTATCCTACCGATGAAATAAGCCTCTGAGACGAATTTCCGGGGGTTAGGCTGAACTTGATTTCCAGCCTGTCTCTGTCCTTTGACCTTGGCTTGACTCTTAGCCGGAGCAAACACGGAATCGGTGAAGACAACCACATCGCCACGATTGAAATAATCGCAGTCAATCCTATTCACTATCACCCGGTTGCCAGCTTTCAGTTGCGGAGGAAGACCTCCCGCAGGCACCGTGAAGACAGTGAAGGCATAGGTTCGCACCGCCCACACCAGGAGCAACGACAAACCTAAAGCTATTAGGAACTTAACTGCGATTTTCAAATCTATCTTTGCTTTCTTGATTTCAAAAACTTCTGTTACTTGATGTTATCTACGAAGTTGAACAGGCGGTTCCAACGGATGCCTGAGAAGCCTGGATGGTCAGGACTGTGGCTCCACCAGATGAAGATTGGCTTGCCCACGATGTGATCCTCTGGCACGAAGCCCCAGTAGCGGCTGTCGGCCGAGTTGTGGCGGTTGTCGCCCATCATCCAGTAGTAGTCGAGCTTGAAGGTGTAGCTCTTCGCCAACTTGCCGTTGATGAAGATGTTGCCCTGGCTATCTACCTTGAGGTCGTTGCCCTCGTAAACCTTGATGCAACGCTCATATACTGGCAGATTCTTCAATGTCAGAGCAATGCTCTTGCCCTTCTTCGGAATCCATACAGGACCGTAATTATCGCATGTCCAGCCGGTGTAGGCGTTGAGCGGATAAAGGTCGCCGTATCTCGCATCAGTATTGATGGAGATGCTCTCCACGAGGTTCTTGTTCGCCTTCAGCGCCAGATAAGCCTTCTTGGTAAGTGGAATCACGCCGCTCTGATTATACATCAGGAGGTCTTCGTTGGTGATTCCCAGCTCATCAGCCAAGTCAATAGGGAACTCGCCCTTGAGCTTCATCTTGTAGGTATATTGCACATTATCAGGCTCCTTGTTCGCCTTGCCGTCAAGATAAACGATGCGGTTCTTGATCTGCAGGGTCTGTCCCGGCAAACCCACGCAGCGCTTCACGTAGTTCTCGCGGCGGTCGGTAGGACGGCTGATGATGTCGCCATATTCGCCCGGCATACTGGCGATGTAGTTGCGTCCGGCAGCATACACTTTTTCGAAGTAATGGCGCTGCAGCAATGGGTTCAGCACGCGCACATCCTGCTGCTGGCCGTTCTGCTCCAGAATCTGGTCGCCGATGGAATAAACCATCTGATAGTAATCATTCGCCTGATAGCGCTCCTCGTTGCAGAGGGTGTCGCCGGCAGGATAGTTGAACACCACGATGTCGTTGAGCTTCACGTTGCCCAAGCCCTTTACTCGGCGGTAATCCCAGTGAGGCCACTCCACGTAGCTCTTCACGTTGACCAGCGGCATGGTGTGCTGGGTGAGCGGCATGGTGAGCGGAGTTTCAGGAATGCGAGGACCATAGCTTACCTTGCTCACGAAGAGATAATCGCCCGTGAGGAGACTCTTTTCGAGAGAGGAAGATGGAATCACATAGTTCTGGAAGAAGAAGAGGTTGATGAAATAAACCGCTACGAGCGCGAACACGAGCGCATCAACCCAGCTCATGATGAAACGGATAGGACCTTCCTCATCCTTCCACCACTGCCAGTGAATCTTCTTGGTGATGTAAACATCGAAGATGAACGGAACCACAATGAGTCCCAGCCAGCTCTCCACCCATATCAGGAAGAGGAGGTAGAGGGCGAGAACCACTGCGAACTTCGCCCACTGCACCTTCATATTGAGGTTTTGTTTCTGCTTGTCAATCATATTTTTTCTTTCTTAATTTCAGGAGAAATCCTGTTTCAAGAAATCATATTTCCGAGATTCCTGATTTAGAACTTAAATAAATCTGATGTGGTGAGCAAACCGGTATGGTTGGCTGTGAACTCAGCTGCGAGAACGGCTCCCAGGGCAAAGCCCTTGCGTGAGTGGGCGCTGTGCTCGATGGTAATCATATCAGCATCTGAATCATACATCACGGCGTGGATTCCAGGAACCTCACCATCGCGTACGCAGTTGATGACCAAATCCTCATCGGTGATGTTTGCATCACCCTCATCGTGATGACCATCCTCTGTCCAATAAGTAACGCCACGCTTCCAATCCTTCTTTCTATCGATGTTGTCGATGATTTCCTCGGCAAGTGTGATGGCTGTGCCTGATGGCGCATCGAGCTTGTGCACGTGGTGGGTTTCCTGCATGCATACTGAGTACTGTGGGAAACCGTTCATGATCTTAGCCAGATAGCGGTTTACGGCAGAGAAGATAGCCACACCGATGCTGAAGTTAGAGGCCCAGAAGAGGGTCTGCTTACCGTCGGCGCAGAGTTTCTCCACGTCTTCCTTATGGTCTTTCATCCAACCTGTTGAACCTGAAACCACTTTCACGTTGTGAGAGAAAGCCTTCAGATAGTTGCCGTAAGCGGCAGTAGGGTTTGTAAACTCGATGGCAACATCGGCAGAGCAGAACTCAGGACTGTCGATATCCTCAGGGTTATTCACGTCAATCTTACATACGATTTCGTGGCCACGCTGCAGGGCGATCTCCTCGATCATGTGTCCCATCTTTCCGTAGCCGATCAAAGCAATTTTCATCTTTATCTAAATTTTATTTGTTCTTACTTTTTGTTCTATTCGGCAAAAAAAAATGCAAATGAGCGCAATGAAAGCTTGCTTTCAAATTGCCGAGTGCAGCTTTTTTTATGCAAAAATACATATTTTTCTTCGAAAAACCTTGAAAAATCCTTGTTATTATAATAATTAATAGAAAATTTTGGTTATTTTTGCAGTGATTTAGGGCTTTTAGCCTCATTTAGTAACTAAAAAATAGAAAATGATGAGCAAATACATATTCGAGACAAAGATGGAAGTGAGGGATTACGAGTGCGATATTGAAGGCATCGTGAACAACGCCAACTATCTGCACTACATGGAGCATACCCGCCATCTCTTCCTGAAGGAATGCGGCCTCAGCTTTGCCGAAATGCACAATAAGGGCGTGGATGCTGTGGTGGCGAGAATGAACCTGCAGTACAAGGTTCCGCTGCAATGCGATGATGAATTCCTTTCGCGTCTGTGGCTGGAGAAGCAGGGCGTGAGATACGTTTTCCATCAGGACATCTTCCGTGCCAGCGATGAGAAGCTCTGCCTCAAGGCAACCGTAGAACTCGTCTGCCTCATCAACGGAAAGCTGGGCAACAGCGAGGATTACGACAAGGCATTCGAGAAATATTTCTCATCCCAAGGTTAACAGGTTAACAGTTAACAGCTGATTTTTCAATACCCCTTCCGCACACGAGCGAAAAAACTTGCACCATCAAAGGACAAGCATCAAGCTTGCGATTTCTGCAAAAGAACAAGCATCAGAACTTGCGATCCGAAAGAGGCAATCCTATAAACCATAAAAGCCGAAACAATATGGAGCAACTACTTCACTACGTGTGGAAGCACAAACTCTTCCCACTCTCCCCTCTTTCCACCACCGATCACAGGCAGGTGGAAGTCATCGACCCCGGATTGCACAACCGCAATGCAGGGTCCGATTTCTTCAACGCCAAAATCAAGATTGCCGGAACTCTCTGGGTGGGCAACGTGGAGATTCACGACAAGGCGAGCGACTGGTATCTGCACGCCCACGACAAGGATGAAAGATACGACAACGTGATTCTGCACGTCTGCGGCAACATCGATACGGAAGCCCGGAACTCCAAGGGTGCCCCGTTGACGCAGATGCAGCTCGACATCCCCGAGAATGTTTTAAAGCACTATCAGGAGCTGCTCACCATCGACCAGTATCCCCCTTGCTATCAGATAATTCCATCGCTCACCAAGCTCACTGTCCACTCGTGGATGAGCGCCCTGCAAACAGAGCGTCTCTCGCAGAAGACGGAGGCGATAGAGGAGCGCGTGCGCCGCTGCAACGGAGATTGGGAGAATGCCTATTTCGTAACTCTCGCCAGAAACTACGGCTTCGGAATCAATGGCGATGCCTTTGAGCAATGGGCGCTGAAACTACCTCTGAGGGCGGTGGATCATCACAGAGATGACCTCTTCCAGGTGGAAGCCATCTTCATGGGGCAGGCAGGATTGCTGGAGCTGAATACCATTCCCGAAAGATATCAGAAAGACGCCCTGAACGACGGGTATTTTGCGAGATTGAGAAACGAATATCTCTATCTCTCGCACAAGTTCTCGCTGCAGCCGATGGATTACAAGCTGTGGCGATTCCTGCGACTCCGCCCGCAGAACTTCCCGCATATCCGCATTTCGCAGCTTGCGAATCTTTATTATAACCGCCGTGCGGGATTAAGCCAGCTGCTGGAGGCTTCTACGGTGAAGGAGGCGAAGAAGGTGCTCTCTACCAGCGTTACGGAGTATTGGGAAACCCATTATACCTTCGGCAGCACGAGCATCCGTAACGAGAAGCACCTCTCCCCGTTCTCGCTCAATCTGCTCATCATCAACACCGTGGTTCCCATTCTCTTTGCTTACGGAAGACACCGGGGTGAGGAGAAATACTGCGACCGCGCCTTCGATTTCCTGGAGGAGCTGAAGGCTGAGAATAACCATATAGTAAGGATGTGGCAGCAGTGCGGCCTGGAGGTGGAGAATGCTGGGGATAGCCAGGCGCTTATCCAGCTTAAGAAGGAATACTGCGACAAGAAGGAATGCCTGAGGTGCAGGATTGGGTATGAATACTTGAAGAGATAACTAATTATTTTTTAAGATTATGGCTGACCAACAGGAAATATTAAATACTATACTCTTAACAAGGCTGAATTATTTCAGCCTTGCGGGAATGCTGGAGCTATATAGAAAGGTGGGCTCCGCCACGCTCATCCTTGAGCATAAGAATAACCTTAGAGACATCCTCCCCGATGCCTCGGATAAACTCGTGAACGCTATCCAAAACTGCGACGAGGCCCGAAAACGCGCCGAAGAAGAACTGGAATACGACATAAGATATGGTATCGAACCGATAACGATGAACGACGAACGTTATCCGCAACGACTCAAGGATTGCGATGATGCGCCACTCATGCTCTTCTATAAAGGCAACGCCAACCTGAACCAGCAGCGAATCATCAACATCGTGGGAACCCGTCACTGCACTCCTTACGGCGAAGACCTTATCCGCCGCTTCATTACGGATTTGAAGCAGCTCTCCCCTCGTGTCTTGATAGTGAGCGGCCTGGCTTATGGTGTGGATATCGTGGCTCATCGCCAATCCCTCGCCAGCGGCTACGAAACCGTGGGCGTTCTGGCTCACGGCCTCGACGACCTCTACCCCCGTCAGCACCGGGAAACGGCTGCAAAGATGATTGAACAGGGCGGTTTGCTCACCGAATTTCTTACCCGTACGAATGCAGATAAGATCAACTTCGTGCGCCGTAACCGAATTGTGGCAGGAATGTCGGATGCCTGCATCCTAATAGAGAGCGCTGCTCACGGCGGAGGCCTCATCACCTGCGATATTTCGCAATCCTACGGCAGGGACGTCTTCACCTTCCCGGGCAGGATAGGCGATTACTACAGCGAGGGCTGCAACAACCTGATTCGCAACAACGGCGCCACGCTCATCACCAGTGCCGAGGATTTCGTGAAGGATATGCGCTGGCAGGATGACGCCACCCTGATGAGAGCCAAGCAGCAGGGCATCGAGCGCAGCCTCTTCCCGGAACTATCGCCCGAAGAGGAGCTCATCGTCCAAATCCTCTCCAAGACCAATGATCTTCAGATTAACATCATCAGCGTGAAATCGAACATCGACATCGGTCGCCTCACCTCACTCCTATTTACGCTGGAAATGAAGGGAATCATCCGCACATTGGCTGGCGGAATGTATCATCTGCTGAAATAGACGTCTATGGCAGAAACACATGCCTTGAAAGGCAGAAACGCAAACAGAACGCCCTGAAAGGCAGAAACGCAAACAGAACGCCCTGAAAGGGCAGAAGCTCCTAGCCCAGGGCAATCGCCCTGGGTTATAAACAGCAGCAGCAATGCGCCCTGTAAGGGCAAAAGCTTAAAATCATCGTTTTAAAAATTGAAAATATCTGCGTTTTATTTTGTTTTGTCTCCAAATTGCATTAACTTTGCAGCCGCAAAAAAGAAAAGAGCTTTCACCTCTTGCCAAACAAAAAGAATAAGATGAAAATAGGTAATATAGAATTTGGGCCTCAGCCCCTCTTCCTCGCTCCGATGGAAGACGTAACGGATATTGGCTTTCGCATGCTCTGCAAGCGATTCGGAGCTGCCATGGTTTATACTGAGTTCGTATCGGCGGAAGCCCTGGTGCGAAGCATCAAGAGCACAGTCAGCAAGCTTACGATAAGCGATGAGGAGCGCCCTGTGGGCATTCAGATTTATGGTCGCACCACCGAGGATATGGTGGAAGCTGCCAAGATTGTGGAACAGGCGAAGCCGGATGTGATTGATATTAACTTCGGTTGCCCGGTGAAGAAGGTTGCCGGAAAGGGTGCGGGAGCCGGAATGCTCCGCAATATTCCACTGATGCTGGATATTACAAGAGAGGTGGTGAAGGCGGTAAACGTGCCCGTAACCGTGAAGACCCGACTGGGTTGGGATTGCGAGAACCTCATCATCACCGAGCTTGCCGAGCAGTTGCAGGATTGCGGAATCCAGGCGCTCACCATCCACGGCAGAACCCGAAGCCAGATGTACACGGGAGAAGCTGACTGGAGCCTCATAGGTGAGGTGAAGAACAACCCCCGCATCCATATCCCTATCATCGGCAATGGCGATATTACGACCCCGGAGGAAGCCAAGCTTGCTTTTGAGCGTTACGGCGTGGATGCGGTGATGATTGGCAGAGCCACCTTCGGAAGACCATGGATTTTCAAGGAAATACGCGATTATCTGGATAATACGGGTGCTGCCCCATTAACCGTGGATGAGAAGATTGACCTCCTGGAGGAGCAGCTTCGCATCAACGTGGAGCGCATCGACGAGTACAGAGGCATTCTCCACACCCGTCGCCACCTTGCCGCCTCCCCTATCTTCAAGGGCATTCCTGATTTCCGCCAGACGAGAATCGCCATGCTGAGAGCCACGACCGTGGAGGAATTGAAAGAGATATTGAAAGAATGCCGCGAGAGAATCAAAGCGATAGAATAAAGCAAAACGCCCTGTAGGAGCAAAAGCCTCGTATATAAAAGCTTTTGCCCTTACAGGGCGAATCCGTTATATCTTCCTTGTACCCAGGGTGTTGCCCTGGGCTAAGAGCTTGCTGGGCCTTCAGCCCGCTTCATGAACCACATTAAGAGTTAACTGTTCATCTTGACCATCAAAAGTTAACAGGTTAACAGTTAACAGCTGATTTTCTTTATCTTACTTCTTCAATATAGAAGCACCTTCGAGCAGGGCTAGTGCCTTGTTCTCGTTCTCCTCCATGATTTCGCGCTCTCCCGGACCTTTGTCGTTGATGCCGCAGAGGTGCAGGATGCCGTGGATGATGACGCGGTGAAGCTCATCATCGTAGGTCTTGCCAAACTGCTCGGCATTGGTGCGGACGGTATCGAGCGAAATCACGATGTCGCCGTTAATCACATCATCCTCATCATAATCGAAGGTGATGACATCGGTATAGTAATCATGACCCAGATACTCGTTGTTCACTTCGAGAATCTTCTCGTCATCTACAAACATATAGCCTATCTCTCCCACCTTGCGGCCATGAGAGGCAGCTACCTTGCGAATCCAGGCACTGGTGTCGCGCTTCTTGATCTTTGGCATTTTCACGCCATCTACATTGTATGTTATCATACGCTTCTTCCTCCTATTTTTATTTTATTTTTGGTAAAAATTCATCTACTTCTCTTCCGAAGAATCTCAATTCCCTAACCAGCGTTGAGCTGATGCTGCTGTATCTTGGGTCGGAAAACAGCAGGATGGTTTCTACGCCGCCCAACTGCTTGTTGATATCCGCCTGCTCTCGCTCGTACTCGAAATCCTTGGCTGAACGAACGCCGCGAACCAGGAACTTGGCTCCCAGGCGATGCGCCAGGTCGATGGTGAGGTCATCGTAGGCAACCACCTCCAGGCGATACCCCTTGGAAGCATCCTCCGCATCTACCAGCTCTGCACATTCCCTCGGAAAAACCTTTCTGATATCCTCCACACGCTTCGAGATTTCCTCCTGCGCATGTTTCAGCTTGCTCATCGCTACTGCAATCACGAGCTTGTCGAACATGGGCAGAGCACGCTCGGCGATGTTCTGATGTCCTATCGTAAATGGGTCGAATGTACCCGTAAATATTCCAATCTTCATGTTTTATTCACTCTTCATTCTTCGTTCTTCACTCAAACAGGTCTCCCTGCATAATATTGCTTCCATACGGATTCCTGCCGAGATGATCATAGGCAAGCTTGGTGGCCATTCTGCCTCGAGGCGTACGCTTGATGAAGCCTTCCATGATGAGGAACGGCTCGTAAACCTCCTCTACGGTGCCGCCATCTTCGCCGATAGCCGTGGCAATGGTGCTTACGCCCACCGGACCTCCACGGAACTTGTCGATGATGGTGGTGAGTATCTTGTTGTCTATCTCGTCCAAGCCATACTGGTCGATGTTCAGTGCCTTGAGCGCCATCTGGGCAATCTCGTAAGTGATGGTTCCGTTGCCCTTCACCTGGGCAAAATCACGCACTCTTCGCAATAATGAGTTGGCGATACGAGGGGTTCCACGCGAGCGGCGGGAGATTTCCACTGCCGCCTCATCTTCTATCGGCACCTGCAGGAGCATCGCACTTCGCTTGATAATCTTCTGAAGCGTCTCCGGGTCGTAGTATTCCAAATGCAGATTGATTCCGAAACGGGCACGGAGCGGAGCCGTGAGAAGTCCGCTGCGGGTGGTGGCTCCTACGAGGGTAAACGGATTCAAATCTATCTGGATGCTGCGTGCCGAAGGACCCTTGTCTATCATGATGTCGATGCGGTAATCCTCCATCGCCGAATAGAGATACTCCTCTACCACTGGCGAAAGGCGGTGGATTTCATCGATGAAAAGCACATCGTTAGGCTCCAGGGAGGTAAGGATACCTGCCAAATCGCCCGGCTTATCGAGCACAGGGCCTGATGTAATCTTGAAGCCCACACCCAGTTCGTTGGCGATAATGTTACTCAATGTGGTCTTACCCAATCCCGGAGGACCGTGCAAGAGGGTATGGTCGAGCGGTTCGCCACGATACTTGGCAGCCTCTACGAAGACTTCGAGATTATCCACCACGCCATTCTGTCCGCTGAAGTCGGAGAACTTCAGTGGGCGCAGTGCTTTCTCGAATTCCTTTTCGGCAGGCGAAACCGTCTGTTGTCTTATATCAAAATCTTCGTTCATTCTATGACTATTATCAATAATATGGGTGCAAAGTTACACATTTGTTGCGGAATTAAAGAAGAAAAGCCGAATTATTTTGCCTCAGATTTTGCACAATCCAAGAAGATTCGTGCAGATTCGTAAGCTTAAACCAACAAAAATGTTATAATTTGATATTTTATTATTAAATAATTTGCTTATTCGGTAGAAAAGACGTACTTTTGCACCCAATATTGAAAGCGAGGAAAGAAGGAGGAGAGGAGAGAAAGAAAGAAGAGAGATTGTCAAAGACAATCATCCAAGAGATTGCAAATAAGAGAGAAATATCAGGATTTTAAAAAGAAATAGAATTATGCTAAAGTTTTTTCAGGGGCTCAGCAAGTTGCTGGCCAATTACACCTCTATTTTCGTAATAGGTGTAGCAGTATTCACATTCTTCTTCCCACATACCTTCGACTGGGTGCGCGGAACTACTCAAACCGTCATTCTCGGCATCATCATGCTCACCATGGGCTTGACCCTGACCACCAACGACTTCAAGATTCTGGCTCAGCGCCCGCTGGATGTCTTCATCGGTGCCTGCGCCCAGTTCATCATCATGCCTGGCGTGGCTTATACCCTGGTTCATGTGTGGCATCTTGATCCAGCCCTGGCGCTCGGAATCCTGCTGGTAGGTTGCTGTCCGGGCGGAGTATCAAGCAACATCATGAGTTATCTCTGCCATGGCGATGTGGCTTTCTCCGTAGGAATGACCTGTGCCTCTACGATTCTTGCGCCAGTGATGACTCCGCTGCTGATGAAGATTACGGCAGGCGAGATTATCCATGTAGATGCTGTGGGAATGTTCATCAACATTCTGATAGTTACGATTATCCCTGTGGCCATTGGCTGCGCATTGAATTATATCTATGGTAAGAAGGATTGCTTCCCTACCATTCAGAGTCTGATGCCGGGCATCAGCGTCACCTGTCTGGCGATTATTGTGGGAGGTGTGATTTCTACGGTTCACGATGACTTGGTGGCTCGTGGCTTATCGCTTTTCCTCTGGACTTTTGCCGTGGTTTTCTGCCACAACACACTGGGCTATCTGCTGGGTTGGCTTGCCGGAAAACTGGCGGGCTTCAATACAGCTAAGAAGCGCACCATCAGTATTGAGGTGGGAATGCAGAATGCCGGTCTTGCCACGGTTCTCGCTGGCAACTTCTTCGCTGCTCAGCCTCTTGCCGTATTGCCTTGCGCCATCAGCTGTGCCTGGCACAGTATTTCGGGCACCATCCTTGCCGGAATCTATCTGAAATGGGATCACATGCATGAGAAGAAGTAAATGAATTCGGAAAAAGATAAATACACAAAAAAGGTCGTGAAGTTCTATCAGAAACCTCACGACCTTTTCTTATCTCATTACCTCACGGGTTAACAGGTTAACAGTTAACAGCCGTTTTTTCTATAGTTACTTCCCCGTAGTCAGCAGCTGCACGGCTCGCTGAACAATCTCGTTCGTCTCGTTCCAAACCTGGAAATATTGGCTCATATCCCAGATATCTCTTGCAACAAGGGCTTTCAGCTGCAGGGCGAGGTATTTCTTTGTCTGAGTCAATTCAGCCTCATCCTTCGGCTCTATCTTCTCTTTCTTGCCCTCAGCGATAATCGCATCAATGAGCGAAGACGGAACCTCATAGCTTGCCAGGAACTTGTTGAAATCCTTATACTGGCTCTTCAATTCCTTGCGATGCGCATCGATGAACTTCAGACTCTGGTTGATGACGATACTCTTGGCTGCCAGCTGACGATGCATCTTGGTGTACTTGGTAGTATCCAGCGGAACAAAATAATCTGGCATAATGCCGCCGCCACCATAAACCACACGATGCTTGCGCAAAGTATAATACTTCAAGCTGTCAGAAAGGTGGATGCTGTCCTGGTTGGTAAACTCGCCATGCTTGTAGCGGTTGTCGAGATCCATCGCATAATCCAGTCTGTCTCCCTTCTTATACGGCTTCTGGATGCATCTGCCGCTAGGCGTATAATAATGTGCGATGGTGAGGCGAATCTCGCTGCCATCATCGAAGGCGAGCGGACGCTGCACCAATCCCTTGCCGAAGGTTCTGCGACCTACCACTACTCCACGATCCTGATCCTGGATGGCTCCGGAAACAATCTCTGCGGCAGAAGCTGTAAACTCATTGGTAAGCACTACCACCTTGCCCTTGCGCCATCTTCCGTTAGCCTGCGCCTTGTACTCCTGACGGGGAGCTGCACGACCACTGGTATAAACGATGAGATCTCCCTTCTGCAGGAACTCGTTGGCTATCTGAGCCGCTGCCTGAAGGTAGCCGCCACCATTATCCTCAAGGTCGAAGATCAGGTCTTTCATTCCCACTTTCTTGAGCGAATCCATCGCCGTAGTCACCTCCTTGTAGCTGGTCAGGCCGAAGCTTCCCAATCGGATGTATCCGATTCCCGGACGAATCATATACGCCGCATCCATCGTGGTTACAGGAATCTTGTCACGCTTCACCTTGAAAGTAAGCTTGTCCTTGATGCCACGGCGCACGATGGTAAGATTCACCGTGGTTCCCTTAGGACCACGAAGGCGCTTCATGATTTCCTCCTTGCTCATCTTCACACCCGAAATAGCCGTATCATTCACCGCAACGATGCGATCGCCGGCTATGATTCCCACCTTCTCGGAAGGACCATTCACTACGGGCTGGATGACGAGCAAGGTATCATCTACCATGTTAAACTGCACGCCAATGCCATCGAAACTGCCATTCAGCGGTTCATTCATCGCCTTGGTTTCCTTGGCTGTGGCATAAGATGAATGAGGGTCGAGCTTCTCGAGCATACCACGGATGGCATCCTCTACAAGCTTGTTCTCATCCACACTATCCACATAGAGATTGGTAATGGCGATTTCTGCCCTACCCAACTTCTCTATCGGGCTATTCTTGCCCATCTTGATGCGCAGCTGGGCACTGGCAGAAGTTGCTGCCAAGAATGCCAGAAACGCAAATAAAATTATCTTCTTCATTTTCTAAAACTTCGTTCTTCACTCTTCACTTAATCCAGCGGTGCTGAGTCTTCCTCCGGAATATCCTCCTCAATCACCAGGTTATCGATGATGAAGTTCTGACGTTCCATCGTATTCTTACCCATATAATACTCCAGGAGTTTCTGCACCTGATCGGTCTTGTGGAGCGTAACCTGCTCCAATCGCATATCCGGACCGATGAAGTGGGCAAACTCCTCTGGCGAAATCTCTCCCAATCCCTTGAATCGGGTGATTTCCGGGTCAGGACCAAGGTCTCTGATGGCCTGCTGGCGCTCCTCATCGCTGTAGCAGTAATGCGTGATGAAATCGCCCTTCTTCTCCTTTGGTCCCAACTTGGCATCGGCATCAGCCACCGCCTGCTTGTTCTTGATTTTGGTTCGCTTGTTGCGCACTCGGAACAATGGAGTCTGAAGCACATACACGTGGCCCTTCTTGATGAGGTCAGGGAAGAACTGCAGGAAGAAGGTGATGATGAGCAATCGGATGTGCATTCCATCTACATCGGCATCGGTAGCCACAATCACCTTATTATATCTCAATCCGTCCAATCCGTCCTCGATATCGAGGGCTGCCTGAAGAAGGTTGAACTCCTCGTTCTCGTAAACCACCTTTTTGGTCAGACCATAGCAGTTTAACGGCTTGCCTCGCAGGGAGAATACCGCCTGAGTGTTCACGTCACGGCTCTTGGTAATGCTTCCGCTGGCAGAATCACCCTCGGTGATGAAGATGGAGCTTGCCTCCTTCAGCTCGTTCTTGGCATCGCTGAAGTGGATGCGGCAATCGCGCAACTTGCGGTTGTGAAGGTTCGCCTTCTTGGCACGCTCACGAGCCAGTTTGGTAACGCCAGCCATCGCCTTGCGCTCACGCTCACTCTCCTTGATCTTGTTCTCCAGAATCTCAGCCACATCCTTGTGGATATGGAGATAGTTATCTACTTCCTTCTTCAGGAAATCGCCCACATACTTATTGATGGTTTCGCCTCCGTTCGGAGACATTGTGGTACTTCCGAGCTTAATCTTCGTCTGACTCTCAAACACCGGCTCCTCAACGTTCAGGGCGATGGCAGCCACCAGTCCGTTTCGGATGTCGACATACTCATACTTGCCGTAGAACTCCTTGATGGTTCTGGCGATATGCTCCTTGAAGGCACTCTGATGAGTACCGCCCTGGGTGGTGTGCTGGCCGTTTACGAAGGAATAGTACTCCTCGCCATACTGATTGGTATGGGTAAAGGCTATCTCGATGTCTTCGCCCTTCATGTGGACAATCTCATAAAGACCCTCGTTGGTCATGTTATCGGTCAGGAGATCTTTCAAACCATGACGGCTGAGGATGCGGCGGCCATTGTGCATAATGGTAAGACCGGTGTTCAGATAAGTATAGTTACGGAGCATGGTTTCCACGAAATCATCGTGGAAAGAATAGTTCTTGAACAGGGTATTATCCGGTTCGAAGAAGATGAAGGTACCGTTCTCGTCCTCCGTATCTTCGGTAACATCGCTCTGCAGAATACCTTTCTCAAACTTCAGATGGCGCACCTTGCCGTCGCGGAACGACTTTACCTCGAAATGGGAGCTGAGGGCATTCACCGCCTTCACACCCACTCCGTTCAAGCCGACACTCTTCTTGAACGCCTTGCTGTCGTACTTACCACCGGTATTCAGCACGCTCACAGCCTCTACGAGCTTCCCCTGAGGAATACCACGACCATAGTCGCGCACGCTGACCCGCAGATGATCTTCGATATCAATCTCCAATCTGGATCCAGCTCCCATCTTGAACTCATCGATAGAGTTATCTACCACCTCTTTCAGAAGCACATAGATACCATCCTCCGGCAAGTTACCATCGCCCAGACGACCAATGTACATACCCGGACGGGTACGCACATGCTCCATATCGCTCAAGTGTCGGATATTGTCGTCGGTATATTCCACCGGCTGCTGCTCCTGGGGGGCTTTCAATTCATTATTATCTTCTGACATAAAATCCTCCTATGTTTTTAGGGGAGATCCCTTAATTCCTTATTTAATAATCTTCTTGTAGCACTTTCTGCGCTTGTGCATTACTGGGGTCAAAGCTCCCCACTGTCCCTGTACACCGGCATTGGTTTCTAGCTCAACCTGGGTCTCGCCCCACTCAATACCATACTTCTGGTACCAAGGTATCAGATCGGCAAAGAGAAGTGCATTCGCTCCCTTGGCACGATACTCTGGAAGAATACCGATGAGAAGGAGGTCAACGATGTTGGTCTTGTGCTGTTTGATGGCTCTCAACACATGATACCAGCCAAATGGGAAGAGGCGGCCACGGTGACACTTCTGAAGGGCATGAGCCAACGACGGCATGGTGATTCCCACACCGATGAGCTTATGCTCTCCGTCCGTCCAATCCTCGATGCAGGTGATGAGGTTGAAGTCGAGGAAACCGAGATACGACTTGATAAGCTGGTCTATCTGCTTCTGCGAGAGTTCGGAATATCCATAGAGATCCTTGTAGGTATCGTTGATGAGATCAAAGATTTTCTGACCCATTCCGCCCTGGAAAACATCCTTCTTGGTAAGCTTGCGCACATGCAGATTATAGCGTTTCTCAATCATCATCGCAATCTTGGCGTACTTCTCAGGCACCTCATCCGGCACCATAATCTTGAACTCCACGTATTTGTTGTCCACCTCGAAACCCTCCAGGGCCTCGATGTGCTCTGGATAGTAAGCGTAATTGTAGATAGTAGGCATGGTGCCGAGCTGGTCGAATCCCCAGACGAGCATACCCTCAGGGTCCATATCGGTAAATCCAAGCGGACCTACCACATCCTCCATGCCTTTCTCGCGGCCATATTTCTCAACGGCATCCAGAAGAGCCTTCGAAACCTCACGGTCGTCGATGAAGTCAATCCATCCGAAGCGAACGGATTTCTTTCCCCACTTATTGTTTGCCTTATGGTTGATGATAGCAGCAACGCGACCTGCCAGCTTTCCATCCTTATAGGCAAGATAATACTCTGCCTCGCAGAACTCGAACGCAGCGTTCTTATCCTTGCTCAGGGTATTCATTTCGTCGCTGAAAAGATTAGGCACATCGTATTCGTTGCCTTCGTAGAGGTCGTAGTGGAAGTCGATGAACGTCTTCAAATCCTTCTTGCTTTCGACCTTTTTAATTTCTATTAATGACATGATTTCAAACTAGTTTGCAATATTATAGGATGCAAAAATAGCAATATTTCGCCAAACGACCAAATATTGCTATCTTTATTTTCAGTTTTTTAGGGGTTCAAGAATGATTACGAGCCACAAAGTGGCTTATATCACCCGATTAGTGGTGGTTCTGGCGGAATCATCACTTGATGAGATGCTTCTTAATCCACTCCATCTGCTTGCGATTGGTATCGGTGGTTGTCCAATGCTCGTTGATTGGTGTAAGCAGACTTTCCTTCTCGCATTTCAGGGTATTCCACACGGCGTAGCCGGTGGTTGGCGGACAGGTATTGTCGTTGTATCCCCAGGTGAGATAAGTTGGCGCCTTCACCTTCCGGGCAAAGTTCACCACATCATAATAAGCCAGGGTATGGATGCAATCCTTGTTCTGCAATATCCCATGGTATTTATTGAAGTGAGGATATCCGCCCGTTCTTCCCTTCTCAACGTATGCAGCCATATCGCTGAGGGCCGGATGATTGGCCACACACTGGGTTACTCTGCTATCCAAGCCTGCTGCGACAATCGCCAAGGCACCGCCCTGACTTCCGCCCTGCACAGCCACATTCTTTCCGTCCCATTCGGGGAGCGAGGTAAGGAAGTCGATGCAGCGCACCAATCCCTGATACACATGGCGCATGTAGTAGCGGTCCTTATCTTCCAATCCATTGGCAAGATAACCGCCGTTTGCATCGTTGAATCCCTTGCTTATCTCCTGGAAGGTTTCGACAGGAAGACGTGGATCGAGGCCATGAATCTCTATCTCGAAGCGGATAAATCCGTTCTCGGCATAATACTTGTTGCGCAGGGGTTCCTTGATGGTCTTGATGCCGGCTCCCGGAGGGGTGAGAACCACGGGATGGCTACCCTGCTTGGCATTCTTGGGATAGAAGAGATAGCCATACATCGCATGTCCCATCTTGTCTATCTGAAGTTTTACGAGATAGCAATCTATCTTATCTGTACAATATTCCTTGGCGAGTTCCTTGGTGTAGCTCATCGGCACGTTCTTCAGTTCGTCCTTTGCCTGCTGCCAGAATGCATCGAAATCCTTAGGCTCCTGGGTATAAGGCAGAATCTTATCCACCGAGAATCCTACTTTGATATGATGCTGGTAGGTTTTCCCATCGAGCTTATAGAATAATCTCAAATCTCGGAAGCCCGGAGTCTTTCGGGTTCCCATGTTCACGATGGCGCGCCCGTTCTTCAGCCTGAAGCTTCCCTGCTTGTCTGCCTTCAGCATGTCATCGCCAATTTCATAGTTCACCTCGCCATCCCGGGGAATTCCATACTTGTAGAAACTTACTTCCACCTTAGCCTGCTCGCCCGTCTTATAGAGCCAGTCGGCATGTTCAGGCACGGTAAGCCAAAGATAATCACTGCGATAGGGATAGTTCTCCGCCTTCACACTTAACACACTCGTCATGTTCATCGCCAGAATAAACATAAACGAAAGATAGATTGTCATTAATCTGTTCATAATTTTGTAGTTTGTTTTTAAATTATAATATTCAACTATCATATATGAGCGCAAAAGTACAACTTTCCATTGAGATAACAAAACGATTTCAAGGATATTTTTGTTCAAGATACCCTCAATAGGCATCTTGAACAAACAAATATCCTTCCCTTCACCAAATGAGTAGTGACATTCTGAGGGTAGAGTCGATCACAGAAGACAATATGGAGTCAAATTGCTCCATGACCCGAAATTATTCCTCCAAAAGGAGTGAGTTTCTCAGATTTAATTTGTATCTTTGCCATGTCATATCAGAGTTTTGCTTGTTTTCTTTTCGCAACACTAAGATAAGTGAAAATTCTGACATAGCAAAATCCTGAGCAACTTTTTGTTGCTCAGGTGCTTAAAAAGTTTAATTGATAATAGTGTTGCGGAATTAATGGAATAACCAGAAATGAGATTGAAAAGACATCTACTGACAGCCGCCCTGGCACTCTTTTGCCTATCGGCAGCTAACGCCCAACTGCTAAGAACAACGGTGGAGCAAGGAGAAATTGAAGGAGTGGAACATGAAGGATTCGCCCTATACAAGGGAATCCCATACGCTGAAGCACCAGTGGGCAACCTCAGATTGAAAGCCCCAGTGAGCAAGAAGCCTTGGAAGGGAGTATTCAAAGCAGACAAATGGGGAGACCGTCCACCACAGCCCATCGACCCTAACCAAAATGGTGGAGAGCTGGGCATGAGCGAGGACTGCCTATACCTCAGTGTGGAAACGCCAGCCAAGAGTAAGAATGACAAACTCCCTGTATTTGTGATGATTCATGGAGGAGCCTTTCTTACTGGCTCCTACAGTGGAACTCAGGAAAGCTTTGTCAAGGAAGGCATCATCTATTGTAGCATAGAATACCGCTTGGGAGCCTTGGGATTCATGGCACATCCTGAACTTAGCAAGGAATCTGGCAAGAACATATCAGGCAACTATGGCATACTTGACCAGGTGATGGCTTTGAAATGGATTCACGACAATATCGCTGCCTTCGGTGGAGACCCTGACAAGATTACCATTGCAGGCGAATCAGCAGGTGGTATCTCGGTAAGTATGTTATGCGCCTCTCCACTTGCAAAGGGACTATTCCGTGGTGCCATCAGCGAAAGCGGCGGTTCTTTCTGGCCAGTGGGTGAAGCAAGAAACGGCAACACAGCCATGCTCACCACCAAAGCGGCAGAAGCAGGTGGACTTCTCCTTCAAAAGAGACTCAAGGCTAAGAACTTGAAGCTGCTAAGAAAAGTTCCGGCTATGGACATCGTGAAGAATACCGACTTTGAGTCCTTCTGGCCGAACGTTGACGGCTACTCCATCACCGATGACCAGTATAAGCTCTATGAAAAGGGAAACTACAATGATGTAAATGTCATTATAGGAACCAACAGCGACGAAGGAAGTATGTTTAGCCGCCCTGTCAGTGTAAGTGACTATGAGAAAAGAATCCATGAGATATATGGAAGCTGGGCAGACCAGGTTCTCAGTCTCTATCCTGCCAAGACAGAGGAAGAAACCTACTTCGCCCAATCCGACATTTTCCGTGATGGCTCCTTTGCATGGGGAACGTATGCCTGGGCTAACCTGCAGAGCAAGACCGGCAAGGGCAAGGTGTATATGTATTACTTTGACCAAGACTCAGAAAACACCATCGTGAAAAGCCGCAAGGGAGGAGCCAGCCATGTGGCAGAGATGCCATTCATCTATGGCTATAAGTTTGGCACTGGAAAGATGACCGAGACGGAGCAGCACATGGAACAAATCATGTCACGCTATTGGATTAACTTTACCAAGACTGGCAATCCAAATGGGGATAGCCTTCCTTTCTGGACTACCTACCAGGAAGGTAAACCAACGGTGATGATTATGAAGGAAGGACTGCATTTGGGGCCTGTTCAAAATCAAAAGCAAATGGACTTCTTCGAGAAGTTCTTCAAGGAAAAAAGAAAATAATACGTCAAGGAGGGTGTGTCATAAGCCTATGGCGCACCCTCATATTTCGCAAACATTTCACATCAGTTCCTGCATTGGTATCAATGCAACACCTAAATTAACCTCATTTTCTTATTCTTTAATTTTCTGACAAGCTTTCTCCGTTATTACCAGCACATGGCTTTCGTCGCTCAATGTGGTGGCGAAGATATAGGTTTCGCCACCATCCTTCAGCTTCAATCGCTTGCGCAATTCCGCTACGGAGAGAGGGAAGTTGCGGGTGGCGATGTTCGCCTTGGTGATTCCAGACAGATGACGCTTCAACTCCTTCTTATTGAAAGAAGAGATGGCGATGATGCGGAAACTTCTGCCAGGGAATGCTTCGATAGGTGCCTGGCTCACGAAAAGATGGCTGTTCTTGGAAAGCATCCTTGCATCATAACGATCGGAAAGAACACCGAAACAGCCGGCTTTCATCAACGACGCATTCGGCTCATAAAGATACTGCATCTCTTCAAGAACTGGCGGAGCTATTCTAACAGGAGAAGACTCTATATCCAACTCGTCGCAGACGAAGGATTGTGCATCATTGACGCAATAAATGCGGAGATTCCCGGCATGTTTTACTTCTCCATCTGCCGAAGAAGCCTCCATATCGCCCATATTTCGCGCTGACAGCACTAAAAGGAGCTCTTTGCACTCATTGTTCACGGAGATGATATGAACCTCTCTTACGTGGTTTAATTCGCTTATGGCACGGTGCCAGTCGAGCATCGGAGAGAGTTTGATGATAACGTAATCTGCCTTCGAAAGCATCTCTTCCTGCAAAACGGTGACATCGGGGGTGCAATCCTTTAAGGATACCACCTTGTTGCCCGCATCGTCTCTACGGGCAGGATCAATGAAGATTAACTTAAGACCAAGCTTGGTCTTAAGTAATGACAAAGGTTGGTCATAAATGATGCCTAAAGAATCATCAGCTGATGCTGCATCATCTTTCTTTGGCAGAAAAGAATGAAGAACCTCAATTCCATCCCCATTCTTCACGATGGCGTTCTTCAAGCCCAGTCGCTCAAAGTTCTCCTTAGCCGCCTCGCAAAGATGTGCCTGACGCTCCACGTACATCGACTTCACTCCCAATCGGGCTGCGATATAAGAGAAATCTACTCCAAATCCACCTGTCAGGTCAACAAACTCTATTTCATTTTCAGTCTTCATCTCGGTTCCAGATGAAGAAGCTGGCAAGCCGAGCAATCTCGCAGCCAGTTCTGCCTTGTAAAGCGCAGTAGATTCAGAGGAGCATTGCTCCATAGAAATATGAGGAGGATAGATGATGCCTTCGAGACTTGCCCAACGAGGCAACTTGACACGAGCCATCTTTCGCCCGCGAATCTGATCGAGAGCGAAAGGCATATCTACTTCCGGATACTTGCTTCCGAGAAAAGCCAGCTGGCGGACATCTTCGTCCTGGTGCTGGCGAATAAAGTCTTGAGTAGCTTGGTTCATCATTTATGCTCTTTTTATATCTTTATGGAATGGTACTTTATATTTTTATAGCTTAATACTTCTGTTCTTTTAAACCTCTCACGACATAAGGAATATTGCCTGGCAATGGCAAAAAATTGCCCTCCTAAAGGGCAAAAAAATGCCATGGCAAGGCAAAAATTGGAATGAGGCCTCCGCAGTAAAAAAGCCTACTCTCGTTTTCACTCTTCACTCTTCACCATTTAGCCTGAAACCCCGATAAACACTGGGGATTTGAGAGGTGAAGAGTGGCGCTGACTCTTCACCACTCTTCACCTCTCTTCACCTATAAATGTAAATCACTGACCCACAACGGAATAGCTACAGAACCGAAGAGCTCCAAAAGCTCCAGCCTTATAAAAAGGTGAAGGGTGGGTGAAGAGTCATTTCAACCCTTCACCCACCCAACTACCTATCCTTCAATCACTTACACACAAAAGGTGAAGAGTGAAGGGTTTTTGAGAAAATTCTCTCGCATTCGTTCGAATGCGAAGAGAATAAATCCGGTGTCTTAAGAGATACGGTGGATTAGTCAGCCAACTTAGCCTTCAAGAACTCACGGTTCAAGCGGGCGATGTTAGCGATAGACTCGTTCTTAGGACAAACAGCCTCGCAAGCACGAGTGTTTGTACAGTTACCGAATCCGAGCTCATCCATGCGTGCAATCATCTTCTTAGCACGGGCAGCAGCCTCTACACGACCCTGTGGGAGAAGTGCCAGCTGGCTAACCTTTGAGCTGACGAAGAGCATGGCAGAACCATTCTTACATGCAGCAACACAAGCACCGCAACCGATACATGTAGCGCAATCCATAGCCTCGTCTGCATTCTCCTTAGGAATCAGGATAGCGTTGGCATCCTGAGCCTGACCTGTACGGATGCTGGTGTAACCACCTGCCTGGATGATCTTGTCGAATGCTGAACGGTCAACCATACAGTCCTTGATGATAGGGAAACCAGCAGAACGCCAAGGCTCAACGGTGATAACGTCACCATCGTTGAAACGACGCATGTAGAGCTGACATGTTGTAGCACCACGCTCTGTCTTACCATGAGGTGTACCATTAATATAGAGAGAGCACATACCGCAGATACCCTCGCGGCAGTCGTGGTCGAAGACGAAAGGCTCCTGACCTGACTCGATGAGCTCCTCGTTCAAGATGTCGAGCATCTCGAGGAATGAAGTATCATCTGGGATGTTCTTCATCTCGTGTGTATCGAAGTGACCCTGTGCTGTAGGACCGTCCTGCTTCCAATACTTAACTGTGAAACTTATATTTCTTGCCATTGTCTTGTTCGCTTTTTAATTCTTGTAATTTCTTGTCTGTACCTTAATTGCCTCATACTCGAGAGGTTCCTTGTTGAGCACTGGAGCAGTTGTATCGTTGCCCTGATACTCCCAGCAACCTACGTAGAAGAAGTTCTCGTCATCACGCTTAGCCTCGCCTTCCTCTGTCTGGTACTCCTCACGGAAGTGACCACCACAGCTCTCGTTGCGGTGCAATGCATCGTAAGCGATCAACTCGCCCATCAAGATGAAGTCACGCAAGTGGATAGCCTTATCCAACTCTACGTTCAAGCCTTCCTTCTTGCCAGGGATGAAGAGGTTCTTGTTGAATTCCTCGCGGAGAGCCTTCATCTTCTTCAAGCCTTCCTCAAGACCTTCCTTGGTACGACCCATACCTACATGCTCCCAAAGGATGTGACCCAACTCCTTGTGGATAGAATCTACAGAGCGCTTGCCCTGGATACCCATCAGGCGGTCGATTTCCTTCTGAACACCTGCCTCTGCCTCTGCGAACTCTGGGAGATCGGTAGAGAGCTTTGGCCACAATGCCTGGTCGGCCAAGTAGTTCTGGATGGTGTATGGCAATACGAAGTAACCGTCAGCCAAACCCTGCATCAAAGCAGATGCACCCAAACGGTTAGCACCGTGGTCAGAGAAGTTACACTCACCAATAGCGAAGAGACCTGGGATTGTGGTCATCAACTCGTAGTCAACCCAGATACCACCCATTGTATAGTGGATAGCAGGGAAGATCATCATTGGGTTGTAGTACTTCACGCCGTTAATCTCGTTAGCCAACTCACCTGGGTTAACGTCGGTAATCTCCTCATACATATCGAAGAGGTTGCCATAACGCTGCAGGATAACGTCGATACCGAGACGGTTGATAGACTCAGAGAAGTCGAGGAATACGGCAAGACCTGTGTTGTTAACACCGAAGCCCTTGTCGCAACGCTCCTTAGCTGCACGAGAAGCCACGTCACGAGGAACCAGGTTACCGAATGCTGGGTAACGGCGCTCCAAGTAGTAGTCGCGGTCTTCCTCAGGAATATCAGAACCCTTCTTTGTACCTGCCTGCAATGCCTTGGCATCCTCAATCTTCTTAGGAACCCAGATACGACCATCGTTACGGAGTGACTCTGACATCAAAGTCAACTTACTCTGGTTTGTACCGTGAACAGGGATACATGTAGGGTGAATCTGAACGTAAGATGGGTTAGCGAAGTCAGCACCCTTGCGGTAGCACTGGATAGCTGCTGTACAGTTACAACCCATAGCGTTTGTAGAAAGGAAGTAAGCGTTACCATAACCACCGGTAGCGATAACTACGGCGTTGGCAGAGAAACGCTCCAACTTACCTGTGATCAAATTCTTGGCGATGATACCACGAGCGTGACCGTCAACGATAACTACATCCTCCATCTCGTAACGGGTGAAGAGCTTTACCTTACCTGCCTCAACCATGCGGCTCAAAGAAGAGTAAGCACCGAGGAGGAGCTGCTGACCTGTCTGACCCTTAGCATAGAATGTACGAGATACCTGAGCACCACCGAAAGAACGATTAGCCAGCATACCACCGTACTCACGAGCGAAAGGAACGCCCTGAGCTACGCACTGGTCGATGATGTCGTTGCTCACCTCAGCCAAACGGTAAACGTTAGCCTCACGAGCACGGTAGTCACCACCCTTTACTGTATCGTAGAACAGACGGTAAACAGAGTCACCATCATTCTGATAATTCTTAGCTGCATTGATACCACCCTGTGCTGCGATAGAGTGAGCACGACGTGGAGAGTCCTGGATGCAGAAGTTCAAGATGTTGAAGCCCATCTCGCCAAGAGAAGCAGCTGCAGAAGCACCTGCCAAACCTGTACCTACGACGATAACGTCGAGCTTTAACTTATTCTTTGGGTTAACCAAACGCTGGTGAGCCTTATAGTTGGTCCACTTCTCAGCAACTGGTCCTTCAGGTATTCTAGAATTTAATGTTTTTGCCATAATCTTTTTTAATACTTAAATGATTATACGAATTATGCGCAGCACAAAGATGGAGCGCAACCGAAAGCGAATGCCAATACGACAACGATGAAGAGGAGAAGCAGGATGGTAGAGTAAATCATACCAATAGTCTTCCAACGGCAGAACCAAGTCTTACCGTTCCAACCGAGAGTCTGAATAGCACTCCAGAAACCGTGAGTGAGGTGGAACCAAAGAGCTACCAACCAGATGATGTAGAGAACTACGAACACTGGGTTAGCGAAGGTGTCCTGGATGAAAGCGAAGCCGTCTGCTGGGTGGTGACCGAAGCTAGTACCCAAAAGCTCAGCAAACATCATGTTGTACCAGAAGTTGAAGAGGTGAAGCAAAAGACCGAGAACGATGATGATACCGAGCACCAACATGTTCTGGCTAGCCCACTCTACCTTCTCTGGCTTTGCGGTTACCTCGTAACGCTGATTACCACGAGCACGACGGTTCTGTGCTGTCAGGATGAAAGCGTAAACGATGTGACAAACTGCCAAAGCTGCCAAACCTAATGTTGCAACTACGGCGTACCAGTTAGCACCCAACAACTCGCAGATTGCGTTGTAAGCTTCTCCAGAGAAAAGCGCAACCACATTCATGCAACCGTGGAATGTCAAGAATAGAATAAGAGCGATACCAGTTACTGACATCACTACCTTTCTACCAATAGATGAATTGATTAACCACATAAATGATTGAATTTTAATTATTTAACTGTTTGAAACTAATTTATTATTTCCTTCATCTCGTACTTGCAATACCACTTTCAAGGCATTCTGCAATCCTCATTTATAGGTATATTTTCGCAAGTCTGCTGCAAAATTACTATATTTTAATGATTTATCAAAGTATTTTTGCTAAAATTTCAATTAAATTTCTTACTTTTGCCGAAAATTAGATAAAATATAGATTAGAGACAGATTATGAACTTCAATTATGACGTACTCGTTATCGGTGGAGGACACGCCGGATGCGAGGCAGCAGCTGCCTCGGCAAACATGGGTGCCAACACCTGTTTGATAACGATGGACATGAACAAGATTGGTCAGATGAGTTGCAATCCTGCCATAGGCGGTATTGCCAAGGGACAGATTGTGCGAGAGATTGATGCACTGGGCGGACAGATGGGTATCGTCACCGACAAGACGGCTATCCAGTTCCGTATGCTTAATATAGGAAAGGGACCTGCCGTATGGAGTCCTCGTGCTCAATGCGACCGTGGCAAGTTCATCTGGGAATGGAGAACCATTCTCGACCATACCGACCATCTCGACATCTGGCAAGACCAGGCCGACGAGCTTCTCGTAGCAAACGGAGAGGCAATCGGCGTGCGCACCATCTGGGGTGCAGAATTCTATGCCAAGAGCATCATCATCACCGCCGGCACTTTTCTCAACGGATTGATGCACGTGGGAAGAAAGATGGTGGAAGGTGGAAGATGTGCAGAACCTGCCGTTCATCATTTCACAGAAAGCATCACCCGATGGGGAATCACATCGGCAAGAATGAAAACAGGAACTCCAGTCCGCATCGACAAGCGAAGCGTTCACTTCGAAGACATGGAGGAGCAACCGGGCGACATCGATTTCCATCAGTTCTCGTACATGGGCAACCACAGAGTCCTGAAACAGCTTCCTTGCTGGACATGCTACACAAACAGCAAGGTACACGAAATTCTGAAAAGCGGATTGGATGACTCACCTTTATATAATGGTCAAATCCAAAGCACAGGTCCCCGTTACTGTCCAAGCATCGAAACCAAGCTTGTCACCTTCCCCGACAAGGAACAGCACCCGCTCTTCCTGGAACCAGAAGGTGAAGACACCAATGAAATGTACCTGAACGGTTTTTCTTCGAGCATGCCGATGGAAATCCAACTGGATGCACTCCACGAAATCCCGGCATTGAGAGATGCGAAGATCTACCGACCAGGTTACGCCATCGAGTACGATTACTTCGACCCAACCCAGCTGAAGCATTCGCTGGAGTCGAAAATCATCAAGGGACTTTTCTTTGCCGGACAGGTGAACGGTACCACCGGTTACGAAGAAGCAGGAGGTCAGGGCACGGTTGCAGGAATCAACGCTGCGCTTCATTGTGTGGGCGACAAGACGTTCGAGATGAAGCGAGACGAGAGTTACATCGGCGTACTCATCGATGACCTCACCACAAAGGGTGTAGATGAACCATACCGTATGTTCACTTCAAGAGCAGAGTACCGCATCCTGCTCCGTCAGGACGACGCCGATGCCCGACTCACGGAAAAAGCATACGAGCTCGGCATCGCCAAGCGCGACCGTTACGACTGGTGGATGGAGAAGAAAGATGCCATCGAAAGAATCATCGACTTCTGTGCTAACTATCCTATCAAGAAAGACGAGATCAATCCGAAGCTCGAAGCACTCGGCACTACTCCACTCCGCGCCGGCTGCAAGCTCATCGACCTCGTGGCTCGTCCGCATCTCAACCTTCAGAACCTGTCGGAAATCATCCCCGACCTGAAGGCTGCGATGGAAGCACCAGACAACCGGAAAGAAGAGATTGCCGAGGCGGCAGAAATCAAGATGAAGTACAAAGGATACATCGAGCGCGAGCGACTCATCGCTGACAAGATGCACCGACTGGAGAACATCAGAATCAAGGGTCGCTTCAACTACTCTGAGATTCTCGAAATCTCAACAGAAGGACGACAAAAGCTCGAGCGCATCGACCCAGACACTTTGGCTCAGGCAAGCCGTATTCCAGGAGTATCTCCAAGCGACATCAATGTACTGCTCGTCCTACTGGGAAGATAAGCAAAGATGCATTGCTCGTCTTACCAGGAAGACAAACAGAAGAATTGGCGGTTTCAGCAAGAAAAACCTGCGAAACAAGGGATTCCCAGCAATGTTTCACGTGAAACCACTCTTGCATAAAGCATTTGATACCAAAGAGCTTAGAGCCTTTTGCATCAAGTAAATTGTGGTTAAAGCAAAACTTCAGTGTTTCCGTGGAACACAGCCGATAAAAGCTGCCAAAACTCGAAGAAATAATAAAAAATATAGTATTAATTTATAGTATAAAAGACAATGAACAATCAGCTATTATTAGACAATCTGCGTTGCATTCCAGATTGGCCAATCAAGGGGGTAAACTTCCGCGATGTAAGTACCCTGTTTAAGAATCCAGAGTCTCTTAAAGAGATCTGCGATGAGATGTACGAGATCTACAAAGACAAAGGTATTACCAAGATTGTAGGCATCGAATCACGTGGTTTCGTGATGTCTTCTGCCCTCGCAATCCGTCTCGGCGCAGGCGTAGTTTTATGCCGAAAGCCAGGTAAGCTTCCATGCAAAACCGTACAGGAAAGCTATGCGAAAGAATACGGTATGGACACCATCGAAATCCACGAAGATGCCATCAACGAGAACGACATAATCCTCCTTCACGACGACCTTCTCGCTACCGGCGGAACCATGAAGGCAGCCTGCAATCTGGTGAAGAAATTCCACCCAAAGAAGGTGTATGCTAACTTTATCATCGAGCTCGTAAACGAGAATTTCGAAGGCAGAAAGAACTTCGATGAGGATGTAGAAGTATCTACTTTATTGCAGTTGTAAAGCATGAAAAATGCTTGAATAATGCATATTATTCTGCAGTTATAAAGCATACGGGCGTTGCCGTTTCACGTGAAACAGCAACGCTCTTTTACCCTATTTTAACCCCATAAAGGTATGACGAAACAAGAAAATGAGGAAAGATTAGCTCGGTTAAAAAGCATCGTTTTAAGCATGCCGGAGAAACCGGGAAGCTATCAATATTACGACGAGAATCACACGATTATATATGTAGGAAAGGCGAAAAATCTGAAGAGAAGAGTATCTTCCTACTTCCATAAAGAGGTTGATAGATACAAGACAAAGGTACTTGTTTCTAAGATTTTCGACATCTCATACACCGTCGTGAACACCGAAGAAGATGCACTTTTGCTGGAAAACAGCCTTATTAAAAAGTATAATCCAAGGTATAATGTTTTGCTGAAAGACGGCAAAACCTACCCCTCTATATGCGTTACCAACGAGTATTTTCCCCGCATTTTCAAGACGCGCCATATCAACAAAAAGGTGGGAACTTTCTTCGGTCCTTACCCTCATGTGGGCAGTATGTATGCCGTTCTGGAGGTCATCAAGAAGCTATATAAACCCCGTACTTGCAGGTTTCCTATCACCAAAGAAGGCGTGGCGGAAGGCAAATATAAGCCCTGTCTGGAGTACCATATTCACAACTGCGGTGCCCCTTGCATCAACAGACAGAGCTATGAGGAGTACCAGGAAAACATGCGCCAGGCGCGTGAAATCCTGAAGGGAAATACCCGCGAAGTGAGCAAATATCTCTATGATCTGATGATGAAAAATGCCGAGCTTCTACGCTTTGAAATAGCCGAAGAATACAAGAAAAAGTATCAATTACTGGACGAATTTGAGGCAAAAAGCGAGGTGGTAAGCCATACGATTACCGATGTGGATGTCTTCACGATCGTGAATGATGACACCAACAAGAACGCCTTCATCAACTATATTCACGTGAAAAATGGCACCATCAACCAGAGCTTTACCTACGAGTACAAGCGCAAGTTGGAGGAGAGCGACGAGGAACTTCTGATTACCGCCATACCGGAAATCAGAGAGCGTTTCCACTCTACTTCGAAAGAGATTATCGTGCCTTTCGAGATGGAATGGAAACTGAAAGATGCCACCTTCTTTGTGCCGCAGAGAGGCGACAAAAAGCACCTTCTGGAACTATCGGAAATGAACTGCAAGCAATATAAATTCGACCGCTTGAAGCAGGCAGAAAAGCTCAATCCTGAACAGAAGCAAACCCGATTGATGAAGGAATTGCAATCGAAACTGAAGCTTCCAAAGATGCCTTACCAGATAGAATGCTTTGATAATTCCAACATATCGGGTACCGATGCCGTGGCTGGATGTATTGTATATAAAGGTATGAAACCATCAAGAAAGGACTATAGAAAATACAACATCAAGACGGTGGAAGGACCAGATGATTATGCTTCGATGCAGGAGGTGGTAAGACGCCGGTACAGTCGCATGATAGAGGAAGAAACTCCCCTGCCAGACCTCATCATCACCGATGGTGGCAAGGGGCAGATGGAGGTGGTAAGAGAGGTGATAGAAGACGAACTGCACCTGGAAATCCCTATCGCAGGTCTTGCCAAGGACGACCGCCATCGCACCAACGAACTTCTCTACGGTTTTCCGCCACAAACCATCGCTCTACCACCGGAAAGCGAGCTTTTCAAGGTATTAACGCAGATACAGGACGAGGTACATAGATACGCCATCACCTTCCATCGCGACAAGCGAAGCAAGCACGCTCTCCATTCTGAGTTAGACGACATCAAAGGCATCGGTCCTAAGGCAAAAGAAGCGCTCCTGAGCAAGTTTAAGAGCGTGAAAAAGATAAAAGAAGCATCACAGGAACAGCTTTCAGAGGTATTAGGACCTCATAAAGCCGAGATTCTTGCGAAATATTTCGCCGAAAAAGGCGAGAATATGAAATAAAAGTCGTATATTTGCAGTTGAAACTAAATAATAATAATAAAGATTGAACAGAACCCAGGATTCCACAAAATGCTATTCATAAAGTTCAATGTTCAACATTCAAAGTTCAAAGTAGTAATATGAGAATAGTAATACAGCGTGTAGGCCATGCCTCTGTTACAATCGAAGGAGAAGTGAAATCTGCCATCAAGCAGGGGTATCTGATCCTTCTTGGCATTGAGGAAAGCGACACATCTGAAGACGTAGATTGGTTGGTTAGAAAGGTCATAGGCCTTCGTGTTTTCGACGACGAAAATCACGTAATGAACCGCTCTATTATGGATGTAAACGGCGAGGTTCTGGTAATTAGCCAGTTCACCCTATTTGCCAGCTACAAGAAGGGTAATCGCCCTAGCTGGCTAAGAGCTGCCAAGCACGAAATCAGCGTTCCACTCTATGAAGAGTTCTGCAAGAAACTTTCTGATGCACTCGGAAAACCTGTAGGAACCGGCGAATTTGGTGCAGATATGAAGGTAGAATTACTGAATGACGGTCCTGTTACCATCATGATGGACACCCATAATAAGGAGTAAGAAAATGACAATAAAAGAAGCACAGGAAGCTGTAGATAAGTGGATCAAGGAATATGGCGTTCGCTATTTCAGCGAACTTACCAATATGGCTTGTCTTACGGAAGAAGTAGGAGAACTGGCTCGTGTCATCGCCCGAACATACGGCGACCAGAGCTTCAAGAAGGGCGAAAAGCCTAACCTCGGAGAAGAAATGGCAGACGTTCTCTGGGTTCTCATCTGTCTGGCTAACCAAACGGGTATCGATCTTACCGAAGAGCTCCAGAAAAGCATCGACAAGAAAACCCAAAGGGATGCTGAAAGACATAAGAATAACCCGAAATTGAAGGATCATAATGATTCAAAATTGAAGGAGTAAACAACCCGAAATTGAAGGAGTAAAACCGAAATATAAAGAATAATATAGATAACTCAACTTTAATAATTAAAAAAGTAACATTAAGTATGAGCAGCATTAAAGAACAGGTTCTTGCACAGCAGCAGGGACAATACAGCGAGTCAGACGATAAGTATTTATCTGTCTTGAAACAGTATAACTGCGACCTCAACGACGAGGAAGTAGCAGCAGAAGTAAAGAAGATTCTTGACGAGAAGGTAGCAGAAAACGAAACCATGGAGGTGAAGAAATTCCTCTTCGGTAGCATCGAATTGACTTCTCTTCATACAGAAGATACAGAAGAAAGCATCCTGGCTATGATTGAAAAAGTAAATCAGTTTGCCAAGGATTATCCTGAACTTCCTCACGTAGCAACCGTATGCACCTACCCTAACTTCGCAGGACTTATCAGTCAGAGTTTGGAGGTAGATGGCGTAGAAATCGCAGTAGTAAGCGGTAATTTCCCATCTTCCCAGACATTTATCGAGGTAAAGATTGCCGAGACAGCCATGGCTATCAAGGATGGCGCTACAGAGGTAGATATCGTTATGCCTGTAGGCAAGTTCTTCAGCGAGGATTACGAGGGTCTCTGCGACGATATCCAGGAGTTGAAGGCAACCTGCGGCGAGCACAAGATGAAGTGTATCCTGGAAACAGGCGATTTGAAGAACTACAGCAACATCATGAAGGCTTCTGTTCTTGCCATGTATGCAGGTTCTGATTACATCAAGACCTCTACCGGTAAAGAGAAGATTTCAGCAACCCCAGAAGCAGCTTACGTAATGTGCCAGGCAATCAAGGCATATTATGAGAAGACAGGTATCCAGATTGGTTTCAAGCCAGCTGGCGGCATCAACACCGTTCACGACGCAGTGGTTTACTACACCATCGTGAAAGAAGTTTTGGGTGAGAAATGGTTGACCAACGAGTGGTTGCGCCTGGGAACCTCACGCCTTACCAACCTCCTCTTGAGCGAGCTTGTAGGAAAGGAAATCAAGTACTTCTAAAAGGAGATTGCACAAGCCAAAACTTTATAAAGGTGATAGGTAAAACACGATACAAGAAGCAAGAAATACAGTAATAGATAAACAGATAAAGGGCTGATTCTCAACGAGAGAACCAACCCTTTTTTAATGTATATCAAGTTTTAATAAATCAAAGTTGCGTGATTAAATGATATTACGCCTTTCGTTCAATCACAAAATCCAAATAAGCCTTCAGCGCATTATAGATGCTCTTATCCTCCACATAGGTATCAAGGAAAGTCATCGCCTCAGCATGGAAATCCCACATACGCTTATCAGCGTATTCAATACCTCCGTTTTCCTTGGTAAATGCTACAAGCTGAGCTATCTCTTCTCGAGAAACCGTACGTGCCTTTACCTTATGCGCGAGCTTCAGCATCTCTTCGTCGCCAGTAGATTTCAAGGCATAGATTACAGGAAGCGTAAGCTTACCCTCGGTCATATCATTTCCGGTAGGTTTACCTATCTCCTTGGAGTCGTAATAATCAAAGATGTCATCACGAATCTGGAAGATAATACCCAGATTCTGACCGAATCGCTTCGCCTCTTCTATCTCTATGGCAGAAGCATGGGTTGACATTGCACCAATACCTGCACAAGCCTCAAAGAGAGCAGCTGTTTTCTGTTTGATTACCTGATAATATATCTCTTCTGAGATTTCATCATTACTAATACTGTTGAGCTGAAGTATCTCACCATTCGACAAGATACGACCCAATTCTGCCAGATAGCGTACGATTTCCTCGGAGTGTGAATAGGAAACATTGAGCAAAGCGGTAGAAAGAATATAGTCACCAACAAGCACGGCTACCTTATTGTTATAAGTAGCATTCACACTTGCCTGACCACGACGCTCGCCGCTTTCATCTACCACATCATCATGCACAAGAGAGGCGGTATGGAGCAACTCCAAACCGACTGCCGAATGCTGGGTAACCTCTGAAACCTTGCCGAAATTTCGCGCCATCAACAGGATGAGCATAGGGCGCATTCGTTTACCAGCGCGCTGACGGATATGGTCGAGCACCTGGGAAAGAAGGCCGTCGCTATGCATCAAAGATTTGTTGAATAAATCAACAAAATCTGCCAATTCTGCCTCAATAGGCTGCTTAATAAGTGATAAATAGTCCATTAATTCTGAAATTTGATACAAAATTACGCATTTATTCTTGAAATATCGCATTTTTTTAGTAATTTTACACCATAAAAATGAATATTATGGATAAATTGTTCCTTTTAGACGCATATGCGCTCATTTATAGGTCGTATTATGCCTTTATGAAAGCCCCTCGAATCAATTCGAAGGGACTTAATACTTCGTGTGTAATGGGCTTCTGCAATACCCTCAACGAGATACTCACCAAGGAGAAGCCAACCCATATTGCGGTGGCTTTCGACCATGGCAAAACCTTCCGCCACGAGGCTTTTCCTGCGTATAAGGCACAGCGAGAAGAGACGCCGGAAGACATCAAGCTCTCGGTACCTATCATCAAGAATATCCTGGAGGCTTATCATATTCCTATTCTTCAGGTGGATGGTTTCGAGGCGGATGATATCATTGGTACCGTTGCCTTGAAGGCAGGCGAGATGGGTATCGAAACCTATATGCTCACACCAGATAAGGATTATGCCCAGCTGGTAAGAGACAACGTATTCATGTTCCGACCTCGCCATGGCGGTGGTTACGAGAAGTTGGGCGTTGCCGAGATTGAAGAGAAATACAGCATCTCTTCCCCACTCCAGGTTATCGATCTTCTGGCATTGATGGGTGACTCTGCCGACAACTTCCCTGGATGCCCGGGTGTTGGAGAGAAGACAGCCATCAAACTCATCAACCAGTTTGGAAGCGTAGAGGGATTGATAGAAAACAGCGCCGAGGTGAAAGGCAAGCTTCGCGAGAAAGTGGAGGGTGCCATAGAGGATATCAAAATTTCGAAGTTCCTGGCAACCATCAGAACCGATGTTCCGGTAGAGCTCAAGATGGAAGATCTGAAACTGGAAGAACCAGACAATGCCAAGCTGGATGAAATCTTCACCGATCTGGAGTTTAAGTCGTTCGCAAAGCGTGTTCTTAAAAAACCTCAAAAAGTGCAAACAAAGGCTACAGGAGAGCTTGATCTCTTTGGCGCACAGCAAGACGATGGGCAAGAAGAGGAAGAAAACACGAGTTTTGAAACCATTAAAACGGTTGCTCACACCTACAAACTCATTGAAACAGAAGAAGATGCACGAAACCTCTTTGACTATTTAATTACAAAGCAGATCCTCAGTTTAGACACAGAGACCACTTCCACCTCCGCAGTAGATGCAGAATTGGTGGGATTGAGCTTTGCAGTAAAGGAGAAAGAGGCTTTCTACGTAGCAATTCCAGCGGAACGTGAAGAAGCCTTAAAATTCGTAAACATCTTCAAACCGCTCTACGAAAATCCGGAAATCCTAAAAGTAGGACAAAACATCAAGTACGATTACGAAGTGCTGATGAATTACGGAGTGGAGATACAGGGAAAGATGTTCGATACGATGATTGCTCATTATCTCATCCAGCCGGAGCTTTATCACAATATGGATTACCTCGCCGAGGTATATCTCAAATACCAGACGGTTCACATAGAAGAGTTGATAGGTCCTAAGGGAAAGAACCAGAAATCAATGCGCGACCTGTCTCCGACAGAAGTTTACGAGTATGCAGCAGAAGATGCCGACATCACCCTGCGCCTGAAGAATGTACTCGAACCAAAGCTCAAGGAGATAGAGTGCGAGGATTTATTCTGGAATGTAGAGATGCCGTTGGTGCCTGTTCTTGCCCACATGGAGATGACTGGCGTATGTATAGACACAGATACACTGAAGGAAACGTCTAATAATTTAACCAATCGACTCAATGAGATAGAACATCATATCTATGAGTTGGCAGGCGAATCATTCAATATTGGTTCTCCACGTCAGGTAGGCGATATTCTCTTCGGCAAGATGAAGATTGTGGAAAAGCCAAAGAAGACGAAAACCGGACAATATGTAACGAGCGAGGAAGTATTGCAGCAATTGCGCAGTAAGAGTCCAATCATCGATGAGATCCTGAACTACAGAGGATTAAAGAAACTATTGGGAACCTACGTAGATGCCCTCCCTAAGCTCATCAATCCTCGTACAGATCATATTCATGCTTCTTTCAACCAAACCATCACCGCTACGGGTCGCCTGTCATCCAGCGATCCAAACCTGCAAAATATCCCTGTGCGCGATGATGACGGAAAGGAGATAAGAAGATGCTTTATCCCAGAGCCGGGATGTTTGTTCTTTTCTGCAGATTACTCCCAGATAGAACTCCGCATCATGGCACACCTGAGCGAGGATCCTAATATGGTAGAGGCATTCCTGGAAGGATCAGACATCCACGCAGCTACTGCAGCCAAGATCTGGCATGAAGATATCACAGACGTAACCGATGCCCAGCGCAAGAAAGCAAAGACAGCCAACTTCGGTATCATCTACGGCATCACCACCTTCGGCCTTGCCCAACGCATGAACATTGAGAACCGAGAGGCGAAGCAAATCATAGAAGATTACTTCCGCACCTTCCCGGGCGTACATGCCTATATGGAGAAGTCGAAAGAGATAGCAAGGGAGAAAGGCTATGCCGAAACCCTCTTCCACCGTCGTCGCTACCTGCCAGATATCAACAGCAAGAACGGCACAGTAAGAGGCTTCGCAGAGCGCAATGCCATCAATGCCCCAATCCAGGGATCAGAAGCCGACATCATCAAGGTTGCCATGGTGAAGATCTTCAACCGATTCAAGGCAGAGGGCATCAAGAGTAAGATGATCATCCAGGTACACGATGAACTCAACTTCTCTGTTTATCCAGAGGAAAAAGAGAAGGTAGAGAAAATCGTGATAGAGGAAATGGAGAATGCCTATAAGCTCAAGGTTCCTTTAATTGCTGATGCCGGCTGGGGAAAGAACTGGCTGGAAGCGCATTAAAAAGAGCATCAACTCTTTAGGAAAAGACTTAAAAAGAAAGAAGAAAGACTTCAAAGAGCAAGAAGAAAGACTTCAACGAACAAGAAGAAGAAGCCTTTCCTAGCGTTCAAATAAACAAAAAATAGCTGCAAATGGTAAAAAACGAGCCATTTGCGGCTTTTTTTATAGGTTTATGAGATTCTTTTATTATTTTTTGTATATTTGTAGCAGAAATCTATCAAGTATAGGTAAGGCAAGGAGAATTGAACCAAAATGAACCAACAGACATTGGCTTTTTTTCCCTACCTTTGCAAAGAAAAAGAATAATGATAATATAAAATTCAAAGCTTATGAAACATCTATTTTTTCTTGTAGGTTTGCTCTGCCTGATGGCAGCACCTATCAGTTCATTTGCCCAGGCACAGAATGCTAAGGACTTAAGAAAAGAACGCTTGGAGATGCTCAAGGCATCTAAGTCTGAACTCAACGAGAAAGCATCAAAGGCTGCTAAGAAAGAAGCCAAGAAGCTTCAGAAAGAAGGCTGGCAGACAGCTCCTGGTGCACTCCCTCTGGAAAAGCAGTTGGATAAGTCATACGCTATGCAGTATCAGTATGACGAATCTATGTACCCGATGTACATCATGGGTGAAGCCATGAGTATCGGTGAGAACTATGACGGTGCCAAGATGCAAGCCATGGAACTGGCCAAGCAGAACCTTGCAGCTCAGATTCAGACAGAAGTTTCAGGTCTTATCGACAACTCTGTAGCTACCCAGCAGCTTGCCATGGAAGAAGCAGTTACCGTTACCAAGAGTATCATGGCCAGCAAGAGCCTCATCGTACAGAGCATCGGCAGAACCATCACAGTCATGGAGTGCTACCGTACCTTGAAGAACAAGAACAAGGAAGTACTCGTACGCATCGCATACAACGGAGCAATGGCTAAGGCTGCTGCCAAGAATGCCATCCGCCAGAGCCTCGAAAACGAGAGTGCGGAGCTTCACAAGAAACTTGATAACGTATTGGGAACAAAATAATATTTGCAAAGTCACATGAAAAAGACTACATTGGCAATTGTTTGCCTGTTAGGATGCACTGCACTCAGCCTCTCTGCACAGGAGGCTGAGAAAAAGCAGCTGCACGAAATCAAGGTAAAATTCGATAAGGTACCAGATGGACTTGCCAACTACTACAGTGGCTACTACTACTACAATGGCAAGGAAATCTATAATATGCGTAACTACCTGATGTACACAGGTAATCGCATCAATGCACTTACCATTAACCCAAGCGGCAGTTCGTATGCCTTCATCGACAGCAAGAAAGACAAGAATACCGTAGATGTATTTAGTTTGATGACCAAGGATCAGCAATTGGGCAAGATTACGACCAACAAGCTGTTTAAGCCACTGGCTATCTGCTATTCACCAAACGCCAAGTTCCTCTACGTGATGGGATCGGATTCCAAAATCCACATCTTTGAAACCCGCAAGACCCGCGAGGTGAAGAGTTTCGCCATCAACGAACCAGCTACTCGCCTCGATGCAAGCCCTAACGGATTCTTCCTCATCGCCAGCACCAAGGATAAGCTTCAGGTCATCAACCTGGAGAATGAAACCGTGCGCACTACCCTTCCGCTCAAGGCAGATTTCAAGGACGTAGCCTTCTCAAGCAACAGCAAGCAGATGGCTGTTCTCGCAGCAGACGGAACCTGCGATGTATATGATACCAAGACTTTCACCGTGAGCAAGCATTTCGATGCCATGGGTATCGCTGAAAGATGCTTCTTCCACCCAGAAAACAAGTATCTGGCTATCGTAACAGGCGACCAGCGTGTGGCTTTCATCAACCTGCTCAATGAAGACGACCGCCAGTACGTGGATGCCAAGGAAGGCGGAATCAAGTACATCAACTTCTCAAAGAACGTGAAGAATGATATCTACCTGGTACACAACTATACCAGCGGAATCGTCTTTACCCCGGTAGGATTCCTGAGTCCTAACCGTCAGGAGAAGCTGAAGAATGAGTTGAATAGCCGCATGGATGAGTGGATGAAGCGTATGGAAGGCGAGAGCCTTGACGACTACAATGCACGTGTGAACGAGGAATCAAGATTGAAGCAGATGCGCCTCTTTGAGTCACAGATTGCTACCAACATGGCAGATAATCTCCTCACCACATCCGACGTAAAGCTCGGTAACTATAACTCAGATATGAATATGTTGACCCTGGAATTCAACAACATGCCAAGCATCTACCTGACAGTACCTGTTAGCGAGTTGGAAGGCATGGATGCAGGAAGCCTGGAATTCACCAATACCCAGTATGGATTGAACGACAAGGATGAATTCGAGCTTGTATATACCGAGGTTATCAACAAGAAGACAGGCAAGAAATACGTGTTCGACAACACCGAGCGTAAGTCATTGGCATTCTTGGAGTCAGACGACAACTTCGTACCATTCGAGCAGCTTCAGGGTGCCAAGATGGAAGAGTTGAAGCTTGAGGAAATCAAGAACAAGATCATGAAGAATGCCCAGGAGCAGAACATCATCTCTGATCATACCAAGATTGATGTACATACCAAGGTAGCCAACGCCACCGATGCATCAGGTAAGAACATCTTCAACTATGATGTAGATGTATCTTATGCTGTAGATGAGGAGTACTCGGCCAAGGATGACTTTGCACCAGGTCGCTTCAAGGTAGAAGAATCCAATGCCGCTCAGGCAATGCTCGCCATCGTGAAGAAGGCTTTGGAGGAAGATTTCGCCAAATATACCGCAGAGGGCAAGCAGGTGAAGATCCAGATTACCGGTATGGCAGATGCCTTACCATTCAGTCGCACTGTGGCATACGATGGCTGCTATGGCGACTTCGAGCAGGAACCAGTACACAAGAACGGCGAACTGAGCAATATCACCGTAACCAAATCTACCGGTATCGGCGAGAACGATCAGCTGGCTTACCTGCGTGCCATGGGTGTGAAGGATTATATCGAGAAGAATATCCCAGCACTCCAGAAGATGAAGACCTCTTATGATACTTATATCGAAGTATCTGAGAACAAGGGTGGAGAATACCGCCGCATCGGCGTGAAGTTCACCTTTATTGATGTATTCTAATATTGATGGATTCTATAATGAAGAAAGTATTTATTGCAATATCTATTTTACTCTTATCGTCGGGCAGCAAACTGGCTGCCCAGACGATAACTGACTCTAACGACGCCTACAGAGAGTTTGTTCAGCTCGCCAACAAGGACGAGGACAAATCTCAGATGTACGATGCGCTATATCGTTGCTATACGGCAACTTACGCCATCATTACCCACTCAGAGAAGACGAGTGCCGAATATTCACAGGCGATGGCCAATATGAAGAATATCATTGCTTTCCTACCTAATGCCGCTGCCTATAACAGTAACAACCAGAGCACAGGAAACGCCATCAAGTTTGCACGCGCCTACGTGGATGTTGTCGGCTTATCCGACTTTGCCGATGGTGGTTACACCTCTCAAAATGCCTATTCACAGCTCTCTTACTTTGCGGCAGCCAATCTGGTAAACCGCCGCCAGTATGAGGAAGCTATTCCATACCTGCAAGCTTATCTCCGTTCGGGTGACGAGAAGTACCGTAAATCGGTATTCGTCAACCTCATCAAGGCTTGCGCACAATCCAATAAATATCAGCTTGCCGTCATCACTCTCGAACAGGCATCTGATAACTATCCTACCGACTATGACATCATTTCGTCGGCAGTAAATCTGTGTATCGACCACAAGGATAATGCCAATCTCCAGAAGTTCGTAGGCAAGGGTCTTGCCCTCCGCCCAGACGATGAGACCCTTCTCAACATCCAGGGTAAACTCTATGAGGAAGGCCATCATTTCGAGCAGGCGCTCGATATCTACAAGAAACTGCAAGTAGCTCATCCTAAGGCTCTTGATGTATTGAAACACCTGGCTATCAACAACTATAACATAGGTGTGCAAAACTATAACCAGGCGCTGGAGCTCAAGGAAAACGATCCTCACATCAAGGATCTGGAGACCGTATATAAGGATTACTTCACCTATTCTATCGGTCACATCAAGAACATCATCATCAGCGACCCACTTTCGCTGAAATACACCCAGGCTCTCGCCATCGCATACAAGTGTGTAGGTGATAAGGAGAACTTCAATATCATCAACAACAAGCTGGCTTCGCTCGGAGGCGGTAAAATCGAGTCGAACGTGATTCCTCAGCTCATCGAGTTCAATGGCGAGGTAAAGCCAACCATCGCTGCCGCTGCACCTCAGACACAGACACTAAGCAACGACCAGAGTACTGCAGAGGAGAAGGGAATCCCAGCTTACTCTGCCTTTGCCATTCCATTCATCGAAAACCGCATCGACAAATGGCAGAAGAAGGACAGCTACGAGACTCTGGATGAGTATCGCGCGCGCATGACCGAGAAGAACCGAGATGCCAAGATTGCCGAGATGCAGCGACTTGCACAGCAGGAATACATCAGCAAGTACGAATCAAGAGTAAACCTGCGTCATCTGGAACTGAAACCATACGATGCCGACCACGAGGTATTCCTGGTAACATCGCCTGTTCTCGGCGAGATGATCGTACCGGTGCCAAGAGCCAACAACGAGGCACGCATCTTCGCTTCCAACTGGAACGGTATGCAGTTTAAGGATCCACAGTACTTCATCGACAAGGATCACCTGGCACTCGCCAAGCTCACCATCATCACCCCTTCGGGCAAGCAGTATCAGTACGACAACGCAGCAGCGCTCAACTATACCGCCACCAACGTAGAGGTACACTTCGACCCTATCACCGCCAATATGCTGGCATCCAACGAGAATGCAAACAAGCAGACGGTACAGCAGCAGAACGTGAAGCTGGGAACATCGGATGTGGATGAGAATATCCCAGAGAATCCTACCAGCAACACCAAGACCTTTGCCGTGGTCATCGCCAACCAGAACTACAGTAATGTGGCAGGCGTACCACTGGCTCTGAACGATGGTCTTGCCTTCTCCAAATACTGCGAGAAGACACTGGGCATGCCGGCAGAAAACGTGCGTTACTATGCTGATGCCTCATACGGTACGATGCTCCGCGCCATACGCGATATCAAGAATATCGCCAGCGCATTCAACGGCGACATCAACATCGTATTCTACTATGCCGGTCATGGTATTCCTAACGAATCTACGAAGGATGCCTACCTGCTTCCTACCGATGCCGACGGCACGCAGACAGAGGGTTGCTACTCTCTGAACAAGCTCTATGCCGAGTTGGGTTCTACCAAGGCAAAGGAGATTGTGGTGTTCCTGGATGCCTGCTTCAGCGGCTCGAAGCGCGAGGAAGGCATGCTGGCTTCTGCCCGTGGCGTAGCGCTGAAGGCTAAGCAGGAAGATCCACGTGGCAACATGGTGGTATTCAGTGCAGCATCGGGCGATGAAACTGCATTCCCATACTCAGCCAAGGGTCATGGCCTCTTCACCTACTATCTCCTGAAGAAACTCCAGGAAACCAAGGGTGATGTAAGCCTCGGCGAACTTGAAAGCTACATCTCTGAAAATGTGAAGCAGCAGTCTGTGGTTATCAACCGCAAGGTTCAGACTCCTACTGCCACTCCTTCTACCTCGCTTGCAGCAGGCTGGAAAGAGCTGAAACTGAAATAAGAATAACATAAAAATCAGCAAGGATGAGACACTACATTTTTGTGATGATTCTGATGTTCCTGGGCGTAGCTACAACCAGCTATGCCCAGCGCACCAGGAAAGTGCACGGAGAATACATCTACCATGCACCGGAAAACGTTTCGCTGGAGCAAGCCAAGAAGACGGCTCTGAGCAGAGCGCAGATTCAAGCCTTGGGCGATGAGTTCGGCACCGTGGTGGCGCAGCATAACGCAACCCTGATGAACAATACCAACGGCTCTACCCAGACGGATTTCACCTCGCTGAGCAGCAGCGATGTGAAGGGTGAATGGCTGGAAACCATCGGCGAACCTAAGTACGAAATCAGTTACGAACAGGGCATGCTGGTGGTGAAATGCTCAGTAAGCGGAAAGGCACGGGAGCTGGTTGCCACACAGAACAGTTTCGTGGCAAAGATTCTGAGAAACGGTACAGAAGATAGATTCGAAAGCGACAACTTCAAGAGTGGCGACGATCTCTATCTCTCCTACCAGTCATCTACCAAGGGATACGTAGCCGTTTATCTGATAGATGACAGCAAGAATGCCTACTGTCTCCTGCCTTATCAGTCATCTCAGGATGGCAAGGTGAGGGTGGATGCCAACACGAGATACGTATTTTTCAATTCCAAGACGGCTGCACCGCTCTTTCAGCCGGCAGATGTAGATGAATATAACATGACCTGCGAAAAGGCGGCAGAAACGAATTATATCTATGTAATCAGTTCGCCTAACCCATTCATCAAGGCGATAGATAATGCCGTAGCCGGTTTGCCTAGAGAATTGAAGTACGAGGATTTCCAGAAGTGGCTTACCAAGAACCGTACAGCCGATAAGGATATGCAGGTAGAAATCAAGACCATCTCCGTAAAGAAATAACAGCAAAATAAAAGCCCAGGGCGGAATGCTCTGGGCTTTTTATTTTTATATGGTGTTTGCACTATCTCTCACGCAAAAAGTACTAGCGTAAATGAAGTGAGACGCTGAAACGCTCAGATTTTATAATCTCTTGATCACAGATTCCAGCTGCTCACCCAATCCGATGGTATAACCCTGAGAGAGGAATACCACTCTGTTGAAGGTATCAGAAATCGTGAAGATAGGAAGCAGGTTCTTGTTCTGAAGCTTCATGTTCTCCACCATCTCCTTGCGGCAGGAACCATCCTTGTCGATACCGAAGATGATGTTCTTTGGCAAACCTGGGAACTCTGAGATTCTGAACTTCTTGGCAGATGCCTCATCCTCAAAGAGAATAACGATAGGGCGACCCCACTTCTCGAATACCGGTGCCACCTTGGCGATATCCTTCAAGGCGTGGTTGGTTGGCTCCTGACCTACACCGATCATACCTGTTACGAAGTAGCCGCGACCTGTCTGGCTCAAAAGGCTAACCTCCTGATTGCTTGGCAAGAGGATGAACTTGGATTCTGAATTGAAGTTACCCTTTACGGTAATCTCTGTCTCAGAACTGCGCAGATTCATATCCACCTGGGTAGTAGCCCCCTGCTTTACATGGAACAGCTGCATCTCTGCGAGCACACCACCGTTGGCAAGACGGGTACCAGATACCAGGGCATAATCGCCCTCATCCATATCTACGCCATTCTTGAAGGTACCGCTCCAGGTACAACCCTCCTCAGGATACTCCAGGAGCGAGGTAGAACCATCAGGGTTGATGCGATGGATAGTGAAATGGCTGTAGTACTTAGGATCATCCACAGCACCATTATCCTTGTAGTTCAGCACGAACTTGCCTATGGCAGAAGCCTTCTGCACGGCATTATCGAAATCGACGTCAATCCATTCACCACCATTGGCATTCTTATACTGAGTCTTCTTAGTCACCTCATCCACCTGAGCCTCGATGCCCAAGCTTCTGGCTACATCTACGAAGAAAACCTTGCGAGAGCGGGCGTCTGTAAGGCGTGAACGATATACGCCGATAGGTGTCTGCGCAATCTGCAGCGCCTTCAGGTCAGGATTGATTCGGATATTCTTCTTCACCCACTCTACCAGCAGATTAGGATTGTTCTTGAAGGCTACCTGCTGCTTGGCAAACTCCTTCTCGAAGAACTGCTTGAACGGAGTGATGATCATCTCGTTTTCCACACGAGGAGAAAGCTGATCGCTCTTGGCATTGAAGTTATCTTCCAGGATATCCATCTGCATATCTCTCAAGTCCTTGGCACTCAATGTACCGAGCAGCTTGATGGCACGGTCGATACGGTCCTTGTGATTCTTCAGGAAGGTGAGGATGACACGGTGGTTACCGCTTGAACCTACCAGATACTTCACCATCTTCTGGGTATTCTCCTCAGAACCTGCAGCAAGACCATTATCCTTCAGAGCCTGCAATGCACTCTCCTTGTTGTAGAAGGTTGCGAGATAGGCATGGCGGATAGAATCCTCATAGGCAAAGCGCTCTAGGTTCTTGGCTCTTGCCTCGGCAGATACCTCTGGGATATTGGCATGCTCTGGAGGAGGAACGATATCGAAGGAGTCACGGAAGAGGATGGTCTTCTGCTCTGCGCCAGGTACAGTTACCTGATGATCCATACGAACCACTACCTTCTTGTCCTTGCCGAAAGATGCCTTGGCAAAGCCATACTTGCCGTTCTTGGATGCCCAGATCATCATATCGCCCTTGCCGGCAGAAAGGAAGGTGGCACCATCAGCACCGGTATATTTGGTTACTACGGTGCAGAACTCTGCATAGTTGTAGATTTTGAAGTCCACCTTGGCACCATCTACAGGATTGCCTGCTGCATCTACGATTTCGAAATCGATGCGGGCAGAAGAACCATAGTTGTCGATGAGGTTGATCTCGGTATAGTTGGAAGTGCGGAGCATTACCTCCTCAGGACCATTGTAGTCGCCGAACGCCTTGGTGTGCATCAGCATCGCACGGGATGCAGGAGCATTAAACCAAGCCAGGTTCAGTACAGCTTCCGGCTCGCAGGCTCCCAGGAAATACCAGGTACCATCTGCCCAAGCCTCTACCCAGGCGTGGTTATCATCGGTATGTGCCCAGCGTGGGGTATAAACCTGGCGTGCAGGAATGCCAATAGCTCTCAGGGCAGCTACCGTAAAGGTACTCTGCTCACCGCAGCGGCCGTAAGCCGAACGGATAGTAGAAAGAGGAGCCGAAGTACGTCCATCGGATGGCTGATAGGTTACCAGCTCGTGGCACCAGTGGTTTACCTCGAGGATAGCATCCTTCATACCCATACCCTTTACGCGCTCCTTCAATTCCTTGAAAAATACCATACGCGAATTATCCAGGTTCTCATTGTTGATGCGTACAGGGAGCACGAAGTGGCGGAAGAGCAACTCAGGCACCTTGTTTCCCCAAGCCATCTGCTGGCGTGCCTCGAAACTGGTGCGCACATTCTCCAGGAAGAAGCTGGTAGGATAGTCGGTTACATCAGCCACAGGCATGTAGGCATAGAGAAACTGCAAGGCTCCCTGCTCATCGGCTGTAGCTTTCTGCTTCTTGAGCATCTTCTGGTCATAAAACTGCTTACCTACAAGATTTACCTTCTGTTTGAAGGCCGTTTCCACTTTCGTGCGATAAGCTGCATCGGTAATGAAGTGGCCGTTTGCTGCCAACATTGTCTGCCAAGAGGCTAAGAATGTAATGGCGAACATTACTAAAAACTTTCTCATTGTTAGTTAGCTTTTTAATTATATTTATTATATTCCAGTTAATATATTGATGTTACGTTACAAACTTTCTGCAAAAATAATGTTTTTTTTCGAAATAATAGCCATCCCCAAAAGAAAAAATGTTATCTTTGCAGCAAATATTGAGAATTCAAGTAAAAAGAGTAAAAATTAGTAATAATCAAATAACTAAATAGAAAGAAAAAATAGAAACTATGAACAGAGACGATTTTAAGTTTGAAATATGCGCCAACAGCGTAGAGAGCTGTCTGGCTGCGCAGGAAGGTGGAGCCAACCGTGTGGAACTGTGTGCAGGCATACCTGAGGGTGGCACTACCCCATCGTATGGCGAGATAAAAGTTGCCCGAAAGTTGCTGGATAAGACCTTGCTCCACGTCATCATCCGCCCTCGTGGTGGCGATTTTTTCTACACTCCCCTGGAGATTGAACGCATGGAGGAGGATATACGCCTCTGCAGAGAACTAGGAGTGGATGGCGTAGTGATAGGATGCCTCACAGAGGATGGAGAAGTGGATATGGAGGCGAACCGCCGACTTGTAGAACTGGCAAAAGACGGCAAAGAACTGAAGCCGATGAGCGTTACCTTCCACCGTGCCTTTGACCGAGCAGCCAACCCTCAGAAAGCCTTGGAAGACATCATCTCCCTGGGTTGCGACCGCATCCTTACATCGGGTCAACAACCTAAGGCTGTAGAAGGCGTAGCGCTTCTTTCAGAGCTCAGGCAGGCAGCAGCCGGACGAATCATCCTCCTTGCCGGATGTGGCGTAAACGAGGATAACATCCGCACCATCTTCGATGCTACCGGTATTCACGAATATCACTTCTCAGCAAGAGTCAATGTGCCGAGCAAGATGAAGCAGCTCAATACCAACGTGTATATGGGTGCCGAGGGTGCTGATGAAAGCAACTCTCCTGTTACCTCTGCAGAAAGAGTAAAGCAAACCATAGCCAACCTTTTGGGATAGGATTTTTCTACAACGAAAAAGATTTTTCCGATAATAAGAAAGGATTGTTTCCGATAACGCAGATAGCGTTTTTCCACAAAACAAAAAAGTGTCGCAATTTCCAATATTCCAGGAGATTACGACACTTTTCCAATATAATATTCACACAATCTTAGAGTGCGATTTCCACAACCTTATCCATCTCTGTAGGAACCTCACCGAGATTCAGGAGCATACCGCCTTCGCACTTCTGAACCTTCACCGGCTTCTTGCTGGCAAAGTCGAATGCCTTCTTCACCTTCTTGTTTCCGAGAGGCAGGAAGAGGCTCTTATCCTTCAGGTTCAGGATATGAACGAAGAGACGGTTGCCCTTCTGGGTAGTAACACCCCAATCATGAGGAGCCACGATGCCGCCACGGGTACCATAGATGGTTTCGCCGTAAGTCTTCATCCACTCTCCCATTTCTGCCAAACGCTCCAAGGCAACTGCAGGAAGTTCGCCATCTGGCTGAGGGCCGATGTTCATCAGCAGGTTGGCATTCTTGCCAGCTGCATTCACCAGGTAATGTACCAGCGTCTTGGTAGATTTATAATCCTGGTCGGTAATCTTGTAACCCCACATACCATTCATCGTCTCGCAGGTTTCAAGAGGCAGGCGACTGATGTCCTGACCCGACAATCCTGCCTTATTCTCTCCAGGAAGATCACGCTCGAAAGCCTGAACATCCTCACCCTCGAAAGGAGAAGAGTGATGGTTGTTTACGATCAGGCAGCCTGGCTGCAGGCGATGGATAAGCGCATACTGCTCTGGTAACTGCCAATCGAAGTTAGGATTCTGATCCTGATCCCACCATCCATCAAACCAGATACATCTCACCTTACCGTAGTTGGTAAGAAGTTCTGTAAGCTGGTTGTTCATAAACTGATAGTAGCTCTTCCAGTTACCCTCAGGGTTAGGGCGACCGGTACCTCTACCTGTTCTTCCCCAAACAGCATCCTCACGATACCAGTCGATATGAGAGTAATAAAGGTGCAAAGCGATGCCCTGCTTGTGGCACTCATCCGCCAGTTCCTTCACGATGTCGCGGTGGAAAGGAGTAGCATCTACTATATTATAATCAGAATACTTGGTCTTGAACATAGAGAATCCCTCGTGGTGGCGAGTGGTGAAGCAGATGTACTTGGCACCAGAAGCCTTGATGGCAGCCACCCATTTGGCAGCATCAAACTTAGAAGGATAGAAACCGCCAGCCAGCTTGGCATACTCCTTGTAGTTCAGGTCCTTATTGGTCATTGTCCATTCGCCGGTAGCGAGCATGCTGTACAATCCCCAATGCAGGAAGATACCGAACTTATCGTCCTGGAACTGCTTGCGGGATTCCAGGTTTTCTGCAGATGGCTGATAATGCTGAGCCTTATTTTCCTTGGCAGCATCATTCGCAACCATAGCATTAGCCGAAAGGCAAGAGCAACCCAAAGTAAGGATTGCGGCACATAATTGTGATTTGAAATTCATTTTTATTCCCATAATAAAATTGTTATAGTTAGTTATGATGGTGCAAATATACAACTTTTTTTTCAGAGCAAAGCGATAAAACACAAAAAACTCTATATAATAGGATAAAAAAGATGCCTGCAGCGAGATAAGGAAGACCAGGAATGGGGATAAGAAAGGAGTTTTAGGGAAAGATTAGAGGTAGCTTAGAGAAAATCAGGGAGCAGTTTTACGAGGAATTTGGGAAAAACACAATGTTATCAGAACTTAAAAGATATAATAAAATTATAATTTATTCAATTTTATTTGGAAGTTAAAAAAACTATTTGTATCTTTGCATTGTCGGTCAGAAAGAAGTATAGCAAAACATCTGAGCAATAGGATATTCCCAGATATACAGCAGTACTTGTCTAATAACGACTACAAGAACAAGATTATTAATATAAAAAGAAGAAAGGAAACATTATGAAGAAATATGTATGTGACGTTTGTGGCTGGATTTATGATCCAGAAGTAGGAGATCCAGAGGGTGGCATCGCTCCAGGTACAGCTTTCGAGGATATCCCTGATGATTGGGTTTGCCCTCTTTGCGGAGTAGGCAAGGACGATTTCAGCCCTGTAGAGGAGTAAGACTCTTTTGGGGAATCACCCGAAGGAAATCCTCACAAAGGAATCATCTGAATGAAAAGCCTGATATTCAGGCAACACATTCATAAAATAATAGGAGGAACTATTATGACGAAGATTAGAGAAATCTACCGCTGCCAGATTTGCGGCAACGTGGTAGAAGTAGTAAACCAAGGAGCCGTGCTCAGCTGCTGTGGCCAGCCGATGAAGCTGATGAAGGAAAACACCAGCGATGGTGCCAAGGAGAAGCACGTGCCTGTGATAGAACCTATCGAGGGCGGCTATCGCGTAACAGTAGGAAGCGTGGAGCATCCGATGCTCCCAGAGCATTACATCCAGTGGATAGAGCTGCTCACCCCTACCGATGTGCTCCGCCATGAGTTGAAACCGGGCGAAAAGCCGGAAGCCATCTTCATGACAAGCGCTGAAGCCAAGGATGTCACAGCTCGCGAATACTGCAATCTCCACGGTTTGTGGAAAGGGGTAATTGAAGGATAAAAACCATCATACCAACAAAAGGTCTCATATCGTTTTTCCAATGTAGGGAATATGACATGAGACCTTTTTACTTTATTTACATTCCATTTCTTGCAAAGGAATTACTTTCTACCTTTAAAGGAAAATGTTTCTAGAGTTAGCAGAAAGCTTCGTTCAATGATTTTGAATGTCCGTTCAATGATTTTGAATGTCCGTTCAATAGTTTTGAACGGAACTTTCTTCTAGTCTTAAAAACAATTTCGACCTGTACGATTGAAAAATCTCCTATAATACTTATATATTTCCGTTCTATAATAAAAGAGAATGATTTCATCAGCAGTTATGCATCCGAAGCGTTTCACTTGTTTTACCAACATCAATTTTCCCTCATCTATGATTTTTAGTTAATTTTCTACGATTTCTTTGTATCTTTCATTTATAATGTGTAACTTTGCACCCAGAAATTTAAACGTTTAAAGATAAAATGGCATTAAAATGTGGTATTGTAGGTCTCCCAAACGTGGGTAAATCTACACTGTTCAACTGTCTGTCTAGTGCAAAGGCACAGGCAGCTAACTTCCCTTTCTGTACTATCGAACCAAACTTGGGCGTCATCACCGTACCAGATGAGCGACTCAACAAGTTGGCAGAGATTGTTCACCCAGGACGCATCGTCCCAGCTACTTGCGAAATCGTAGATATCGCAGGTCTCGTCAAGGGTGCCAGCAAGGGCGAAGGTCTTGGTAATAAATTCTTAGGAAATATCCGTGAGTGCGATGCTATCATCCACGTAATCCGCTGCTTCGACGATGATAACATCGTGCGCGAAGGTGGCGCCAAGGTTGACCCATTGGAGGATAAGAGCGTTATCGATACAGAGTTGCAGCTCAAAGACCTGGAAACCATCGAATCTCAGCTCGCCAAACAGCAGAAGACTGCTGCTGCCGGCAACAAGGATGCCAAGCTGATGGTTACCGTTCTGGAGGCTTACAAGGCTGTTCTGGAGCAGGGAAAGAACGCCCGTGGTGTAACTTTCGAAAGCAAGGAAGAGCAGAAGGTGGCTCACGACCTTTTCCTCCTCACAACCAAACCTGTGCTCTACGTAGCCAATGTAGATGAAGCTTCTGCCAAGACCGGCAACGAGTATAGCAAGAAGGTAGAGGAAATCGCCAAGGAAGAAGGTGCCGAGTGCATGGTCATCGCTGCCAAGACTGAGGAAGACATCGCTTCTCTCGAAACCTACGAGGACAAACTGATGTTCCTCGAAGAGCTCGGCCTGGAAGAGAGCGGCGTAAACCGACTCATCAAGAAGGCATACGCCCTGCTGAACCTTGAAACATTCATCACCGCAGGTGAGATGGAGGTGAAGGCATGGACCTATCACAAGGGCTGGAAGGCTCCTCAGTGTGCCGGAGTGATCCACACCGACTTCGAGAAGGGATTCATCCGTGCAGAGGTTATCAAGTATGATGACTATATCAAGTATGGGTCTGAAGCTGCTGTACGCGAGGCTGGTAAGCTCGGCATCGAGGGCAAGGAGTACATCGTACAGGATGGCGACATCATGCACTTCCGCTTCAACGTATAACCGTTTCTACGTAATAACAAGGAGGGGGGATGCATTCCCCCTTTAAAAATTCTACGATTATGATGGCAAATCTGCTTAACTATATCGTATGGGACCCGGATCCCATCTTGGCTCACCTGGGTCCTATCTCCATCAGATACTACGCCACCTGCTGGATGGTAGGCTTGCTGCTGGGTTATCTGATGATGCACCGCCTCTACAAGGAGCAGAAGCTGGGCGAGGATAAGTTTGAACCGCTCTTCATCTACCTCTTCGTCGGCATCCTGGCGGGTGCCCGACTGGGACACTGCATCTTCTACCAGCCGGAATACTTCCTCACCCAGTGGGATCACGTGGTAGAGATGTTCATCCCGATGCATCACATGGCAGACGGCAGCTGGAAATTCACTGGATATGAAGGTCTGGCTAGCCACGGAGGCGTACTGGGACTGTTCATCGCCATCTGGCTCTACTGCCGCAAGACGAAGGTGGGCGGCTGGACATTACTCGACAACATGGGTATCGTATCAGGCATCACCGCCTGCTTCATCCGCCTGGGCAACCTGATGAACTCCGAGATCATCGGCAAGGTAACCGATGTGCCTTGGGCATTCATCTTCGTCAAGGAAGATCAGTGTCCGCGTCATCCCGGCCAGCTCTACGAGGCGATAGCTTATCTCGTCATCTTCCTCCTCATCCTCTTCATCTATAAGAAGAAGGGTCCTAAAAGTGTGGGAAGCGGACTTTATTTCGGTCTTTGCCTTACCCTCATCTTCACCTTCCGTTTCTTCGTGGAATACACCAAGGAGATTCAGGTGGCTTTCGAGGCAGGATTGCCTATGGATATGGGCCAGATATTGAGTCTTCCGCTCATCATAGCGGGAGTATGGAGCATCGCCTCCAGCCCTAAGCGGGCAGCGAAAAAGGAAAACAAAGCATAAATACGATGATAGAAGTTTCGTTCCATCCAGATGTGTGGGGCGGAACTTTTATTGTTTAAAGCCAGCGATATGGTAGTCTTATCGCATACATGGTATCCTGCTTATATATATAATAAGGTATAAACAACAACTACAATATGAATAGAAGCATCATTCTCCACCTTCTCGCCGCACTTCTTCTGGTAAGCTGCGGATATCAGGGCAAATCCTCCTCTCCTTCCTCTCAGGATGGGGGCAAGAACAATCTGCCCGCCCATGTAAGGCTCATCAGCACCACTCCCGTCAAGGATCAGGGCGATAGCGAACTCAGCTGGGCATACGCCATGCTCGCTACCATAGAGAGCGAACATATCATGAAGGGTGACTCCGTGAACCTCTCCGTGGCTTACATCGCCCGAATGATGCTGCAGGAGAAAGCCATAGAGTATTATCTCTCGCAAGGCAGCAAGCCCATCAGTATGCGAGGCATGGCTTCCATGCTCATACATTATATAGATAAGTATGGCGCACAACCCTACGACAGCTACGAAGATCCGAAGGATATCAACTACAAGACGCTCTGCCGGAAGGTGGAGCAGCTCTGCGATGCAGCCATCTCACAGAAGTCGGGGTTCGGAAAGCTGAAGGATGATCTCGACAATCTCTTTGATCAGGAGATAGGCTACATGCCTGCCAAGCAAGTTCACATGCTCGGTGCCGAATATACCCCTCTGGAGTTCGCCCACAGCGTATGCTACCCAGAGGAGTATGTATCGCTCACCAGCTTCACCCATCACCCTTACCGCGAGTACTTCGCCCTGGAGATTCCCGACAACCGTCAGCACGACTCCTACCTCAATCTGCCGCTGGATGAGATGATGCTCCATATCCAGAAGGCGATAGAGAACGGCCATCCGGTATGCTGGGAGGGCGATATTTCGGAAGAAGGCTTTATCCACGCCAAGGACAACTATGTGGATATCTCTAAAAACGAACGTCCCGTAACCCCTACTTCCCGCCAGGAGGAGTTTGAGCAGCTGCGCACCACCGATGACCACGTGATGGAAATCATCGGCACTTTCCTAAAAGACGAGCAGCGATACTACGTCTGCCGCAACTCAGCAGGAAAGAAGTGGGGCAACCAGGGACTCATCTATCTCTCTGAAGACTATATCCGCCTCAAGACCATAGCCGTCTTCATGAGCGAAGAAGCCTTTCTCTTCGATAGGAAGTAAAATGGTTGATGTAGGTCAAATATCTGCTTCATAACACTTGTGTGCGCACACATACAGTTGACATACATCAAAAATTCGGGCTTTTTTCGCATTTTCTCCATAAAAGTTTTGGTGGAATGGCAAAATCGTCGTACCTTTGCATCGTCAATAAGACAAAAGGTTATTAGGTTTTTAGGTTAAGATTGTTAGTTGTTTATAGGTTATTAGTTATAAGGTAATAAAAAAGATTGTTTATTCAAGGACGACGAAAAGAAATTTTGTTTAGGTTATTAGGTTTTTAGGTTTAAGATTGTTAGTTGTTTAGTTTTAGGTTATTAGTTTTAAGGTAAGAAAAAAAGATTGTTTATTCAGTGAGAACAGGATAATGTCGATAGGTTAAGCGTAACTTAAGGTAAAAAAAGACATGTATCGGATAACAAGATGATGCCTGTGAGCAGTAAATGACTGCTTCGGGCGCCGCAATGGAGAGTAGCTTGTGAAAGCGATAATCTCCTTTGAGTTATGAAAAATTTGGGAATATAGCATTAAAGGTGCGCAATTTCGAGAGAATCGAAGTTGCGCACTACTTTTTTATATGCAATCCGCCAAGTTCTTATATACAATCCGCCCCCTTCCTACGGGCATTCTAGAGGTATTTTAGGCATAATCCCCTCATTTTTATGATAATATACACTAAATAATTTTGTATTACCACCGAAAAGTTGTACTTTTGCAAAAGATAATAAATAACAAGGTAATATGGCAAAACATCCTCTTTGGAACGACGATTATTGGCTCCTGCTACTCCAGCTGTACCAGAAGAAGCCGATGGGAGTAAAGCCCTTATATTCAAAGGGTATAGTCGATTTGAGCTTGGAACTGCACATCCAGCCGGAATATCTGCACGCACAGATGTTCAAGCTGCAGCGCATCACGCCTCGCATCAAGCGGCTATGGGATAAATATGCCGATAATCCACGTCTCCTATCCCACGACATCAAGATTCTCCGATCTATGAACGGATGCGGAAATGCCAAGGATTTCTTTGCAGGAGTAGAAGTAAAGGAGTCGTTCGAGAAAGATTGGGAACCTCTCGCTGAAGAGCCATCGCTCAACCCCGTGAAGCTCATCATCATCCTCGACCTCTACTTCCAGCTCACACCCATCACCATGGTGGCTGAAACACCGGAAATCATCAACCTGGGAAAACTCATCAAGGTTTCACCCAAGCTGATTGCAGAAGTGATGGGCGTTTACCAATACTGCGACCCTTATCTCAACCGCCAGCAAGCACCTGACAGCAAGCTGATTAGCGCATGCAAGGATATCTGGCACAGATATGGTAACGGAAACCCAGACAAGCTGAACCAGCTTGCCATCAACCTGCAGGAATACTACAAGTAGAACGGAAAAAAGAATACTGCAAGCAGAAAAAACACTGCTGGCAGAACAGAAAAAAAGAAATATAAACAGCAAAAGCTCAACTCAAGAATAAAGATATGGCTCAAAAACTCATTCAGACACAGGCACAGAAGCTGCAACAGCTACAAAAACTCTCCGCCCAGCAGATGCTGCAGGTGAAGCTCCTGGAGATGCCCCTCACCGAACTCGAGGAGAGCATCAATGCCGAACTGGACGATAATCCTGCACTGGAGAGTGAGAATCCAGACGATATGCTCAGCGAAAGCTACGATGGAGATTCTCCGCTGGAACATGATGCAGATAGCAGTAATAGCGACAGTGATACTGATTCTGATGATGCCTACGAGGCACAGTCGGAGAAGGAAGAGAGAAAAGACGAGCTCGACCAGGCACTGGAAAGCATCGGACAGGATGACCAGATGCCCGATTACAGCTCCGACAAATACGGCAACCAGGACACAGCCGAATACGAAGAAATGGTATATGGAGACACCACGTCCTTCTACGACAAGCTGAAGGAGCAGATGGATATGCAGAACCTCACCGACAAGGAAAAGGAAGTGATGGAATATCTCATCGGATCGCTCGACGACGACGGCCTGCTTCGTAAGGATCTCGACAGCATCAGCGATGAGCTGATGATCTATCACAACATCGATGTAACCGAGAAGGAGATAGAGCACGTGCTCCATGTCCTGCAGAGCTTCGACCCTGCGGGCGTAGGCGGAAGAAGCCTCCAGGAATGCCTCCTGCTTCAGGTAAAGCGAATGCCGAAAGGCGTACTCCGCAAGACCATGGAAGAGGTATTCACAGACTACTTCGATGAGTTTACCAAGAAGCACTGGGACAAGATTAAGGCAGGATTGGAACTCAATGATACCCAGCTTGATACCCTGCAGCAGGAAATCAGGAAACTGAACCCGAAACCAGGTGCTTCGATGGGAGAAACCGAAGGCAGAAACATCCAGCAGATTACCCCCGACTTCATCGTAGATACCAACGACGACGGCTCCATCACCTTCAGTCTGAACCGCGGTCACATTCCGGAGCTCACCATATCTCCATCCTTCACCGATATGATAGAACAATACCGCAATCACAAGGACAAGATGAGCAGAGCCGAGAAAGAAGCCCTGTTCTATGCCAAGGGAAAGGTGGACAAGGCACAGGGATTCATCGAGGCAATCAAGCAGCGGCAGCATACCCTCATCGTAACCATGAAAGCAATTATCGACATCCAGCGACAGTTCTTCCTGGATGGAGACGAAGCCGACTTGAAACCGATGATTCTCAAGGATGTAGCCGAAAGAACCGGATTGGATATCAGCACTATATCGCGAGTGAGCAACGTGAAGTATGCACAGACCAAATGGGGCATCTTCCCACTCAAGTTCTTCTTCACCGATGGCTATACCACCGAGGATGGCGAGGAACTGTCAACCCGCAAGATCAAGATTGCCCTTCAGGAAATCATAGCGCACGAAGATAAGAAGAAACCATTGAGCGATGAAGCATTGTCAAAGGCGTTGAAGGAAAAAGGATTCCCTATCGCCCGACGCACCGTAGCGAAGTATCGCGAACAATTCAATATTCCAGTAGCACGATTAAGAAAATGAAAGAGAAGAATATCATATTCACTGCACGAATCATGAGCATGATCTTCACCCCCTTCTATCTGCCGATAGTGGGATTGATAGCACTGTTCATCTTCAGCTACATGTCATTGTTGCCGATGATGTACAAGCTGGTGATGCTTGCCATGGTGTATCTGCTCACCGTGGTGGCACCCTCGCTGCTCATCCATCTCTACCGGCTCTGTCAGGGATGGACATCCCACGAACTGGGCAGAAAGGAGCGCCGTCTCGTGCCCTATATCATCTCCATCGTGTGCTACTTCGCCTGCTTCTTCTGGATGGAGTACCGCAACACTCCCCGCGTCATCAGCATCATCGTGGTAGTGGCACTCACCATCCAGATGGTATGTGCCCTCATCAATATATGGTGGAAGATCAGCACCCATACAGCCGCCATCGGAGGCGTGGCAGGCGGACTGGTATCCTATTCCATCGCCTTCTCTTTCAACCCGCTGTGGTGGCTCTGCTTCGTGCTGATACTGGCAGGAGCCGTAGGAACGGCGCGCATGATACTGCGCCAGCACTCGCTCTCGCAGGTGGTCGGAGGATTCCTCGTAGGAGCCGCCTGCGCCATCCTGGTCATCTGAAGCCTGCACCATCCTGGACACCTGATTCCGGTGCCGTACAAGGAACATAGAAAAAAGAATTAATAACATAATATAGTAAGAAATGAAACCATTAGTAAGCATTATCATGGGCAGTACCAGCGATCTGCCTGTTATGGAAAAAGCATGTAAGTGGTTGAACGACAACCAGATTCCTTTCGAGGTAAATGCCCTCTCTGCACACCGCACACCGGATGCAGTAGAATCATTTGCCAAGGGAGCCAAGGAGCGTGGCGTGAAGGTAATCATCGCCGCTGCCGGTATGGCTGCCGCCCTTCCTGGTGTTATCGCAGCATCTACCCCACTGCCAGTTATCGGTGTACCTATCAAGGGTATGCTCGATGGTCTTGATGCCATGCTCAGCATCATCCAGATGCCTCCTGGCATTCCTGTGGCTACTGTTGGTGTGAATGCAGCTCAGAACGCTGCCATCCTCGCTGCCGAGATGATTGCCCTTGCCGATGAGGAAGTGGCTCAGAAGGTAGAAGCTTGGAAGGCGGGTCTCGGTGCCAAGATAGAGAAGGCCAACAAGGATTTGGCTGAGGTGAAATACGACTTCAAGTGTAATTAATCTAATATGTGATATGCCCCATTCCTTTGGGGCATATTCTATTCTTATACATTATGGTAGATTTATTCAATTATACCCGCCGTGCCTCTTCTGTGGCACATATCGGAGCCATCGATCTGGGTGGCGATAACCCTATCCGCATCCAGTCGATGACCACCACCAATACCAATGATACTGAGGCTTGCGTCCGTCAGGCAGAGGAAATCATCAAGGCTGGCGGCGAACTGGTGCGCTTCACCACACAGGGTTCCCGCGAGGCAGAGAATATGAAGAACATCAATGCCGGCATCCGTGCCGACGGCTATCAGACTCCGCTCGTAGCCGATGTTCACTTCAATCCTAACGTTGCCGATGTGGCTGCACTCTACTGCGAGAAGGTGCGCGTAAACCCGGGCAACTATGTGGATCCTGCCCGCAAGTTCATCAAGCAGGAATATACCGATGAGGAGTACGCCCACGAACTCCAAAAGATAGAAGACCGCTTCGTGCCGTTCCTCAACATCTGCAAGGAGCATCATACAGCCATCCGCATCGGCGTGAACCACGGTTCGCTCTCCGACCGCATCCGCAACCGCTACGGCGATACCCCAGAGGGCATCGTAGAGAGCTGTCTCGAGTTCCTGCGCATCTGCAAGAAGGAGAATTTCCACGATGTAGTCATCAGCATCAAGTCATCCAATACTGTTGTGATGGTCCGCTCCATGCGCCTTCTCGTCAGCGAGATGGAGAAAGAGGGCATGAACTATCCGCTCCACCTCGGCGTAACCGAAGCTGGCGAAGGCGAGGATGGTAGAATCAAGAGTGCCGTAGGTATCGGTGCCCTGCTGGCTGATGGTATCGGCGATACAGTCCGTGTAAGCCTCAGCGAGGAGCCTGCTGCAGAGATTCCGGTGGCTCGCCACCTGGTGGATTACATCGGCAAGAAGAAGGGTCAGCTGCTCATCCCGGCCGCAGCTTGTCCTAGCTTCGACTGGCTGCACCCTACCCGCCGCGAAACAGTGGCTGTAGGCAATATCGGCGGCAACAACGTTCCAGTGGTTATCAGCAACCGAATCAACGGCGAGAGCACCGTTTGTGAGAACAAGGATGCTACGCCTGATTATATCTATATAGGCGGTAAGATGCCTAAGCAGTTTGTGCCTGGTCAGAGCTACATCGTAGATTACAATGTTTACGAGACGCTGAACAGTAAGCCTGAAACCACAGGTGCCAAGCTCTACCCTATCTTCCCTGCCATGGCAATGCCGCTCATCGCCAGCATCAAGGCCGACGTGAAGTTCCTCACCCTGCAGTTTGGAACTCCAGCCGAGGAATACATCGCCTGCCTGAAGGCTCATCCAGAGGTAGTGGTTATCTGCGTCAGCAATCATCAGAACCGCCTGGGCGACCAGCGTGCATTGGTTCACGAGATGATGAATGCCGGCTTGAAGAACCCTGTGATCTTTGCCGAGATGTACCAGCACGGCAAGGAGGAGAAGAGCGACTTCCAGCTGGAGGCAGCAGCCGATATGGGAGCCCTGATGATAGATGGTCTGACCGATGGTATCTGGCTGATGAACGATGGCGACATCCCTGCCCAGACAGTAGATGAAACCGCTTTCGGCATTCTTCAGGCAGCCCGTCTGCGCACCAGCAAGACCGAGTATATCAGTTGTCCTGGTTGTGGCAGAACTCTCTACGATCTCCGTGAAACCATCGCCAAGATCAAGGAGGCAACCAAGCATCTCAAGGGCTTGAAGATAGGCATCATGGGCTGCATCGTGAATGGTCCTGGCGAAATGGCGGATGCCGATTACGGCTACGTAGGCGCCGGCCCTAACCGAGTAAGCCTTTACCGCAAGCAGGTTTGCGTAGAAAAGAACATTCCACAGGAGGTGGCAGTAGAGCATCTGCTCGCCCTCATCGACTCGGATAAGCAATAATTCGGCTCTTCTGAATAAGAGCAATACCCCAGATAAAAGAGGAAATGCCGTTCCTGCATTTCCTCTTTTTTTAAAATAAATGACTCAGTGACTCAGTGACTCAGTGACTCAGTTTATTTCAAGCCCCTATTTGGTCTATTTTCTGCTTACAGATTGTAAGCATATATATTATATATTATATATAATTATATATAATATATCTACTATAAAGAGGGTAGAACATACGGTCGGAAATAAACTGAGTCACTGAGTCACTGAGTCACTTTTTGCTGCTGATGGATATTCTACTTAACTTTAAGACAAAAAACTATATTTCCGGAAACACAACTCAACGCTTCTTTCTTCTAAAAACTACGAGTTAGGATTATTAACGAAGTTTCAAATTGAAAGCTGCTGAAAATCGCCCCTTATCGCCAACCAAAATTTGGTGGTTCCCCCAAAAAGCCGTATCTTTGCACTGCCATTCTGAGATAAGGCGCCAACGTTATCTTTAAGTTAATCTCCCACTTTTAATATGGCTTTTTCACAAAAAAGATGTATCTTTGCAGCGGAAAAGGAGACAATGGCTGATTTGGCTCCCGTAATCATCAAAAACGGATAAGATTATGGCTGATACTAAGTTACTCCTGGTTGAGGATGATGAAAACCTCGCCTATATGGAGAAAAGCTGCTTCGAGGATATCATCGGAGGATATGAAGTGAAAACCGCCGTTAACGGCAAGGAAGGACTGAAGGCGTGGAGAGACTTTCAGCCAGACGTCATCGTATCGGATATCGACATGCCTATCATGGACGGCATCGAAATGGTGAAGAACATCCGAGAGGTGGATGGAGAAACCATCATCCTCTTTACCACCGGTCTCACCTCACCCAAGGACCTGAAGGCAGGTTATGCCGCCGGAGCCAACAACTATATCAAGAAGCCTTTTATTCCCGAAGAGCTTGATGCCCACATCCACAGCCTCATCCAGCTGAAAGCCGGAAAGCGCAGCGAGAATGCCAGCTGCCAGATCAAGCTGGGAAGATATACACTGGATGCCAATCACGCCACCCTGAAAGATACGCAGGAAGGCAACGAGAAGATGCTTACCGCCCGGGAGGCAAAAATCCTCGAACTGCTGGCGGTAAACAAGAACGAGGTGGTGCGCCGCGAAGCCGTTCTGAGCCGCTTCTGGGGCGTGGAAGACAAGGATTACTTCGCTTCCAGAAGCCTGGATGTTTTCATCAAGAAAATCCGCACGGCGCTGGAAGACGAACCTGCCGTAGAACTGAAAACCATCAGAGGAGTGGGATTCAAGCTCATCGCAGAATAAGCATCCCCCACCTCCTCATAACATCATACGAGAATCAAATTAGAAGAAAAAAAAGACAGAAAAGACATTCATTATGCTGAAAGCGATATTATACTACATACTGTTCCTGGCAGAATATCTCATCACCATCTTTCTGGGAGGATTCCTGGTGGGATTCTACATGTCACTGAACATCCCTTCGGGCTCCCACAACCAGCAGATAGGAGCCCTGGAGGAATCCATCTATCCGTTTATGTTTGTCATCGGATTTCTGGGCATACTCATCGTATGGTTCACCTTCGGACATTACAAATTCTCCAGGTTCTCGCTTGGAAAGGTGGTTCCTGCTGCCAAATGGAAGGCGATGACCATTTGCACCATACCGATTATGGGCTTCACCATGGTCTTCTATTCCATCATGAACCTCTTCCATCTCGACTTCCTGCCCAAGCAGATGATGGAGATGAGCTATCTCGGCTTCCTGCCTTACAATATCATCGGATCTTTTATATCTGTCTATATCTTCTTCGGCGCCATCCAGGAAGAACTGATCCGCTGCGGCAAGAAGAGATGGGTGCAGCTGCTTACCCTCTCGATCATGATGCTGCCTGCATGCATGATGTCGGTAACAACCAGTGGTGATATCAATGTAGATCTGACCGTGCTCGGTTTTATCACCCTCTGCTACTGCAGCTGGATATACAGCATGACACGCAGCACCATCATTCTCATCGTGCTCTATTTCGTATCCAATCTGGTTCCCTTCCATTTTGAATCGAAAGTGCTCGGCATATTGCTCCTGATAGCCGGTACGGCATTAACCATAGGCGGATTCGCTGCCCTGAGCAGGAAACTGCCAGAAATGCTTGTGAAAGATGAAAACGAATAGAGCCAAGGCACTCAGCACCACGGCACTGATAGCCGTGCTCTGCATGCAGCTGTTCTGGATGTGGAACTCGCTGCAGATAACCGTTCACCAGATGGGATATGAGACGCCCTGGAACCTGGCACCAGATGTCAGGATACAGGCACTGCTCGCAGCCTTCTACGAAAGCAAGTTTACGGTTCTCACCTCGCTCCTTACCACGGTAGTGATCATCATGAGCCTCATCGACCAGATCAACTACATCGATGAGCAGGAAAGGGTGCGACTGCTGCGCGAGGACTTCTCCTATGCGATGGTTCACGATATGAAGTCGCCGCTCACCTCCATCATCATGGGAACCAAGTATCTGCACAGCGGCGTACTGGAAAAGAAGCCGGAAATGAAGGAGAAATATTTCTGCATCGTAGAAGACGAGGCGCAGCATCTGCTTGCCCTCATCAACCGCCTGCTCACCATCTCGAAACTGGAGCACGGCAAGCTACATATTCAGAAGGCGGAAGTAAATTTGGAAACGATGATAGAGGATGTGGTGGATAAATACAAGGCGAAATCGGCGAAACCAATCCATATCATCACCCGGTTTGGAGCCACCTCTGCCCTAGCCGACGAGGAATATCTGAAGGAAGCAATCAGCAATCTGGTGGATAACGCCACCAAGTACTCGAAAGAGGATATCAACATTGAGATTTCCACCCTGGAGGATGACAGAAACGTGTATATCAAGGTTTTTGATGAGGGTATCGGCATAGCCAAGAGCGAACTGAAGACCATCTTCAACCGCTTTGAGCGCGCCGCTGAGCACGAAAAGGATGCCCGTAAGACTCGTGGCGGCTTCGGCATCGGTCTGAACTACGTACTGCAGGTAATCAACGCCCATAGCGGCAAGATAAGTGTGAAGAGCGAGAAAGACAAGTGGTCGGAGTTCACCATCTCGCTGCCGAAATAATCAGACAGCAGCTTATCTGTGGATTATCTGTGACTTATCTGTTGTATTCACCCTATATTTCTTCTCTTAAACTTAATTTCAGAAACTTATCGCATAGCTGATATACTCCCTCATCCTGCGTGATAAAATCCCTTTCGAGCAAGGTCTTCACGGCTCCCTGCACGGTACTGGCACCCAGACGATATTTATGCAAGAACTCCTGCGACATCAGCGAGGAAGGACTTCCCTCCCTGGCAATGGCTATGAGCAGCTGCTTCTGCTTGCTGGTAAGCTGGAACAGCAGAGCCTGATAGGCAAAACGATGCTGCGAAAGAATGCTCTCTATGCAATATTCCACATCCTCTTTTCCCAGAACCCTAGAATCAGAAATCGAAGTATAGAGCATGTTGAGCACATACTGAATATACCAGGTAATACCATCAAAACGATGATAAAGATAGGAGAACGCTTCCGCAGAAATCTCCTTGTTGATCTTAGACAGATGATGGTTGGCAAACTCCAGATAGGTCTGTTCGTTGATAGCCTCCAATCCCATGATGCTTGAACTGTGATAGAAAGGACGTGACCTGGAAGTAAACATCAGTGCCATCATGTGGCGCTTGGAACCAGAGAAGATGAAGTTAGCGTTATGACAGTTCTGGATACGCTTGCGCAAAGTAGCCTCCACCGTTTTCTCTGGATAACCGGCAATAGTCTGGAATTCATCAATGGCTATCAGGCAAGGCTTATCTGCCTGGGAAAGATAGGCAAAGATCTCATCCAGCGTAATATCAGGCGACTGAATATCTCCGATGCCCACGCTCCATTCCGGATTTCCGTTGATATCGAAAGAAATGGTAGATTTCAGCGACTGAAGCATATTCAGGAAGAACTCCCACACCTTTCTGCCCTTGGGTTTCAAGGCTGCAAGAATCCCCTTGCCCAGTGCATAAACAAACTCCCCGAGATTCTTGGTATCATAAATATCAATATAGATACAATGATACTGCTCCCGGATTTCCTTCTGATAGAAACAATGATAAATCAACCCCGACTTTCCCAATCGTCGTGGTGCTATCAATGCCACATTGCATCGGTTGGTTAGATGCCGTGTAAGCAAGGCGGTTTCTTCTATCCTGTCGCAGAAGAAATCTGGGGACAAATACCCTTCTATGAGAAACGGATTAGTCTGTACCATAAGTATTTACTGAATTATGAATTTTACGTAACGAAGATTTCATAATCTCCGGATGCAAAGATACATATTATATTTGAAACCCACAAGTTTTTTGGGGAAAAATCTAAAAGATGCACAAATGTAAACCGCCATTTATATAAATGACGGTTTACATTATGAAGTTTTACAGATTTTTAAGAGCAACTTTCCACCCATTTCTAAAAAAAGCAATACCTTTGCTGCAGAATAAGATATTCAAACATAAATAAATAGGAATAAAGATGGACTTAAAAGGAATCTACACAGCCGATGCCAATCGCTATGGCGATGCAGAGGCACTTTACAAGAGATGCGGCAAGAGCGGAGTCTTGCTGCCTAAGGTTAGTCTGGGATTCTGGCACAACTTCGGAGGAGTGGATCCTTACGAGAGAAGTCGTGCCATCACCCATTATGCCTTCGACCACGGAATCACCCACTTCGACCTTGCCAACAACTATGGTCCTCCATACGGAAGTGCTGAGGAAACCATGGGCAGACTGATGAAGGATGATTTCCAGCCTTATCGCGACGAACTCTTCATCTCTACCAAGGCAGGATATGATATGTGGGAAGGTCCTTACGGCAACTGGGGCTCTCGCAAGTATCTGATGGCGAGCCTCGACCAGAGTCTCAAGCGCATGAATCTGGACTATGTGGATCTCTTCTACAGTCATCGCTACGACCCGAATACGCCGCTTGAGGAAACTCTCCAGGCTATGGTAGATATCGTGAAGCAGGGCAAGGCACTCTATCTCGGCATCAGCCGATGGCCACTGGAAGCCCTGAAGTTCGCAGATAAATACCTGAAGGAGCGCGACTGTCCGCTGCTCATCTTCCAGGACAGACTCAACATGCTCGACCGTGCGCCGCAGGAGAACGGAACCCTCGACTACTGCCACGAAAACGGCATCGGATTCATCTCCTTCTCTCCCCTCGCCCAAGGTCTCCTCACCGACCGCTATCTCAACGGAATCCCTGCCGATAGCCGCATGGCAAAGGAGCACTTCCTGAAGCACAGCGCCCTGACTCCGGAACTCCTGGAGCAGTTGAAGCAATGGAATGCAGAAGCCGGCGAACGTGGCGAAACCCTCGCCGAGATGGCACTGGCGTGGATTCTCCACCAGAAAGGCGTAACCAGCGTACTGGTAGGTGCCAGCTCAACAGCCCAGCTTGAAAAGAACATGAAATGCGTTCATGCCAAGGCATTCTAGAAATAGATAGTAGCCAGCTAAAATATCAGGTTTTAGTGGCTACTATTTTTGTTTTTATACCTTATTATATATCTTTATGCGCCTTTTAGTATGATTTTTCAAAGAAAAGCAGTACCTTTGTACCCAAAATAGAAATTTGCATTCATGAATACAAAGATAAACGAATTTGAAGTGATGGCACCTGTGGGCTCGCGCGAGTCTTTGGCTGCCGCTATTCAGGCTGGTGCCGACTCCGTATATTTCGGAATCGGCAAGTTGAACATGCGTTCACATTCTGCCAATCATTTTACTATCGACGACCTGCGTGAGATTGCTGCCACCTGCAACGAGCATGGCATCAAGACTTACCTCACCGTCAACACAGTGATTTACGACAACGACATCCCTACGATGAAGGAAATCATTGATGCTGCCAAGGAGGCAGGCATCTCTGCCGTCATCGCCAGCGATGTGGCTGTGATGAGCTATTGCAATGAAGTAGGAGAGGAAGTACATCTTTCCACACAGTTAAATATCTCAAACACAGAGGCTTTGAAGTTTTATGCACGCTTTGCGGATGTTTCCGTTCTGGCACGTGAATTAAACATGGACCAGGTGAAGCATATCCATGAGCAGATAGAGAAGCAGAACATCTGCGGACCTATGGGCAAGCAGATCCGCATCGAAATGTTCTGCCATGGCGCCCTGTGCATGGCGGTATCAGGCAAGTGCTATATGAGCCTCGCCAATGCCAACCGCTCTGCCAACCGTGGCGAATGCGTTCAGATTTGCCGCCGCAGCTATACCGTTACGGATAACGAAACCGGCAACCAGCTGGAAATAGACAACAAGTATGTAATGAGTCCGAAGGACCTGAAGACCATCCGCTTCATCGACCGCATGATGGATGCCGGTGTACGCGTCTTCAAGATTGAAGGCCGTGCCCGTGGTCCTGAATACGTATATACCGTAGTGAAATGTTATAAGGAGGCGATAGCTGCCGTGCTCGACGGAACCTTTACCGAGGAGAAGAAGGATGAGTGGGATGAGAAACTCGCCACCGTATTCAACCGCGGTTTCTGGGATGGTTACTACCAGGGGCAGACCCTCGGCGAGTGGAACAAGCACTATGGTTCTGTGGCTACCGAGAAGAAGGTGCTCGTGGGCAAGGTGATGAAATACTTCTCCAAGCTGGGCGTGGCAGAGGTTGCCGTAGAGGCTTCTACCTTCGACAAGGGCGAAAAACTTCTGATTACGGGTAACACCACCGGCGTGATGTATCTCAATGCCGATGAAATCCGCTACGACCTGAAGCCTGTGGAAACAGCGCAGCAGGGTTGGAGAGTGTCTATCCCTGTACCGGATAAGGTGCGCCCTAACGATAAGCTCTATAAGTTGATTACAGTAAACGAAATTAAAGAAATAAAATAATGGCAACAATTAATGAATTGCAGGATGAAGTGGTAGAGGAGTTCCAGGATTTCTCCGACTGGATGGATAAGTATCAGATGCTCATCGACTTGGGCAACGAGTTGGCTCCTCTCGACGAGAAATACAAGAACGAGCAGAACCTTATAGACGGCTGCCAGAGCCGCGTATGGTTGCAATGCGACTACGAGGATGGCAAGCTCGTATTTACAGCCGATAGCGATGCCCTCATCGTAAAGGGAATCATCGCCCTCCTGATTCGTGTGCTGAGCGGTCATACTCCAACAGAGATTATGGATGCCGACCTCTATTTCGTAGAGAAGATTGGTTTGAAGGACCACCTCAGCCCAACCCGCAGCAATGGTCTCTTGGCGATGATTAAGCAGATACGCATGTATGCCCTGGCTTACAAGACCAAGGAGGCGGAAGCATAAATATACAAAAGAGTAGGGGGGATACCCCTCATTTCAGAATAACTATGCGTAAATTAAGAACGATAGAGATGAATCGCCTCACCCTGGAGGAATTCAAGGAGGCAGAGAAGCTTCCATTGATAGTAGTCCTGGATGATGTGCGATCATTATATAATGTGGGAAGCGTGTTCCGCTCCTGCGATGCCTTCCGTGTAGAGGCGGTGTATCTTTGCGGTATCACCGCCACTCCTCCCAATACCGAAATCCACAAGACGGCACTGGGCGGCGAAGACAGCGTGGATTGGGAATACTTCAAGACCACCGAAGAGGCTGTGGAAAAGCTGAAGCAGAAAGGCTACTTTGTGTATAGCATCGAGCAGGTGGAGGGTTCTACCAAGCTTCAGAACCTGCCGGAGGCCCATGACAAGCTTTTCAAGCAGGGAAAGGAATCCGAAAAGCAGGAGAGTTCTTCACTCCCAAAAGGCTACGCCGTTATCTTCGGCAACGAGGTTAAGGGTGTGAAGCAGAACGTCGTGGATATGAGCGATGGCTGTCTGGAGATTCCTCAGTTTGGCACCAAGCATTCCCTGAATGTCAGTGTAACAGCCGGCATCGTGGTTTGGGAATTCGCCAAACTTCTGAAGTTATAAACAAAAATCAGGTTATCAATACAATAATCCCCGATAGAGCCTGGCTGCTTTATCGGGGATTTTCTTATTTCAGATATTCTCCAAAATCTGTCAATCTCATATCACCCTTCTTCAGGAAGGTATCGTGCATGGCGAGGGCGGCACGCATGCTCTGTGGCTCGTGTCCCTTCTCTGCAAATTTCAAGTATTCACGGAGCATAGGGCGATAATCCGGATGCGCACAATTCTCGATAATCTCCTTGGCACGACGCAAAGGACCCTTGCCACGAAGATCGGCTACTCCCTGCTCAGTAACGATGACATCCACATCATGCTCAGTGCTATCCACGTGACTGCACATCGGAACAATGGCAGAAATGCAACCGTTCTTGGTGGTACTCTGCGTGGTGAAGATAGAGATGAAACCATTACGCTCGTAGTCGCACGAACCGCCGATACCATTCATCAGCTTGCTGCCGCAGATATGGCTGGAGTTCTCGTTGCCGTAGATATCACACTCGATGGCGGTGTTCATAGCGATGACACCCAGTCGGCGAATCACCTCAGGAGAGTTCGAAATCTCGCTCTGGCGGATGGTGAGATGCTTCTTGAAGTAATCAATATCATCATACACCTCTTTCAATGTATCATTGGTTACGGTGAGCGAAGAGCAGGAAGCATCCTTGATTCGTCCCTCGCGCATGTATTTCACCACGGCATCCTGAACCACCTCGGTATAAACGCTGAATACCGGCACGTTAGGATTCTGTCCCAATGCTTCAAGAACAGCATTGGAAGTTACGCCCACACCGCTCTGCAAAGGCAGGAACTGTGGAGGAATATGACCCTTCTTCAGGTCGCTAACCAGGAAATCAGCCACATTGTGTCCCATCTGTTCTGTTACAGGATCGAGTGGCTTGAAGGCACGCGCCTCCTCCGGGATGTTGCATTCCACCACACCGATAATCTTATGCGCATCAATCTCCACATATTCCTTACCGATTCTATCGCCCACATTCAAGATTGGGATAGGGGTGCGGAATGGGCATTCGGCTATCTCGTATACATCGTGCAGATAACGGGAAGCTGGACTGTGGAAGGTATTCTTCTCGATGAGCACCTTCTTGGCAAGGCGGACGATGGTAGGAACGATGCCGCCGGCAGAGGTAAGGAATGCCTTGCAGGTGGTTTCGCCTTCCTCCAGGTCGGAAACCTCAATGATGGCAAGGTCTATCTCGCCATAGAAACCACGGCGCAGACGCTCAGCCATATGACCGAGATGCATATCCTCGTAATCTATCTCGCCCAGATTGGTATGAGTTCTAAAGTCCTTGTTGGTAGAAAATGGCGCACGGAACTTGATGGCATGAGCTGCCGCCATGTCACCCTCAATACTTTGTGAAGTAGAAGCACCTGTCAGGATGCCTACTTGGAATGGTCTGCCTGCCTTATGCTCAGCCACGGCTCTCTTGGAGAGTTCGCGGAAGGTAGCCTTAGGCACGCCGTTTGGAGTAAAACCACTCAAACCGATTGTATCTTGATCGTTAATCATCGCTGCTGCTTCAGCAGCGCTTAATCTAATATACGCCATTTTCTTCTTTCTTAATATTCATTAGCGGAACTGATAGCCGCATTCTAAATAATTGATACTTATTTGTGGCTGCAAAGTTACACATTATTTTCGATATATGCTAATCATTTGATGATTTTATACAGATATTAGGCAAAAAACTTACAGTTCGTGAATAGATATGCAGATTTCACTTACTTTATGCAAAAATAAGGCTGGCATCCATGCGCCCTGAAAGGTAGGGCGTAGGGGGCAGAGCCTGCTTGCAAAAGTCTTTCTCCTGATATTCTCTCTCTTTTTCTAAGATAAAAGTGGTATTTTCGAGGTATTTAATAACATTTTGCGGATGATTTGGCGGATATGTCAGAAAAATGAGTTAACTTTGCAGAAAAATATAAATAATATAAAAGAAAGGTTCATACAAGATGGAACAGAAATTACTGATTTACAACACTCTCACTCGTACGAAAGAGAGATTCACTCCGCTCCACGCTCCTAACGTGGGCATGTATGTTTGTGGCCCTACCGTGTATGGCGATCCGCATCTCGGTCATGCGCGTCCTGCCATCACATTCGATATACTCTTCCGCTATCTCAAGCACCTGGGCTACAAGGTTCGCTACGTTAGAAACATTACCGACGTGGGTCACCTGGAGCACGATGCTGATGAGGGCGACGACAAGATTGAGAAGAAGGCACGCCTGGAGCAGTTGGAGCCAATGGAGATTGCTCAGTACTACACCAACCGCTACCACGATGCCATGGAGGCGCTGAACGTGCTCCCTCCTAGCATTGAGCCTCATGCCACAGGCCATATCATCGAGCAGGAGAAACTGGTTCAGGAAATCCTCGACAATGGCTATGCCTACGAGAGCAATGGATCTATCTACTTCGATATCGAGAAGTATAACAAGGATCATAAGTACGGTATCCTCTCCGGACGTAACCTGGAGAACGTGATTAACGAGAGCCGCGAGTTGGCTGGTATCGGCGAGAAGAAGAACCAAGCTGACTTCGCCCTCTGGAAGAAGGCTTCACCTGAGCATATCATGCGCTGGCCTAGTCCTTGGAGCGATGGTTTCCCAGGATGGCACTGCGAGTGTACTGCAATGGGCAGAAAGTACTTGGGTAGCCACTTTGATATTCACGGTGGCGGCATGGATTTGATTTTCCCTCACCACGAGTGCGAGATTGCGCAGGCTGTGGCTTCTCAGGGCGACCAGATGGTTCATTACTGGATGCACAACAATATGATTACCATCAACGGTCAGAAGATGGGTAAGAGTCTTGGCAACTTCATCACTCTGGAGCAGTTCTTCACTGGCAATCACGACAGTCTGGAGCAGGCTTATTCGCCAATGACCATCCGTTTCTTCATCCTCTCTGCTCACTATCGCAGCACCGTAGATTTCTCTAACGATGCCTTGAAGGCTAGCCAGAAGGGATTGGAGCGCCTGATGAATGGTTTGAACGACCTGGAGCGTGTGCCTGTGGCTAAGCAGAGCGATGAGCAGGTGAAGAAGTTTGTAAGCGAATTGCGCCAGCGCTGCTACGATGCGATGAACGATGACTTCCAGACTCAGCTCGTCATCAGCTACCTTTTCGAGGCTTGCCACGTAATCAATACAGCCCTCGACCACAAGGCAAACATCTCTGCCGAAGACCTGAAGGAGCTTTCAGAGACCATGCAGCTCTTCACCTTCGACCTCCTCGGCTTGAAGAGTGAGAAGGGAGCCAACAATGATGCTCGTGAAGAGGCTTATGGCAAGGTAGTGGATATGGTTCTCGACCTGCGTGCCAAGGCAAAGGCGGCCAAGGACTGGGCTACCAGCGACCAAATTCGCGATGCCCTCGCCGGTGCCGGCTTTGAGGTAAAGGACACCAAAGATGGTGTTACCTGGAAACTGAATAAATAAAAATACTCATAAAGAAGATATGCCTATCTCATAGTTTTTATGGGATAAGTCGTATCTTCTTTTGCTTTTATAATGACTTTTAACGCAATACAAATTATGAAATTGTCTATAAGAATTTTAGTTAAATTGTCGCTTATAGTTATTGTCCTTTTGGGTAGTTTCTCGATGGCCCAAGCCCAAAAGCAGAAGAAAATCTACAATCGCCCACATTGTAAAGTATTCCTAAAGAATGGCAAGGTTGTAGATTCCTATTTGATGGCAGGGCATAACTTGATTCATCGCACAGATTCTGCCATCAAGTTATCGAATAATCCGAATGCCTTTTTCCCAAAAACAGAGAAATATTATAATGAGGAAGTTGACAGCATGCTAGAGTGGAATGACCGCAATCCTGAATACATACTCCATTATGTGCCAGTTAAGATTCGTTATTCTTATACAGAAGATTCTACTGCGGTAGATTCTTTAAGTTATCCTGTTTTGGCCATGCGTTTTTATAAGGGCAAGAATGTGGAAGGATTCATGATATGGGATATGTTGAACGGCTTCCGTTATCTCTATAAGACTACAGAGATGAATGTGGCCCATGCCTATATTGGAGAGAAGCATCGCCTCACCGAGAGTCGCAAACAGACGATGGCAGAAGAGTTTAAGAAATATCCAAGGTTTGTGAACTTCATCAATAGCCTGAAGGTAAATTCTTTCAAAGATAACCCGCCCTATATTTTGAACCAGTTAGATGTTATTATAGAGGAAGCCAAGCATTAGCGTGCTTGGCTTACCGGTTCTTTATTCTCTTGCTCGTAATAGTGGGCATAATTGGCGAAAGGCTCTGTCGTTACCTCATCGCTCGATGCCGTATAGGTATTTCCGTATGGATCGGATGCCTTGATGATGATTCTGGCATTCGGATTCCTTGGAGTATAATAATATAGGTGGTTCATGATGAGATAACCATTTCCCTTGCTCACAAACCGATAGGATACACTCTCGCTGTACTTATGATGATAGCCGGCTGCAAAGGCGTCCTGACCCTTGCTGCTGATGCGGCGCATCAGATATTCCTTGCCATCCTCTATGGCTACCACACGCCAGTGACTGGTGGCATTGAAGACATTGGCTACCAGGATGTTCCTATTGTTTGCCAACTGCCAGTCTTTGGCATATTTCTCGCCGTTGAAATCGGTCTGCGCACGGAACAAGGTCATCTGCTTGCTCTTGTCCCAGAAAGTTCCCTTGTAATAGCAGTTGCTGATACTGGTACCCACAAAACTATAGACATAATATCCGTTCGGTGTGCCGCAGATGTTGATGTTCGACTGCCAGATATTGCCACAGGCAGCAGCATGACAATGCTCCATCACATCCTCGCCCTCGTAGTTGATTTCGTGGTTGCAGGCAAAATGAGTATGTCCGCAGAAGAGTTCGTATCCTCCCTTAAACTGCTTCAGCAGAGAGAGCAGGAGCGAGAGACGGGAAGAGGAATAATGCCCCTCCTCATTGGCATTGGTCAGCGGCTTCGCCTTGCTGAACGGCGCATTGCCGAAGGTAAAAGGAATATGATAGCAGAGCACCACCTTCTTATTCTTGGGCGTAAGAGCCAGATTCTGCTTCAGCCACTTCACCTGGCGCTCACGCAATTCTCCTGGGGAATAATAAGACATGCCACGATGGAAGAAGCAGTTGTTGATGCAGACATAATGCACATCTCCACGGTCGAAGGAAAAATCGGTAGGACCGAAATTCTCCTCCCACTTCCGGCGATAGAGTGCCTTGCCATCCTGGTCGTGATTGCCGATAACGGAGAAAAGGCGCATCTCCGAAGAACCCAATGCCTGGCGTATCTGACGCTCCAGCTTGGCATTATAGCCACCGTAATACTGTACGTCATCGCCCATGCTGAGTCCATAGACAGGAGTACCGGCAGGAAGACTCTTGATGGTTTGCTTGATATCTGCCATCGTCTGTGTGGTGAATCTTTCTACATCGCTCTTCTTGATGGGATTATCATCCGGAGAAGTATAATAAGGACTATAGGCATTGGTAACCTGAGGGTCGCCGATGACTATCATCTTATGATGCGTTTCCTTACCCCCAGGCAATCGCCTCAGGGTAAAGTCATAAATCTTTTTCTTGTTGGAAACAGCCTGGTAAAAACAAGCCGTGCGGTCGGTAGCCGAATGGGTAGGAACCTCGAACTCGGCAGGCACGGAAAAATAGATGAAGCGAGCCAAGCTGTCCCGCTTCATCTTATATCTTCCTCGGGAATCGGTCTTCACACATTTGAAGCCATCGCTCACGATAACGCCAGCCACACCATTTCCCTCGGTATCTTTTAAAGAACCAGAGATATTGAAATCTCTCTTCACCACAGGCTTTTTCGTCTTCACCGTATCCGCCACCAGCGTGGCAGTCGTGTTATCCACTACCTTGTGGATGATAGGGAGCATATCATGCTTCCGGAGATGCAGGGTAACTCCTATAGCCACAAGAACGCAGCAGATGAAGACGACCAAGCCTGTATTCATCTGTTTTTTATTCATTTTTCCTCCTACACTATCACTTTTTCTGTCGTACTTCTACTTCACGATAGAAGTTATCGGGTTACGGGTACCCTTGGCATTCACGAGGAAAGCCTTGGCACTGCCGAATTTCAGGAACATATCCAGGCGAACAGGGATGTGGTTCTCATCGTCCGTGATATAGAAATCCACGATTTTCTTCCACTTCTCATCCTCATACTCCTGATATTCCAGACGCAGACAGCGGTATTTGATGCCGTTATCTGCCTTCACGGTCACCTTGCCGCCATACTTGAGCTGGGCAGGAGTGCGACCGCCACCATCACAGATAGGGAATTTCACGCTATGACCTTTTTTCCAGTTGGCAGGGTCGAAACTGCGGGCACGCAGGAAGATGTTCATCATATCAAAGACACAGTCATCATAAGAATGCTTCTTCCATCTGTGCTCACCATGCTTGTTTTGATAATGCAGGTTTACATTGCAATTGCCGCCGGCATAGTTGTAGAAAACCTCATCCACGGTATATCGCTTGCCTTCGCGGGCTCCCTTGCGGAAATACATCGGAGCCATATCGGTGCCTGTATAGCAGAGCAGGGTATCGCGGAGAACGAAGAAATCGTCCACTCTCTTATTACCGCGGGTTACCAGCGAACCACGATAGGCTGGCTTGCCCTTGTGGGTGGTCTGCACCACCGACATGCTGGCAGTGCCAGCCTTTACCCATACAAACTTCCAGTTGTAATAGAGATTGTAAGTCAGGAATTCACCCGACTTGAATGCAGTATTACGGAAAGTACACTGGGCCGATACAGAAGTATTGACCAAAAGCAGCAACATGGCTACTATAAATGACTTGAGTAACTTCATATCCTTTACATTTTAGGAACATACTGAATGCCGAGCTTAGCGGCACGCTGTACATTCTGATTCTTAACTTTCTTCTCCTTATCAGGCTTCTGCTTGGTGATGGCTCCCGGTTTCTGCAGCGAGAGTTCACGAGCCAGCGGATCCCAGCTTTCTGTGAGATCCCATTTTGCCTTACATTCTATCGCCTCCGGATAGTAATATACTTCCTCAGCCTGCTGGTCGCTATCATAATTACCCGTATCCCACTTGCCATTATTGTTGCGATCTACGATCAGACGCATATAATACTTCTGTGGTTTGAGATAATAGAATTCTGCCACACCATTCACAGTCTTGGTCTCCTTTACCACATTATCCTGTGCATCAAGCAGTTGCACGATGAGCGGCAGGTCGTGGAGCGAGGTGATGTTCACAAGCAGCGTACCATAGGTATCCAGCGAGTTGACCTTGAAGCCCTGCTTGATCGGTTTGGAAGCCAATCCGTAGATATCCTCAAAGGCAGCAGAATCTACCTCCAGACTGTATTCGATATCCGGTCGCCATTCTCCCCGGAGTTCATATTTCCGGTTCTCCAGCGGCAGGAATTCCATCGGAGCCCGATACCAGAGCGTATCATGCTTGGCATAGAGATGGATGGCGGCAGTATCTACCTTAGCCAATGGAGTAGGGAAGGAGAAGATGACATTCTGGTCGGGATCAAACTGCGATGATACACTCAGCTGTACATCGAGCGGTTTCACCTCCATCACCGAATCGTAGGGTTCGCCTTTCTTCTTCTTTTTCTCCTGCTTCTTGGTCCAGGCAGCCAGTTCCTTTTCCTGTTGCTTCATTCGCTTGGCGTATGGTTCCTTTGACAGGATTTCCTGGGCAGAATCGGTCTTGTTGACCAGTACTCCGGTACTATCCGTCATACGGTAAGTGATATCCATCAGCAGCGTATCCTGATTCACCAGTGCCGTATCCTTCAGCCAGTAGGTAATGGTATCCTTCTTCTCAGAAGCCTCAACCAGGAAAGCATTCTCGGCATCAAAGTTGAGCCCCTTGATCTGTGGAAGAATGGAATCTCCATAACTGAAGAAGAGGGTGAAGCTATTTGCCTTCTGGCGCTCTGCCTTCAGGAAGAATCTGTCGGTCAGAGGCTCCGTAAAGGCTCTGAGCACGATATTATCAGGAAGGAAATGGATGTAATCCACCTGGTCTATCGACTTGATGTGCAGGGAATCCACCCAGGTGGTATCCTGTCTAACATCCGGTTTGCAGGAAGGCACGATGATGTCGTGGGAGAAAGCAATCTTTTCGCTCTTCTGACTGAACTTATAGTCGCCATCCTGATCCTGCAGGGCGTAGATGCGGTAAGAACCCGGTGCCACACCCTTGATGACAAAGCGACCGCGACTGTCGGTACGGCTCACTCGCAACATCGGTTTGGTGCGGAAGGCAGAATCGGCATGGTCGGCATACAATCCCACCAGGATACCCTTGACAGGTTCCAGATTCTCCGATTCCAGCACATGGCCCGATACCTCCATGGTATCAATGGCAGCTCCCGTAGAGAAACTGTAGGTATAGTTTCCCATCGGATTGCCCTCGTTGTTATCGCTGATGGCATCCGAGAAGTCGATGGTGTAGGTGGTATTCGCCTTGAGTGAATCCACAAGCGATATCTGTATTCGCCTGCCGGCACCCTTGATTTCTGGCTGTTCCAGCTGTGGTGGCGAAACCACTACCTTCTCCGAAGGGTTATCGAGCTTGATAAACTCATCGAAGTAGATATTGATTTTCTTCTGGTTTACATTCACGGCGCCATCGGCTGGCGAAGCTCCTATCACCTTGGGAGGAGTCTCGTCAAACCATCCGCCATCCGGCTGTCCCATCTTGGCACAGGAAACCAGCAATAGGAAGACAAGCAGATAGAAAGGCAAAAACAGGGTATTTGCCTTTATCCGATTCTTCAACAATTGTATGATGTCGTTCTTCTTTGTCATTCTTTTCTATCTTACATGTCCACTATTCCTGCAGATTATGCAGTAAAAGCCTTATTCATAAAGGCTTACTATATAAAAAGCCTTATTTGTTCATCATGAGCATCTCGTCGATGTTCTTGCGGCTGTTGCTCAGACGAGGAATCTTATGCTGTCCGCCCAACTTGCCCTTGCTCTTCAGCCATTCATTGAAGAGTCCCGGCTTAGCCTTCACTATCTCCAGGTGCTGGAGGGTAACATCGTGGAAGCGCTTTGCCTCGTAATCGCTGTTGATCTCCTGCAACTTGGTATCGAGCAGGCTGGCAAACTCATTCAGGTCCTTTGGTTCCTCTGAGAACTCGATGAGCCACTGGTGGCGGCACTTGGCATTGCTGTCCATATAGACAGGAGCAGCGGTATATTCCGCAATCTGCGCACCCGTCTTCTCGCAGGCATAAGCCAATCCCTTCTCGGCATTGTCCATAATCAGCTCCTCACCAAAGGCATTGATAAAGTACTTGGTACGACCGGTGATGACAAACTTGTATGGATTGGTGCTGGTAAACTGTATGGTATCGCCAATCATATAGCGCCACAAACCGCAGGAGGTGGTAATCACCATCGCATAGTTCTTGCCTACTTCCACGCCCCAGAGAGGCACCACGGTAGGATGATCGCTTCCAAACTCATCCATCGGGATGAATTCGTAGAACACATCGTAATCTACCATCAGCGACATGGCTGGATCTGACGGATCATCCTGCAGACCGAAGAATCCCTCGCTGGCATTATAGGTCTCCATATAATGCATGTTAGGAGATGTGATGAGCTGCTCATACTGCTTGCGGTAAGGCGTGAAGGCGATGCCGCCATGGAAGAACACCTCCAGGTTAGGCCATACCTCCTCCAGATGCTGCTTGCCGGAGAGTTCCATCACGCGTACCAGTACGCTGAGCATCCAGCTAGGCACACCCGAGATATTGGTTACGTTCTTGTTCAGCGTTTCATGGGCGATGCGGTCGCGCTTCACCTCAAAGTCGCTCAGCAGTGCGGTTTCCTTCTTAGGTACGCGCACCATGTTGGCAAGCGGATTGATGTTCTCGATGAGGATGGCACTCAGGTCACCCACCAGACTGCCCGAAACATTATAGTTAGGCGAATGGCTTCCACCGAGAATCAGGCTCTTGCCGTCGAATATCTTACTCTTTGGGTTGTTGCGCAGATAGTAAGCCACAGCATCGAATCCACCCTTGTAGTGGATGTTCTGCAAACCATCCTGCGAAACAGGGATGAACTTACTCTTGTCGTTGGTAGTACCCGAAGATTTGGCGTACCACTTCACCTGTCCTGGCCAGAGGATGTCTCTTTCGCCATGACGCATTCTGTCGATGTCGCCCTTCAATTCCTCATAAGTATTGACCGGCACATTCTGCGCAAACTTTTCGTAGCTATTTGTCGTATTGAGTAGATGTTTCACACCATATTCGGTGTTTTTGCCAGATGCCAAAAGGCGCATCAGTACCTCATGCTGCAATTCCTCTGCATCATGTACATACTTTTCCAAGCTCTTCTGGCGAGGCTTGAATACATTACTTACTATCGTTGTTAAACTCATATCTAGATATATATACCTTATAAAGTACTTGCAAAAGTACTTCAATCTTTTGATATAGAGAAAGTTTTTACTGTTTTTTAATACAAAACATAACCTATCGGGCAAGATAGGGGATAAGAATGTAAAATATCAAACAAAAAAACTCCCTTGAGACTACCATATCCGTCAGTCTCAAGAGAGTCTTTCCCTTATCTTAATCCAGTTCTATCATCATAGATTATTCCTTATCTTCTGCAAAGGCAGCTGCCTCGGCGGCTGCGATGATGTCCTCGCGGCTCATTTCCTTTGGCTCTGCAGAGATATCACTCAAGTCAAACTCGTCTTCGCTTTCCTGAGTGGCTGTAGTGGTTATTTCTTCAGTAACAGTAGAAGCAACAACATCTTCAGCCTCCTGTTTTTCTGTATCTTGCGAGATGATGAAATCATTCTTCACCTCGGTGGTAGGCACAGCCAGCACAGGTTCTTCTTCCATCTTCGTACGGTTTGCCTTGGCTGTAAACACAGAATCGATATACTGCGGTTCCTTGCGCAATCGTTCCAGGGTAAGCTTGGAAGCCAGCTGCTGGCTCTCCTTCTTGGAGTAACCCTTGCCTTCTCCGCCTTTTACACCTTCCATCACAACCTGATAGGTGAAAACAGGGCTTCCGTTCTTGTCTTTCTCCTGTCCCAGCATCACGAACTCCAGCTTCACGCGGTTCTTCTGGCTCCATTCGATGAGTTTGCTCTTGAAGTTCACCTCCTTGTAAGCCACCTTATCGATGTTTATCATTTTTGCCAGGATGCGCTTCTGCATGAATTTCATGCAGGCATCATAACCACGGTCCAGATAAATGGCACCAACCAACGCTTCGAAAGCATTTCCTCCCATATAGCTGTTATGAGAAGAACTGTGTCCATTAGATAAAACGAGTTGATTGATTCCCATCTCCTGGGCGAGCTTGTTGAGCGTATCACGCTGCACCAGCTTGCTTCGGGTATTGGTGAGGAATCCCTCTCGCTTGCCAGGAAAGTGCTGATACACAATATCACCCACTACAGCATCCAGTACGGCATCACCCAGAAACTCCAGGCGCTCGTTGTTCACAGGCTTGCCCTTGGAATTGCGGTGCATGATGCTCTTGTGCATCAGTGCCATCTTGTAATAACTGATGTTGTGTGGATAAAAACCTAGGATTTCGTACAAAGAAAAATAAAGCTCTTTATCCTTGCGGAAAGAGAGCTTTATTCTATCTATAAAATTATTCAGCATACTTCTTGAATACTACACAGCAGTTATGACCGCCGAATCCGAATGTATTGCTCAATGCAGCACGAACCTCACGCTTCTCAGCTTTGTTGAATGTGAAGTTCAGGTTGTAATCGAGCTCTGGATCGTTGTCACCCTCTTCGTGGTTGATAGTAGGAGGAACGATATCGTTCTTCACACTAAGAACACAAGCCATAGCCTCTACTGCACCAGCAGCACCGAGGAGGTGACCAGTCATTGACTTAGTAGAACTGATGTTGAGCTTGTAAGCAGCATCACCGAAGACAGCCTTGATAGCCTTAGCCTCAGAGATATCACCTACGTGGGTAGATGTTCCGTGAACATTGATGTAGTCAATGTCCTCTGGCTTGAGGTTAGCATCAGCAAGTGCGCGCTCCATCACGAGCTTAGCACCGAGACCTTCTGGATGAGAAGCTGTGATATGATAAGCGTCAGCACTCTCGCCTTCACCTACCATCTCAGCATAGATCTTCGCACCACGAGCCTTAGCGTGCTCAAGCTCCTCGAGAATCAAGCAGCCAGCACCCTCGCCCATGATAAATCCATCACGGCTTGCGCTGAATGGACGTGAAGCATGCTCAGGGTCATCGTTACGAGTTGACAACGCGTGCATGGCATTGAAACCACCTACGCCGCAAGCGCAGATAGCAGCCTCAGCACCACCACTGACAATGATGTTTGCCTTGCCCAGACGAATCAGGTTGAAGGCATCTGCCAATGCGTTGCTTGAAGAAGCACATGCAGATGTTGTGGTATAGTTTGGTCCGTGGAATCCGAAGTGGATTGAAATCTGACCAGATGCGATATCTGCAATCATCTTAGGGATGAAGAATGGGTTGAACTTAGGGCCGTTCTCCTCATGAGTAGCGAAATACGCCACCTCATCCTCGAAAGTCTTGATACCACCGATACCTACACCGAATACAACACCAACGTTGTTCAAATCTTCTGTTTCAAGATCAATGTTTGCATCCTTTACACCCTGCATAGCGGCAATCATAGCCAACTGGGTATAACGGTCGAGCTTGCGAGCCTCCTTACGGTCAATCCATTCATTGATGTTCAGGTCCTTTACTTCGCAGGCGAACTTTGTCTTGAAATTAGTTGTATCGAAATGAGTAATAGGGGCAGCACCGCTCTTTCCAGCAAGGAGGTTCTCCCAAGTTTCCTCAGGAGAATTACCAACTGGAGTCACAGCACCAAGACCTGTTACTACAACTCTCTTTAATTCCATTTATAAAATTTTAGTTGCTAATTTACTTAGCGTTCTCCTCGATGTAAGCGATAGCGTCACCTACAGTAGCAATCTTCTCAGCCTTATCGTCTGGGATAGAGATAGAGAACTCCTTCTCGAACTCCATGATCAACTCTACAGTATCCAAAGAATCTGCACCGAGATCATTTGTGAAGCTTGCCTCTGGCTTAACTTCTGCCTCATCAACACCGAGCTTATCTACGATAATTGCCTTTACTTTGCTTTCAATTTCTGACATAATTGTAACCTTTAAAATGTTTATAATTTAATTTCTAATTAAAAATCTGGGTGCAAAGGAACACTTTTTTTTTGATATAAACAAATATTTTAGCAAAAAAAGTGCTTTTCGGTGCACAAACACCCCCTAATTGTGCATATTTTTCGCCTTTTTTCGCTTTTTTGTTGGCTCTTTGAGATTATTTTGTTACTTTTGTACGGTATTAAATCAAATAGTTCAAACCGTATGACATTTACAGAAAACGCTAACAAGATTTTTAATCAGGCGATAGCCGATTATCACATCAAAGACAACATTGATACTCCTATCAATAATCCATTCGAGGAAGGTACTATTGAGAACCGTCTCTACCTCAAGTGCTGGATCGACACCGTTCAGTGGCATTTCGAGGATATCATCCGCGACCCTCAGATTGACCCTGCAGAGGCGCTTGTCTTGAAGCGCAGAATCGATAAGAGCAATCAGGACCGTACTGATCTCGTGGAGCAGATTGATTCTTACTTCCGCGAGGTTTACAAGGATGTAAAAGTGCTGGATGATGCACGCATCAATACCGAAAGTCCTGCATGGGCTGTTGACCGTCTCAGCATCCTTGCCCTCAAGATCTATCACATGAAGGAGCAGGTGGAGCGCCCGGAGGCTTCTGAAGAGCACAAGGCTAAGTGCCAGGCTAAGCTCAACGTACTCCTCGAACAGCAGGTGGATCTTTCTACTGCCATCGACCAGCTCCTGGAGGACATCGAAGCTGGAAGAAAGTATATGAAGGTTTATCGACAGATGAAGATGTACAACGATCCTTCTACCAACCCTGTACTCTACAAGAAGTAAAACCGCATCAATCAGAATAGAAGCAGAGTAGGCTTTGTTTTTTACCATAAAAAGCGAAGCCCGCTCTGTTTTACACCTTATTATATATATAAAGAGACTAAAAAAGATGAAGACAGAGCATATTCTCGTTATTAGATTTTCGGCCATGGGTGACGTAGCCATGACTGTACCTGTGATTTATTCATTGGCAAAGCAGTATCCTCACGTAAGAATCACCGTGTTAAGCCGTTCCTTTGCTCGCCCGTTCTTCGAGAATCTTGCCCCAAATGTCGGTTTTATGGAGGCTGACCTCAAGGGGGAATATAAGGGTGTAAAAGGTCTCAATGCACTCTATCGCCGGCTCATCGCCAAGCAGTTTACTGCGATAGCCGACCTTCACAGTGTTTTGCGCTCCAGCTATCTGCGCATGCGCTTCAACCTCTCCAATTTCAAGGTGGCACATATCGACAAGCATCGCAAGGGAAAGCGCAAGCTGGTGGCTTCCTCCGGCAAGGTGATGGAGAAACAGCCTTCTTCCTTCCAGAATTACGCCGATGTCTTTGCCAAGTTGGGTTATCCTGTACAGATGGACTTCACTTCTCTCTTCCCGGAAGAAGGAGGAGACCTGAGCCTGCTCCCTGAACAAGTTTTCCAGGTTACTGTTGATAACAGCAAGGATAAATCCACAGTTATCAACAAGGATGCTCATAACCCAGCGGAACCTTGGATAGGTCTGGCTCCATTCGCTGCCCACGAGGGCAAGATTTATCCGGTGCAGCAGATGGAGAAGGTAGTAGAGCGCCTGATTCACAATCATCCTCACTGTCGCATCTTCCTTTTCGGAGGCGGAAAGACCGAAACTCCGGTGATGGATGCCTGGGAAGAGAAATATCCACAGGTAGTGAATGCTTCAGGCAAGCTCCACGGCATTTCCGACGAACTCATCCTGATGAGTCATCTCCGTCTGATGATCAGTATGGACAGCGGCAACATGCATCTGGCATCTCTGGTCAATACCCCAGTGGTAAGTATCTGGGGAGCCACCCATCCTTACGCCGGTTTCATGGGCTGGCATCAGAGTCCCGACAATGCCGTACAGCTCGATATGCCTTGCCGCCCATGCAGCATCTATGGCAACAAGCCGTGTATGCGTGGCGACTTTGCCTGCATGAAGAATATCTCGCCAGAGCTGATTGTAGAAAAGGTAGAGAACGTTCTGAACAGAAAATAAAGAGAATCTTTTCCTTCATAAAAGAAGAAAAAGAGATGGATAAAGAGATAGAAGAAGCAGATTTTCCGATGACGCAAAAGTCAGGGGAAAACCTGCTTTTTTCATTATCCACAAACCCGTGGAAAAGTATAAGGAAAACCACAGGAATAACTATTTAATAACTTTGTGGATATCCACCGCTCCCATCCCGAACCCCGAAGAATAGGGATATCCACAGGGTTATTAATAAGTTTTTAGAAACTTTTTCGCAGTTTTTGACGGAAAAAAGATATAAACTTATTAACTTTGCACCGAATTGGGGAAATGTTGATAAAAGAGCTAATCCTTTAAAGACCAAGAAAAAGATTTCCAAGTCGAATACGGATAACTCTGCATAAGATATGGATAATGAAAAAAGCAAATTTAGAAGGTGTTTTTTATCCACTTATCCACGACATATCATCATCCTTATAATCTCTTTTTAAAAATAAGAAATAAAAAATATAATATTAATGTTATGGTGAAAAAAGAATGGATTGAGAAAGGTTACGTGGATGAACCGATCGACGAAACCTTAGACTTGAAAGCTGAAATCAGAAAGCTTTGCAAGGAGAAAGATGCGATTATCCTGGCGCACTACTATACTGTAGGCGAGATTCAGGATATTGCCGACTTTGTGGGTGATTCTCTGGCTTTGGCTCGTAAGGCTGCTGAAACAGAAGCTAAGGTGATGGTGATGTGCGGCGTACATTTCATGGCTGAGACCTGCAAGCTCTTGAGTCCAGACAAGATTGTGCTCTGCCCTGACCTGAATGCCGGCTGCTCGCTTGCCGACAGCTGCAAGGCTGAGGATCTGAAGAAGTATAAGGAAGAGCACCCAGGCTACCAGGTGGTAAGCTATGTGAATACCACTGCTGCCGTGAAGGCTTTGACCGATTGCGTGGTGACCAGTGGCAATGCCAAGAAGGTAATCGACAGTTTCCCACAGGATGCGAAGATTATCTTTGGTCCTGATTACAACCTCGGCAACTATATCAACAGCGTAACAGGCAGAAACATGCTGCTCTGGAACGGTGGCTGCCATGTACACGAGAAATTCTCGGTAGAGGCTATCATCAAGTTGAAGCAGGAGCATCCTGAGGCTGTTGTGATGGCTCACCTGGAGTGCAAGGCACCAGTGCTTGCCGTAGCCGACGTAAAGGGTTCTACCGCCACGATGCTGCATTATGCCCAGGAGCATCCTGAAATCAAGGAGTATATCATCGCCACAGAGGCAGGTATCCTGCATGAATTGGAGCGCAACTGCCCTGACGTCATCTTCTATCCTGTACCACCAGAGGTAAGTGAGGGTGGAGTAGGTTGCAGCTGCAATGAGTGCGAGTATATGAAGATGAATTCATTGAAGAAGATCTACAATAGCCTGAAGTTCGGCTGGCCTACAGTAGAAGTGGCTCCAGAAATAGCCAAGGATGCCGTGAAGCCTATAGAAAAGATGCTTTCGCTTTCATAGGAAAAAGGTTATAGGCTTGTAGGAGATATCTTATAGAATTATAGAAAAAAGGTGATAGGCTTATAGAAAAAGAGGATAAGCCCTAACGATTTTTTATATTCAGTGATTTTGAATCTCCGTTCAATAGTTTTGAATGTGCGTTCAATGATTTTGAATGTACGTTCAAAACTATTGAACGGAGATTTTCTTTAATAGTATCAACATTTACCATTAAGGATATTCCTATTTACCCTTAAGGATACTAGTCATCCATCCACATTTTGAATCCTTCGCCACGAAGGGTCTCCAGGTGGATGGAGGCATCCTTGGCGAAATATCGGCGCAAGTTGTACATCACATTATTGAGACTTTCTTCGCTACAGTGTACACCTCTCCAAACTGTATCCTTGAGGTCTTGACGTGACACGACTTCGCCCTTATTGATCCATAATAGCTTGAGTGTAGCAAACTCGGTATTGCCCAGTGTCTTCTCGCTGCAGCCACGGAAGCTGAGCACATGAGTCTCTGTATCTACGGTGTAGGCACCCATGTTTATCATACGGGAATTGCTGAAGTCTTTGCGCTTGGCATAGCGGTTTACCCATCCCAGGAACTCACGGCTGTCGAAAGGCTTCTCGATGTAAATCATAGCACCATTATTGGCGGCCTCGGTTTTGAGTTCAGAGTCATGTAACGAAGATACACACATGATAGGGATGTCTTCTGCGGCAAGACGGATGTCGTTGATTCTTTCCAGACTGTTCTCTTCTCCTATCATCACATCGAGGATGATGAGGTTGGGAGACAACTTCATGATAAGGCTTTCTACTCCAAACAGCGTGTTTTGAAAGTACACTTCATAGCCTGCTTTTTTAAGTAGCAAGACTGCAGTGTTGCCGAAATCCAGGTCATCATCGACCAATAGTACTTTTATCTTTTCCATATTTCTTATTTTATAATGTTCCTTTAATAACGGTTGTTGCTTTTAGTTGAGCGGCAATGTGAATGTAAAGGTGCTGTCCTTACCTGGTTCGCTCACCACCTTGATGATTCCACCATGTGCCTTGACGGCATATTTTACCATAGCAAGGCCTATGCCATATCCGCTCTTATGGTGTGTGGCTGGTATGCGATAGAACTGCTCGAATATCTTCTTCTGATACTTCTTGTCGATGCCTACGCCGTGGTCAGACACGCTGATGATGGTGAAATGTTCATCCTGTTTGATGCTGACATCAACATTTGCCTCCCTGTCTGAGTATTTAACGGCATTCTCCATCAGATTGTGCATCACATTTTCTATCAGATACTTATCTGCATACACCAGTGCTTTCTCTTCACGATGATCGTGGATTCCGATGGCATGTGGCTTGCTGGCATAGTTGATATCTATTTGTTCTTGCGCTTGTTTCGTCAGCTCGATGATGTCAATTTGTTCTTTGTTGATAACCAACTTGCTTTCACTAGCCTTAGAGGTGATAAGTATCGTTTTGATGGTATTGGCAAGATTCTTGATTTGTCTTTCAGAAGAAGTAATCATCTCCTGCAAGTCAGCATCCTTGATATAGTCTTTGATGAATCCCAACTTTAGCAAGATGCTCGCCAATGGTGCTTTCAAGTCGTGTACAGTTCCATGAAGGCTTACCTCACGATTTCTCAGGAGGTCTTCCTTGTATCTGATGGCAGTCATCTGGTATCCTACGCAGAAGACGATGATAAGAGCCAACAATATAGTAGATACTAATGTCCAAATTGAGTTTATGATGAAGGAAGATGGAGTTATATTCACCTTAGCCTGTACGAAACGGATAGGTTTGAGTCCGATGGCGATAGGCTTGCTAGCCTGCCAAGTCTCAATGTCCTTTGTTTGCCCATAACTCTTAATGACTTTTTTATTCTCATCTAATATTAATAAGGTATAGGTAAAGCCCTCATTTAAATTCTTCTTGAATATTTGAGAGAGTTTGGCAAGGTTGATTGGATTACCCTTGGTAGTAAGTCTATCTTTTGTTAATAATCCCATGGCTTCAGCTTCTGTTTCTACAATACCTTTGTCTCTTAATTCTTGAATGTTGATTTCGTTGAAATCAATGATATCTTCTTTCTTGGGTTTGGCTTTGAGAAGGTCTTCTTCCGGCATATTTTTATAATAAAACCGTTGTTTGCCATCTTTGTGAGGGTTGTAATCCTTATGCGCCCGGATAGCGTATTCCTCATCGATAGCAACTTTGAAAACCGAGTTTATTTTTTCGATTTTGTAGTGCAGATAATCTTTGTATTGCAGGGATATGTTATATCCTTGCAACAATGTGATGACTATGATTGCCAAAATCGTTATACTATAATACCTTTTCATACCTATGCGTTTTGTTGTCTGATACTATAAACTGCAAAAGTACTAATTTATTTTTAAACTCACGCACTTTTCTACATCATTTCTACATCATAATTTGTTGTGTGAAAAATGATATAAGAAATGATGTAAAAAGTTTGGTGGTTTATTTAAAATGTCATAATTTTGCAGGCATTAAATTACAAATAATTAAATTGGGTATGGATATATTAAATGAAACGGAATTAAGTCAGTTGTTGGGAGGAGGATATTGGTGGAAAGATACTAATGGTGATTGGCATTATAGTCCAGATGATGAAATCCCTGATGGTGATGACATCATTTGTGGTTAGTTTTTAACAAGAAATAATAGCTGATATACATTGTAGACCTCACAGTATAAAGGTATGTCTTCAAGGAAACACGATAGTTTTTCAAGATAGATAATATTGTGTTTTATAATGTAAAAGTTATGGAGAAAATGAATTTGTTTGAGATGCTGATGCTTGTGTGTGGAATTTCGTAGAAAGTGCATAGTGTACAATTCTATACATTTATTGTTTGCAGCTACTCCTCTATGTTGAAAGTTCAATCTTGTGATATTGGAGAGTTGTGAAGGATTAAAGTAGCTCAAAAGAGTTCGCCCCAAGATAGTATAAAGAGCTCTTAATATCAGCTTTCGTTATTATAGAGCAATAATCCTAAGAAGATACGTTCTTATTGAGAAAGCAAAAAAAAAAAATGAATTAAAAATATGGACAATTCAAACTTTTGATACAAATGAATGATGTATCCTATAAGGGTGAAATCAGTCTTTAACAGTAAAAATAGATAAGATGAAACAGGCAGTATTATATCTCACAAACAAAAGCAACGAATGGACATTAAGTTCCTTTCATGCTTTGGAACAATCCCTGCAAGGGAAAGCTGATGTGTATTTTGCATACCATCAGCAAGGAGATGTATTGCCTGTATCTTTGCAAAATATCGAGAACCTGTTTGTCTTTACTTCGGATGTTCTGAAAGAATTGGGATATACTCCAATAGAGAGAGGTAAGCTGGTGCCTGGTAGCAACCATTTCCCCTTATTAAAGTTCTATAAGGAGAATCAAGGTTATGATTACTATTGGTTAGTGGAGGACGATGTCCGTTTTTCTGGTGAATGGAAAGATTTCTTTGGCAGTTTTGCTTCGTGTACATCTGATTTCCTGTCTTCTGTCATTGAAACAAAGGCAGAGAATCCTACTTGGTATTGGTGGACAAGTCTTAAAACAGGCAATGAAGTCATAGCAGAGGAAAAACTATTGAAGTCATTCAATCCTATATATCGTTTGTCTAGTCAGGCATTAGTATGTATTGATGCCCATTTAAGAATAGGTTGGATGGGGCATTACGAAGTACTTCTTCCTACCTTATTATATAATAAGGGATTTCTCTTAGAGGATTTTGGAGGGGAGGGGACGTTTGTGCGTCCAGAAAACAATGCAAAGTTTTATGACGATACTTCAATGCGTATTGCCCCAGTGTTGCCTGATGATAGGAAAAACTATCTGTTTCATCCTGTCAAGGAGGAAAAAGTAAGACTGGATGGGTCATACAAGAAGAATGCCGTGTTTGTTCCTGTTGGTAAGGACAGCTTGCATCGCCAGTTACTAAAAGGTGATGCCGACTTCGACTTGCACTTACTCATCTATGATGGTTCCTATAACAAGTTTTGTAATGATTCAGATTTCGTAGCTTGTGATGCTGGCTATAAGATGGATATGATCTATCGTTACCTTCATCGTCATCCTGAACTTTTTGAGAAATATGAGTATTTCTTCTTGCTGGATGATGATATTGTGATAAGTACAGAGGATGTAAATAGGCTATTCTCTATGATGAGGGAGTATCAACTGAAGATAGCTCAGCCATCTTTGGTAATGTCCTATTATACATATAAGCATACGGCTTTCCATCCTTTTTCCATTCTTCGCTACACGAATTTTGTAGAGATGATGATGCTATGTTTTTCGAGGGATGCACTAAAGGCAGTATTACCAACTTTTGAGCAGAAAATAAGATGGTGTGGAATAGAGATGCATTGGCCAGTTCTTGTTGGTTCGAATCATAAGGACATGGCAATCGTGGATGCCGTTTCTGCAAAGCATACGCGACCAGTTCAGTCATGGAATTCCTTAAGTCAATTACAGCAAGAAAATTATCTGAAGAAACATAATTTGTCTTGGTCTATTGAAATGTATGGTGGGCTTCCTTTGGATAATGTTGACTTTGAAGGAAAGCAGGCCTTTGACGAATTACGAACCTATTGTGAAAAGATAAAGCAAGACCTTTATCATGGGGGATTGCTAAAAATGAAAAAGTCTGAAGTCAACTCCGTTATCTTCTTCTTGAAGCTAAATTCTATTTTATGGAATGACCATGCAAGTTGGGATGTGGCTAGTAGGTTGGCGTATAAACTAAATGTAGAAACAGTCCTTTCTTAGCTTAGGCTATGTAGAAGGTTTTATTAATTTAAATAATTGAGATTATGATAGAATTATCAAAATTTGATTTTAATGGTTTGAAACCATTAGATGAAAGTCTGTTGTCTGAGGCAGACATGTTGGAGGTATTAGGCGGTAAAGATAGCGTCTATATCTACAATACTGGGGAATGTAAGATCTATTTGTAAGCTGATAATTAACGTTTAGATCCTTTAACTTTGAGGTGCCAATGTTTTTAATAAAGGCATTGACATCTCTTAATTTTTTTAAAATGTATAAACTAAGTAAATATAATTATATATTGACAAACTTTCCAGAAGCAGCTATATTGTTTAATGGAGTGACAAAGAAATTCTTTCTCATAAAGAGAGAGAAGTTGGCTCAGTATGTTAATTTACTCAATTCTTTCCAAGGCTTAGTTGATATTCCTACACCACATTTGGCATTATTGCAGAAGATGATAAGTGCTGGTTTTATAGTGAAAGAGAACGTAGATGAATTTCAGCTAGTTAGAAAGAGAGAACATGATTTTTTTGAGACTAAGGAATATCAAACAATCATAATACCAACCTATGATTGTAATTACTCATGTTGGTATTGCACTCAGAAGCATCAACCGACAGAACTTCAAGATATGAATGTAGAGAGAATCAAAAAACATATTGTATCTTATATAGAGCAGAATAATATATTGACTTATCATCTGTGTTGGTTTGGTGGTGAGCCGCTAATGCAAAAAAATAGAGTTGTTGAAATTTCGAACGATTTGTATCAGTATTGTTTGGTGAACAATATAGAATTCTGTGGGCAAATCACAACCAATGGGGCTCTGCTAGACGAAAAGTTGATATGCCAATTGAGTTCCGTGAAGATAGATCGCTACCAAATAACTATAGATGGCAATCGAGAAAATCATAATCAAACAAAAAAGGGGAAAAACAGTACCTCATCTTTTGATTTGATCTTAAACAATGTAAAGATGTTGTTGGAGCTAAATAGTCACTCTATTGTCGTTCTTCGCCTGAACTATAATAGCCAAAAGCTTAAGGATTTTGATATGGTGAGGCAACTGGATGAAATCATTCCGAATCAGTTAAGAAACAGAATCTATGTCGATTTTCAAAGAATTTGGCAGGCAAAGTTCGAACAAAATTGTCTTCACGACTTATATGTACTTATGGATTTGTTTGCAAAAAGTGGCTATACTCTCTCTACTAATGCATTCTTTTCTGCTTGTTATGTTGAGAAGACACATTTTGAGACTATTTATTATGATGGTAAAGTCGATTTTTGTGATAATTATGATTCCAATATGGCAAGAGGCTCGATAGAAGATGATGGTAGTGTAAGTTGGAACGCTCCTCTGCCAACACGTATCGAGAAGAATAAAGCATATTCCGTCTGTGGTAACTGCTCCTTTTATCCTGTCTGTACTGGGGAATGTATGGCAAAGCGTGACAAGAGATTACGCTTAGGGATGGAGTTTGTATGTTCTGATAAGAGAAAGCAAGAAATAGAGTTCAATATGTTGGATTACTGCTTTAGATGTATGTTAAATTCAAAATACAAAAAAATATGAGAAAATTATTTTTGTTATGCTTGATAATGCTTATATCCGTCACTACTATGGCGGAAGGCTATTCTGGTAAAATAATTTCTGGCAATAAACTGCAAGGACTGGCTGATGCAACAATTCAGCTTTTCAATAACAATGTGTTTGTTGGTGGTTGCAAATCTAAAACTGATGGCTCCTTTAGTGTGAATACTTCCCAAAAGGCAACAAGAATTTCTGTCAGCTATGTGGGACTTGAGTCTTATACCAGAAAGGATAGTCTCGGACTTCCTGAGAACTTGGGAGTAATTGCATTGTCTACTCATAATGTTGGCTTAAAGGAAGTTACTGTCACGGGAACTTTAAAGCAAGAGACCTATAACAAGGACATTTACCTTATCACCGACTCTATGCGCAAAGGCACGGCAAGCAGTGGACAGCTGTTGGAGAAAATACCAGGCTTTTTGCGTGATTGGGAAAATGACAAGTTACGTGTGAATGGAGAAGAGGATATTGTACTTTTGGTAAATGACGTGGAAAAATCCTCAGATTATGCTATGCGCATAAATCCTAAGCGTGTCAAAAAAGTGGAAATCACTTACAATCCTACAGGAAAGTATGAGGGAAGGAGAATGTTGCTGAACTTATCCTTGTTTGATGATTATATTGGCTGGGATTTTGTGCCTTATACGAATTTGCAATATGGCAAAAATAAAATGAATCAGGAAACCATAGGGGGATCTTATACATATAGTGTGAATAAATTGTCATTTAATATAACTTCGGCTTTTTCGAATGTTGTCAATAAGGAAAGTGATTCCTTCACTCGTATGTATGCGGATAATTATGAGAGAAGTTCTCAAGAATTCGATTCTGATATGCCAAATAAAATCGGCAAAAAACTGGGGTATGACATATCTCTTGGAGCAGAATATCAATTGGCTAAGGGGCATAGTCTTTCTTTTCAGACCAAAGGAACTTTTAATCAGTCCTTGGATTCTACCATGTACTTTATTACGGAGAAGGACAATGGGAGTGTGTCTCAATATGAACAATTGAACAGAGATAAATATTATTCCAACGACTATAATGTGGGATTGTTCTACCGTGGAAGTTTTGGAAAATTATATGTCAGCAGTGATTTGACTTACGACTATTATAATGTTAGGGAGAAAAGAACTTATTGGAGTAATTCCAACTTGAGTGAAACCCCAACGTTGGGTGATAAAAATTATGTGTTTTATGATCTGAGTATAAGTAGGCCATTATCCAAACACTTCGATTTTTATGCAGACTATAACTTAGCGTGGAGAAAATATAATGATACGGATAGAAATACAGACGAATTAAAATATTGGTCTAAGAATATTCGCCATTTTATGTTAGCGATGCTTACTTGGCATCCAGTGGGTAGCTTTTATGTTAGCGGTGGTGCTCTTTGGCTTGGTAATTCTGATGATAATAACGTCGGACATATAGCAAATTATTCCTGGAGCCCTATGGGACGTTTGTTCTACAAGCCTTGGCGTATCGTAACTATCAGAAGTAATTTCCACATTTCAGCAATGTATCCTAATTTGGATCAATTAACTGCTACGGAATACCAAATAGATTCAAAGATGATTCATGGTGGAAATCCACTGTTGAAATCTTCAAGATTGATTTACTTGGATGCGACCATGAGTATAGATAAACTGTTTAACATAATATTTGTAAACTTTTATAATAAAGACATGAATGAGTCGCTTTATTATTCATTGTTACCAACAGGTATGGTGAAAGAAAGTTATAAAAATGCAGATTGGCATCGAATGATGTTCATATTGTCAGGGGATTACAAACTTTTCAAAGATTGTAATCTTGGTGTAAATCTTTCTTATTTCCATGATGTCGCATCTGTAGAGGAAGGTATTAAGAGAAAAGGTGATATTTGGAAGATGTATATGCAAGCCAGATATAAAATTAGCCCTTTGAAATTGAATGTGCAAGCATCTTACGATTTGAATTATGCTACAACTCCTACTTTGCAAGGTAAATATACGAAGCATCTAGGATATGCTAAAATAGTATTGAATAGATTGTTTTCAAATGGTAAACTTGAGGGGACTCTGACCGCTACGATGCCTGCCAATATTGGAAAGCGGAAGTTTGGATATGAATATCATTTGCCCTATTTTACAACTGTGACAAATTCTTCTAGAAATAGTACTTACGGTCCATACGTGGTATTGGGAATTAAGATGTTCTTGCATGGTGGTAAGCAAGTGAGAATGAGACAAAATTCTTTCAATGTTGATGCAGAAAAATAATAAGACAATGGATATTGATGCAAAATTAAAGGCAGTAGCCCTCAGTGATAAAAAGTTGGGGCTACTGCAAGGCAAGTTGGGAGCGAGCATTTACTTCTTTGTGATGAGTAATCATAATGAGAAGAGCGAAATGTTTCAGACAGGAAAAGAACTTTTTGTACAAGTCGCCACGAAAATTCCAACCCTCAAGAACATAGACTTAAAGAATGGCTTGATGGGTATCTGGCTAGGCATCTCATACTTGGTTAGAAATGGTTATATAACCGATTCTTCGGGGAACCTACTGGCAGATATAGATGCGTATATATATAAAATGGTCGTAAAGACCATGGATATGGACTTACAAGGGAAAGAGATAGCTCCGTTAATTGATGTCTTGGCTTTCGAGACTTTTAGGTATAAACTATTAAGCGATGGAGTGGAGAAAGACCTTTGTAGACGGTTTATCGTGAGTCTGTTTAATAGTATCTATATGAATAGACCTTTGGATTTTTATAGCGAGGCTATACCATTCAGAGTAAATGACCGATTAATTGTTTTTCTATTGACACTCGTGGAAATTCGAAAAATTTGGGAATAGGTACAGAGCGAATAGACCACATTTGTTTTCTTCAGCCAGTCCACCAATATTCTCATTACGTTCATTG
>UMIP01095911.1_pt1 | contig 83278 bp, 73 predicted proteins | sample 1965751 | NCBI WGS metagenome assembly UMIP01 (sample SAMEA4836117, study PRJEB28245) | human gut metagenome | biome: gut microbiome; material: fecal sample | place: Denmark | collected 2008
GGGATCTTTGGTTTTAGGGAATGGGGGATTATTGGGCGGGTACGATATAACGGCTAAGAGCATTGCCACTATCAGGACGGTTTCTTTTTTAGCGAAAGTGATCGCTTTGTTTATGTTTTTCATTTTATCATTTCCTGTCGTTTATTCATATGATAAAATTATATCATGAAAATGATATTATTACAAGATTTTGAGCTGTTTTAAGAAAAAAACTTGACAAGTTTAAATAGCCAAGTTATGAAAGAGAAAAAGAAAAGTTCTTTTGCAGTTCTTGAAATGGTGTTTTTTATCGCTGCGCTAATGTGTTCTCACAAGGCAGCGTTCATGGTGCAGGCTAACATGAGAGTGAGCCTGAGGCGCTTAAAAAGGCTAACGGTATCTACAAGCACATGGTTGAGATGCAGATTTGCTCGGAGAAATGGAAATACTGATATGAATAGAAACCACCGCTGGGAGGAAAACTCTCAGCGGTGGTTTTGATTTGTTTGCGTATTATTTTGCGGAGATGTTTCCGCTTTCTGATTTTTTGATAAGACCTGCGGTGAGAGCTTTTTTCAGGGTGTAGCTTATTACGCTCTCCGTTATGCCCACAGCTCTTGTGTAGCCGAATTTCTTGGCTGTTTCTCTTACGAGGTCGGTTTCTGAAAGGCTTATCTGCTGGCAAAGCACTTCTTTCACGGCGTTTATTATCTCCTCGGAGGGGATATCCTCCATGCTTCGCTTGTTGGTATCGTCGCTTGTGCGATAGATAGAATAGCTTTCAGGGGATTGCCCCTCTTTCCAAAGGAAAACTCTGTTTTCATCGGCTGTGGCGAATGGTGAAACGCCTTGTGCGGCATCGGCAAAGATGCTTTCCACTCTTGAGCCGCTTCGTGTTATGCCCCATGCGGTGAAAACTTTTCTCATGAAAAGCTTCTCACTTATTGGTGCTTCGACAGCGATCATCTTTTCGGCTGTTTCCCTTATTTTCTGCTTGTTTTCGGGCTTATAAAAGTCATCAGATGTACCCATTATGCCAATATCTGCGGTCACATAGGGCTGTGCAAAGGCTGATGTGAGGGCGGAAGCTTCTTCTTTTTCAAACTGCGATGTGGAATAGACGGCAGGCTTTGAGGGGGGAGCGGTTTCGGCTTCATGCTTTGGTGCGCTGTCTATGGCGGCTTTTATGTTTTTAAGCACTCGGTCCTTATCGTCAAACCAATCGAGCGTCCACACTCTCAGGATATTCCAGCCAAGACCGTTAAGCACGCTTGGCTGTAGGATAAATCTATCCTGTGCAGTTGAGCTGTGGAGAGTGTTTTCACCATCAAGGAGTATGCCCAAGAGATACTCGTTTTCGTTGTCAGGGTCGATTATGCCGATATCAACTTTGAACTCGGAGCTTCCGATGTTGCATTTCACCCCATAGCCAAGCTCTTTTATGGCTTTTGCGATACACTCTGTTACCGTGCTGTCGCTTGTGCTTTTTGTGGTGCTGTGGGCTGTTACGGCAAGCTTTCCACGCTCGGCAAACTCCAGAAAGCCTTTAAGTCCTGCAACGCCCTCGGATCGTGTTCTTGAAAGGTCTATCTGCTCAGGACGGAGGACAGAGTAGACTATCATGGCTTTTCTTGCACGGGATATTGCTACATTAAGTCTTCGCCAGCCGCCGTCACGGTTGAGAGGGCCGAAGTTCATTGAAACCTGTCCCTTTTCGTCAGGACCATAGCCGACGGAGAAGAGTATAACGTCACGTTCGTCGCCCTGAACGTTTTCAAGGTTTTTAATGAAGACCGGCTCTGGTGACTTTCTGTCAAGTTCTTCAAGCTCAGGGTGGTTTGCCCACTCTTCACAGAGCATATCGTCAATGAGATTTTGCTGAACGGAGCTGAATGTTACAACACCTATGCTGTCATTGCGGAGCTTTTCATCGCTCATTCGTCTTATTATCTCGTCAACAACGGCTCTTGCTTCCGCCTTGTTCTGCTTTGTTCTGCCCTTGTCATAGTGACCCTCGGGGTGGATAATGCTCACCTTTGAAATGAGGTCGTTATGGGACGGGAATGTGAGAAGCTTATTGTCATAGTATTTCATGTTGCTGTAGGCAATAAGGCTCTCGTGGCGTGAACGATAATGCCATTTGAGATACTGCTGCGGCATGGAGATAGCAAGGCAATCGTCAAGGAGGCTTTCAAGGTCTTCTTTTTCGCTGTTTTCTTCGTCTATCCGATTTGAGGAGAAGAAGTTTGTTGGTGGGAGCTGTTTAGGGTCGCCCACAATAACAACGTTCTCGCCCCTTGCGATAGTGCCTGCGGCTTCGGCTGTTGGCAGCTGTGAAGCTTCGTCAAAGATAACAAGGTCGAATTTCGGGAATGACGGGTCTATATACTGTGCAACTGATATGGGGCTCATGAGCATACAAGGGCAGAGCTTGCGGAGAAGATTTGGTATCTTATCGAAAAGGCTTCTAAGTGACATCATTCTGCCGTTGCTCTTTATGGCACGTTTGAGTATGCCCATTTCAGAGGTGGAAGCGCAGGCTGAGCCTTGGGCAGGTATTTTTGCAGAAAGACGAGCCAAAAGCTCCTGTATAGTCAGGCGTGAGAATTTGTCGAGAGTGTCTTTGAACTGTGTGATAAGGTCGTTTGCACTGTTACTGCTGAACTGGCTAAGACGTTTATCGCTGTTTATTATCATAAGTGCAAGCTGATAGTTTAGCGTGCAGGAGAATGCTTTTTCTACGTTTTCGCTGTCAACATTGCCTGTGCGGTAGCTTTCGCTGACACCTGAAAGTCCGTTGTCTGAAAGCTCTTTGTCAACACTGTTGAACTGGGCAGCGTATCTAAGCTTATCTGCGTTTTCGGCATAGGTATTAAGCTTTTCTGCAGATAAGCCAAGCCAATCTGCACTTGCTTCTATGGCGGTCATGTTGGCTGAGAAGCTGTCCTCAAAGGCTGAAAGCTTTTCAAGGAATGAGGAGAGAGCCTGTCCTTCAGAAGTGCAGTTTGCTTTTCCGATAGTCTGAGCCATTTGTGCAGGGTCAGCACCCGCTTTCTGCTTAATGGCATTCATAATGCTGTCGGTTTTTGAAACGGCTTTTTCAAGGACATTCCAATCGGTCTGCTCGTTCATGTAAATACCTGTGAGAAGCGCTGTTACATCTGACGGCAGGCTTCGCAGGAAGTCTTTCTTTTCGCTTATGGTGCAAAGCTTATCGAGAATTTCACCAAGGTTTGCTTTTGTAACGGAAGCAGGGTCTTTGGCGTGGAGCTTTAGGCTTTTTACAAGCTTGCCAAGTTTCATGGCTTTTGGCAAAAACCAGCTTTGCTCTGCCTGCTTATAGAGCATTTTCGATTCTGACGCAGGAAAGTCAAAAATGCTTTTTTCAAAATGGCTGAGGATATCGGTGCAGAGAGCGGTATACTCTTTTCCTACGGCAAGAGTATCTTTGATCTTTTGCAGGGTGATATCATAGTGAGGTGCGCAGAGAAGTCCGTCAAGAAGTTCACCATCAGCGGTGGAAGCTTTGTATATGTCAGAAAGCATTTTTACTGCTGTCTTGTCAAGGTCACCGCTGTAGCTATAAGCCTGTGCGAGAGTTTGTGCGCACTGAGAGGAAGCGGTGGCTTTTTGGGCAAGGTCGGCGGCTTCAGTGTGGAACTTGTCACGCTGTTCCATAGAATATGATGTAATGCCGATATCTTTAAGTGGGAAGTCGGCAAAGTCGCCTGTTTCGGCTATGGCTATTGAATATCTATGCACAAGGTCGCTGAAGCGGTCGAGAGTTTCTTTTGCCACGTTAGCGAAGATGTCTTTTGAAACTGATAATTTGTCTTTTTCGGATATACTGCGCTCATAGGCTGATATAGCTTCATAAAGGGTCACACCACAGTTACGCTTTTCGTGAAGTGCGGTTATGGTATCGTTGAGCTGGGCTTTCTGAGCTTTGAGCCTTGCGGCTTCGGCTGAATACTCCTCGGGAGATTTTATTTTGCCCACTTCAAGGGCTTTGTCAAGCTCTGCAAGGACAGTGGTCTTGTTTGTTTTATTGGAGTGGAGTTCAAGGCAGAACGGGTCAAGCCCTAGGTTTGCAAGACGTTTCTGCACCACGTTGAGGGCTGCCATTTTTTCGGCAACGAACAGCACGCTTTTATCATTATAGAGGGCGTTTGCTATCATATTTGTGATAGTCTGAGATTTTCCTGTTCCCGGAGGACCGTGGAGGACAAAGCTTTGTCCGCTTCCTGCTGCGGCAATGGCGGCAAGCTGTGAGGAGTCTGCACTCATCGGCACTGCCATGTTTTCAAGGTCAAGGTCGGAATCTATATTCTCAGGGGTTATGCTTATATCCTCGGGGGCATAGGTGAGAGAGCCAGCCATAAGGCTGGACACCACCTTGTTTTGGCTTATCTCCTCTGAGCGGTTGCGAAGGTCGTTCCACATTACGAACTGGCTGAACGAGAACAGACCGATAAAGGCATATTCCTCGATGTTCCAACGCTTTTTGCCCATGACAGCCTGACGGATAGTATTGAAAACAAGGGGCAGGTCTATGCCGTGTTCGTCAAGTGGGAGAGGGTCAAGGCCTGTGATACTGATGCCATGGTCTTGGCGGAGATATTCAAGAAGTGTGACGTTTATCTGAGTTTCTTCCTGTCTGCTCCTTATTACATAGCCCTTATTTCGTGTGTTGCGGACGATATCTATAGGGATAAGCACCAAAGGGGCATAGCGTGGCTTTTCGGAAAGGTCGCTTTCATACCAGCGGAGAAGTCCCAGAGCGAGGAAAAGGGTGTTGCTGCCGTTTTCCTCCATGCTCACCTTTGCGGAGCGGTAGAGGCTTTTAAGGGCGGCGTCAAGGTCGGCTTCATTAAGGAACGTTCTTATGCGGTTGTTTTTGAACTCGTTCTCGGCGATATTTGTCACAAGGTCCTTTTCGTTCTCAATAGCGAATATTTTTGCGTCACGAGTGGAAACTGTCCACTCGGTAGGTATTTCCATGATACGGAAGTCACTTCCGCTTGCAAGCTCGTCCTCAAGCTTTCCAAGGTCGGCGGTCATAAGCTGCATGGTGTTCTTTGTGACACGGAAGTTCAAAAGAGAATTTCGCAGGCTGAAATCAAGAAGCTTTCTTTCCCATATGCGCATTTTTGTGACGGGCTTATCGTTGCCCTCTGCCACTTTGCCAAGAAGCGAGCTGTTAAGCTCGGAGGGGGCGAGAATCTCTTTTGGCTTGTCGGATTCTTCGGCAAGCTGCATACCTGAATAGGTTTGCTCGGGACGCAGAGGGATAGGTCTTATGCCACTTCCACGGGTGCGGATAATGTCTATGACGCATTGGAATTCCATGTTGCTTATATGGTCTTTGCCGTGTTTCATGGCATGGTCGAAACGCTCGACATCGTGAACATTGCTGTCAACAAAGTCTGTACACTCCACAAGGAGCATTTCTTCGGCATTTTCTGCAATGCGCTTTTCGATGGCGGAAACATCGTCAACGCAACAATCTGCGAAAGTTTCGTTTTCAAGCCAACAGCCGCAGAATGCGTGACCTGTCATGAAAAACAGCAGAGGGTGAAGTCCCACCGCTTCAAGGCAGGCGGCATAAAGCACCGCAAGGTCAAGACAAGTGCCCATTTTTTGCTCCAAAACCTTATGCGGCAGGCGTATCCTCTGACCTATGACCTCATAGCTTGCAGGGGGATCGTTGTAGACTATTTTCTGCTGGACGAGGGCGGCAAAAATTGCTGCCATTTGAAGCTTCACGTTGTTTGGGTTGTTGGTCTGATAGCCTGTGAAAGAGGGGTCGCCTTTCCACTTTTTCAGGAACGTGGAAGCTTCATGAATAACTGGGGAGAGCGCAGGGTGATTTGGCGTAACAAATGCGGCTATCATCTCAGGCATTATGTTCAAACCGCTCCACTGATCGCAGGCGAGAAGCTCTATAGTGTTCTGATAGGTGAAGATATTTTCACCATTTTGAAGCACCTCGATGGTGATATTGCCCACCATTTTTTCTGTAAGAGAGAAAAGAAGATCTGTGTTGGTAGATATCCTCACGGGGGATATCTCGGCAGAACTTTTTGCGGGTATAGAGCCGATATGATATGTAAATTCCTTTGCAAACTCAGGCTCAAAGGTTATTTTAAGTCCGATATTCTCAAGGGCTTCCTCTGAATTGTTATTTACTACAAGGCTTCTTATGACAGGGACATAGTTTTGCTGCATGGCAAAGTTTATAGATGCGTTTATGTGTCCGCCGACAGTGACGATATTATCCACTTTTACCCCTCCGACAATAATTTTTTTAATAAGGAACACCGAACAAGGAGCGTGCGGTGCAGTCATATATACTCATTATAGCACAAATAAACACATTGTGCAATATTTTTCCTGAGGACAGGATATGCTATATAAAAAGTAAATCCATTGTTCATAGTATCTTTATTGAATAGGTGGGAGGGTTGTGCTATAATACACTTTGAAATTCAATAGAAAATTTGGAAAGGTGAAAGCTATGGAAAGAATACTTGATTGGAACAAATATCTTGATACTGCGGCGAAAATGGTTTCTGAGGGAATCGTTATGCTCAAAAATGATAATAATGCTCTGCCACTTGATACAGACAAAGAGGTGGCTGTTTTCGGACGCATACAGTTTCATTATTATAAAAGCGGAACAGGCTCGGGAGGAATGGTGAATGTTACTAAGGTAGTGAACATTCTGGACGGGCTTATTGATAACGGCGTAAAGGTCAATGAGAAACTTCTTGACACATACAGAAAATGGGACAAGGAAAACCCATTCGACTTAGGCGAGGGCTGGGGCGGAGAGCCTTGGTCGCAGAAAGAGATGCCACTTGACGAGGGGCTTGTCAAAGAAACTGCAAAAAGCTGTGAAACTGCCATTGTGATAATAGGCAGGACGGCAGGCGAGGAGCAGGACAACAGGCTGGAGGCAGGCTCTTATTTGCTAAGCGATGACGAGATAGCTATGCTCACGGTGGTGAGAAAGCATTTCAAAAAAGTTGTTTTGCTTCTCAATGTGGGAAATATCATCGATATGACCGACATAAACAGAATTGCCCCTGACTCTGTGCTTTATGTTTGGCAGGGGGGAATGACAGGCGGAAAGGGTACGGCAGACGTTTTGACAGGAAAGGTAAGCCCAAGCGGAAAGCTTCCTGACACTATCGCATACAAGGCGTCGGACTACCCTTCGGACGCTAATTTCGGCAGGGAGGAAAACAGGGATATTTACGCTGAGGATATTTATGTGGGATATCGCTATTTTGAGACTTTTGCTAAAGACAAGGTGCTTTATCCGTTCGGATTTGGCCTTTCATACACTGGGTTTGAGATAAAGACGGAAAAGGCTGAGATAACAGAGGGGGCTGTGAAGCTTTCTGTATCGGTGAAAAATATCGGTTCTTACAAGGGCAAAGAGGTAATAGAGGTCTACTGCGAAGCTCCGCAGGGAAGGCTCGGCAAGGCGGCTAGAGTGCTTTGCGGCTTTGAAAAGACTAAGGAGCTTGTACCACAGGAAGAGCAGGTGTTTGAGATAGCGGTGGATATCGCAAAGCTTGCTTCTTATGACGATTCGGGTGTGACGGGCAACAAGTCATGCTATGTGCTTGAAGCAGGGGAATATAAATTCTATGTGGGCAGTGACGTGAGAAGTGCTGAATATGCTTGCAGTTTTGAGCAGGGTGAGGATCTGGTAACAGAAAGGCTCACTCAGTCGCTTGCTCCTGTGGAGAGTTTTGAGAGGATAAAGCCTGTTTGCGAGGGCGGAGCTTTCAGCATTGGCAGAGAGGCTGTGCCTGTATCTGAGGTAGACGAAAGTGCAAGGCGTTTGGAGAAGCTTCCGAAAGAGATAGCATACACTGGTGACAAGGGCATAAAGCTTTGGGACGTTAAGAACGGCAAGAACACAATGGACGAATTTATTGCACAGCTTTCAGACTATGACCTTTCCTGCATTATAAGGGGTGAGGGCATGGGAAGCCCTAGGGTCACGGCTGGTACGGCTTCGGCGTTCGGGGGAGTGTCGGAAAATCTCAATGGCTTTGGCATACCTGCTGGCTGCTGTTCGGACGGTCCGTCGGGCATGAGACTTGACTGCGGCACAAAGGCTTTCAGCCTGCCGAACGGTACTATGATAGCTTCTTCGTTCAACAAGGAGCTTACAAGTGAGCTTTTCACTTTTATGGGGCTTGAAATGGCGGCTAACAAGGTGGATTGTCTGCTTGGCCCTGGAATGAACATTCACAGACACCCTTTGAACGGCAGAAACTTTGAGTATTTCTCGGAAGATCCTTTTCTTACTGGCAAAATGGCGTCGGCTGAGTTAAAGGGCATGGCTGGTGCAGGGGTGACAGGTACGATAAAGCACTTCTGTGCGAACAATCGTGAGACAAACAGGCATTTTATCGACTCAGTGGTATCGGAAAGAGCGCTCAGGGAGATATATCTAAAGGGTTTTGAGATAGCGGTAAAAGAGGGAGGAGCTTCCTCTGTTATGACCACATATGGCAGAGTAAACGGCTTGTGGACGGCAGGAAACTTTGACCTTAACACAGTGATACTTCGTGAGGAATGGGGCTTCAAGGGCTTCACCATGACGGACTGGTGGGCGAACATAAACGTTCGTGGAAAAGAGCCTGACAAGACGGATTTTGCAGCTATGGCCAGGGCGCAGAACGATGTTTACATGGTTTGTCCTGACGGAGAAAAGAATGACGATAACACGCTTGCTGCCCTTGAAAATGGCGGTATAGAGAGGTGTGAGCTTCAGAGAAATGCGGCGAACATATGCGGATTTCTTCTTCACACTAATGCTCTTAAGCGTGCGGAGGGTATAGGAGATACTGTCAAGGTGATAAACCGAGAGGACGAGGAGCAGGAGGACGACAAGCCTGTACAGTTTTACAAGGTAGACCGTGACATAACTCTTGACCTTAGTGATGTTGACACAAAGAAAGGCACTTCTTATAGCTTTGCTCTTGACCTGTCAAACTTCGGTATTTACAGGGTGATAGTTACGGCAAGCTCTACACAGAGTGAGCTTGCGCAGATACCTATGACGCTGTTCAGCATGGGAACTGCGGTGGGTACGTTCACGTTCAACGGCACTGGCGGCAAGGCTGTTTCAATGGAAAAGGAAACGCCTATGTTCTCACGCTTCACAACTTTCAGGATATACTTTGCGCAGAATGGGCTTGACCTGCACAGTATCAGGTTTGAGCTGACGGACAAGGAACGTTGATTTAAGGCTGGCGTTACGTTTTGTGCAAGTGAATAAACAGCAAGATCGGTCAGTAGATCCAAAATGGGATTACTGGCCGATCTTTTTGTGGTATTTGTCGGTGATTTGGGCATAAAAAAAGGACTATCAAACGATAGTCCTAAAATTGGTTGCGGGAGCTGGATTTGAACCAACGACCTTCGGGTTATGAGAACTAGCAGGCAACAAACAGCATGAGTGAAGCCCCTCGCAAAAGTAACTATAAGCCCCGTGGAGAAGTGATAAGCAACGAGGGAAAACTACTCACGGAAGCAGTCACAAGCCCTCACATTGAGCGACAAGCGACACAAGGCAAGCTCCACAAGAGCAAAAATAAAAAAAAACACGGAAAAAGAAAACAAAAACACAAACAAACAGCGGACAAAACCACAAAGAAAAAGCCCCGAGAAAAGCAACGCACATTCAAAGAAAAGAAAAAGAGCTGAGCGATATATCTGTGAAATCTATCATGCGAGCGGCTAGGGGGTGAATTTTTGGGGTGTTGGAAGTGTTGGAAATGTTGGGAGTGTTGGAAAATCTATGATTTTTCAACACTCTCAATGTTTTCAATGCTTTCAATGCTCCAAAAAGAGGGGAACGCCGCTCAAGAATCCCCCTTTATTGCGAACGCAGTTCGCACCAAACACAGCGCAGGGAGCGCACAAGTTCCACAAGGGAGAAACAGCACGGCAGGTGCGACAGCACAGTGCAGGGGGAGCGCACAAACTCCACAAGGGCGACACAGCACGGCAGGGGCGACAGCACAGCACAGGGGGAGCGCACAAACTCCACGAGGGCGACACAGCACGGCAGGTGCGACAGCACAGTGCAGGGGAGCGCACAAGCTCCGCAGGGCGGCAAGACACGGCAAGAGCGACAGTTCAGGAAAGCAGGAACGAGGGCGGCAGGCTCTCAGAAGTTGCGGCTTTGGCGGTCGTTGTTCTGAAAACCTATAATCAAGTTGTCATTGAGCGTTGCAAGGTATGCGTTGACCTGCTCCAGTTCCTTGCGCATTTCACGTGCTTCAAACCATGTTCCAATGATTGATATGATTATCAGTATAAATACGATTAGCCCGGCTATAAACCAAAATGTTAAGGTTGTTAATACCGCTTCCATTTACTTTTCCTCCTTGATTTTGATAACAGCCTTAGGGCTGTTTTTCTGTGTTATGTTGTATTTTCCGTTGCTTTGCTCCTTGTATCCTCTGCCGCGCTTGTCATTTGTCAATCCTGCTATATAGTCAATGCTCACATCATAAAAAAGCGCAAGCTTTATTACTCTTTCAAATGGGATTGGTCTTACGCCGTTTTCATATTTGGCATAATATGATTGCTCTGTCCCTAGTATTCTTGCCACATCTTCTTGGCTTAAATCTTTGTCCTCTCTGAGGTCTTTCAACCTTGGATAATAATTTGTACTAATTTTTGTCACTCCTTTGTTGTTACACTTTTGGTAATTTATCATAATTTAATCGCCTTAATTTTGTTTAAGTAAACAAATTATATCACAAGTGACCTTAAAAGTCTTGACAATAGGCTATATGTGACCTATAATGCTAATTGTAGGTTACATATGACCTAAACATAAAGTAAAGGTGAGCGGATAACCTCAACCGCAGAAAGGAAAAAACATGAGAGGAATACTTATAGGAGCAATCCACAAGAAAGGCACATTTACGGACGATAACGGAAAATCAATCGACTATGACAACTTGGTGCTACAGGTGCAAAAGCCTATAGAAAACAAGTTGGCAGATGATTCAAATTTCGTTCAGGGTGTCGGTTACACTATCGCCAATGACTGCAAGTGTGCTTGGAGCGAAAGAGGAAACGTGTTCGGTAAAGATGTGTCTATGAAAGATATCGGAGCACTTGTCGGAACGGAAATCCAGTATTTCTACAACGATAAGAAGAAGCTTGAAGCGGTCATTATCTAAGGGGGCTTGAACATGACAGTATACGCACTTTATTTTTGCTTGGTGGTGGCGCTTGCCCTGTTTTATTGCCTTACTCGTTGCTTTAAGGCAATTGATAAGAAAAATAAAGAAATTTCTAAACTGCAGTTCCGTGTTAAAGAACTGGAGCGACAGGCTCAGGGAATTGAGGTTGTGGGCGTTGAATGATGTCACTTCTTCACAAATTGATGTATCGTCTGTTTCTACCTCTGAGCAGACTGGTGAATATACTATGTCGGCTGTTATCGAAAATCAGCACACTATAATCAATAATCAAAATATTACAATTTCATATTTAGGCACTATATGCTTTTTGATAACAATATCTATCGGTATTTATCTTGTCATCAAGTTTGGCAAGTGGATATATAGCTTAATTAATTAAGAAAGGAGAATGTGTTAATGAATCCTGTTTCTACAACTGCAGAAGGTGGCAATACTCTCGTAAATGTCGGTGAAGTTATGACACAGTTCGCTAACTCTGCTATTCAGGGCATTTCCGATTCTATCGTCGCTCTTATCCCTGTGATAACTCTGACAACTGTAATCGGCATTGCTATCAGAATGTTCAAAAAGTACGTAAAGGCGTAAGCCTGACAGCAACGAGGGCAGTTCATTCAGTGAACTGCCCTTTTATTATGCCAATTTTTAAGGGGGAATTATGATAAATAGAAAACTTAAAGCAACGCTGTCATTAGTGCTTGCCCTTATCGTGATGTGTTCTGCTTGTGTGTTGCCTGTGTTTGCACTTGATGATGTTAGCGGTGGTGGTTCGTCTAGTAACGTTATTCGTGTGAAACGATTTTCACAAATGATTGATTATGCAAAAAATAACAATATTGATATTGAAAATTCTCATTATATTATGACATATTCTGAGGATAGTTCACAGTATTATTGGTGGTATTACATTTTCTTTATTCCTGATGATATTTTGGTTAATGATACATTAATTCTTACACATGGTCGCTATTCATCATCTTTTACTAATTCTTTTATTATGGCTCGTGTTTCTGACTATGGTAACTCTGACATAGATGATTTAGAATATCGTGCTAATGTTGATGTATCTTCTTTTTCTTTATATGTTGATGATGATGAACAATCACATTCTAATCTTAATCACATTTATGCTACAAATGTTAACATTACCAATAATGGAGATAAACTTGATGTATCAAGTCCATTTGCGAAACCATATAAAGCTTCTATTACTTATGATGATGATAGCAAAAACTTTTTGTTTAATTTTGAACCGAAAAATGATAATGATGTATACAACGTAAACATTGCCGTGTCTAATCAATCAGAATGGGATTATCCTAACTCTGACGGCTGGTACTATCTCCCTATGGACACTTCGGGAGATTTCACGAAAGAAAACCCTTTGCATGGCTCAATCCCTCTGAATGTTATGCGTGACGGCATTATGCGGTATAACAGTAACAAAGATATTGAAAATACGGGCAAGCTTTATTTCTTCCTTATAGCTGCTAAAGGTAAAGGTGACGAGGCACTATATAAAGACCGATTCTGTGCAGCAAGCTATGAATATAGTCTTGTTGATACTGTAGATAGTCACAAGAAAGAGCCTTTCAGCGAAAAGAAAGACTATGAAGAATTTCCTTCATTGTCTGATTATATAGATACTGATTTTCCTGATATAAGGGATTACGTTAATTTTGATATGTTTCATGACTTGGACGGCATATCGGACTTTTTAAAGGCGGTTGTTGAATTTCTGTGGAACGCTTTCACAGGCTTCTTCCGTTGGCTGTGGGCGGCTTTGAAATTTATATTCTTCAACTTCTTAGGTATCTTTGAGTGGCTCGGCAAGTGTTTGTGGACTATCGTTAAAAATATCGGCATTGCACTGTATAATCTCGTGGTCGACTTGAAGAAGCTCGTGACCTATCTTTTTGTACCTAACTCAAAAGATTTGAATGTGGCTATAGAAAGCAAGTTTCCTGCTTATGCAAAGTTGAGAAAAGCTTTTCAGCAGGGTAAGCAATCATCATCAAATTCAGTTACGTTTACACTTTTCGGAAAGGACTTTGATTTTAATATGAACTCCGCTCCGAACGAGCTTAAGAGTGCTCTGTTCAATGCTTCAACTATAGCAATGTACGCTATCTGTATCTATGCGACAATTAAGGCTTTGTTCCGTTGCTTCGGAATACAGCTCCATGAATCTAGTGAAAGTGAGGGAGAATAATGATAACTGCGAAAATAGTAGAGCTGTTCTTTAGTCTGCCGTTCTTTAAGTCATTCTCAATAAGTGATGAAGCTTATTCAGCTCTTAGGGATATGATTTCTTTTCTGTATCAGCTTGACCAATTCTTAAATCTTGAATTGATGTTTGAGAGCATTTTCTTTGTTCTCGGACTTTTGCTTGTATCTGCACTAGTGAACTTTGTAAGGGGGCTTTTATAATGTGGTCGGCATTTGCTAATATCAATTGGAAAGCTATGCTTATACCTCTCGCCTTGGGAAGCGTTGTGGTGGGTGTTATCGTGCTTCTTATGCTGTTTGGTACTCCTGTGCTTCATGCGTTCCCTCTATCGGTAAAGGACACTTTCAAGACTATTAGAAAGCGGCTTAAAGGTGAAGAAGTTCCGTTCAATATGTATGGGCTATATCTCTATAACGGCTTAGGCGGTCGAGGTAAAACTATAAGCATGGTGAAACGTGCGCAAGAGGTCAAGAGTAGATTTCCAAAAGTGCTTATTTGTGCAAATTTTCACACGGAAGTGGCTGACAGATTTTTTGATTGTTGGGAAGATATCTTGAACGTTGAGAATATTGACGAAAACGGTGTTAATCAAGGCGTGCTGTTTCTGTTCGATGAAATGCACCTGACTCTTAATTCTCAATCATGGAAAGATGCTCCGGACGAGCTTCTCGAATATATCTCGCTGCAACGGCATTTACACAAGTGTATATGGGGGTCGGCTCAGGAGTGGAAAAGGTGTACAAAAATAATTCGTGAGCAGGTCAATTATATCATAGATTGTAAGGCGTATTTTAATTCACGTCTTATCGTCAATAAGTGCTATACAAAAGAAAATTATCTCATTAATGGAGAGCAGGGCAGTGCAGGAACGAGGAAACGTCCGAAAGAATGGAAAGAAACATTCTGTGCTACTGATGAATTAAGGTCGCTTTATGACACAGAAGAAATTGTTAAGGGGCTGAAAATCGGTCGGACGAGTGAGCAAGAGAAAATAGCAAGCAGAATTTTAAAAGCTATGCAAGATTGATTCAGCCACGTGCGCACGCTTCTGCGTGCGCCGTGGCGAACAGCTTGCAAGCTTAGAAATTTGCGGTTATATACTTGATAATAACCGCAAATTTCCGTCAAAAACTAAAATGGCGGTGGGAAAATGGCAAATTTTTATGATTTACCCCCTGAGGTCGTTTTAAAAAATACTAAAACAAAAATCTATGCTGACGGCTCTTCAACAACAACTTATTGCAACAATTACATATTCGTTGACAAAAACCTTGAAGAATATCAGCAAAATCAGAAAATATTACAGCTTAAACGAAAATGGGAGAAATTTGAGAAATCTCAGCAGGAAGAAGATGTTCAAACAGATATGTTTGAGATAATCAAAAAGCCTGCAAAGGTTTCAAAAGAGGAAAGAGGGGAACGGACAGATATATTAAAGCGTGCAAAAGACAAGGTCTTTGATATAGCTTTTTCAAATGAGTGGGCGTATTTTCTCACTATCACTTTCAATGGTAGTGAATACGATTTTTCTAATGCTGATTTTGTTAAGAAAAAACTTAGGCGGTGGCTTGAAAATCAGGTCAAGCGGAAAGATATGAAATACTTGCTCATTCCTGAAAGGCATAAGAACGGCGGTATACATTGCCACGCTCTTATCAATGATTGCTTTGATATGGTCGATTCAGGCACAAGGCTTGTAACTGGATATAACAAGCCTGTTACATTAAAGACTATTGATGAAAAAAACTTGCACGTTAGAAACGTTGTGTATAATATACCTGAATGGAAATACGGCTTTTCCACGGCTATTCCTGTGGAAAATAATTCGGCGGCTCTTGCGTTCTATATCACAAAATATATTACAAAGGGCAATAATAAGATATTCGGCAAGTATTATTGGAGCAGTCGAAACTGTAATCGAGACCCTCAGATCATATACAGTAATACCGATTTTGATAGCGTTTCAAAGTCGGCTATTACAAAACCTTATACCTCTAACCAGTATAAGTACAATACAAATGTAAATATTATTCCGAACTTTGAAGAAGTTTCAGCTAGGTTTGATAATATTGCAGATTTCCTTGATTATATTTACTCTGACGAGTACCGCAAGGAATATGATGATTATTTTGAAAGGAGTGAACTAAATGAATGATGAAATGCTTATTGCTTTTCAACGTTTTCTATCTGATACTTGCAGGATTAGTTATAATCATTATTTGTCATTGTCTGAAAACGTTCAGCAACAAATACTTGAAAGCTTTTATAATAACGATTGCAATTCTGATATTGTTAGGGCTTTACGTAATACTTCGCCTGCAACTGAATCAAAAAGTTTCCTTGAATATCTCCGCAAGCACAGACTTTCAAGAGCCGTCTTTCATCAGCTTGATAACGTGACAAAGGTAAAAATCTATAACAACTATCATCAGGAAAGGACCTTGGCAAAATGATAATGAGCATTGAAAACATTGACACGGATAAAATATTGTTCTGTGACTATATCATAGTATGGAATAATGAAACGTGTTACAGAAAATCTCCGTCAACTTATGATGGCTATGTAGGTATCATTACAAAATACCTTTATCCTTATTTCAAGAGCAAAGGACTTAAGCTTATTGACGTTAAGCCTATGCACATAGAGGGCTATCAAAGGCACATACTGCATGATACAAGGCTTTCTGTGAATACGCTCCGTAAACATCATGAAGTCATGCGTGCGTGTCTGAATTACGCATATAAGAACGATTTTATAAGCAAAAACCCTTACACGGCTTTTTCGCTTCCTAGAAAGGTTGAAAATGAAATGTCATACTATACAGAAGAACAGCTCTTGAAGCTCCTGCGTGCGGCTTATGGTACTCAGATAGAAAGCTTTGTGTATCTCGCTGTGTGGTTTGGACTTCGCAAGTCTGAGATACTCGGTTTGCGGTGGGAGAATGTTGACTTCCTCGGGCGTTGTCTTTATATCCGTGAAACAAGAACTAGGATAAAAGACTATAAGTCCGGACACTGGGTCGAAAGTCAAAACAAGAGAATGAAAACAGTAAAATCACGCCGTGAGTTTCCTCTTAGTGATGAACAACTTGACTACTTGCATAAGCTTTATAGCAGACAAGCTCCACTGTGCAAGGCAAGGAATTATGTGTGCGTGAACGCTGAGGGTGTACCGCTTCACTATGATTATGTACTGCACGCCTTTCAAGACTTGCTCCGCAAGAACGATTTGCCTAAAATTCGCATACATGACCTTAGACACAGCAATGCAACGCTTATGCTTAACAGCGGTTTCAGTATGAAAGAGGTTTCGGAGTGGCTCGGTCACAGTACATACAAGCTTACTGCTGATACATATACTCATGTATCGGTTGAGAATAAAGCTCAGATGTCGAAAACGATAGGCTATAAGCTTTCACCTTATAAGGGTGATAACTTATGAGTGTAGCACTTACGGCTTATTCAGGGGTGTTTCTGCTTTATGTGAGCTATGTTCTTGAAATGATTATTGAGAATTTTGAAAGGAATGTTGAAAATGAAAGAGTTTAATTTTTGGTGTAAGGAAAATACTGATTTCGGTAAGTGTGATAATAAGAAATGCGGTTTTTTTTGAGTGCGGCTGTTATGGTTATTGTGATGAATGTGTTTATCATTTTACGGATTCAACTGTTTGTGAAAATTGTTCCGCCCCTCAATTTATGAGAGATTATGCAAAACAGCAGGAAAATGATTAATAAAAAAATGCAGGGGCTTAATGCTCCTGCATATCTTTTTCGAGTAGTTCAATTATAAGGGCGTTCAGGCTCTTGCCTTGCCGTTCTGCATGGGCTTTGTATTCTTCTCGTTTGCCCTTTGGCATTCGTAAAGATACTTGGTCATATGCTTTTGAAATATATTTGCTTGTGGCTTTCTTTTGTGCTTCGCTTACCATGTTATCACCTCTTTGCTCTATTATATCATATAATTATAATGCTATCAATATACAATTTCAACATATAATGCTAGCAAATTTCATGCAAAATGCCTATTGATATATTGCTAGCAATATGGTATAATGTATACAGACAAAGGGAAAGCGGATAACCCATAAACCGCAGAAAGGGTGTTTAAAATGAAAAAACTTATTTTATATCGTGTTGATTTTGACATAAAAAAAATCGGTGAACATCATTATTTTTACTACTGCTACGCTCACAATGCAAAGCAGGCTCGTTCATTTGCTGAAAATGAATGGTATTCTTATAATGTGTCACATATGTTTCATATTTCTGTTTCTCGTGAGCTTAACAGCTCTATTGTATATAATCTTTGTAACTTTTATCTTGTTCGTGATTATTAACAGTTCTAGGGGTTGACTGTTTCAGCCTCACCCCATTAATCAAATATGAAAGGATTGCTAAAAATGACTATTTCAAACTACTATGTTCGTGAGTATCTTCACCTTTATCGTGAATATCGTGAAGTAATTAATATATTTGATGCTTTTCTTTTGTATGGGAAAATAGAATACACCCTCGGTGAGTTGCGGAGAGATCTTTCTCTTGATTATCAATTTCACTGTGCCCTTCATGATAGGCTCTTTGAGCTTTCTTGCCGTACTTGTGAAAAGTTCGGCATACTTAATTCTCAGAATAATTTCTGATTATTATTCGTGTAAATAAAATAAAGAGAAGCCTTTTTTCAAGACTTCTCTTTGTTGGTTGCGGGAGCTGGATTTGAACCAACGACCTTCGGGTTATGAGCCCGACGAGCTACCGAACTGCTCCATCCCGCGATATTTTACTGCTTTTTTACTGCTCTCTCCTGAGTGCTTATTTATTATATCACAAATGAATGTGAATGTCAATACCTTTTTTGCAATTTTTTTATTTTGACTGAAAACTCTTGACTATTGTATCCAAATCGGGTATAATATATACGATATCGGGGTGTGGCGCAGATTGGTAGCGCGCTACCTTGGGGTGGTAGAGGTCGTCGGTTCAAATCCGGTCACTCCGACCAATATGTAAAAACGGCTTTCCGCTATTGTGGAGAGCCTCTTTTTAGTTGTCAAAATATTCTAACACAAAAAAGCTCCGACGGCAAATCGGAGCTTTTGGTTTTATATTACATCTTTGCAAGCTTTGCAAATTCTGCTTTCAGTGCAGGATAAATCTCTGTGTAAAGCTTGTAGTATTTCTCATACTCAGGTACTCGCTCTGCTTCAGGCTGCTGTACCTTGTCGGTCTTTACTACTGCCTTACAAGCTTCCGGTACTGATGAGTAAATGCCTGCGCCTGTTGCTGCAAGAAGTGCTACACCAAGGGCTGGACCTTCTTTCGATGAAGCTGTTTTTACAGGACAGTTGTAAAGATCTGCGAGCATTGATCTCCACAGCGGTGAGCTTCCGCCGCCTCCGCATGCCATCATGTCGGATACGTTGATATTCATTTCTCTGAATACCTCAACGCAATCTCTCAGGGAGTATGATACGCCCTCCATTACTGCTCTCAGCATATCACGCTTTGTGTGCATTGCGGAAAGTCCGAAGAATACTCCTCTTGCGTCAGGGTCAAGATGCGGTGTTCTTTCGCCCATGAGATATGGCAGATAGAGAAGTCTGTTTGCACCAACAGGCACTTTCTCTGCTTCTTTATCCATGAGATAATATTCGTCAACGCCCATGCACTTTGCTGTTTCTTTCTCTGCATTGCAGAAATTATCCCTGAACCATTTCAGCGAAAGTCCTGCGCCTTGTGTAACACCCATAACGTGCCATGCGTTCGGCACTGCTGCACAGCAGGTGTGAACTCTGCCCTTTGGGTCGATAGAGATAGAAGAAGTGTGTGCGAATACAACACCTGATGTTCCGATAGTTGTGAACGCCTTGCCGTCCTCTGCAACACCTGTTCCGATAGCCGCAGCGGCATTGTCGCCTGCTCCGCCTACTACTATAGTACCCTCTTTAAGTCCTGTAAGCTCAGCCATTTTCTTTGTGACCTTGCCTGTTACCTCGCATGACTCGTACACCTTGCCCAGCATTGACATATCAATGCCAAGCGTATCGCAGACTTCCTTTGACCAGCAGCGGTTTGGCACGTCAAGAAGCTGCATACCGCTGGCGTCGGAAACCTCTGTTGCATATTCGCCAGTGAGGATAAATCTCAGATAGTCCTTTGGAAGAAGAATGTGTCTGCATTTTTCATATATATCAGGCTCGTTGTTCTTTACCCAAAGGATTTTCGCAGCCGTCCAGCCTGTGAGGGCAGGGTTTGCTGTTATCTTGATGAGCTTTTCTCTGCCTAGCTTTTCGTTCATTTCTTCAACTTCTGCGGCAGTTCTCTGATCGCACCATATTATGGACTTTCTAAGCACGTTGTCGTCCTTATCCAGCATAACAAGTCCGTGCATCTGTCCAGAGATACCAACACCTGCAACGTCATCTTTATTTACGCCGCTTTTGGTCATAACAGCCTTGATAGTGTTTATCATTGCGTTTGCCCAGTCAGCAGGGTCTTGCTCTGCATAGCCGTTTTTAGGCTGATACATAGGATATTCAATAGTTACAGAAGAGATAACAGTGCCCTTTTCGTCAAAAAGCACCGTCTTAGTGCCGCTTGTGCCGCAGTCTACGCCGATTACATAAGCCATATTTTTTTACTCCTTTATAATATGTATAGTATCATTTGTGCTCATTAAAACGATTACATTAATTATACAATATTTCTCTCTGAAATGCAATACCCATAAAACGTTTTCGCAAAATTTATCTGCACATAAAAAAAGGACGGTGGGGCTGCCGTCCTGTAAATTTGTTGAAAAAGCTGGTGAGTGGGCGGGACGTCGAGGGCGCCGTCCCCTACAAAACAACGTGTCTGTGTTATTGACAGGATACGGCTCGATATCGTCCATTTAAAGTCTAGTCTGCTTTCTCAAGCACAAAGAATGTGCTGTTGTTTTCGCTTTTCATTTCCTTTATAGCCCAGCCTGCCGCGATCAGACTGTTGAGCTTTTCAACTCGCTGAAATCTGTCCATATCCGGGGCTTTTCCATCATGGGCTTTGTCCTCATTTCTTGAAACATAAAATATCTTTTGCATATATATCCTCTTTCCCTGAGAGTGACAATTGTTCCCCAATTTTTTTACAACTGTCGCATTTTATTGATTACATTATACTACACAAATATGGAGATTTCAAGGAATACCAAAAATTTTAACCTCTTTTTAACGCTTTAGTATTATTCTGATTTTTCATGCTTTTCAGTGCTTATTATATATAACGGCATAGGTAAGGTGTAAAAATGCACGTTTTCAGGGCTGTTTTATGTGCTGATATGTACAAAAACTTATGACGAGTGAGTATTTTTATATGACAGCCCTTGACTTTTTTTTATAAAAGGCATATAATAATATTATTAATTTATATATTTATAGTCTTTATAAGTAATGAAACTAATTTATATGGAGGGTTTAACAATGGGTAGAGTATATAACTTCAGCGCAGGTCCTGCTGTACTCCCTGAAGAAGTGCTTAAGGAAGCTGCCGATGAAATGCTCGATTATAAGGGCACAGGTATGAGCGTAATGGAGATGAGCCACCGTTCCAAGGCGTTCGATGACATCATCAAGGAAGCTGAAAAGGACATCAGAGATCTTATGGGTATCCCTGATAACTATAAGGTACTGTTCCTTCAGGGCGGTGCTTCTCAGCAGTTCTCAGCCGTTCCTATGAACCTTATGAAGAACAAGAAAGCGGCTTACATAATCACAGGTCAGTGGGCTAAGAAGGCTTATCAGGAGGCTCAGAAATACGGCGAGGCTGTTGCTGTGGCTTCTTCTGCTGACAAGACTTTCTCTTATATCCCTGATTGTTCAGATCTGGATATCCCAGAGGACGCTGACTATGTTTATATCTGCGAAAACAATACTATCTATGGTACAAAGTACAAGACTCTGCCTAACACAAAGGGTCACACACTTGTTGCAGACGTTTCTTCCTGCTTCCTGTCTGAGCCTGTTGACGTAACAAAGTACGGCGTTATTTACGGCGGAGTTCAGAAGAACGTTGGTCCTGCCGGCGTTGTTATTGCTATCATCAGAGAAGATCTTATCACTGACGATGTTCTCGAGGGAACACCTACAATGCTCAAGTGGAAAACTCAGGCTGACGCTGACTCTCTTTACAATACACCTCCTTGCTATGGCATCTACATCTGCGGCAAGGTATTCAAGTGGATAAAGAAAATGGGCGGTCTTGAGGCTATGAAGGCTCACAACGAGAAAAAGGCTAAGATACTCTATGATTATCTTGACCAGAGCAAGCTCTTCAAGGGCACTGTTGTTCCTGAGGACAGATCTCTTATGAACGTTCCATTCGTAACAGGCGACGCTGAGCTTGACAAGAAGTTCGTTGCTGAGGCTACAGCAGCAGGCTTTGTAAACCTCAAGGGTCACAGAACTGTTGGCGGTATGAGAGCTTCTATCTACAACGCAATGCCTATCGAGGGCGTTGAAAAGCTTGTTGAGTTCATGAAGAAGTTCGAGGCTGAGAACGCATAAGCGTAACCTTATTATAAGAGAGGGTAATTTACAATGTATGAGATAAAGACATTAAATAAGATCGCTACCTGCGGTACTGATATCTTTGACAAGGCTAAGTACACAGTAAGCGACAATGCTGAAAATCCTACTGCTATAATGGTACGTTCAGCAAAGATGCACGATATGGAAATGCCTGAGAGCCTGCTTGCTATTGCAAGAGCAGGTGCTGGCGTAAACAATATTCCAGTTGACAAGTGCGCAGAGCAGGGAATCGTTGTATTCAACACACCTGGCGCAAACTCAAACGCTGTTAAGGAGCTTGCTATTTGTGCGCTTCTTCTTGCTTCAAGAAAGATAACAGAGGCTGCTGCATGGGCTGCTTCACTTAAGGGCACTCCTGACGCTCCAAAGACAGTTGAGGGTGGCAAGTCTAAGTTCGCAGGTCCTGAGATACTGGGCAAGACTCTTGGTGTTATAGGTCTTGGTGCTATCGGCGGAAAGATCGCAAACGCAGCCGTTGCACTTGGCATGGACGTTATTGGCTATGACCCATTCCTTTCTGTAAATGCAGCTATCCAGCTTGATCCTGCTGTAAAGGTAACTGCTGATATCAACGATATTTACAAGAACAGTGACTATATCACTATCCACGTTCCTTATACACCTGACACAAAGAACACTATCGACGAAGCTCAGATAGCAATGATGAAGGACGGCGTTCGTCTTATCAACCTTGCAAGAGGCGAGCTTATCAACAGTGCGGCTGTTGTAAAGGCTATCAAGGACGGCAAGATTGCAAAGTATGTAACAGACTTTGCAGATGATGTTGTTCTTGGCGAGGAGAATGTTATCGTTCTTCCACACCTTGGCGCTTCCACACCTGAGTCTGAGGACAACTGCGCAACAATGGCGGCTCACGAGCTTATCGACTATATCGAGAAGGGAACTATCAAGAATTCTGTAAACTTCCCTAATGCAGAGCTTGCTAAAACAGGCGACCACCTTGTTTGTGTGCTTCACAAGAACGTTCCTGCACTTATTGCACAGATCACATCTGTTGTATCTGACAAGGGCGCAAATATCGAGAACCTTGTAAACAAGTCTAAGAAAGACTGGGCTTACACAATGCTCGATGTTACAGGCGACGTTGACGCTGACGCTTTCAAGTCTATCGAGGGCGTTGTTGGTGTAAGAGTTCTCTAATTGTTGATAAAAGAAATTTTATATGCAGCAATGAGGCTGCCCACGGACGAACTGCGTCTTGGGCAGCCTTTTTTGATACAAAAAAGCTATAATTTAAGTGAAAAATGGAGGAATTTAAAATGGACAAACTTATAACAGCAATTTTATTTATCGGAATACCAATGGCACTGACTCAGCTTATTTACAGGATAATTGACCGCAAGGGTAACAAGACCGCAAAGCTTGCGGAGCGTTTTCCTGTGCTTGTGAAAAGAAAGTTTCTTGTGCAGATAGGCGGAGCAATGGCGTTTGTTATCGTGTTCGGGCTTATCTCGCTTCTGCTTGACCTGCCTATCAAGGTGTTTTTCATTGTGTGCGGAGTTGTAGTGGGTGTGATAAACGGTATGGCGGTCACGCTTATGTACAGAGATTAGTCGGTTGCAACGTGGCAACTGGGGCAAAATAAAAAGCTGTCAGCATTTTTTTTGCCGACAGCTTTTTATGTATGCTTATTTCTTTCTGAAGACCACAAGCTTGCTGATGACATAGTTAAGTATCAGCACAACAACGTTTGCCACTATTTTTGTTACCCAATAGTTGAAGCTGAGAAGTGAGTAGCCGAGCCACATCATGAACATTTCTACGAGAAGAGTGAATATCCTTCCGCCGTAAAATGAAGCCGCTTCGGAGATTATCGCCTTTTTGCCCTCTGCTTCAGACTCGAAAACCCATATCCTGTTGGTTATGTATGCGAATGTTACTGCACATATCCATGATATGACGGTGCTTGTGGTAGAAACACCGCCCTTGCCTATGCCTGCCTGCTCCAAAAGCACTTTTGAGATGCCTGCGGTCACAAAGCTGACTGCGGTGGTGAGTACGCCGAAAAACAGATACAAAAGCATTTCCTTGTTTTTGACGTAAAAGGGTCTGAACCAGCCGAATATCTTCCAGTCCATTATTTTGTCGAAAATGTCCTTATCTTTCTTTGCCATTTCTGTTATCTCCTTTTGTGCATATGAATATTATGAACACAAAGAATATTATAACTCTTTTACATCGTTTTTTCAACAATACTGTTGCAATTGGTTAAAAAATATGTTATGATAACTATATGTAGTCAGTTTTCATGACTGCCTTTAGTGCTATTTTTATAACTAGGGCAGCAAATTTATATTCTGACCTGAAAGGATAATTTTATTTTATGAAAGTTGTTATCATCGCTGTGCTTCTTATGCTGTCTGCTATTTGTTCTGCAACGGAGACAGCGTTTTCTTCGTGCAACAGGATAAGGCTTAAAAAACTTGCAGACGACGGAAACAAGTCTGCAAAGAAGGCAATGAACATATGCGATAATTTTGATAAGGCACTCACTGCTATACTTGTGGGAAACAACGTGGTGAACATTTCTTCATCTTCTATTGCAACGGTGCTTTTTACGGAGAAGTTCGGCAAGGGAAGCGTGGGTCTGGCTACTGTAGTCATGACGGTGCTTGTGCTTATTTTTGGTGAGATCTTGCCTAAGAGCCTTGCAAAGGAAAATTCTGAGCGGTTTTCTATTCTTATGGCGGCTCCGCTCTCCGCATTCATGTTCATCATCACGCCTATAACGGCTATCTTTATGGGCATAAAAAGCGGCGTTTCAAAGCTTGTGGGCAACAAGAACAGCGAGCCGTCTGTTACTGAGGAAGAGCTTAAATATATCATAGACGAGATTCAGGACGAGGGCGTACTTGAAGAGCAGGAGTCGGAGCTTGTGCGTTCGGCACTTGATTTTGACGAGATAACCATAAGCGAGATACTTGTGCCGAGAGTAAATATCGAGGGTGTTGAGCTTCATGAGGATATGGAGAGCATAAAAAAACGCTTTGTGCAGACAAAGTTTTCAAGGCTCCCCGTGTATGACAAGGACTTAGACCACATTGTTGGACTTATCCACCAGTCTGACTTTTTTGAAATGTATCTCAAGGGCAAGACGGACATAAGCCTTATAATGAACAAGCCACTTTACATAACCGAAAACCGCAAGATCTCTGAGATCCTGAAGCAGATGCAGCGCAAAAAGGTGCATATGGCGGTGGTGCTAGACCAATACGGCGGTACGGAGGGCATTTGTACCCTTGAGGATATCATAGAGGAGCTTGTGGGCGAGATCTATGATGAAAGCGACGAGGAGGATACCTCCCTTGTGAAAATAAGCGACGGTGTTTACGAAGCGTCGGCGGAGCTTTCGGTATCGGATTTTCTTGAGAGGACAGGACTGCCGGAGGACACTATCGAAACCGAAAGAACATCTCTCGGTGGCTGGATAATGGATATGCTTGACAGACTTCCTGAGCAGAATGAAGTTATAAGCTGTCCGCCTTTTGAGATGACAGTGAAAATGGAGGACGAGCAGAAAATAGACAGGATACGCTTCAAGATATCCGAAGAGGAGCTTGAAAGCAAGAAGGCGGAGGAAGAAAATGCCTAAGCAGATAAAGAAAGAGCAGATAAAAAAGTCAGAGCTTTTATACAGAAAATGGTCTGTTGCAGGACTTGCGGCAGCGGCTGTGTTCATGGGGTGTATGGCTGGGCTTATGAGCATGATAGTGAAAACCGAGGGAGCAAAAGTGCCAACGATAGTGCTTTTTGCGGCGTTCATTATCTACACGGCAGTGTCGGTGGTATGTGCGGTGCTTGGAGTGAAAAGCTATGTAAAGGACGACTGCGGAGTGTGCCTTTTTCAGGGTATAGTGCATATTTACAGCGTTATAGCCTGCGTAATGAATGTGAGAATGGCATTTATAATACTGTTCTCAGCGTTAGGCTCGCAATCGGGGGTAGATACCCTTATAGGAAGCCAATCGCAGAACGAATTTATACAAAGTCAGTATGCAAGCTGGATATGCCTAGCCATTGCTACTCTGTTCTCAGTGATACTTGGTATTTTGGCGGTAGTATGGCTTGTGAAAAATAAAAAGAACTGATAAATCGGCTTTGCGTAGGGGCGACCTTGGGTCGCCCATTATTTCGTATGTTTCACAGCATACAGGTCTTAGAAAATCATAGAGTAAGGAAGAAGAAAAATAATGTTTTTGCTTATACTTGTAGTTGTATGCTACACAATATGTTCCCTTAGTGACAAGTACGCTGTTTCAACGGCAAAATTCAACGGCGACGAGCTTGGATTCTTAATGGCGGCGGCAACGGCTGTTTTCATGGCTTGCTGTCTGCCATTCCTCGACAGGACTATTACGCTTAGCTGGCAATCCTTTGCGGCGATAGGTCTGCTGTGCTTGTCGAAGATCCTTGAATTTAAGCTTTCGGCTATTATCCTTGATGAAATATCAGCCTTTGAGCTTAAGGCTTGGCTTGGTATCACCCTTTTCATGTCCTATGCAACGGATATTTTCCTTGGTGAAAAGCCGAGCATTTTCAAGTTTCTTTTTATCGTGCTTACTGTTGCAGGACTTGTTTTTATCGCAAAATCAGGCAGAATGGACAGCGGAAATATAAATTACCGCAGGATAGTTGTTCCTCTGGCGTTCTATCTTTTGGCAAGATACGGCTACGGCATAGTTGTAAGAGCGTCGGAGAATTACATATCCTCGACCATGGCGCTGTTCTTTGCGCTTATACTTATGGCTATCATACTTCTGCCAAGGGCGAAGCCTTTGGAGATATTCAAGAAAAATCAAAAGGGCGCATGGGTGGTTGTGCTTACAAAGATACCGAATGTGGCAGGTCTGCTTGCGGAGAACGCTGTTATTGCGGTGAGCCTTGCGAGTGCGTCATTTATCCAGCCTATGATACTGTGTTCGCTGTTTGTTATAGCGCTCATAAGAAAAGAGCCTATCACAAAGCTGAGATTTATCGGCAGCGTTATTTGTATGGTGGGCATAATAGGATTTCAAATATGTTAAAAAACAAAACGTCGGACGTTTTCAAATTCGTCCGACGTTTTGTTGTCTGAAAGTTTACAGAAAGAAAGTGAGCGACCAGAGGTCGCCCCAACATTTTGATGTTATGTTTATCTTTCGGTATTGTACATTGCGGCAAACCAGTAATCTTCTTCAAGATAGCTTGTGTCTTTCTTGCCCCATGTAATTTTTATTTTCACAAGACAGCCGTCAATATCCTCTTTTGGAAGCTCCAGCTTTTTGGACTCCTTGGCAAGCACCTTTCCGTCATAGCTGTAGACAGTGTAAAGCACATCACCGAGCCTGTCCCCTGTGACTTCTACGGACATAGGGGTTTTAAGGGTAACATTGCCGTCCTTATCTACATCCGCCTTTACATTAAATGACGGTATAGAGGAGAGCAGATCTTCAAAGCTCTCTTCGGCGGAAAGGCTTTCGCTCTTGCCGTTGCAGTATCGTGTCTTTTCAGTGCCGGGAAGCTCATATTTGCTTCCGTCACAGGTCAGCACAACTGAACCTTTCTCCACCTTCGGGGTTATATTTATCACAAGGGCGCAAGCCAAAAAGATAACGGCGGTAAGCAGACCTACAAGTATTTTCCTTTTCATTATTATCACCAATGCTATTATATCACCTTTGGGAATAATAATCAAGGGCAGTGTTTTAGTCTTTGAGCTTTATCTCACGTTTTATCCTGCCCATTATCACAATGGCGGCGACAGTGCCTACAAGCTCGCCGAATGGAACGGCTGCCCATACTATCTTGCCTGCTGAGGAGGTAAGGGTGAGAAGATAAGCCGTGGGGAGAGGGATAACTAAAAGTCTGATAAGGGAAAGCACAAGGGAAGCTATGCCATGGTCGAGCGCCTGAAAAATTCCCTGATAGGCTATGTTTGCACCTGCAAAAAGATAGCCTAAAGTGATTATCCTTATGGCATAGGTGGCGAATATCTCCGTATCCGCTGACAGTGAGAATACATGGCATATCTGAGAAGCAAAAAGCTGCAAGCCTATAATGCCAAGGAGCATGAGTCCCAACGTGTAGAGCATACCGTATTTTATGCCTGAACGAACTCTTGTTTTGTCCCCTTTGCCGTAGTTGTATGATACAACCGGAATGATAGTGTTGTTCATGCCGAATGACGCAAAGAATACGAACTGCTGTATTTTATAATAGATACCATAGGCTGTTACGGCGGATTGACCTATCCTGTTGAGTATGACATTAAGCCCATAAGTCATGACGGACATAAGAGCCTGTATTATTATGGCAGGAATGCCTATTCTATAAATGTTTGCTATCATTTTGCTCTGAGGTATAAAATATCTCATGCCGCTTGGTATCTCTTTGTTGCACACAAAATGAAGCACGCCGCCTATGACCATTGTGAGTACCTGACCGATGACAGTGGCATATGCCGCACCTTTTACTCCCAGTTCTGGGAAAGGGCCAAGCCCGAAAATCAAAACAGGGTCAAGGACGATGTTGGCTATTGCGCCTACAAGCTGAGCAATGGTGGAATGGATAGTTTTGCCTGTCGCCTGCAAAAGCTTTTCAAATATCATTGAACCTACTGCACCGAATGACAACACACAGCATATGCCTAGATATTCGCCCCCAAGCTTTAAAGCAAGACTATCATGGGTCTGTGTTTTCAAAAATGCGTCAGTGCCGAAAAATCCGAACAGCATGAACACGATGTAGGTGCAAAGACCTATGAAAATGGCATTGCCTGCTATTTTGCCTGCACGCTCAAAATTCTTTTCTCCAAGGCTTCTGGAGAGCAAGGCGTTTATTCCAACGCCTGTGCCTACGCCTACAGCGATTATCAAAAGCTGGACAGGGTATGCAAGGGTGAGGGCGTTTACGGCATATTCGCCCATGTGCTCAACTGTATCATCTGTTATCCTGCTTACGAAATAGCTGTCAACGATATTGTAAAACGCCTGAACTATCATTGAAATTATCATAGGCAGACCCATGCTCAGCATGAGTTTCGGCATGGGTATAACGCCCATCTTGTTTTCTTTCAGAACTTCTTCGCTCATATTTTATTACCTCCCGTTTTTTGCGCATAAAAAAACAGCACAAGTCCGAATACAATCGGACTTACGCTGTCGCTGCTCATTGTTATAATTATTATACCATATATTTTTTCATATGTCCAAGGACTTTTTATACAAAAGTCAGGTCTCAAAGACCCACTTTTTTGATGATATGAAGCGTTGCAAATGTACAATAAAATATATAAAAAACTATTGACAAAATCAAAAATATAGGTTATAATAACCTCATAGTAAAAGAGAGTAGCTGGCGGAGAGATCCGTTTATGTTTGCGTCAATACGTTCCGATGAGGGACCGCTGCATATCTAAACGGCGAGACTTTTATTGATTAAATTGCCATAGGCGCAGTTTACCCAATAAACGTCTTGCCGATTTTTTATGCGTTTATTTTTCTGAGCCTATGAGAAAAGGAGGCTTTGAAGGGTATATCGGCAGCGACTACAGGAAAAAATAAAAAAAGGTGGTATTTTATGAAGCAGTATCAGAAAAAGCTTGACCAGCTTTACACTGAGTTTTCATCAGGTGAAAATGGTCTTTCAACTGAGCAGGCAGTGAAAAACTGCGAAAAGTTCGGACGAAATGTTATCACGGAGGGCAAGAAAAAGTCCATTCCAGTGATTTTTTTAGAGCAGTATAAGGACTTTCTTGTGCTTATACTCATTATTGCTGCGATAGTTTCAGCTTTCATGAAAGACGTTGAGAGTTGTGCGGTAATTCTCGTTGTTATCACAATGAACGCTATTTTGGGTACAGTTCAGACCGTCAAGGCTGAAAAGTCACTGACGAACCTTAAAAAGCTTTCTGCACCGACGGCTAAGGCGCTTCGTAACGGTGAAAAGGTCATTATCCCCTCTGAGGAGATCGCAGTGGGCGACATTCTTCTTATCGAGGCAGGCGACCAGATATGTGCAGACGGACGACTCGTAGAGTGTGCGTCTGTTCAGGTGAACGAGTCGGCGCTTACAGGCGAGAGCGTTAATATCGACAAGGATATGAGCGATATAGAGGGCGAAAAGCCTCTTGCTGAGCGTGCTAACATGGTTTATTCAGGCTCTTTTGTCACATACGGCAGAGGAAAAATGCTTGTCACTGAGGTGGGTATGGACACTGAGGTGGGCAAGATAGCTTCGCTTATCCAAAACGCTTCTGAGAGAAAAACGCCTCTCCAGAACACACTTGACGAGTTCGGCAAAAAGCTTTCCATTGCTATACTTATTGTCTGTGCAGTTGTGTTCGGACTTAGTATGCTTCGTGGCGGCGAGCTTATGGATTCGTTCATGTTCGCTATCGCACTTGCTGTTGCGGCTATTCCTGAGGCTCTCAGCTCTATCGTTACTATCGTGCTTTCTTTCGGCACACAGAAAATGTCAAAGGAAAACGCTATCATAAGAAAGCTTCAAGCTGTTGAGGGCTTGGGCAGTGTTTCTGTAATATGCTCTGACAAGACTGGTACTCTTACTCAGAACAAGATGACGGTCAGAAAAATAATGGTAGACGGCAGGATAATCGACACTGACGCTGTTGATCTTGACGATGAAAAGGTCAAGATTATGACAAGAGCCATGATCCTTTGCAACGATTCAAGCTGCAAGGACGGCGTTGAGATAGGCGACCCTACTGAAACGGCGCTTATCAACTTCGGCACAAAGCTTGGTATAGACACTGACAAGGTGAGGGAAGATCTCCCTAGAATTTCTGAGATACCATTTGATTCAGACAGAAAGCTTATGTCAACTCTGCACGTTATAGACGGCGAAAAGGTGCTTTATGTAAAGGGTGCGGCTGACGTTCTTATAAACAGGATAACTTCAAGCGACGAAGAAAAGGCTGTTATAACCCAGCGTGTGGCAGAGCTTTCGGAAAAAGGTCTGCGTATACTTGCATTTGCAGAGAAAAAATTCGACAAAGATACCGTATGTCCAGAGGACGAGGACGGATTGGAGTTTGTCGGTCTTATTGCTATGATGGATCCTCCGAGAGAGGAATCAAAGGCGGCTGTTGCGGAATGCCGCAAGGCAGGCATAAAGCCAGTCATGATAACAGGCGACCATATCGTTACGGCTTCGGCTATTGCCCGTGAGATAGGTATTCTTGACGACAACTCAAAGGCTGTTGAGGGTCACGAGCTTGACGCTTATTCAGACGAAGAGCTTGTTGACTTTGTAAAGGACAAGGCTGTTTACGCTCGTGTTACACCTGAGCATAAAATAAGGATCGTAAAGGCTTGGCAGGCAAACGGCTGTATAGTTTCCATGACAGGCGACGGAGTGAACGACGCACCTGCGTTAAAGCAGGCTGATGTGGGCGTTGCAATGGGCATCACAGGAACTGAGGTTTCAAAGGACGCTGCCTCAATGGTGCTTGCAGACGATAACTTTGCAACTATAGTAAAGGCCATAAGAAACGGCAGAAACATTTACGAGAACATTAAAAAGGCTATACTCTTCCTGCTTTCGGGCAACTTTGCGGCAATTCTTGTGGTGCTTTTCAACTCACTGCTTGGACTTCCTGTTCCGTTTGCGGCAATACATTTGCTGTTTATTAATCTGCTTACAGACTCGCTTCCTGCTATCGGTTTGGGTCTTGAACCTCACTCCGAAGAGGTCATGAAACGCAAGCCAAGAAACGCAAACGAATCTATCCTCACACGTCCTTTCCTGGGCGAGATAGCATTGTATGGCGTAGTTATAGCGATAGCAGTAGCTTTGGCTTTCCTTATGGGAAACAAGACAAGCGCAGCTCTTGGTATGACGATGGCATTCGCAGTGCTTTGCTCTGCAAGATTGTTCCACGGATTCTCGTGCAAGAAAAAAGGTCCTGTTATCTTCTCAAAGGACTTTTTCAACAACAAGTTCGGTCTTATGGCGTTCGGCCTTGGAATGGTATTTTTAAACTCCGTTCTGCTCGTTCCACAACTCAAGGGACTTTTCAAGATAGCAGACATGACAGGTATGCAGTTTGCATGGATATACATTCTAAGCTTTGGCTCTATGCTCGTTATCCAGCTTATAAAGGCGATATTCTTTACAAAGTCTGAAAAGTAAGGTCAAGAGCATGACACATAGTCAATAAATGGGACGTCGAGGACGCTGTCCCCCTACAATTTGTATAAAAAAACCGCTCTTCGTGATGTCACGGGGAGCGGTTTTGTTTTACATATCTTCGCAAGGCAGCCAAATGCCATCTTTTTTATGAAGTATCCTCTGATTTTCAGATCCTCTGAATTTCAGTGAGATGTTTTTCTTTTCGAGAACAAATTCGCCGTCAACGAGGTAGTCGATAAGGCTCAGCATTTCGTCTGTGTACTGCGTTCTGTATGGTGACTTTGAGCCTGCAAGCAGGTCAGTTTCAAGGGTACAGCCTGTGTAGCACCACACGTCCTTGTCGGGAAGTTCTGTTTTCACACGGTGGAGGAGCTTTGTAAGCTCAGGCTGGTTCTCAGGCTCCATAGGCTCGCCGCCAAGGAGCGTAAGTCCTTTTATATAGCCCTTGGAGAGGGCGTTAATTATCTCGTCTGCGGTGGTATCTGTGAAAGGCTTGCCGTAGTCAAAGTTCCAAGTGTCAGGCTGAAAACAGCCCTTGCAGTGGTGCCTGCAACCTGATACGAACAGCGTGGCCCTCACTCCTGAGCCATTGGCGATATCGGTTTTCTTTATCTCACAATAATTCATTTTCCGCTCCTTTCATACATACAACGCAGGGCAATACGCTTTTGTATTGCCCCGATAGTTATATGCTGTTTGCTGTTTTATGTCAATAATAATGTTCATTATTTTCGGATTTTGCAGTTTTGAGTTTTTGAGTTTTCCTTGCTATAATGTTCATTTTTCTGACGAGTTTTGATTTTTGAACTTTTGAGTTTTAACGGCTATAATGTTCAAAAATTTTCGATTTTGCTAGAAAAATTTTTTGGGTGTTGTAATTACATTGGGTTTTAACAGAAATCACAAATGCAAAACTCTCTCCTTTATCTCTTGAGTCCTGCCCTGATTCCAGAACTGCGTGCCGATGTAGCCGCAGGTGCGCCTTGCAACGTTCAGAGTGTTCTGATCTCTGTTGCCGCAGTTCGGACACTCCCATACAAGCTTGCCGTCATCTTCTACTATCTTTATCTCACCGTCAAAACCGCACTTCTGACAGTAGTCGCTCTTTGTGTTAAGCTCTGCATACATGATGTTGTCGTAAATATGCTGCATAACTGCAAGGACCGCCTCTATGTTGTTCTGCATATTCGGCACTTCCACATAGCTGATAGCTCCTCCTGGTGAGAGAGCCTGGAACTGTGACTCAAAGGTGAGCTTGTCAAATGCGTCGATGTTCTCGGTAACATGGATATGATAGCTGTTTGTGATGTAGTTTCTGTCTGTTACACCCTCGATAACACCGAAACGCTTCTGCAAACATCTTGCAAATTTGTATGTTGTGGACTCCAATGGCGTGCCGTAAAGGCTGAAATCTATGTTTGTTTCTGCTCTCCACTTTGCGCAGGCGTCATTAAGGTGCTGCATAACTTCAAGTGCAAAAGGCGTTGCTGAAGGGTCTGTGTGTGACTTGCCTGTCATGTATCTTACGCATTCGCAAAGACCTGCATAGCCAAGTGATATGGTGGAATATCCGCCGAACAGGAGCTTGTCGATTGTTTCACCCTTTTTAAGCCTTGCCAGTGCACCGTTCTGCCAAAGAATAGGCGCAACGTCTGACGGAGTGCCTTTAAGTCTTTCGTGACGGAGCATCAGCGCACGTCTGCAAAGCTCAAGTCTTTCATCAAATATCTTCCAGAACTTATCCATATCCTTATATGACGAGCAGGCAACGTCCACAAGGTTTATTGTAACAACGCCCTGATTGAATCTGCCGTAATATTTAGGCTTGCCGTTTTCGTCAAGATATGTTGTAAGGAAGCTTCTGCAGCCCATGCAAGGGTAGCACTGACCATTGCCATTCTTGTCTACTTTAAGCTCCTTCATTTTCTTTTCGCTTATATAGTCAGGAACCATTCTCTTTGCGGTACACTTTGCAGCAAGCTTTGTAAGCTCCCAATATTTTGAGCCTTCTCTTATGTTGTCCTCTTCAAGGACATATATTAGCTTAGGGAACGCAGGGGTGATATAAACGCCCTTTTCGTTCTTTACGCCTTGGATACGCTGTCTGAGCATTTCCTCTATGATAGCCGCAAGGTCATCTCTTGTCTGCCCCTCAGGGACTTCGTCAAGGTACATGAAAACAGTAACGAAAGGTGCTTGACCATTTGTTGTCATAAGAGTGATGACCTGATACTGTATCATCTGAACGCCCTGAACTATCTCAGCCTTTACTCTCATTTCGGCTACCTTATTTATAGTATCCTCGTCGGCAGGGATATTAAGCTCTGCGAACTCCTTTTTTACCTCACGGCGGTATTTATCACGGGATATCTGAACGAACGGAGCAAGGTGGGAAAGTGTGATACTCTGTCCGCCATACTGTGAAGAAGCTATCTGAGCGATAGATTGTGTAGCGATATTGCAGGCTGTAGAGAAGCTGTGTGGCTTTTCTATCATGACCTCGCTTATGACAGTGCCGTTCTGGAGCATATCCTCAAGATTTACAAGACAGCAGTTGTGCATATGCTGAGCGAAATAATCGGCGTCGTGGAAATGTATCAGACCTTTTTCGTGGGCTTCAACTATATCGTCAGGAAGCAAAAATCTTCTTGTGATATCCTTGCTCACTTCACCTGCCATATAATCCCTCTGAACTGAATTGACAGTAGGGTTCTTATTGGAATTTTCCTGCTTGACTTCCTCGTTCTCGAAGTTAAGAAGAGAAAGTATCTGCTTGTCAGTAGTATTAGCCTGTCTGACGATAGAACGCTCATAGCGGTATGTGATATAATGCTTTGCCACTGTATACTTGCCGTGGCGCATGATATCGGCTTCCACCCAGTCCTGAATAGTTTCAACGTCCATAGCCCTATTCATTTCAGAGCATTTGTCCTCTATATTCTGTGCTATCTCTCCTATTTCTCCCTCAGAGAGCCTATCCTTTTCCTCCACAGTGATATTAGCTTTCGCAACGGCATTTTCTATCTTTTCCTTATCGAACGTATTCTCAGCGCCGCTTCTTTTTATTATCTTCACCTATACTCTTCCTTTCATTCTATCCTGCTCAACCACTATATATTGTGGTTGGCTTCTTTTATCACAACATAATATTGAACATTTACTATTATACCACAATCAGAATATAAGTCAAGGGCATAGAATGATAAATAATCTACAAAAATTCCGGTTAAAAACAGAGCAGTTTGCCGAAAAAGTATTACAAATGATTACAAACACTTGATTGACAAAAAGTGTGAAAAACAATGGCATTTAAAGGGATGATAAAGGTGTGAAGCTACAAGAAACGATGTGAACATTTTGTAAAATAAGCAGAGAAATTCCATTAACTCATTGACAAAGGGGCTTGCATATGATATAATATTAGAGTTGAATGCGCCAGTAGCTCAGCTGGATAGAGTGACTGGCTACGAACCAGTAGGTCGGGGGTTCGAGTCCCTTCTGGCGCACCAATCATTTTTGATACTCACAAAGGAAAATCCACAGGATATAAAAATGTGGACTTTCCTCAGCAAGTATCTTTAAGTATCCTTGCTGAGCATATATGAAAGCTTGTAGTAACAAGCTAGGATATGTTTTGTGACATTTGTTTCGTTTCGCTCTTAGACCTTGTCAAGGCAGCTGCACGTTGTGTAGCTTAAGCGAATCATCTGATGTTAATTCATAGTGGCGTCGGCACATAGGCTTGCAGTTAGCTTAACTGTTACTGGCTGGCTCGTGTTCATGTTCTGTAATGTTATTAAGAATGCCTGATCGGCGTGATTGAACAGTAACGAACGTCATGGCTCTAAGCGACTTAAAGACAACTCAATGTCTTGTTGTGCTTGTGTTTCACATCAGTTGACCTCATCTCAATCTTATTTGAGGACTTACGATATTTGATTTTCAAGCTGCATTTTTGATGAGTTGAATCAGCAGCTAAAAGCAAAAAGAGCTTTCCAGATGTTTGACATCGTGAAAAGCCCTTGACAATCTATTTCCAACGTGCTATAATAGAGCACGAGGATAGCATTCTCTGAAAGCTCCACAGTTGCTGTAACATCTGTGCTGCTGGGCTTATAAATTCTTGGCGGAGTTTATAAGCCTTAGAGGGTGCAATTTTTTATGCCCTCTAAATCTCCTCTGTATATTAATTATACCACCATTTTGTCAATTTGTCAATACTTTTGCGGAAATTAATGGTGGGAAATATATCTTTTATATATAAATGCAAAATGACCCCTAGTGTGTCACCGTGACACACTAGGGGCTAATATATTATCGTAGATATTCTTGTGCAAGTGCAGTATGATTTTCATTTTTCTCAAATGTGAAATCATATTTATCATTGGCAACATCCATGTGTACTGTTATGTCTGATCCGTCATAATCCTCTGGCAATCTATAAACATAGCTAAACTCGGTGCTTTCAAGTGGCTCTAAATCATAACCTTCACGAATTTCATGATAACAGTTAACAATATTATCGTTCTCCAAAACAAATGCAATGCCGCTATCATAGCCACCATTGTCATATATATCTAAATCATATTCATATTTATCCTGATATATAGCTTTACTTGATATTCTGTCTTTAAGAATGATAGATTTTGTTTCAAGGTTTTTATACTCCAAGTCAACAATGAGGTAACTCTTGCCTGTTTCTTCTTTATCATCATTTGTGAAAAAAACATACTTGTATGTTGGAACAGAAAGCGTGTATTCATCATCAACAGTGTATTTGTTGCCTGATTTGCCTTGAATATAGGCTGTATCAGTTCCCACGTCAGTGCCGCCCTCAGTATTAGGGTTTTCACTGCATGATACCAATGAGAGCATTAATGCCGCCAAAAATACAGAAACACATTTCTTCATAAACAACTTCTCCTTTATAATCCTATTTTTATATATTATACCGCAAAAACATATATTTGTCAACAAGTGCATTGATATAAAGATATAGAACGCCCTAATGTGTCACGGTGACACACCAGGACGTTCTTTACTAAAATAGTTAAGTTTTGAGTATTTATGTGTTAAACTCATATTTTTTATTTTATATTTATAGAAATAAAGATAAAAGATAACATGTTTTTTGTCTTTTTTATAGTGAAAAAAACTATTTTTAGAATTGTTAGTGAAAAATTTGACTTTTATTTTTTGGTGTGATATAATAAAATTTTCGCCCAAAGTGGAAATTTAGTGAAAAATGGTCAATTTATCACATTTTTTCTGAAAATAATAAAAAAATCGGTTTTTGTTCGTATATGCGTTTGACGGCAAGAAAATTTTGTGGTATAATATTACTTGGATGAGGAAATAAAAAGCAGACCTGCTTTCAGATATTAAAGGAAAGGAGGTAATTGCCAAGTGGATGTACCAATTTTAGCACTGACCATTTTGCTTGTTTTGGTTTTGGGCAACATTATAAAAGAGCAAAAAAAATAACCGTGCTAGCCTGTCAAACTAAACGGTTATTTTAAATAATCACAGACAACCAACTTAGTAAGTTGCGTTGCCTCATCTATGTTTAATATAGCACAATTTGAGTTGATTGTCAACATTGTTAAGACTTCTCAGGGCGTTTATGCTCTGGGAGGTCTTTTTATTTATGTTATGTACAATGTGAAAAATTATGAATGTGTCACGGTGACACATTCATATCTTTCATGTAATCTTCAATAGTGTTAGCAACGTTAAGCTTCTCTTGAAATGTTAAGTGAGTGTAGATATCGCTCGTCACTGCCAAACTGCTGTGTCCAAGCCATGCAGATACGGCTTTCATGGGAACGCCATGCTGAACGAGCAGGGAAGCGCAAGTGTGGCGAAGATCGTGAAAGCGGCATCTGAGGTGCATTTCGTTCATTAGTCTGATGTAACGGACAGAAAGTTCATCTGGCTGTATAAGAATGCCCTTGCTATCAACGCATATGTATTGTAAATATTGCCGTGAATAGCTGCTCCTGTTAGCTGCATAAGACAAGCACTGCTTGTGTTTGAGCCATTTCAAGTAGCTGTATACACTGTCAGGCAGCGGAAGTGTGCGGCGGCTTGACCTTGTTTTAGGCACGTCAGAAAATATAAGCGTAGTTTTATGGTTTTTGACGCATTTGACCACAGTATGTTGAATACACATAGTGCGCTGCTCAAAATTGATATCCGACCAACGCAGCCCCAGAACTTCACTGCGTCTAAGCCCCATTGTTCCTGCTATAAACACAGGTGTGTAAATTGCAGTGTGTTTTATTTTGCTGAGAACAAGATCAAATTGCTCTGTGTTGAGAAAGTTACCACAGAACTTGTTACAGGAGGGAAGTTCTGCAAGAAGTGCGGCATTTTGGTCTGTCAATCCGTTCTTTACGGCAAATTTCAGCGCCATCTTGATGTTAGAATGATGTTTCCTGATGGTTGAGCCTGATAAGCCAGATTGAAGCTTTGTGAAATAATATTCTTCAAGCACTGCTGGCGTGAGCTGAGAAAGCATTGTACCTTTGCTGCGAAAATACGGCACAAGGTGGTGATTGACCTGGGTGCAGTAAGCTTCATATGTGTTGGCTTTTACAGACATTTTTTTGTTGCGCAGCCACGTTTCAAGCAGATCGGCGAACGGAGTGTCACTAGCTTTTTTAGCCGACAACTTGTCCTTAAGCTGTTGGTTTTCTCCTGCAAGCTGTATCACAAGTTTTTCAAGTTTTGTTTTTTCGTCAATTAGTTCTTCGATAGTCATAATGATCCCCTTTTTTGATATAATAAATTAATTATATTACAAAAACAGGCATTTTGACAGCTTGAATTGATATCTGTCTGAAAGAAAAAAGCGAATTTCACATAAAAAACAAATACTCATCAATAACTTTGATAATAACTAAGTATATAAACCAAAATCAATTATTTGATTTCAGACAGATAATCAAGAATGGGTCAGTTATAGACAGTTCATTTTACCCACTACCCCTTTTTAAGAAAAAAATCTCTAAAAGCCGCATTTTTTTCTTAAAACCTATTGACAAACCCGATTTTTTGTTATACAATGAACTTGTGTTTTTAATGGGTGTGTTCATTGTAAAGCAATGAATGCTCTGCCTCCTGCTCGAGCGGCGGGAGGCTTTTTTTATTCTGCTGTGATGAACATATATACAGACAGTATATGTGTTGTCTGTAAAATCACCTGCACGAGTTCTGATTTTCTTCTTACGAATGAATTTGCCTTTTACAAGCTTTTCTATCGTCCTGAGAACGTCCTGACGGCTCATGCCTAGAAGCTGAGATAGATCATTATAGCTTTGAAAAAAGTTCTTGTGTGAGCTGTCAGCCAGCTTACAGCACATTGCATAAACTCTGAATTCATTTCCATTCAATCTGCTCATAAGCTTTTTGTCAATGGTGAAATATTTAGAAGCTGTAGATACGGCTTCAATAGTGTATGTATATGTGCCAAGCTTTCCGGGAGCATTTGTTTGGCGCTTCTGGGACTTGATAAACCCACTCTTGAGCAGTGAGCTTGCCGCACGCTTAACAGTGGATACCGAAAAGCCGCATAGTGACACAAGAGTTGTCTGCTTGACTGTGATCTCATAGCCAAGCAGATTTCTTTTTGTATTCTTGTGGATAAGACTATAGAATACACAGGCAAGCTTCAAGTCTGATGCCTGTGTAAAACGTGTAACAAAGCTGTTAGGTATTCGCATTTTTCAATTCCTCATTATTAATGTATTGTTCCAGTGCCGCCCATTCATCGGCAACAAAATTGCTGCGTATATCAGGACGTTTCTGTATTTTTTTTATGTAGCCCCTTGCAGCGGCATAGTTTTTCTTTTCAAGCAGGCTGCTAAGCTCATCGCCTGCAAGTCCATTGACCTTATAAAGCAATGCGGATATATCCACATATGGGAGTTCGCTTTGAGGAGCAGGGAAGTCATTAGGGAGATAAAGCTCGTCTGTGCTTTCATCAAAGCCGTCATCTTCCTCTTGAAAGCCATTGTCTGAATAAGCCTGGGCAAATATTTTTCGTGTTTCATTCTTACGAAATTCTTTGAGCTGTTGGATATGCTGCTGATACTCTATGACCTGACGCTGCGCCTGACTTGCCTGTTTTTCAAGTTCTAATGCAGCTTTATACATAAGCTCAGAAACTGCTCCGCCTGCAGCCTTTATTTTCTCAATATCATTAAGCTGCATATAGTATTTGTTCATGGCACTTTCTGCATTATTTTTCAGCTTATCAAGTCTATACTGATTGCCTATAACGCCCAAACTGTCCCAAAGCTCATCATATGGGTAAAGCACAGCAGAAAGGTCTATGTTATGGTTTCTTATAGGCAGATTTTCGACAGGTATTCTTGGCGGCTTATTCTCAATAAGGTGATAAGGCGTGATATTAGTTCGTATTGGCTCACAACGCATTTTCTTAACTATGGCAGTGCCAAAAGGAAGCTTAGACAGCTGTGTGGTATCGAGCAGAGCCTTGCGGTCAACGTGTTCGCCTTGGTGATCGATAAAGCCGTATAGACTACCGCTGAATGTAAGATAGTTTACGGTCTCGTTTCCTATCATTTCAGAAAACGCCTTGTTAGTGTTTCCGTTAAGAGAGAGTATGTATATCTGAATATTGCAAGCGCCCTTTATGCCGTCCTCTTCTTTATCATACTTTTTGAGCTGACCATAGTCCTGCAGAAAGAGATTGAACAGAATGTTAGCTCCTGGAGAAGCATTCATTTTGCTGCTGAGGTCAGGAAGCTTTGTCATTTGACCAAACTCATCGTAGATATACTCTATTTTTCGTGGCAATTTGCCGCCCTGGTATTTTCTTGCCTGCTTTGCAAGGTACATAAAGGATTGGTCTGCAAACATTGAAGCTATTACATAACGTGATTTTTCCTCATACGGCACAAGCATATATATTATGCAAGGCTGATCTTCATTGATAAGGTCAGCAAAGTTTATTTCATTTTTAGATGTCAGCTTTTGAACACCCATATCCGTCATGAAGATCTCAAGGTCTGCGGAGAGAACAGTGTATATTGAAGAACGTGTATCGCCCTGGGAGAACTTTGACGTTGAATAGGATGTTCTTGCAAGACAGCCCACAGGCAGCGCATTGAACAGCTCATCGAGAGCATTGACCATTTTCTTATTGCCGCTTTCGTCCTCGATCACTGTATTATATACGCCAAATTCAGTGAAGAATGTTGTTATGCTGTACATATTAACGTTTGACATATCACCTTTTTCATAGCCTTTATCAAGAAAATAGTATATCAGGGCGCTTAAAAGTGACCTTGCAGAGTCTGTCCATATTGCTTCGCTTTGTACATCGTCTGTAAGACAGTGGGCAAACGAGCTGACAAGCTTAGAGGTTTGTGAAAGATCGTTGCTTCCGCTCCGTTTTGCAGCGAGATATTCGTCAATGATAAGTTGTAGAGGATTCCAACAATCAGATCGGTCCGTATCGATAAGATTAAGAATGACTATCTTATATCCGTTATTTGCAAAATCTTCATATGTCAGTTCAAGCAACTCGCCTTTCATATCGTTTATGATAAGCGAGGGCTTATTTTTTGAGTTAGCCATAAGCCGCATACTTGGCAGCACATAGCATTCGCCTTTACCTGAACGAGGAGCGCCTACTATCATAGTGTTGTATGTGCCAGTTTCAACATAGTACATACCATTGCTCTCACCAATGAGCATACCAGCTTGTTCCGCTGACTTTATATTATCCATAGGGACTGCCTGAAAGTGTTCAAGAAGCTCATTATCTTCCATGAATTTATTATCACCCTTGATGTCCTTGCTGTCATTCTTCATACGCCACAGAGTATGGAGCTTTACTGTTATACACAAGCCTACTACCATTGCCAGGATAATTTCAAAAATGAACATCATAAATCCTGACGGAACAATGGTGTTCCACGGCATAAAGTGAGTGCTTGTGTATTCACCAGAGCGTCCGTTAAGGCTTACCCTGCGCATACTTTTAAAGATGTAAATAAAAATGCTGTTAAAGATCACATATAGTATCGATGTAGCTATTGCAAATTGTTTTATTCTGATATTTCGGCGGTCTTTGTCTTTTTCAATAGGTGTTTTATTCACCGCATTTAAAATACGCATAGCAAGATCATATATCCAGCCAAATACAAAAAGAATTTTTGCGATGATAAGATTCTTTATGCGCTTAAGTTTTTCAAGATCCATATTAGTTCCCCTTTATATGCTATGATATTGTTCTTTTGCTTTCGCCATTTCCTGCTCGATCTCAAATTCTCTCATAAGACGTGCGGTTTTTGCTTCCTCAGATTTAAGGGCGTTGCGCAGCATACTTGATGATTTATGAAGAAGTGTCCTCTGCGCCTGCATACAGCCTGCAAGTCTGAACTCAAATGGTATATCCGCTTTTTTACCGCTTATTATCTTTTTAGCAATGTCATTGCCTGAGCGTGCTGACTTTCTCAGCCATTGATATGCTGCTTTCTTTTGACCGTCACGAAGCAGCATTAAACCATAAGCGAGCTGTCCACTGTTGTTGCCGTTTAAAGCGCTCTGACGGAAGCACTTTTCAGCCATTTCGTTTTTATTTTCAGACAGATACACTTTTCCAAGAATATACTGTGCATTTGGATCGTTGTATTCAAACGCAGAACGCTTAAGGTATTCTTTAGCTTTTGTATTATTGAATGAGCTATAGTATTTGCCTAGAGTGTATATCGCAGGCTCAAAGTCCTTATCGGCGGCTGATGAAAGGTAGCGTATTCCTTTTGAAACTTCTGTTGATTTTCTGCTATCAAGAAGAATTTTCCCTGCAGCATACATTCCGTATGTATTATCCTTGTCTGCGGCTTTGATGAAATACTGCAATGCTTTTCTTTTTTCCTGAAATGAAAGATACAATTTACCAAGGCGGTACGCTGCTATTCCCATAACATCATCCTTATGCTCAGCAGCGTGCATGAGGTGCTTTTCTGCAAGAGCATTGTCATTGAATTGCTCCTGATAGAGTTTTCCGAGAGTGTATGCTGCATAGTAATTATCTTTTGCTGCTGAACGTTCCAAGTATGATGCCGCCTTGTCATATCTCTCTTGTGAAAGATACAGCTTGCCAAGACTATATTCACACAATCCTGTTTTATCCTGTGCGTTTTCAGCACCCTTTATCAGGACTTTTTCAGCCTTTTGAAGATCTTTTTTGTTGTCGCTCTGATAGAGCTTACCGAGCATATATTGTGCTTTATAGTTATTGGAGTCCGCCGAGAGCAGCAGATATTTTTCAGCACATTCAAGGTCTATATCCGTTCCTTTGCCATTCAGATACATCATACCTATCTTGTAGCTGATATTATCGTCATGGTTTTTCGTGAATACTTTCTCTAAACCATTTAAAGCTTCAGCGTAAAAATTATGCGCACTTGATAGGTCTTTTTCTACTCCTTGTCCCAGTTCATAAGCTTGTCCTACGGCATAACTTGCGAACGGCATTCCGCCTTTGCTGCTTAGTGAGCGCATATAATAGTCAAATGCTTTGGCATAGTCTGTTTCAACACCAGAGCCGTATTTGTATATGTTACCGAGAGCAAAAAAAGCATATTTGTTTTCAGACAGCTTATAATGCTCTATAGCTGAGCTATAGTCTTGAGTAACGCCAAGCCCATATTCGTACATTTTACCTATACGATAGTTGAGATAGGATTTTGTCCAATTATCACGTTTGTCATCACTCATGCTTACTATGGACAGCAGCTTGTGAAAATCCTCAAAGGCTTTGCTGTAATATTGCTGACTTAGTGTATCGCCGTCATTGGATTTTAGCATTTGGCTGTCATAAAGCTTGCCTATGTCATATGTTGCGAGAATATTTCCGCTTTTGCTTTCTATTGAGAGTATTTCAAAAGCTTTTTCGGGGTCTTTTCTTATGACTGCTGATTTGTTCTGTTCATTTCCGTACATATAGTCGAGGGCAAGCTTATAGTTCTTGCTCCAATCTATGCGTAGACGTTCCACTGCCTGATCGCTTTTATCATTTTCAGACAGATACGCTTCAGGCTCTTGCGGAAAAATATCCGTGTTGTAGTCAGGAACATTTGGCTCATACAGCTCATCAGGGATATCAGAGTTTTCAAAAGAGCCATAAGGCATTGTTCGCTCAAATTCATCATTTATTTTTTCAGACAGATACGCTTCAGGCTCTTGCGGAAAAACATCCACGCTGTTGTCGGGAGCATTTTGTCCGTACAGCTCATCATGATTTCTCGAAGATAGGTACATTTCCAAATCATCAGGGATATCAGAGTTTTCTAAAGAGTCATAAGGCATAGCATCCTCAAAATCATCTTTTTTATTTTCAGACAGATACACTTTTGATTTCTGCGAGGAAATACCGTTGTTGTAGTCAGACTCATTTTTCTCAGAAAAGCCTTCGCTTTCTTTTTCAGACAGATACGTTTTCGGCTCTGGGATGTTGTTGTCGATCTGTATGTTCTTGTCCTTTGTCATATAGTATTCTCGGCAGATGTTCAGAAACGAATTGCCGACTCGTGAATAAAATCCGTCTTTGCCGTCTCCGTTTTTGCCATTAAGCTCGTTTTCTTTATAATTTGCCCACCTTGAATTTTGTCCGTACCTTTTGCGAAACAACGTTGCTTGTATTTCGTCAAGCTTATGGAGATATGTGTCGAACATAATACTCAATGTGGTATTTTCAGATATTACAGACCGTATGCAGCTTTGAATTTCGTTTTTTATGGGTTTACTTTGTTTTGCATACCGCCACTGATTGCCGCTGTTTTTTAGGTCATCAGGAAGCTTGTCGATAAGTGCATTTATTTTTTGAATACTTCCTGCAAATTCACTTTTGATGCTCGGAGCAAGTACATCTCTTTGAAATCTTGTAAGCTCTTGTGCTGCTATGCTCTTGTCAATGCAGTGTGTCATTACTCTTTTTAGTTCGTCTAATGCTGCCTGCTCAAAATCGTCCTGACCTCTGTTCTTGTATGTAATGCGTCTGTCTTCAAGCCGGTGATATTCCACAAGCTGATAGTGTATGTGTACGTTGCCTGTGTTTACATGGATCGCACCTACCCAGTAACAGTTGCTTGCATCAAGCTTTTGTGTCTTATCTATCATAGCGTTAATGCCTTTTCGTGCAGCGTCCACAAGTGCTTGTCTGTCTAGCTGATTCCCTACAATGAAACCATTTTCTCGCAGATATGCATTATCAAATGATATAACACCTGCATACTTAGGGCAGCCCTCTGAACGGCTTGCTCGTTCCTGCTGCCGTATCTTATCCAGATTAGCGGCGGTCAAATTATCTTTAGTGCTTGTAAACGCTCCATAGGATCGTTCTTTTTTTATATCCTTCGCCTGACTCTTTTCGTTTGGTATGAACTCCGAATATACATATTCCATTTCATCAGCGTGCTTGCTGGGCTCGAACGCCTCTGGACGCAGCATATAACTGAGAAAGTCAAACAGCACAGTGCCGCCGTCACCGCTTATACGCCAGCTGTACACGAATTTGCATTTATGAAATATATTTGGGGTCATTCAGTGTCATTCTCCTCATTGCCTTGATCCTGCAGTGCCGAAACACCTTTGTCGAGTGATCGCCGGTGCACAAGTTGCTGATAATTTTCAGCAGACTTATTAAGCACATCGTGGGGCTTGCTGTCTGTCAGTCGCTTGTCTGCCGATTGGTATTCCTGCACCTCGTAAAAATGCAGGAGTGTGTTGATTCCGTCACGCTCCTGATATATCATGCTGTTATTTTCTTTTGCGATCATTAGCAGCTTTTCAATATCATTTTCTATATTCGCCAAGCGATCAACGCTTGCTGTATGTTTTACTTTACTGTAAGTGCTGTCTATCAGAAATGCAAGACAATCACTGTAAGTTGAAAAGTCTTTTAGATTCTTTATCTCCACAAACTTTTGAAAATCCTGCTCGGAAAAAGAAAGCAGTTTATTGATAGGTTTGCTTTTCATTTTTTCATCCAACCTTTCCGTGTAGTTTGATTTTATTTTGTGATATCTAAGTTAGAGGTGTGGGTCAAGAGCATAAAGGCACGATATCGTGCCTGCTGGAAACCTCGGTAGAACCGAGGTTTCAGGTGGGGTACTGTGATATCATCAGGTCTTTTTCTATATACGATTTATATACGATTTTTTGTATATAATGGCAGTTTATATATTATTTATATATCACAACTCAAATTTTATATATGATTTATATACGAAAGCTCCTATTATTTACCGCTTTATATACGAATTATATAATTTTCGCGCTGTAATAATCTATATATATTTCTATTGTGTAAACAAAACGGGCTTATTTATGAATTTTCTTTGTCCGAAATTTCAAGTATCCTGAGAATTTCTTCATTTGTAATTGAGTTTTCTTCAGGATTTGTTATCGTTTCTGTAAGCAGATTTTCGATTTTTTCTGTTGTATTTATCATTTTTTGCGCTGCAATATACACATTATTTATAGTGGAATTTGCGCCCTCTGAAAGACGGTCAAGCTCCTGATTTACTAACGCACGAACGATAGGCGGAAGAATATTTACAACAAAATCGTCATTGCTTTTCACAAAATCTGATATTAGTTTTGTAAGTAATGCGTTCCGTGATAAGTCCTCAGCTTTTGCTATATTGTCTAGTTTATCTATCATATTCTCAGGGATATTGCGTATGATTATATCCATTTTTTATTATTCCCCTCGTAAATTCTGTTGTAATAATCATCTTCATTTCCAAATTCTTTAGCTATCGCTTTGCTGTTTGTTTTGCAAACAGCAGGCAGTATTTTCTGAATGGTAAAAAGGAAAAAGCCCTGCTCAGGTGTATCCTTATTCAGCTCGAACAATATCGGTTTTCTGCCCTCACGTTTAATACAGACAGCCGTATAACTTTTATCTGTAAAACGTATTTCTTCTATTTCACCATACGCAAAAGTGTGTGTACTTTTTTTGTCTTTATAGTATGTGATCTCCAGTTCATTTTCTGTAGCTTTTATGTGCAAAAAATGTTTAGGATACCGCACAAAAATTTTGCCTGTTATCATTGCGATACACACAAAAAGTGCTGTCAGAAAATAAAAAATCAGTTCTGCTTTTGCAAAAAATGCAGATAAAAAATACATCGCCAATGCACAAAAAGATGATATCATCACGGCATATTTAAGCTTTGTTAGCTGCTTTTTTAATACCTGAAATTCTTCATCTAATGAACCGTTATCTTCTCGTACCGGGTATTCAAAAAGAATATTCTCCAACGTTTTCACCTCACTTGTTCTGTGACGAAATGGTTATATCACTGCTGCATATCTTCACTGATTTGTCCGTAAAGGTCCTCAGTTCTCCCTTTACAACTACTACACAGCCTTTGTGCAAATGATTTTTTGCAAAGGAGATCGTGCTTGCCTCATTGGCATATACAGTGAAAACATCATTAAAACCTTGCTCTCCTTTTTTTACTTTTCTCGGTACGGCTATAAGAAATTCTATTGCATAGGCATTGAGGATTTTTACTTCTGAAACCAAAAATCCTATGATTCTTATTTTATTTGACGAGTTGTTAAATAGCATTTTTATTACCTCTTTTCTATTCCTCGACGGTCACCATACAGCTTGCCTGCAAGCCCTTATCTTCTGTTACTGCGGATATGATAGCTTTGCCTTTTGCAACTGCTGTGACCCTTCCATTGCTGTCAACTGTTGCTATGTCCGGACGGTTGCTTTCCCATTTTACGTTCTTATTAATGGCATTGTCAGGCTCGATCTCTGCACGAAGCTGAGTGCGTCCTCCCACTTTAAGCTGAACGTCATTATACTCAAAATCTGTAGCAAGCTTTATAGAATAGACTCTAGGCTGCGTTGTTGTAGTTGTTACTTGCTCTGGCGGTTGTGTAGACGGCGCAAGTGTTTGAGCAGGCTCATTATGTGTTGCGCCAGTGGTCTGTTCTGGGGCATATGCAGGCTCATCATAACGTCTTGTTTCCTGCGGTCTTGTGTTGTTTTCTGCTGTTGCAGCTTGATGTTTGGTTGAAGTAGTTGTGCTTGTTTGTGACTCTTCTGCCGCCTTTTCGCTGACGTTATGTGTTGTTTGTGATGTAGCCTTTGTAGTCACAGCGACAGCTTGTGCTGTTGTGGATATTGGACTTTTTGTGCTTGAAATACTGCTTGCTGTACTCGTTTGTGTACGGCTTTCAGTATTGCCTGGGACGATTTTTATTGCACTTTTCTGCATATCTTTTCGGTCAATAGTTATCGTTCTAATGTACCCTTTCCCTTTCTCAGTATGTGCAGGTATCTTCTCTCCAAATTCATCATATGCGTCCGCATATTTTGTATCTGGCAGAGCAGATCTGACAACAACACGCATTATCTTGAAGTCGGACGGAGGGTCTTTCACTGTTACTTTTCTTGAATAATCATCATATTTTTCGCTGAGTGTGAACTTATACTCTGTTAGATCATCATCAAATCTTATCGCCTTAATTTCGGGATATGTTGCCCCAGTATCACTGCCAGAAAGGCGGCATTTTAAAACAAATTCGCAAATATTATCGTGGTAAGAAGCGTCTGTTATCTTTATATTGTAGCAATTAAGAGTTAGCGTCTGATTATAATTATCGCTTTTGCTTTTGTATGTAATTGATTGCATCCATCTGTTCGACGTAAGAAAAAATGCTGCTAACAACACTGTCACAACAGTAAATATTATATATATTTTACTGCTGCTTTTAGGACTTACTACTTTCATCGTGCCGCCTCCGTTCCTGCAGCTTGAAGAAGTTCTTTGATAAGATTATCCACCATTTGAACTATAACTGCGTCAATATAATGACTTATGTTTTGCTCCATTCTAAGGTAGGAATATGTTTCTGCAAGGAAGCATTTCCTGAAATAATCAGCATCCATTTTTCTTAACATAAGTCCATATTCCTGCTTAGAATATTCGTTGTAATAGTGAGAAAAACAGTTGTGGATTATCTCTATTCTGTCCTCTGCATTGCCCATATAGAGGAGCTGTCTTGCGCCAACAATTCTTCTGCAATGCAGCTTGTCCCTGCCTGCTCCTAATGACAAAAGCATTTGACCAGGCTCAAATGCTGTGCTTTCTTTAAGCTCGGCATATGAGAATTGCGGAAAGGCTTGGTGCAATATCTCAATGCTTTCAGGCGATTGTTTAAGCACCAATCGGTATTGAACAAGAGAGAAAATGATTTTTATAGAGCCTGCTGCTGAGATATTTCCGTCAGGAATAAAGTCTAATATTGATTGAGTTGCAAACCATAATCCTGCAAAATATTTTCTTGTGCGGCGAACAAGTTTTTCAATAAACTCTGTTACCTGTGGATATTTCACTGAGATAAATCTGTGAGCTTCGTCAATAAGACACACAACATTTCTTTTATCCCATGGATTGATAAGGTTTTGATTGCAGCCTATGTTTTTGCATATCGTTGACCACATAATAGTGAGAATATTAAAAAGCTGAGCGTTGTATACATTCTCAGCCATTTCACTTATGCTCTTAACATCAAAGATTATCAGGTCATTGTTTTTTACATCAACATTAGTCGCTCCGTCAAACATTCCTGCATATGCACCTTTACCGCAAAGCTGTTTTATATACACCTGAATGTTGCTGTATGCTTCATATTTTCTTTCTGGCATACCTGTCCTGTTGCTGAGCTTTTCGTGAAGCTTGTTGTTTACATCTGTAAAAGACGGAAACTGTTTCGGATCAAGATATGTAACATCTGTTTCAGGGAAAATACCCTTGTCCGACAGACATTCAGTTACAAGATCCATGAAGATTTCCATAGTGTACATATCTATTTCTGGCATATACATTGACATAAATGTGCGTATTCTTGACATTTCAGAAGCAAAATTTTCTCTTGCTTCGTCCTCTGGTGATATCTCATCATCAACTCGTGAGTCTACAACTTTACATATTTGCAGAGGATTTATTCTTGAATTGCTGTTTATCTTTATAGTCTGACCGTCATAGACCTTTGCCATAGGTTGATACTCGCTTTCGATATCGAGTACCATTACTTTATTTCCTATAAGCAACTGATCTTCAAGCATTGATTTCAGCGTTACTGATTTACCGCCGCCTTTAAGTCCTATTGCCAAAAGGTCAAAGGAATTACGACTTTTAGTCCGTTTAAAGGTATTGAGAATATTAAGACCGCCTGTTTCCGTGAAGCCAAAGAAAAGCCCTGTATCGTCTATATGTGATTGATAGTAAAACGGAAACTGACGTGACAAGGTATCAAACACTGGGAAAGGTGTTTTTATCGTGTTGCTTTTATCAATAGTGGTTAAAAACTCATGCTGCATTATATTTGTTGGAACATACGCCGCCAAACCGCTGAGTTCAAGCTCGTGGATCAGTTCCTGTGTCCGTTTATTGAGTGAGCTTAGATCGGTATCACTTACAATAAATCTGAGTGTTACATAGTATATCTGTTCATTGCCGTTTTTTATGTTCTGGTATATCATTTCAAGCTTCTGATATTCAGTGCTTGTATCGAGCTTTTCTGTGGCGTCCTGAATTATACCTCCTCGTGACTCTAACTCTCGCAGGGAAGAACTAAGTTCATCTAATACAGTTTCTTTATCAGCCACATTAACGTCCCATACTATCGTATCATTCGATTGTGTAACTATCTGAGCAAGTCTAAGGTCATCTATCTCAGCTGCATAATCGTACACTACCACTGTCTGAGCAAACACATCATTTATCTTGTAATAGTTTGGCTTAAATATTATTGTTTCAGGCAGGATAGTTTCATTAAGATCTCCATTTTCGGACAACTGCTGATTTTCTGTATTCAGACAGATAAGCTTATTGAGCGTAACGATTATTTCTTCGGTTGAACACCATGATACATCAACATCTCTCATGTGGCTTATAAACCTCTGAGCGCCAGTATATATTTTCTTCTCGTCATCAGAGTAAATAAAAAGGTAAGCCATTCGATCATAATGGCTTACCTCAAAATCTTCAAATATATCATGCTGTTCGTTGAGCAGATATTCTGAATACCTATTGATGCTTTTTTGCATTTTATACTTTATATAGGCTTTCTGATTAGCAAGATACGGAGTTTTTGAAGTAAAAACGTATTTGTGATCAGTGCCTATAGATAAAGTTGCCTTGGCAAAATTATTGAAAACTGTATTGCGGTCATAATCGTTAAGATCGAATATATCCATGCCTGATACGGCAAGAACACCCATTTTAAGTGATTTTCCTTTGACCTTAAGCGTCACAATGCCGTTTTCAATGCTTTCAAATGAAAGACGTGATATTATACTCGATTGGTCTTCGGCAGCTTTCTTATGTGCTTTTCTTTTCGAAAAACCTTTACCATTGACCTTGTTATTCGTGCTTTTCGGCGTCGATGATCTCCTCATCATTGATCTCTCCTCCTTGGTGCTTATGCAGAGTTTTATTTGTCATTAGGAAACTGAGCCACTCAAGCCATGCTTCAGCAAAGCTTTTGCATGGATCAGAGGGGCTTTTTCCGCTCATTATGAGAAATATCACACTACAGAATATGATAAATGGAATGCCTAGTTTGGGACTTACCATGATATTGGCTAACTGTGATGACACCATTAGTGTTACTATCAATCCGACTATTTTTGTAAGGTTGATATGGCGGAAGATACGCTGTTCCGCTTTTGTCTTTTTAGGTACTACTCCCATATGTTACTTGCCTCCCTTGTCCTTAAATCCATTTCCTTTTGATGTGTCGGATTTGCTGTTATTATTGTTTGTTGCAGCTTTTGAAACGTCAAAGCCACTGCCACGGGCAGGCTGAGATGTGCCGTTATTATTGCTGTTATTGCTGCTGTTTCCACTGTTGTTATCGGCTCTTGCGTCAGTTCCATTTGTGCCGTCTTTGCCTGCTGCGCCTTGCGCACCTCTGTCGCCTTTAGCTCCATTCATGCCGTTAGTGCCATTTAAGCCGTCCTTTCCGTCAGCACCCTTTGAAGCGCTGCCTGCGCCGCCTGATGAAAAGCCCTCTCCTACAGACTCTTTTACGTTATTGGCAATGTTGTCTTTTGCATTTGAGAATGTATCTTTTATTGAGCCTGGATTTGTTGCTGCATAAGCTGCCTTTGCGCCTGCATTAGTATGACCGAAAGCTCCACCGACAGCGCCTGTTACAGTTCCTGCTGCTGCGCCGCCTATAGCTTTTCCTATCTTGCCAGGGGTAGTATCACCGCCGTGTATACCACCATATACGCCGCCTGCAAAGCCTTTTACTGCTCCTGCTGCGCTGCTTGCGGTATGCTTTGCAACACTTCCTGCCCCATGTACAACGCTGCTTCCTGCACGAGCAAGTCCCATTGTGGCATAACTGCTCATTTGCATTGATTGGTTGATAGCCATCATTGTGGCTGCACCTGACTTAACGCCTGCATCAATGCCGAACAGCTTAGTCAGTATCTCAGGTCCGTCTATAACAAATTTTGCTCCTGCGATTATGACTATAAGCATTACGGCAAAATTATCTCCATAATCAGAAGATTTTACGCCCCATATAACGGAAATATATATCCTTATGAGAATGACAACTATCATAAGAACAATATTTGAGAGAAGCATATTTTGTATAGCTTTTTTTGCACGTCCTGAGCCATTAAGATCAGTTGCTATTATAAAAGGTGTTATGAGCTGTGAGAACATTATCTCAAAAAGGGTAGTTGCTATTTTTATTCCGCTGAAGATAAGACAAATAGCTACTGCTATCATAAGTACGAATGTTGACCAGAAGTCTATGTGATAATAGTACAAGCTGTCATATGTGTATCCGCTAGTAATATTTCTTCTTATAACTTGTTCTAAAGAATTAAGATTGTCATATTCTTCTTCATCAAAGAGCGGAAAAGCTTGATATGTTGCATTAACAGGCTCTGCTTCTTTAGCAGTCCTTGTGTTTGCAGCTATGTTAAGATTTCTTATGACATCATTTTTTATGATATCAAGCGCTTCTTCAACAGTGTGTGCGTTTGCTCCAACTTCCTGCGTTTTGCCTGCGGCAGCTACAGCAGGGTGGTTTGCTATAAGGTCACGAAGATATGTATTATAGTTAATGACATTTGTTATCCTGCTGCCGTCTGGATAATGCAGATCTCCAAGTGTAGCACCATAAGGACAAGCGTCACCAATAGAAGCTGATAAAAATGTTTCATAATCTTTTTCAGACAGAACGCTTCCGTATATTGAGCCTGATGTGCTGTATACAGAACAGTAAACCTGCATATTTGCGCCATAATCAGCGCTAAGTATAAGTTCGCCGTCTGCATTTTTTAGAATATTATATTCATCTTCAAGACCGAGCAGGGACATCATGTTTTCTGTTGTCAGGTCATTAAATTTTTTCTGGGCAGGGTATACATCATTTACATCAGTGATATAATAGGTAGTCCATGGTTTATCATCATCAGGCGCAATACCACCAGTTATCTCGATATCTTTTATATTTCCTGAACTTCCTACAGTGTCAAGGTAATTCATTTTTTTCTTTAGATCAACGCTGTTTTCAACGTCATATATTCCTGAAGCCAAAAGATCTTTGCCAAGTGTACCTATGACAACTGTTCCGTCATTGTTTACACTTGCTTGCTCAGATTGATCGTTTATCTTAATGTTTTGAGCTGCATCAACACCTTTGCTGCGGAGAGAGTTGCAGGAAGATATAAAGGTAGGAAATGCAACAAGAAGTATAGATGAAACGAGTATGCTCATAAGAAAGTCAGACACACGGATCTTATTGTGGTAAACTACTAATGCACAAGCTCCTAAAACGAGCGCAAGGCTCATTACTGCTATTATGACAGTTCCCATTTTACCAAAACTGAATTCATCTGATAAGTAATCAAAGAAATTGAGCTTGAGCAGGGCGCTGACGGCTTTATCGAAAAAGTCTATTACATCTGCGAGAAAACTCAGAATGTTAAATTCGATATTCCGTAACAGATCACGAAACTGATTTCGGACAGTTACCATTTTTAGAATACTTGAAGAACAGCCAGTATATCCTGATTGTTCTGCAGCCCATACCTCCAAGCTTCCAAAGCCACTTGTTACTATGGCAGCTATAAATATGAGTTGATACCATACCTTTTTTGTTTTCATGTACTTCAAAATTATGCTCCTTTCGTGTGCTTTTTGTTTGTGTATGCTCGTAGAAACACCATAGATAAGCGTTTTTACGGACACACACAAACGTGTGTCCTTTTGATTTAACCCACTCCCATGCTCTGTAAAAATCTGTCTGCAAACACAAGCAAGATAATGGCAATTACCAAAGCGATAAGCCAACCTTTTACAGAAGCTACACCTTGTTTACCACTTGTGCTGAGGCATATAACTATACATACAACACACAATCCAATGAGTGCTTTTGCGACTATGGACAAACCATTTTTGTTTTTGGTTATCCATGCAGCTATGTCTGACCATACGCCGCCTGCTTCTGTGTCTTCAACGTCAGCATAAGCTGCCACGATCGTTGAAAAACAAGCCGTCATTGCACCGAAAATTCGAGCGCTAAGCTTTACACCTTTTCCTTTGATTTTCTCAATGATTTTTTTCATAATTATTCCTCCGTATTTTGTTTTTTGTTTTTTGACGTTACAATAAATTTCAGCGTATCGTTCCAATCCTTGCCATAAGGCGGTATGCTCACTTTTACAGTGAAATTTGCAGAATAGTCAGACATTAGCTTTTCTGTTGCTTGACGTCCTCTTTCATCATTATCAAGACAAAAGACTATCTGTTTGATCCGAGGATCATCAGATAGTCTTTGTTTAAGTGCTATATCAGAGCAGCCTGATAGTGATACTCTGTTTATTCCAAGCCAACAATCAGAACGATACATTTCAGACATTCCAACTGCTGTACACTGTTTTTTCATTGAAAGCTGCATTAAAGCTCCGTGAGATAAAAGGTCTATGGGTGCTTCAAACACATAAAGCTTTGTAGGGTCATAACCATACGCATTTGGTTTAGCAGGGATATAAAAGCTGTACTCTTTCATACTTCCCTCAATGTTCTGAGGATAGTATTTGTTGTATGTGTTTGTGATCTTTGCTTCTGCAAACTTCATTGAGCCAAACTTATCGTAGCCGCAGAAAATAGCTCGCTTTTTAACATCGAGGTATATGAGCTTATTGCTGACACAATAATTTATTATGTCAGCTGGAAGCTTTCTCGTTATGTTAAGATAAGCGTAAAGCTCTCGCCATTTGCCCTGCATGGGCGGCGGAGCTTTAAATTCTGCCTTTTTAGTTTTTTTCTGATAATGCTGTTCACTGAGTACTGCTTTTCTCATTTCAGGAGAAGCTCGTATACTGGCGTTGCCTATTAGACGAGAAACAGCTTCTTTAAAATCGTATCCGTCAACCTTGCAGAGCCAGTCGATAGCACCTTTTCCGTAAAGATCTCTTGAATACCAGTGCCAGGTATAGCGGTCTGGATTGATCTTAAGACTGTCATGCTCTATCCCTATATACCAACCGCCTGACGATTTAAAGCTGAAACCCTCGTGGCTTTCGAGAAATGTGACCATATCTGTTCGCCGTGCGGCTTCAAGTTCCTCTTTAGAGTACATGACAAAGCTTTTGCCTGATTCGTATCTTCTGTCTATCATATATCCTCACCTCCTCTCAATGTTTTATAATTTAAGCGCCTTTGGCTTAAGCTTTTCCAGTAAGGAATTATTCTTGCTTGTGTCAGTTTTGCCGCCATTAAACACATAGCTGCGGAATTGATCGCTTTCTTTTTCAGACAGATTATAGATCTTTGTATCTGATGAAGCGATGAGCTTGCCACCCTTTGATACTACATCACACCATTCTGATTTTTCATTAGTGCCGATCAATGCCTGATATTTATTGTTGTGAAACCTAAATTCTATAGCACTTTCAGGAGTGTGGTTTTTATTCTGCGAATTTCCACTGAGCTGTGCATTGACATATTCAAGACGTTTTGTCTTTTCGGCTAATTCTTGACCATGCTCAAATGGTTTGAGCATATTTTGCTGAGCTTCTGAAAGATCCTTGTTTGCTTTTTCAAGCTGTTCTTCAAGAGAACACAGCTTCTGATTTATCTGTATTCCTGCAAGATTTTCAATTCTTCTGACATTTCCCACGCCATTATCTGTGGCAATGTCACATGAATAAGTAAGCTCTCCGTGGAGAACAGCGATACAAGGCGTATCAAGCTCAAAAAATGTATTTGCTGACGGATTTCGTTCTATTGTGACTTTAAAGCCACGATACGTTCCAAGCTCTATAGGCTCACCTGTGGCAGTACATTTTGCCATTGCCACGGCAATTTGTTCTCCTGCATTTTCTCTCTTATCGTATCTGACGCCGCCTATTGTCATTTCAAACTCCTTGTTCAGCGCCTGCTGTTCCTGATATTTAGACATATCACTCTTGGATTTTGCGAGAAGTTCAGAGTAATGTGTTATCTGCTTCGGCAAAGTTTTCTCTGCCAACTCCTGCATTTTGTAAATTGACTTCTTGTGTTCTGCTTCAAGGGTTTTCAGCATTGCAACATCATTGTCAAGCTGTATTTTCTCTTTTATCATAGGATTACCGCTCGCTATAGCTTGCATTTCAGAGTATGTAAGTACCATTTCGTCAACATCTTCTGAAACTCTTGCAGGGCTTTTTGAGGTCAAAATCTGATTTATAAATTTCGCCTTGTTTGTTATAATGCCCATCATGTATGCGTCAAAGGTTTCCTCTGTAAGATAATGATATATTCCTACTTGTGAAAATCTGTTGCCTTGCCGTATTCCACGTCCGTCCTGCTGAGTGAGGTCAGAGGGCTTCCATGGTATATCAAGGTGATGAATTGCGCAGATCCTATCCTGAATATTTGCGCCAGTTCCAAGCTTTGAGGTACTTGCGATGATAAAACGTTTTTCGCCTTTGCGCAGGCTTTTGAACATTTCGTCCCTTGCCTTGTCTGTCTTTGCGTCGCCGGCAAAGCAGATCTCTTTCTCTGGTATCCCACGCTCCATAAGCGCCTGCTTTATAGCTTTGTACACAGAGAAGTGTGTTTCGTCCTCGTTGATAGCGATATCACAGAATACTATCTGAACGCCTTTTTCTGTCATAGTGTTTTTGTAGTTCTTTTCTAGGTTATCGATAAGCTTCATTACTTTGCTGTCGGGTGCAGGCTGAGCGTCTTTGAAAATACATCTAGTGTCAAGACCGAGCAAGCGTGCTTCATGGGTAATTTTCAGCATATTGTCCTGCCGTGGGTCAACTGTGCCGCTGTGTATCGTTTCAGAACGTGTGGCAAGCTCTTTCATGTATGCTTTTTGGCGTTCATCAGGCTTTGAGGTCACTACTATCGGCTTGCCTGTTTCAAGCTTTGGCACAGGAAGTTTCAGCATATCCGCTGTTTGAATATCAGCGAATTCCTTATACATCTGCATAAGCTCAGGTATGTTTACGAATTTGCTGAAACGATTTTTCATTTGAAAGCCGTTTCCTGCAGGCTTTATCTCTAATTGTGATACGACTTCGCCAAATGTGCTTGCCCAATCGTCAAAGTTCTGCAATCCTGCTTTTTCGAGAAGATCTGGTCTGAGATAACGCTGCATAACGTAAAATTCCACCATGGAATTGCTTATAGGTGTACCTGTGGCAAAAAGTATATTGTTGCAGCCGTACTTGTTGTTGAGATACTGAGTTTTCATCAGCATATCCTCTGATTTTTGTGCTGCTGTTGTTTGCACGCCTGCCACATTTGACATTTTTGTAGAAACAAAGCAGTTTTTATAGTTATGTGCTTCATCACATACAAGATAGTCAAAGCCGAGCTTTTCAAAACACAATGATGAGTCTTTTGGAGAAGAAAGCAGCTTTTCTAGCCTTTCCTCTATGTTTTTCTTCTGACGTTCAAGGGCTTTTACTGATGATTTATCTTTTCTTCCTGCTTCGGATATTGCACTCATGATATCGTGAAGTTCTTTTTGCATGAACTGCTCTTTATACTCGTCTGACATAGGTATTCTTTCAAACTGTGTAAATGACATTATCACGGCGTCGTAGTCACCAGTAACACATCTTGCAATAAAACGCTTTCTATTGGCTTTGGTAAAGTCCTCTGGCTTTGCCACAAGCAGTTTTGCATTTGGATAAAGCCGCAGCCACTCACTTGCCATTTGCAGCGTAAGGTGCTTTGGTACAACTACGCAGGCTTTGTTTATAAGACCAAGACGTTTCTTCTCCATTACAGTTGCAACCATTTCAAAGCTTTTTCCTGCACCAACTTCATGTGCAAATAGCGTGTTTCCACCAAGCTTTGCACGCATTATAGCATTTGATTGATGTTTCCGCAGCGTTATTGATGTGTTCATGCCTGGAAAGGTTTGATGTGAGCCGTCATACTCTCTGCCCCTTATGGAATTGAACAGATAGTTATACTTTGCGACATATTTTTCACGCCTGCCCATATCTTCCCACAGCCAATTTCTGAACGCTTCTTTCATTAGTCGAGCTTTCTCTTTTGCAAGCTGTGTTTCTTTAGTGTTTATCTCGTACCATACCTTATCGCCCTCCTCTCGTCTGTCACGAACTAAAATATCACGCTGATTAAGAAGATTTTCAAATATCTGATAGCTGTTCATTCTTGATGTTCCGAATGTTTCAGTGGCAGCAACTGAGCGGTCAGCTGTTTTATTCTCTATTTTGTATTCACCAAGCTTTGTTCTTGTGACAGGGTAATAATATGTGTTTGCGTGTGCATACTCGTTTAAAAAATTGTTGTAATCTGCGACATCGATCCAGTTAGCGCCGATCCTTACGGATATCTCGCTGGCTTCAAGGTCTTTTGGCACAACTTTCATTAGAGCTTCTACGTTTTTGTTGTAGCTGCTGTCGATATGTTCCGCATGATCTCTGGCTATTCTCAGCTTATCACGAATATTGCCTGACAGATATTCAGATGACTCCGTATAGCCTGAATATGGGTCATTGTCTTTAACTTTGGCAGGATCTCTGAATATTTCATCACCAAGGTCAGCAATAACCTTTTCAGGCGTAGTGTCTGTGAGCTGTGACATATAGATAATATCGACCTTGCCCAATCTGTCCATTGACACTTGAAGTGCTTCTAGTGCTGTATCAACTTTTGAAACTGGAATATCTGGAAGTATCGTTCTCTTTGTGAATATTGCAGCCTTTTCAACTGTCTTATTTTCCACGTTGACAACTTCAAGTGCTGCTAAAGTATTGTAGTCATCATCATTAGAAAAGCAGCGTGAATTGGCGCTGTCCGTAATGTTTCCAAACTTTGTTCTGAAATTGTCATATGTGCTGTTGAGCTTCTTCTGAAGCTCTGCAAGCTGTTCATCAGTGCAGCCGTCAGCCTGGGCATTGATAAGCTCCATAGTTGCTTGCCTTAGAGTATGAAGCCCTTTCATGCGTTCAAGCGATTTGCCTGTTTCTGTGACCTTGACCATTACTCCATTTTCACGGAAATAAAGATCTCCGTCAACAATGGTATGAGTGAAGTTCCTGACAGTTGGATCAGCAGGGAGTATCTCAGCTGTCCCATTGTCAAGCTCAGTTTCCACAGTATCAATAACGCCGTCTATTTTTGAAATGGCATTTATGAGCTGCTGTGCAAGGGGAGTGTCACTGTTTGCATAGCAGGTCGTTACCTTGCTGTCTGCACCATATTTTCCTCGCATACGCTCGTCCCATGCCATAGTACCAAGTACCATATCAGGGTTATCCACAAAATATTGATTGCAAGGAATGCCGTTGTGTGTTTCTGAAACGTGTACCCAGTCTGGTATAACAGATGTCATTGTTGTTCTTTTTTTCAGAAAGATAATATCTGTTGTAACACTGTCTGCGTCTTTAAACGTTCCAGAGGGAAGTCTTACTGCGCCTAAAAGGTCACAGCGTTCGGCAAGATACTTTCTTGCTTTATCATTTTTCTTATCCATTGTGAATTTTGAAGTCACAATGGCAACAATTCCTCCAGGCTTTACCTTATCTACTGCTTTTGCGGCGAAATAGTCATGAATTTTGAAGTGGTATTTATCATAGGCTTTGTCTGCAATGCCATAATCTCCAAAAGGTATATTACCTATGACCACGTCAAAGCTGTTATTCTTGAATGTTGTTTTTTCAAACCCTTTTATCTGGATATTATCCTCTGGATAGAGCTGCTTGGCTATTCGTCCTGAAATGCTGTCAAGCTCAACTCCGTAAAGTTTTGAATCTGCCCTCATTTCATCAGGCATTTTTGCAAAAAAGTTTCCAACTCCCATGCTAGGCTCTAGGATGTTTCCACCCTCAAATTGAAATCTTTCCAAAGCAAGATATACGCTGTCTATGACTTCTGGCGGTGTATAGAAGCTTGTAAGTGTAGATGACCGTGCTGCGGTATATTCATCTGCGGTCAGAAGTTCTCTTAAACGAGTCTGCCTTGCTCCCCAACTGTCAGCAGAAACATTCTCATTATCTGCAACAAAAGCCTGAGCAGTTCCGCCCCAACCTGAGTATCTAGCCATTATCTTCTGTTCTTCAGGTGTCGCAAGCCGCTTTTCACTCTCTATTTTCAGCAATGTTTCAATAGCAGCTATATTTGCGTCACAACGAGCAGCAGCTCCGCCCACAACAACATTATCAGGGTCAAAGTGGTATGTGCTTGCTTTGACATTCTTCTTTGGCTTTTCTACCTTTTCAGTTTTGATATCTTCTTGCGGCGTTTCAAAGAGTGATATCTGTTCATCAGATGTAGAAGATATAGGAACGCTTTCAGAAACAGGCGGTGTTGTCTTTTTTTCTTCAGACAGAACATTATCAGCGATTGTAGGCGTTTCATATGGTATAGGTTTTTCGACCTCACCATTTTTTATCGCAAGCATTTTCTTTTCATAATCGTCTATCTGTTCTCTTGTGAAGTAGGCGTTTTCAGGCATTTTCTCATACAGCTCATTGATCTTAGCTATCTGCTTTTCAACTGTTTCTGCCCACAAGTGCTTTTCTGCACCTGTTTTCAGATAGTAATCACAATCAAGCTTAAGCCTGCCCAAAAGCTTGTCTATTTCAGGCTGTGTTTCATTTGTAGGTGTAGGCACTTCATCGACCAGTTCTGCCATATGTGCGGCTTTTGCAGCTTCAAGCTCAGGTATGATCGAGCTGTAAATTGAGTATCTTTTCAGAAAATCAATAACGCCGCCGTATCCGTCACCTGCGTCCTGGCGTTCAGTGATCGTTTGTCCGTCAGGCATATTGATAGTAAACTTGACCTTATCATAGCCCATAAACTGTGAGAATTCGTCATCAGCGTCTGCTTCATACCATGCTTTTGCTGAACCGTACTTCTCTATTGCAGCCTTTGCTCCTGCCACCATTTCACTGTCAGCCTGTTCCATGAGCGTGTCAAATTCTGCAACACTGTAGGTCTTGCCGTCCTCAAAGTAGTTGCTTTCACTCCATTCACAGGTTATCGTAGGCTCGGATAAAGTAGTAAATGATTTAACATCATTTGAACTTATATCGGCACTATTTTCTTGTTGCTTACCCTTGACAATATTGCGACTTTGGTGTATAATAATATTAGAGTCAAGATTGTTTATCGCCTCAGGCAATTGGAGCCTTTGACACGAGAACAGTGCTTGGCTTTTTTCTTTGTCCCAAAACAGAATATTATTTGATTTTGCAGCACGTTCAACATAGTTTGCAAACCCATTTTCTTTTCCATAAATACTTGTGATAAAGTTTGATGATACATTTTCCATTTCATAAATGCCTTGCCCATTTGGTTTAACACTTACGATTATCGGTGCATTATCATTATCAACGTTATTTAAACAAATTACTATACTTTTATCAGCACTTTTGTTTGGAGAAAGTGAGTCCATTATTATGGCAGGGCTTTCTAAAAGATGTGGGATATTACATATCTGTTCCAGTGTTAAGCCGTGCCAATGTGCATTGTTCGGGGATTTTTCATGTAGAGCGTCTTTTAAATGCCTTTGCGTATACAACATAGGAAGCCGATCACAGCCGATATCCACAAGAATTTGTGGTGTATCACAAACCTTTAGATTTGAGTATTTTGGGAATACGCCATTTAAAACATCATTTATCTGTTCAGCAAATGTTTTTTCACTCTTGACAACTCCAGAGGAGTCTGTTATACTGCTTGTAGAGCTATTAGGAACAGCAGGGCGTAGCTGGTTTTCAGCCAAACCTATAATTCTTGATGGTTCTATTTTTTTGTCCTGTTGAGTAACAGAATTATTCTTGTATTCAATATTTTCCTGCTGCGTACCCTTGACAATATTGCGACTTTGGTGTATAATAATATTAGAGTCAAGAATGTTTAAGCCCTTGGACAATTGTAGCCCAAGCACACTGAACAGTTCTTGGCTTTTTTCTTTGTTGTAATAAAGAACTTTGTTTTGTTCTACGGCACGATTAATTTGATTTTCAAAATTGTTTCTGCCATGAAAACTCATTACAAAGTTGGATTCGACCAATTCTAAATCATATTTAGCTTTGCCATTTGGCTTTATAGCAGCAATGATAGGCATTTTTTCGTTGTCAAGTTCAGATGTTACGATTATTATGCTATCATTTCTCGAAAGGGAATCATATATAATCACGGGATTTTCAAGTAACATGGGCATTTTTTTGATTTGTTCTGCGTTCAATCCGTGGTAATGTATGCTTTCACCTGTATTTCCTTTCGGCTTGAGAGCGTCATGCAAATGCCGTTTCGTATAAAACATTGGAAGTTGCTCACAGCCAACGTCAAGCAATATTTGAGGTGTATCACATACTTTCAAGTCATTGTATCGATTCGCGTTTCCTGCAAGTACATCATCGACCTGTTCAGCAAATGATTTTTCACCCTTGACAATTCCAATTGAATTTGTGTCAACAGAGTTATCCTGAGCTTCAACCGCTTGAACGTTCTTCTTTGAATGCTCTATTACAGCCTTATCAAGATATATCTGAACATCATGTGGATCTATCTGTCCGTCAACTGCCTGATGAAACATCTCAAAGAATGTTTTTATCTCGTCTACCGTTAGCCGTTCATCGACCTCGTTAAGAACAGTAATAGAAATTCCCTCAGAAAAACCCTGCTGCAGCATGGCTTTTTGTTCATCACTATAATCATGGTGAGAGAACATATCTGACAGCTTCAGCCGACCATTGAGCTCATTTACATATGTATAGTAATCATTGAGTATGCCCTTTGGATCGAGTGTTTGCTCAATGACACTCTGAGCATAGTAATCAGATAATAAAGATGATATATGCCGCAGTTCGTCGGGCGAATATCGGACGCTTACCCAATGCCGTATGTTATGTTCACCATTTTGTGCAGCTGCCACCACAGCCTGTTTTAATGCAAGTATCTGTTCTTGCGAAAACTTAAGCTTTATAAGGTCTTGGAGTATATCGTCAACCCTATCAGACGTGCTTTCTTGCTTTGCGGTTTTGGCATTGTCAAGAGCTTCGTTTTTGCGGTCAATGGCGATAACTTCTTTTTCAATTTCAAACAGAGTGTCTTTGGCAGCGTGCTGAACAGCTCTGCTGAAAAGAATCATATCTCTTGCATTTTTGATAAGGTCAAGAGCGCTTACATCAACATCGGCGTGCAGATCTATTTTACCTGAAAGATTACATCTTTGAGAAACAACGAACTGCACCACAGAATCCAGTGAATGGCGGTATATCTCAGCCTGTTTTGTGTCAAGTCCCATTTGAGATATTGCATTTTGTACTGACTCAGCTATAGGCGCAGAATTAAGACTGTTTGCTGTCATTGCTTCGATACATTCTTTGATCGATCCTGCGCTTATATTGTATCGGTTATTAAGCGTATTGAGTAGCTCAGGTGTATTGCGGTCAGTAAGTGTCCACATCTCAGGCAACTCTTTGCCGCCTGTCTGAGTGACGTCATATAAATATCTGCAAGTGTGATTTTTGCCAAAAACAGCAACGCCGTGAGAGCCACGTCTTACATATCGCCCTAGACGTCCCCATTTCTTATACTCAGCGATCTTTGTTGCATTCCTATCCTGCTGGAATACTAACACAGCGTCTGAATACGGCTGCTTATACATCTTTGCAGAAAATTTGAGATAATCAATGTATTCCTGCTTATTGTTCCTCAGCTGCTCATTGATTTCAAACCATGCTTGTTTTACAGCTTCATACTTATCGTGCTTATCCATTTAAGTTTCCCCTCTTTTATTTTTCAAGAATATTTAAGAGCCGCTCCAAAAGCGCTTTATTCTTGCCTGTATCTGTCATATCCATGATGTTGAGCGCATATCTTACGCCCTCAACAAATCCTAGATCGTGAGCGTCATCAATTACATTCGCTTGTAGTTCACATTCTTCCTCTTGCAGCTGAATTAATCGCTCTCGCCGTCCTTTGTAGGTTTTCACCCAATGGGTCTGAGCATTGTCTGTTTCGTAATCATCTTGAAATCCTATCATGATTTCTTCCAAGATATCAAACTTAGATTTCTTTGGCGTTTCAGTAATCATTGTGGTTACTCCTCTCGGTTATATAAAAAAAGAGCGTGTGAAGAAGTTCATACGCTCGTGTTTGCAATTTTAAGTTGTGTGTCACTGTGACACACTTATGCATAACAAAAAACTAATAGTCTGAAATTAATAAATTCATGATTTTGTTTCATAGATACCTCTGTCTGCATTTTAGAAAGCGGTATCACTATCAGATAAGTCAAGCTCTCTGCAACTGTTATCATCAAATATAATTCTTCCGTCAGCGTCATACTCAACAAAACTTCTTTTTTCCTCATAGTCCCCTATCAATACCATGGCTGTTTGTAGCCCTGTAAAAGTCACTGAGCTTGTGTATATCTCATGAATTATCTCTTTAAGCGTTTGCTCCTGCGTCATACCAAAACGTTTTGCAATGCACTCAAGCTCCTCATTGTATGACAAACCGTCTTTAATTATTTCAATTTCTTTTTGCATTTTCTCACTCCTTTGAAATTAATAATCATTGAGATAAAAAGAGCGTATGAAATTCTTCACACGCTCAGGTTTACACTTATTAATGTTGTGTATCATTTATAACTTCGGTGAACTTATACGTTCCAACAGGAAGTTCTTTTATACTGATAACTCCACCTTTATCAGCAGAAATATATGGAAAATCCACAACTTTTCCTTCAGAAGTTATTCCCTTAAAGTTATACATCTGTGGTCTATCACTATTCCTTTTATGTAGTTTTGTAAGCTTTGAGAAGAAATGTTTTTTGAGTTTTTTCATTGCTTTTACTCCCATTCTATAGTTTTTATTGAATACCCATTTTTGCTTATATACTCCAAGCACGCCACCTGAGGATTACGAAAAACATCTTGTGACAATACCTTTTCATCAGTAGTGATGTTACATATTTTTTGAACTACGTCATTGAACATTGGGTTTAAATCATTTTCGTCATAGGGAACAATAGCTATTGTCTTAAACTCAAAAAATGTGTTTTCATTGAATAAAAGACCAATTTTTATGTTATTGTCATTTTTGAAATTGCAGTTTCTTCGTATTCCGAATACTCTTTGATTACTTTTGGGTCTGTAAAAAATAATCAGGCTTTCTTCGTTTGTTTCGGCATACACGGCATGAAACCCATTCTGCTTGAAGTGTTTCTTTAATTCACAAAATAGCTGTTCAAAGTAATTTAATTTTCTTGTCTTAAAAACGCCTATTGTTCTTATGATATCATATAAACTGCAATTTCTTTCCCATGTTTCTAAATCATCAATAACAAGATCCTCATTGTCCGTTGATACCGCAAAATCTTTTGGGTACATAGACAAAAGCATATTAGTAAGCTCACTTGCGCTGAAACCAACGCCTTCGTTCTCATATTCCTCAAAGAATTGCCCCATAACATATGTTAGCAAGTATGGTAAACTTACAATATCGTATGAAGTTTTGAGAACAGTTTTTGCCGTGTCACCATTTCTTGAAATGATAAACCTTAATTGCCTATAATTTGACAAAAATCTCATCCTTTCTTTTTAGACACATATTTTGTCTTTATATTGTATAAATTCAAATTATGTGCTATAATATGTGTGATTAATAAACTGTTAATGTGAAAATAGTTTAAAATAATTATTGAGGTGACAAGATATGGTTTTTGAAGAAGCGCTCTATATTAATGGATCACAAAGAAAAATGCTGTCTATTGAAGATGTAACTCAGTTAGCAACAAATTCGTTAGATCTATATAATGAAATCAAGAATAATCTTTTCTGCCCTGAATGTGAAAAACCACATTTGACTTACAATTCATGTACAACGAAGTCAAATTATTTCTCAACACACAATTTAGAAAGTCACGCAGATACTTGTTCTTTTGAATGCAAAAGAGCGACAAATCATCAGTTGGAACTATTGGAAAATGACGAAAAATCACTGGACAGACTTCAAAATAGGCTTAAAGCTGTTATATTATCCTGTTTTTCAGAGAAGAAAGCTGCACGGAATCCTTTTGTTATAGAGAATAAGATATCTAAAGTTTCTACAAATACTGAAAATCAAAGTGAACGCACAGCCGTTAAGTATGCTATTCCTAAAAAACGTATTACAAATGGATTATCTCAGGCTGATGTTGATCAGTTAAAAATCTTTTATGGAAAGGTAAGAGTCCGTTGCAAAAAGCATCGCAATGGTCATAAATTATACATTTTCAATTTCACACAAAGACAGTTACCAATGATTTGTTCCATATATTTGTCTGAAAAAGTATATGAACACATAAATATAAAGGATAATGATTGTTTCAACTGTTTAATATCATTCTATGTTAAAATGGAAATCAACAAACAGGACGATAAAATATATTACAACTGTATACTAACAGATTCTAGGAAAATGTTCTTTTGGAAAATCGACCGATAGTGCGTAACATCTTCTGGGATTTTTCTCCTGAAAAGAGTTTTTTTATTCTGTTAATATCGGTGTACATATATCCATCACTTTCACAATAGCCACCCTCATCGATAAGGTCATAGTATGTATAAGGCGTATCAGGATTAGTGTTGAGGTCAAGAGCTGTAATATGTTCCTTCATAACACTAAAGCCATACATGGTTACAAGCTTGTCTACGATATCATCAACAGATGCTGCATTATACAAATAGATAATGTGTCCGACAAGGAGCAGCATATCTTTGCCCTTTATTTCATTACTGCAAATCAGAGTTCCTGTTTTGTTATCGTCTGCTATAAAGTATCTATACTCATTCATTTTTACCTCCAAAATCTTCTCGCTTTGTCACAGCTATGACATTAGACTTAGGGTCATGAATTATCAAGTTCTCTGTACAGAGCTGTTGCTCTATCAATGAAAAACACTGTCCCATGCCACTATAGTGATTTCTGCGGTGCTTTTTGAAAATCTTTATGATATTATTCATCATCAACCATTATCTCCACATATTTTCTGATATAAACTGAATTTCTGTTCGGATAGTTTTCGCTTTTCTGTAAGAACTCATATCCGTCTTTTTCAAGCTGTTCTGTGAACTTTTCAACTTCTTCTGGCAAACCCTCTATGCGTACTTTTACCATTCTTATCAGCTCCTATTATTATAATTTTGTTATTATTTATCCATGTCATGACCTCTTGCTCTGTCAGTTGTGGATAATGCTCTTTTTTCTCATCAATCTCTGAGCAGATGTTGTTTGTGATATCCTTGGTCCATTCTAAAAAGATATGAAACATAAGTGAAACTACTCCACCGCAGTACACAAGACCGCCAACATTTAGCATTAGTTCAGGTATATCACGTACCATATCTCTCAAATCAATTGTTTCTGATATCTCTGTCACAAAATATCTTTTATCAGTGTAAAACATTATGTACCTTGCGGCACAATCATCAATACGTCTTAATAGTCTTACATTATACCCTTTTTCTTTCAGCTCGTCAGCTATGCATTCTATGACTTTTTGTTCTTTTATCATTTTTATTTCCTTTTTATCACGTTTTCTTAGTTTAAATAGGGAGACAAAATTGTACAAATAAAATACAACGAATAAGATATACAGTATATTCATGATTTCACCTTGAAACGCTTTGCTATTTTCTTCGTAAGTTCAATTGGTTTTCGCCAAGCATATAAAGGATCACCAGTGTATATTGACCACAACAAAGACCAAGATCCTATTACAAGTACATAGCATATAATCAAAAAAAGAGTGTTCACATTACTCTACCTCCCCAACGCCTGCCCCGTTGCGGGGGCTTTTTTCTATTTAAACTGCTTGTGCTTTGAAAATAAATATGTTATATTATTGTTAAATGATATCCATTTTCTTTTAAATATGTGGTGATGACAGCTTCTTGATTTTCAAAAAACAACTGCAATGAATTGTCTATCCAATAAGTATTTGAGTCGGGGTCATAAAAGATTGTAAACCTGTAGTCCTCAGCTGCCTTATCTACGCCTTTCATTTTCGCTATCATTTCATCAAACTTGTTATCACAGCCGTCATAAAACGGAACACTGAGCTTTTCATCAGCGCCTTTTTCAAGACAACCAAGGTCAAACCACTTAGAATCATCACTTTTATGTATAACATATATCTTTGTGCTTTTATAATTTGGATAAAATAACAGCAGTTGTTCATGCTCATTAGCCGCATGATATGTCATATAATTCTTGCTTTTATAGTAATTTTCTAATCTTTTAAATATGCTCATTCTTTTACTTCTCTAATTATAATTTCTTTTAAGGTGTATTTTCCTGTTAAAACTCTTAAACACATCAATATTTGTGAAATGAAAAATACAACGAATAGAAGTACTATTAATACATTGTTTTTTTGAGATATAGACCATCCGTTTTCAGCAAGAAAGCATAATGTTGCAGCTGTGATAATACTTTGAACAAGAATATTCAACTCATCTATTAAAATGGACTTTACCGCATATAAAATTTTTTCCTTTTTGCTAGGATACCTGATTTTAAAAGTTACATCATGGAGTTCATTTTCATTATTCATATTACTACCTCCCAGCCCCTGCCCAGTTGCAGGGGCTTTCTTCATGTATAGATAAATTGATCCCCTTTAGCTATCTTTTTCAGACAGCATCAATTATCTTTCTTTCTTCTTTTTGCTGAACATAAAAAATGCAGCCCCTGCGAGAATTATCGCAATGCTGCCAAGTGCTGTTCTGCCGTCAATGTCATTGTCGGAAGAACCGGTGTTTGGCGTGTCAGGAACTTTTTCATTGAACATATCTGCGTCTACTGTCTGAGCATATGTTACAGTGACTTGCTTTGAGTCGGCAACAAGATAGCCATAAGGAACTGTAGAGCCGTCCTCAGTGATAGTGTATGTACCAACTGGAACGCCCTCAAACTTCGCAAGTCCGTCCTTGTCGGTGACGGCTTCAATGTGTATCTCTCTGCCAGTATCGGAAACTCCCGAAAGAATAAATCTGATACCCTCGATGTTCGTCATTCCGTCAGTTTTCTTGTGTACCTTTATAGAGCCTGTCTGCTCGTTGTTGAGTATCGTTGCGTCTATTGTCTGAGCATACTCGACCTTGACTTCCTTCTCGTCAGCCACAAGATATCCGTATGGTACTGTTTCCTTATCCTCGATAACTTTGTATGTACCAATAGGAATGTTCTCAAACTTAGCAATGCCGTTCTCATCAGTTATCGCAGGAATATCAATCTCACGTCCTGTGTCAGATGTACCTCTGAGATAGAACTTGATACCCTCAATATTCTTCTGTCCCTCTGTAGTCTTGTGAACAGTGATAGAACCTGTCTTTTCCTCGTTGAGTATCGTTGCGTCTATTGTCTGAGCATACTCGACTTTGACTTCCTTTTCGTCAGCAACGAGATAGCCGTAAGGAACTGTTTCCTCGTCCTCGATAACCATGTATGTGCCGATTGGAATATTTTCAAACTTTGCTATGCCGTCTTTGTCTGTTGTCGCAGGAATGTTTATCTCTCTGCCTGAGTCAGATGTTCCTCTCAGATAGAAAGTGATACCCTCGATATTCTTCTGCCCTTCTGTAGTCTTGTGAACTGTGATAGAGCCTGTCTTTTCCTCGTTCTCAAAAGAAACCTCTGCTGTTTCGTTGTATTCAACTGTTACTTCCTGCTCATCAGCAACAATGTAAGCCGCAGGAACTGTTGAGCCGTCCTCTGTTACTGTGTACTTGCCGATAGGGAGATTTTCAAAGAGTGCTTCGCCGTTTTCATCGGTGAAAAGCTCACGCTCTATGTCGCTGTTCGTGTCGGATATGCCCTTAACGATGAACCCTATATCCTTAACGTTGAGGTTGCCTGTTGTGGTCTTTGTGACCTTGATAGAACCCTCTTTGAGATAGTTCGTCATTTCAGCGTATACCGATACGCCCTCTTCGGTTATCTCAAAAGGATAGAGAGTATCGTCAATGATGTACTCTTCAGGTGCTGCTATCTCGTGGTAGAAATACTTGCCGTAGCCAAGTGAGAACGTTGCAATGCCGTTTTCATCAGTAATGCCTGTCGTTATCTGACGCTTGTTTTCGTCAAGTATCTCGAACTCGCAGTTCGGCAGCAGCTCACCACCGAGGTTTTTCTTGGTGATGATGAAAGGTGCTGTCCAAGGTGAGTTCTTAACAGACACTTCTGATCCAAAATCAGCAGTATCTGTTGCTATCTTCACGGTCTGAGGCTCGCTGTTCAGCGAATAGCCTTTAGGTGCTTCTATCTCTGTAACAGTGTAGCTATAGCCCTGATAGATGTCCTTTGTAATAACAGCTTTTCCGTTTTCATCGGTTGTAACTGTGTCGATAATGTCGCCCTTTTTGCGTATCGTTATGCCGCCGCTTACTACTATATCTTCGGCTGCTGTTATCTCAAACTTGGCTCCGCTGAGATATTTTTTGCCGCTTTCGTCAGTTTTGTAGATAACAAGCTCGCCCTTGTCTACAGATGTTCTCTGATTATCTACTACTGTTTTGCTTGTTTTATCAGCCTCAACAGTTACGTCTGTTTTGGTTTTCAGTGCATAGCCATTAGCTGTAGTTGTTTCCTTCCAGTAATAGCTGCCCTGCGGCAGACCTGAAACGTGGATATTTCCGTCAGCGTCAAGTGTCATATCTGTAGCGTTAGCCTGTGAAACAGTTGAGCTGAATGTATACTTGCCGTCGCTGCCTGTTGCCTTGATGAATAGATCGCTGTCGCCGTTCTTCATAACAAGGTTGAATTTAACAGCTTTCAGCTTGTCGGCAACGTTTGTTTCCTCGTTTCCGAAGAAATCAATGAAGTTCTTTTCAAGGTCAGCGTTGCCTGTAGGCATATCAATTTTCAGCTTGAAATATGCCTGCACAGGGTCTTTGCCTGAAATGTAACCGACTTTCATCTGCGATTTAGTCGAGTTGTCCTTAGTCTGAAAAACAAGTGGCACGCAATCTTCGATCTTACCGCTGTTCTTTGCCTTGGTCTTTGTCATCGTGATAGTGTGAGTGCCGACCTTAGCTTTTGCTGTTGCTGTGACTTTGATATTGTTTCCGCTTTTCTGGAATGTCACACCGTCAAGAGTGGAAAAATCAAACTGAGCAAGGTTGCTGTCTGACTTAATTGTGCCCTCGAACTTGTTGTTGGAAGGGTTGTATTTCAGCTCATATGTAGGGGCTGTTCTTGATTGAATACTTGTTCCACTTGGTATTTTCAAGTGACTAAGTATATCACCCTTCATTTTTTTGTAGCAATTAATAAGGTCTTTATGCTCGCCATTTGTAGGAGCGATTATGTGACCTAGCAGTGAGCTTTCGTTTGTGGAAAGGCTTTCTGAACTGCTGTCAAAGTAACCGCCCGAAACAGCCCATATCATAGCCTGTGAAGCTACCAATTCCACATTCCCACTGTATCCGTATTTTGATTTGCCTTTATAGGCATAAATTGTAGCTGCTCTTACTCGTTCACGTTGATTTCTGTCACTATAGAGTTTTACCATAGCATTATCATTAAATGTTATGGAACTCATCACAGCACTGTCCTCATGGTCTGTGCCTAGCTGTACGCAGTAACAGTAGTTTCCGTTGCTGTCTGTCCAATAGAAAAACTCCTGCGCCCATTTGTAATTAAAGGCATCGTTTGTCTTTTCTCCTGTGAGTGGGTCATAAGCATTGGCAAGTCCCGAATTGCTGAAGTTGTAGCCCCAGCCGTACAGAATGTGTTCTGTGTTCTTGCTGTCAGCGGCAAAGCTTACAAGTCCATCTGAAAAAACAGACACAGCCATGAGCATTACAATAAGCAGGGAACTCAGTCTTTTAAAAATGCTTTTCTTCTTCATTTTAACATCGTCCTTTCTGAATTTTCTCTATGTCAAATCCTTGCGGATATTATTTTTTAGGCACAAAAAAAGACGATTGATTTTTAATTTCAATCGTCTTAATTATTCTCTATATTTTAATATCATACGGCAAAGTATATCTCGTAGCAGAAGTTTCCATTGTAATCTGTTGAAGTATCACAAAGAATAACAACTTGACTTACCTCATAGTCTAACCAATCATTATAGGCAAAATTAACTTCTGCCTTGCAATTTGAAAGAACGTCTTTATAATTGTCTGTTGGATATACGATCTGAGGTGAGAACCAAGTGCTGTTATCTATTGTAATGCTTGAAATGTCATTCAAAAAATCATCAACTGATGAATAACCGTTTTCAGCATAAATTTTTTCAACTCTTGGTCTTGCAATTTTGTTGCTATATTCCTGCAATTCTTTCTGAAGTCTGTCTATATCACTCTGAGTAAGGTTTACCTTTGGTTTAGCCGTTGTAGTTGTAGTCGGCTTTGGCTTCGGGGCTTGCGTTTTCTTTGCCGTTGTGGTGGTCTGCTTTTGTGTCTGACGCTCTGTCTGTCTTTCTGTCTGACGCTCCGTCTGCTGTGGCTGATTATTGTTACCGCCGTTGTTATTGTCATTGCTGTAGCTGTTGTTGCCTGAGCCGTTGTTAGAAGTGCTGTGGCTGTAGCTCTGATTATTTACTGTGCCGCCATTACTAGCTGGGCTGTTCGATTTTGTGGTTGTGCCACCCTTTGTGGTAGTCGATGATTTACCACTGCTTGTGCTTGCGGACGTTGTTGATGATGTTGTGGTAGCCGAAAGAGATGTTTCCTCGCTCCGAGAGGTCAGTGTGGCTTCCGTTGTGGTAGTTGCCGAAGCTTCTGTGCTTGAAGCTGTTGTGGTTGCCTTTGGAGGGGCTGATGATGTGTTGTCTGTGTTGCCACAGGCGGTTATGCTTATCATTGTCGCACTGATTATCAAGGCGGCTATGGCTTTCATTGTGTTCTTCATATGGTTTTCCTCCTTTTTAGACTTGACATATATCTTAAAGTGATGTATACTTATATATAGAAAAGGTAAACCGCATAGACGGCTATCCTCAGTTTTTGATTATGTAAAAAATAACCGCAACTTTTGGTCGAGGGCGGTTATTTTTTTATGCTTTTTATCAGCTCGTTGAGAGCGATAATCAGCACGATAGTCAAGACAAAGAAAGCTAAGTCCATTCTATCACCTCCCGAATATCCTATTTTGCCTGAGCCTTTCGGCTGACAATATTCAGACCATTCCGTGTGGGAGGACACCGCCTACCGTTTAAGTTTACCTTTTCCAAACTAGATTATATCACAATTGATTTGTGATGTCAAATATTGCTGTTTAATTTTGAGCGTTTATCGCATTGATGATATCCTTGATGAGCTCTGTTTTATTTCCATTGCTTAGGTCATAGTATTTATAATCGCCTAATGACGGCATGATGTTATTTACATCTACATCGTCTATTTTAACTATGTACCAGCCTTTTTTCTTGTTTGTTAGCGCTGACATTATTGTTTTAAGTTCCAACTGTCCGTAATTTGATGACAGTGTCGCATGACTAAGAAAGAGAATGGCAAAATCACTTTCTTCTATACCTGCAAGGATTGATTCCAGCAGGTGAGAACCTACACTTATGTCTTTTTTGTCTATCCAAAGATCAATGCCGCTGTATTCAAGGGCTTCTGTTATTTCATAGACCAATTCCTTGTTAGCGTGGCAGTATGATATAAATACTTTTTTCCTCCTAATATGAGTATTAAAGTTGTATCCCTTCTTGGTGAGATCTGATTTTGAACAGAAGAAATAAGCGTCACTGAACATTTGCGTTATATCTGCTTTGCTGCAACTAGGTGGAATATTCGCCATATTGAATTTTCTGTTGCAAAATTCCATGAACAGTTCGTGAAGCCCCAGTGAAGGTTCTTTTCTCAAATCATATTTCTTGATAATGTTTTCAATGAGCTGTCCCTCATTTTGTTTCGCTTCAATTGAAAGGTAAGAAACAAGGTTATATGGAATATTACATACAAATAAAATGATACAGCCATTGGAAGATACGATTTGGTTTATTTCATTCACTGCGTCAATGTAGGCTTCTCGATTTTCGTAGGGTATTAAAATGGTAGCATAGTATTTCATTTTCGTTCCTTTATATATTATGATCTGTTTGCTGTCAACGTCAGCAAACGCCTTGACGTTAAGTTCGATTTGAAATAGAGCTGCATACCATTTATAAAATTTTAACGGCTCATCAGATATTGCTGAGAATGGTATCGATATGAGTGAACTATTTTTCTTGTCATATCTGTTATACAGCTCTTTTAACTGAGATGTATTGAGTAACATCGCACACACTCCATTCTACCATATTATTCATCATGTGTCAATTATCTGCTATTCTTCGCTAAGTATTTTATGATACACAAAAAGCGTTGCAAAGCAATCACCCAAGCTGTTATGTGCTTCCTCATGCTCAGCCCAATCATAATCATAGTACGCTGCCGCTGTTGTGAGTTTCTGCCACTTATAATCTTCATGATATACACTGTATTCACCGTAAATTTCAGCGAATTGTATCATCACATCTTCAGTACGAAAGGTGTTGCACTCCTCAGATGTTATGATATCGCTTCCCACAAGAAAATTCAAATCAAAATCAACGTTATAGCCGATTATCCAGTGTGCCTGTGATAATATCGCATATAGTTCAGCGGCTTTCTCGTTTATATATGGTGCGTCAGCTACCATTTTTGGCGAGATATGATTAACACTTTCTGCTTTTGACCATTCTTTGTGCCTGATCGGCTTGAAGTAGCTGTCAAAAAGAACGTTTCCTTCCTCGTCAATGATAGACACCTGCAATAGCTCATCATGAAAAGGGTCAAGTCCTGTGGTTTCGGTGTCTATAACAATTGCCTGTGGATACCCTTTTTTCGGATAAAGCTCTTTTGTTTTCTCGGTTAATCTCCATATCAACTTTCTATAAGGTAATAAGGCAGCTTCAACTGCTTCGTCAAAAATCTTTTTCTGCTCCTCTTGGCGTTTCTTTTCCTCGGCTTCTTTACGCCACTTGCGGTTAAGTCTTGCCAGCTTATTTTTTCTGTCCCTCTCAGGCTGAAAAAAATCCTGCAACTCTTTTTCTGTTGCAGGCACTACCTCGTCAGGGCTGTAGTACACATATGAAGCTTGACAATTCCTATTTGCCCAAAGCTCAACGCCTTTAGCGTCCTTTTTCGGTAGCTGTCCTAAGAGCGCCCACTGACGTATGGTTTTGTATTTTTCATATTCGGGACAATAGTTCTTAGCTTTCATATCATTACCTTCATTACTTAAATGGAAATCTCGAATCTCATCTTGATTGCTTCAAAGTAGTACGGTGCATACGTGCAGTGGAAAATTCTGTCGGGCGCATAGTATTTGCTTGGTACATATTCTTTCTCTCCATTTTTGTCGATATAAGTTTCAGGTGGATCTGAGTCATAAACAGTGCCGTTCCACAGGTTAAAGGCAAGACGTGTTGTTTTCAAGCTCGTATGAGTCTGAAAAGGCTTGCTCAAGCCCTCAAAAATAATCACGTCTTTTCTAACGTCATATAGTGCGCCAATATGGTTGCGAAGCACGTTATCCATCGTGAGGAGATAAGCAAGCGACAAGTGATAGCCGTCAAGATAGGGCATTTTCTTGCACAATTTATTAAATAGTTCCTCGTGTTCTTCATCATAGAATATCATTATTTTTTCCTGCCTTTCTTGAAAAGTCTGTATTTCTCAGGAATAAATTCTCTGATTATTCCCCAAATTCCTGTTATACAAAGAGCTGCACCCAGTGAAATGTAAAATATTCTTTCCATTGTCCAATCACTCCTTTTTGTAAAAAAAGGACACCTGAAACTTCAAGTGTCCTTATGTTTGTGTTTATTACTCTAAATTCATGTAAAATCTTTTGCCTTTTATTTCAAACCCGTTTTTTTGATAAAAACAGCAAAGATTATCAAAACCGATCGGTGTATCTACCCAGATACTCCCCCATATTTTTTTTAACTTCATTAATCTTGCAATGGCTATCATTGCTTGAATATTTCTGCTGCCATGACCTTCTCTGTGCAGTTCTTTTGTATCAACAGAAACAATTTCCATTACATCATCCACAATATCACTTGATGACATAGATATTGGATTGCAATAAGCTGCACATCGTGTTGTAACATATATTGGTCTATTGCGATTTAATATAGGTGATACAAATAGTCCAAATAGTGAGCCATTAACATCGTACATGTCAAGTAGTGTTTCTTGATGATCACCTATATGATCCATTATTGTATTGAGGAAATCTGCTCTGTCTGATAGTTTTGACATGGTATGTTGTAGCTTTGCAAGCTGCTCTCTGCTTTTAACAAGAGAGTTGTATTCAAAATTTGGTATGATTTTATAATTCTTTATGATCATGTGTACACCTATATTCTAAATGCAGAAGTAATTATTTCTGCAAGCAGCCTGTTATACTCAATCGTATCAAATTTTGTTTTATTATGATTGAGAGTTTTGAGCATAGCTTTGAGCAGCATACCCTTATTTCTGTCATTGTTTATATTTTTGAGATACAACATTGTACGATCTATCACCGTTCTATCAATGCGTTCGTTATTGTTAAGTGCCGAATAAAAATTTGCATTTGATAAATTATTATAGTAATCGGATATACAATTTTCAACTTTCATGAGAAGATATTCGTACTGTGACTTGGTAAGACATTGCATATCAACGATCATGAGTCTTCGACAAAACTTTTTTTGTTCAGACAGAATACCTGAACATATGCAAGCGTTGCATTCGTGTAAGAGTTCTGTGTAAAGATCCAATGTTGTTCACCTTTATTCTATCATTTTCGCTTTATCTTGTCAACAAAAAAGGACACCTGAAATTCAAGTGTCCTTACGTTTGTATTCGAATGTAGTTTTAAGTAAGTTCATAAATCCACTTCCAACATAGAAAAATTAAAAGAAAATTGGTTATACTCAATAAAATTATTTTCTGTGTCTTAGATAAAGGACTGCAGTATTTTTCCCTCAGAACAATATATATATCCATTAATAAGGTAACCGTCAGTTGGGGAATAAGCCGCTTAGTAAGTTTTGTTGATATAACATATAATGCTAGTAAGCAAAACTTATCAATAATAGATGTTACTAATTCGCTGCTGTTCTTCTTGTTATTTGAAATGTACAATATTCCAAACAGAAATATGATTATAAATATAGTATACCAAATCATTCCTCATTCTCCCATTTTATCATTTAAAGTGACATTTGTCAACAAAAAAGGACACCTGAAATTCAAGTGTCCTTATAATCATATTCTGTTCTGCTTTGTCCACGGACAAAATTACTTTTCAGCTTTACCCTCTTGCTTCTTGTAAGCGTTATAGTATTCTATAGCTCTTTCTTTGGAAATCTCAAGCCGTGACATCAACCTTGCAATTATCGCTTCATCGTCTGCTCCAGTTTCCAACATAAGAGCGATTATTTCGTAGGCTCTGCCTTCAACTCTGCCCTCAGCCTCTTTCCTATATCCATAGTTTTCAACAGCCTCACACATACTATCCGCTCCTTTCGTTGTTCTTTTGTGGTTGTATACTGCCTTTGACAGCTCTCCGAACGAGCTGTTGTCAGCACTGCTGTTCTTTAGATATTGCAGCAGCTTGGCAAGAGAGCTGCCGTCATCAACTGCTGCATTAAAGTAATATTCGTGTACGCCGTTGTCAATTTCCTGATGTGTTTCATCGACCATGCGGCGAACCGTGTATTTACACTTGCCGCCTTTCAGCCAGTCAGTAGCCGAAATAAATATCAGGTACAACTCAGGCAGCTCTTTGTAATTCTGATTTTTCTCAAGAAACAGAGTATCAAGACTTGCCTGATAGTATCTTACCCTTTTGGGGTGATAATCTTTGTTTTTGACCTGAACTTCTATGTTATATAGCTTATGCTCCTCGTCCTCGGCAAGTGCGTCAAGCACTACCGAATGTCCGTTGTAATTTCTTATGGCATATTGCGTATCAACTTTAATGACATTGAGCTTTTTGTCAAGCAGTCTGCTCAGTGTATATGAACACGCAGCTTTGTCACGCATTACCACGGCAAAGAAGTCATCGTCCATAAGGTTAAAGCTGTCAGCGATAGCCATTTTATCCTCAATGGACCCTTTTAGCTTTTCATCAGTTATTATCATTCTCTTTTCACCTTTATTTTATCAGATTTTTGAGCCAATGTCAATAAAGTGTATATCTTTTTTATATATTTTTGTGTCACGGTGACACACTGGAGAAATTTTTCATTCTCTGCGCTTATAAACGATCTCCTCCATTACCTGATGTTCGAGCGTCATGAGCCTTTCCTTTTCCCACTTGCGTATAGCATTGAACTCTGTAGGACGTGGGTGATCTTTTCTGTAGATCTCGTCAAGCTCGTCAAACCTCTCCTCAGCTTCGATATCTATTTCTCTCGGAATGATCTGCCAACGGCATTCGCACACGAGAATGTCAACGTCTGCTGGGTGTTCTGCTTCCATCCATTTCATCCATGCACGTCCCCATCTGCGGATAGGCTTCTTAAGCAACTTTTCTTCTTCGGGGTCACTTGTGTATGCTATCTTCGGGACGTATGTACCCTCTGGAGTAAGCTCATACTCAAAAAGATCGCAGCCAACATCTTCTGGTCCTGCCTGCTCGATTTCAAAATCTTCGTTAAAATTCCTGTTTTCGTTCATAATGGTCCTCCTCTTTCAATTACAAACTTTTATGCTTTTGAGTGATGTTATCTGAGTGTGTCACCGTGACACATTGTTCTTTGATGTTTTCTTCTGCTTTGGAGCTGTCAAAGCATTTATGAAGTCTATCACTGTAGCTTTTCGCCTGTGATAAACGGTCAAAGTATTCAATGCTCGAATAGTCTATTACATTGTTTACTTCGTCAAGGAACGGCTTCGCAGCTACCGCAAATGTATCATTAAACGCCGCCATTACAGCGCAATCACTGTCTATTGATACTATCTCATAAAGCCGTTTGTCTTTAGCCATATACAAGGCGGTCTGGTGATTGCTGCCAAAAGTTTTTATGATGCCGCTACTCATTGACCTGCTCCGCCTTTTTCTTGCTATCAGTTTTTATCTCCGCTGATTTTCTGAGATATTCCTGAACTTTTTTTGGAACAGTCTTGCTGTACAGCCTGTTCACCACATTTTCAGCAGCTTTGGTTATCTCCTCATTGAGCAGCTCTTCAATGTTTCCGTCAGGCATATAGCAGCGGATAGCTTCGACTTTTCTGCGGTCTATGTCTATTTTGAACGTCATGTTCATATCTTTTCCTCCTGTGCTATGATTATATCATATTATTTTTCATTTGTGGTAACTTTTTTTGTACTTGTGATGTTGTCAAGGTATTCTTCCAGAAGCCTATACATTATCTTGTCAAGCTCACTTTCGGTCATGTTCTGCATACATGACGACTTTTGGATATACATCTCATTGTATAAGCTGTTCTTGTATGGCTCTTTTTTCTTTTCAGACAGATTCCTTATAGCTTTTATGATATCATAGATATCACTGCTTCCGCTGTCTGTCATTTGCTCTATGACCAATGTCAGCTCTTTTGAACTGAGCCGTTCGTCATAATTGTAGTAGTCTGATATGGCTTTCTGTTGCTCAGAACTGAGCTTTGCAAGCGGCTCAATGAACTTTATCTGAATAGATTTGCTGTCTATCAGCTCAGCCAATCCATTATAAAGGTTTGAGATATTTGCATAGCGGTAAATGGTTTTTCGGGATATACCGAACATATTGCTTATCTCATTTACTGTAAGGTCTGCTGAAACGTTTTTCCTCAGACTTAAGTATGTATTGAACATTTTTGAAAGCTCGCTTGGACGTGGCTCTTTACGCTGAATGTTTGCCTGGCAGACTATATCGAAAGCTACGTTATCATCAGTGACCTCTATAACAACGGCGTCAATGTCAAGGTGCATAAGCTTTTTGCAAGCAGCGTATCTTTTATGACCACTGAGTATCTGATAGCTGTTGCTGCTAATGCTGCGAACTATTATCGGAGTGATAAGTCCACACTTTGAAATAGAGTCGGCAAGTGCAGATATCTCATTTTCATCTATTGCAAATGGCTGTGGATCACCATTAAAGCTGAAAGGCTCAATTTTTGACATTGGCAGCGAAACCACCTTTTGCTTATCCATGAGAAGCTCCTCAAAGTTATTTGAGAAGTTAGCTCTTGGACGATTTGCGGAGCGTTTTATATCTATCATACTGAAACCTCCTTAGTGTGTCACCGTGACACACTCTATTTTGTCAGCTATTACACGATACTCGTCTGCGAGCATATTCTTGTATTTATTTGTGCTGCTGATTTTATAGTTGCAAAGGGCGATACCCTCACGGCTGCTGTCCTGAGCTGCTTTTGACTTGCTTATGCTGCCAAGGTATTTATCATTGAATGCGGCTTTTATTGACTCAATTACTTCAGCTGACATTGTGTTGTTTTTCTCTGTCCATGTTGCGAATACTCCGAGTATTTCAAGGTCAGGGTTAGCGTACTCATGGATATCGTCAATGCTGTCAAGAAGAAGCGGTATTCCGCTCAATGCCATTTCCTGAGCAAGCACAGGTATCAAGACCATATCTGCGGCGGAAAGCGCATTGTAGAGCAAGTTGCTCAGTGACGGAGGGCAATCTATGATGATATAGTCATAGCAGCCGATGTAATTACTAAGGACACGTTTCAGCACCATTTCGCAGCAGCGTGTTCTGCACAGGTCAACTTCAATTCCTGAAAGTGTTATAGTCGCAGGAATATAGTCAATGTTGTTTGGCTCGTTGTGATGAACAGCCGTCATGAAATCAATGGTTTTCTTATTGATGATAGATGACATAAGCTCAGTGATAGTGATATCGTCATGGTCATATTCGTACTTCATGCACGATACTGACAAGCTGCTCTGAGGGTCAAGGTCTATCATAAGGACTTTTTTCTCTCGCTGTGCAAGAATAGCGGCAATATTAAATGCCGATGTTGTTTTTGCGACGCCGCCTTTCTGATTTGCAACGGCTACGATCTTTGTTTTTGTGTTCTCCATTTAAAACACCCTTTCTGAAAATGTTTAAGTTCTCCGTATTAAGCACAGAAAAAGCGGCAGGGGAGAACGTCCTGCCGCTCAGGGAGCTACCCTGTCTATGCTTGATGATATGTGTAAATATCATCAAAAAAGCTGCCAAAGTCTTAGCAGCCATTTTCATGATATTTTGTTTAACTGAAAGAAATTTGTGGTTTTATTTTTGGATAGAGTGACTGGCTACGAACCAGTAGGTCGGGGGTTCGAGTCCCTTCTGGCGCACCAGCGTATTTACGCACTTTGCGAGCTTGCAGGGTGCGTTTTTTTGTTGCCAACTTTACAATGTAGGGCGAGTCCCTGTACAAAACACGCTTTACTTAGTGTAAGGCGTGTTTTTTTATTTCTGTCATTGCCAAAGCACTGTCAATGTGGTATAATATGACCATTAGGAGGCATTAACTATGAACACAGAGAAAAAGAAAACCAAGGTAGACCTTGTGACGGGGTTTCTCGGAGCAGGGAAGACCACTTTTATAAAAAAATATGCCCGTTATCTTTTGGGTAAGGGCTGTAAAATTGGCGTGTTGGAGAATGATTTCGGTGCAGTGAATGTGGATATGCTTCTTTTGCAGGAGCTTTTGGACGAGAATTGCGACCTTGAAATGGTCTCGGCGGCTGATAAGGATTGCCACAGACGGCGTTTTAAGACTAAGCTTATCGCTATGGGTATGCGTGGTCTTGACAGGGTCATTGTGGAGCCGTCAGGTATCTATGAAGCTGACGAGTTCTTTGACGTGCTCAGAGAAGAACCTCTTGATAATTGGTATGAGATAGGAAGCGTTATAACTATTGCAGATGCCTGCCTTGATACCAACTTGTCGGAAGCTTCTGATTATCTTCTTGCTTCTCAGCTTTCGGAAGCAGGCATAGTTCTCATGAGCAAATGTCAGGAAGCCACAAAGCAGGAGCTTGAGGATACTCTAAAACACCTTGAAGCCGTGCAGAAAAAGTTCCATTGCCACAGAATGACTAAGCCTGAGATAATAATGAAAGATTGGTCGGAGCTTACAGACGAGGATATGGAAAGGATAGCCAACAGTGGCTATGAGCCGGATTCCCACGAAAAGCTGTGGTTCGACCAAGATAAAGCTTATACCTCTTTGTATTTTATGAATATGAAGCTTCCTGACAATGCTATGGAAGATGCTGTGAGCAGGCTTATGAGCGACAGCAAGTGCGGAAGGATATTCCGTGTAAAAGGCTTTATGCAAAACGCTGAGGGCAAGTGGCTTGAGCTTAACGCCACCCACAAGAACATCACTGTTAAGCCTATAGAGCGAGGTCAGGCGGTGTTTATCGTCATTGGCGAGGGGCTTGACAAAGAGCATATTGACGGCTATTTTGTGCCTGTATAGTGTCAAAATATTGTAAAATAAATGCAGGCTGTCAAGGGCGCCAGCCCCTACAATAATGTTGTGCGGATATTGAAAATTGTGCAAAAAAGGCGCTGTAAAAAAACGCGCAATAAAAAAAGACT
>UMIP01004339.1_pt1 | contig 81221 bp, 72 predicted proteins | sample 1965751 | NCBI WGS metagenome assembly UMIP01 (sample SAMEA4836117, study PRJEB28245) | human gut metagenome | biome: gut microbiome; material: fecal sample | place: Denmark | collected 2008
ACAAGAACAAGGCGTGCAGCGAAGGCGAGCGTCTTGTGTTCGGAGATGTAGAATAGAGCATAGTCTTTATAAATTTTGCAAATCAAAGAAATTATGACACATACTATATTTGTAATATTATATATTGTACTCAATATCATTTATTTGTATTTTCTTGGTTCAGCAGGAAAAGATATTAAAAAATCTATACAATTACGCGACAAACAATGGTTTATAATATGTATTATACGTGTGATACTCATTCTATGTGTCATTGTATGGTTCAACTATGCATACTATAATAAACTGTAATCGTATTTGCGAATCGCATCTTATGTAGTCGAAAAAATCTACCATATCTTCCAGAAATGCCGTAAGCTGCACATTATGAGCATGATAAAGGCTGGGAGATAGGCTTGGAAACGAAATATCTTCCAGCCTATCTTCCAGCCTTTGCTTGCTATCTACCAGCTATATATCTTTCCATAAAGGTTCGTTTCTCCATTTGGGCGGAAAGCCAAGAGCATTCAAGTCAATTTCTGGGTAATCTGAGAAGAGAATGCACAATTTATTTAACATATCATTGTTTGGTGATATTATGTCAAGAAAATACTTTATAATGCAGATGTTATAGTATATCCTCTTCTTGTCTGACTGAAGTGTAATCCAGGGACGAGTCATTTCTTTCATGTCGTTTGGAATAATCTTATTGACTTTATTCCATACACGGGCATGATGGCAACAAGCGTTACGTGTAAGTGTTAGCACAGAAAGCCATGACTCGAATACTGGTGCATGTAGGTGAAAACGTTTTGCGATATGTTTCTTGAGGGTCTTATCCTTCAGATTTCTATAGTACATATTTACACTACCCATTGGAAGAAGTTCCCCAAGAATCCATGCTGGAGGAAAAGGCTCTGTATATGTCTTTTTGAAATGTTCGATGAAGTCTTCCGTAGATCGTTCGTATTCTTTAGATAGCATGTTAGTGCTATTTTTGAAAATTGTTTGATCACGGAAATATGAAGATTCTGTAAGCCAATAAATATCACCAGTTCTTTCTGCTGTCATATTCATTACAGCTTCTCTTACAGCAATTTCGATTTTTTCTATCTCATTAAAAAGAAACAATCGCAGTTTTTTGTCAAAGCGATAAAGCATCATTACTTTGGAAAATGATGCGTTTTTCTTGTATTTGTGTAAAGATTTTGGAGATTCTAATAATGGATGCATATACGCAGACAGTCGATAATAGCCAATGCTCTGCAAGTAGTGTTGAGCCTTTTGACTATCATTGATAATTAACCCACGACTTTTTAACAGAGATACAAGCTCCTCGGGATTCTTGTACTCCTTTCCAAAATTTCTTTTTGCCATAAGTCTATAAACGAAAAAAGCCCAGCCTATTTAAGCATTGTAAAGAGGCTCGGCTGGAACTAATGCTGCAAAGATACAAATAATTATTGAGAATCCAAATTTTTTAGCAAAAAACACTCAAAGAAACAAGAGGGGGTTGTGATGCAAATCACAGCCCTCTTGCTTTGTATATGGTCTCTTTTGCGGCGTTTATCTCCTGGAACTTCTTCTCGGCAGCCTTGCGCACGTCGTCGCCGAGCGTAGCCACGCGGTCGGGGTGGTGCTTGAGCGCCATGCGGCGGTAGGCAGCCTTCACCTCGTCGTCGGTGGCTGACGGGTCGATGCCGAGCACCTTGTATGCGGCTTCGAGGCTGTTGCCGCCCGAAGAGAGGTTGAGCATCGAGCTGAGGTCCTCGGCGGAGATGCCGAGACTGGCAGCCACGAAGTGCAGGGCGTCGATCTCGCTCTGCGGCACGGCGCCGTCGGCCTGCGCTATGAGCACAATAAAGTTGAGCAGCTGCAGACGCTGCGAGTAGTCCATGTGCTGCGCTATCTCGGCGCACGACTCGCGTATGGTGTTCTTGAACGCCGCTTCGCCCATCTGCTTCTGTCGTTCGAAGAGGCGCAGAAGTATCTCCTCGCCCTGTCGCACGGCTATCTCGCCGAAGTTGCGGCGCAGGAAGGTGCGCACAAGCTCCATCTCGGAGTGCATCACCCTGCCGTCGGCTTTCATTATGTACGAGGCGAGCACGAGCAGCGAGAAGAGGAACGAGTTGCGCTCGCCCTCATACTGCTGTTGGGCTGAATAGCCGCCGTAAGTGTTGCCGCCGTATGCGTTGCTGTTTCTGTACGTGCCGTTGTCGAACGTGTTGTCGGCGTTGTCGCTAAAGCCCTCGGCTCCCTTCTCAAAGAGCCAGCCTATGGCGTAGCCGGCAAGTGCTCCAAGCGGTCCGCCGTTGATAAAGCCGAGGAAACCGCCAATCCATCTTCCTATTCCCATGTTTTGTTGGTTGTTGTTTATTTCTGTAGCGGAGGTCTCCGGCCTCCGCAGCAAGCAATGATGCATACGCTTTAATTGCTTGTGGTTTGTGTTAGACTTGGTGTAGCGGAGGCCGGAGACCTCCGCTACGAGTGGTTTAATAAGCCTTCTGTACGAACTTGTCAGCCTCCGCTTCTTCCAGTCCGCTCTCCACGAGCACCTGCTTCAGGTTGGCGTAGTTGCGGCGGAACGCCTCGATGCGCTCAGCTGCCTCCTGCGGGGCGTAGCTGATGGCGACGCCTGTCGACTCCATTGTGCCCAACTGCTCGTTGAACAAGAAGCCCGGCGTGCGGCTCTTGATGGCTATGCAGCCCTGCTGTATATGGCGGAACTTGCCGATGAGTCCGTCGGCAACAGGCGCGGCGTTCTTCGGGAACGTAACGGTGACGGTCTTCTCCTTGGCGCAGTCTGTCTCGGCGATGTCGATGAGCACCGAGAGGTTGTTGCCGTCGTACGCGAAAGGCATCTCTACGCCGTTCATCTTGACACTCGCGGGCACGGCAGATGCAACCAGCTTGAGCGTATAGTGGCGGTTGGCAGGCATATCCTTGTACGTGCCCTTGCGCGCGCCGATGGTTACGGCTATGGTGCTGTCGTTGAGCGTGTGCTTGGTGAGCAGCGTGGTGGCGTACTCGCTGGCGTAGTGCTTATCGTTGCCGTTGTCCTCGTAGAGCGTGAAGCTGCTATCGCCCTTGCCCGGATAGACGGCTACGGTTATCGGTTCGCTCGTGCTGCTGAGGTTCTCCACCTTGCCGTATTCGGGCAGAACAGAGCCTGCCTTTACGTAGACAGGATACTCGTCGAGCTGAAATTTGCGCTGCACGGTCTGTCCGCCACGTAAGAGCGTGCCCGACGAGAGCTCGTACCAGTCGCAGCCCGCAGGCAGCCACACCTGTTGCGTGGAGATGCCGTCGTGCATAGGGCTTGTGATGGGGTAGACAAGCATGTTGTCGCCGAACATGTACTCGTTGCGGTTGGCGTAAGCCTCCTCGTTCTCGGGGTAGTCGTAGTACATAGGGCGGCAGAGCGGCAGGGCGTCGTCGTAGGTGCGGCGCGCCATGCTATATATATAAGGTGCGAACTGGTAGCGCTGGCGTATTATGTCGTGCAGGATGTCGCGCTCGCGGTCGGCGAACACCCACGGCTCCTTGTTCAGTCCGGCGTCCTTCGTAGAGTGGGTGCGCAGGATAGGGCTGAACGCGCCGAACTGCATCCAGCGTATGTACATCTCGGGGTCGATGGAGTGGGCGCCCATGTGTCCGCCCATATCATGACTCCAGTAGCCGTAGAGCACGTTAGACGCCGTAGAATTGAAGTAAGGCTGGAAGTCGAGCGATTTCCAGCTTATTATGGCGTCGCCCGAGAAGCCGATCTGATAGCGGTGGTTGCCCAGTCCGCCCCAACGGTGGTAGAGCATAGGTCGCGTTTCGCGGTTGCGCTCCATGTCGGTGAACGTAGTATAGTTGATCCACCAGGTGTTGCTGAGGTTGGGGAACAGCTTGTCGTTGCCCCACTGCTGCCAGTCGAGCCACCAGAAGTCGACGCCGTCCTTCTCCATCGGGTGCAGCACCTTCTCGTACCAGCCCTGCATGAAGTGTTTGTCCGACGCCGTCCACTCTATAGTCTTCTTCTCGTCGGGGTTCATGCCCATCCACTGCGCCATCGCCGGGTAGCAATCCTCGTCGGGCTTTATGCCGTCGGCAGGGTGCAGGTTGAGTGTGGTCTGCAGGTTCTGCTGCTTTGCCCACTGCAGGAAGCCCTTAGGCGAGGGAAACAGGCGTCGGTTCCAGGAGTAGCCTGTCCAGCCGCCACGTGAGGGCTCGGCATAATGCCAGTCCATATCTACGACGAGCACGTCGAGCGGAATGTCGTAGTTGTGCATCTTCGTGACGAGGTTGCGCAGCTCGTTGTCGCTGTACGTCCAGTAGCGCGACCACCAGTAGCCGAAGGCGTAGCGCGGCGGCAGTGGCACCTTGCCCGCAAACTCGGTATAGTCGCGCAGCGCCTTCTTGTAGTCGTGTCCGTAGGCGAGGAAATACCAGTCCTGCGTCTTGCCCTCGTTCGGGCGGTGGGCAACCCACTGCCAGTCGGAGTCGTCGAACACATATCCGTTGGAGTCGTCGATGAACGTCCATCCGTTGCGCGAGAGGAGTCCGTCTTCGAGCGGCATCTTGTGCGAGTCGAGATTCGTGTCGCCGTCGTATCCGTCGAGCGTGCGGTAGGTGCCCTTCAGGTTAGCGTCGTCCTTCAAGCCCGGATGCCAGCTGAACGAGGTGGTGTACAGGCTGCCGGCTTTCTGCTTGCCGTCGGCTTTCTGTTTCGTCTTGACGGAAGAGATGCGCAGGTTGTTCTCGTTGAACATTCCGCTGCCTTTGGTGTACGACAGGACGAAGCGGTCGGTAGAGATGGTGACGGTCTTCGGCGTGTTCTTCACCTTGTAGGCTGCGGCAGGGTAGCTGCGGTCTACGGCGATGAACGACTTGTTGTTAAGAAACTGTCCGTCGGGCGTGTATTCCATGCGGATTGCTCCGTCGGTAATCACGGTGAAGCGCACGTTCTGGTCCTGATAGGCGATGTTCTGGTTCTGCGCAACGGCGCACGTGGCTAATGCCGCAAGTGCTGTTGTGATAAGGCTTCTTTTCATAATTGTATGTGTTTTATAGTGGTTTGGTTTAATGTATATCGTTGTTTTGCTTGTTGTTTATCGTTGTTCTGCCTGCGATATTTCATCGGACACCGAACGCCGTCCGATTGGATTGCGTACGCCGTCCGATCAGATTGCGTTCGCCGTCCGATCAGATTGCGTCCGCTCGCCGATGACTTTCGCTTAGGCCTTGCACGGCATGAGTATGGTTTTTTATGTGCAAAAACCGTGCCTGTCGGGGCGTTTGTCGGTGTTTTCAGTCGTCGGCAATCGACTCGTAGGTCGGTATGTCCTGCAGGAAGTCATACGTGCGCTTGTCGTAGTCGATGCGGCAGCAGTAGTGCTGCAGTCCGTTGCTCACGACGAGGTAGTCTACGTGCAGCAACAGGTTGTACGCCGCAATCTGCTCGAACACCTTCTGCGTTATCTCCACCGTCGGCGCCTTGTACTCCATTATCATGCGCGGTTGCAGGTGGCGGTTGTAGAGCACGCTATCGGCGCGCAGCTTCTTGTTGCCGATGCTGAGACTCATCTCGTTCGCCATGAGCGCGGCAGGGTAGCCCTTGTGTTCTATCAGATAGTGGACGAAGTGCTGGCGTACCCACTCCTCGGGCGTGAGCGCTACGTAGCGGTGGCGCAGAATGTCGAAGATGCGGGGCTGTTCTTTCGTGCCCGATAACTTTATTTCGAAAGATGGTAGGTTTAATCGAATCATTTTTGTAATTTTGCTATCTTATGCAAAGTTAGTGCATTTTGCGTAAAAAGCGGATGCTGTGCATGCCGTTTTGCGTATTTTTACACCTTATTATATATATTATTATGGCAGAAAAGAAAGCTACGGTCACATTCGACGCTATTATGCGCGACTTGAAGTCGGGGAAATACGCTCCGGTGTATATACTCATGGGCGACGAGTCGTACTATATAGACCGTATTACCGATTACATAGCAGAAAACGTGCTCGAGCCCGACGACCGCGACTTCAATCAGACCGTGGTGTTCGGCGCGGATACCACCGCCGCACAGGTAGTGGATATGGCGAAGGGCTACCCCGTCATGCCGGCTGCGCATCGTGTGGTGATAGTGAAGGAGGCGCAAGGACTCAAGTCGCTCGACGTCCTGGAGCGCTACTTCGAGAAACCGCTGGCGTCGACGCTGCTCGTCATAGCCTACAAGAACGGCACCATCGACCGCCGAAAGAAGGTGGTGGGCAAGGCGGAGGCTGTAGGAGTGGTGTTCGAGAGCAAGAAAAAGCGCGACTACGAGCTTCCGGCGTTCATCGAGACGTATCTGAAGAAGAATCATGTGGCGATCGACCCGAAGTCGGCTGCGATGATTGCAGAGCATATCGGTGCCGATCTCAGCCGACTGATTTCGGAGCTCGACAAGGTGATGATCTCGCTTCCCGACGACAACAGGCGCGTGACGCCCGACATTGTGGAGCGCGAGATTGGTGTGAGCAAGGAGTTCAACATCTTCGAACTGAGGACCGCCATCATCGAGCGCAACGTGTTCAAGGCAAACCAAATCGTGAAATACTTCGACAAGAACCCGAAGGCGGGATCGCTATTCTCGTGCCTGCCGTTGCTCTACACGTTCTTCCAAAACCTGATGGTGGCGTTCTATGCACCCGACAAAAACAACGATAATAACCTCGCCGCTTTTCTGGAACTAAAATCGGTGTGGGCTTTGAAAGACTATAGGGTGGGGATGCGCAATTTCTCTGCGATGAAGACTCTCCAGATTTTAGCCAAAATAAGAGAAACAGACGCCAAAAGTAAGGGTCTGGACAGTCTGAATACCTCTACAGACGACCTGATGAGGGAGCTTATCTTCTTCATTTTGCACTAAAACAGCCCGTTTTTCGCCCCGATTTTCTCTAAAATAGAAATTCTGAAAGACCTTAATTTTTAGCCTAATTCCCTACGTTTCATGGGAGTTAGGCTATTTTTGTGCCCTCGTACGTGCACTTTTTTGAAATTCTTTTCCCCTCGTTCGTAATTTTTCTGTTTTGCGAAAATCTGCAGTTTTCGAAGCCAAATTATTCACGTTTCGTATATCTTAACATAAAGAATTGTGCATTTACAAATTTATATTGAGCATAAATACACGTTTGTAAAGCTATATGTGTTTAAACGGATTTGTGAATGTAAATACTTCGTAATTGTGTATTTGTACTTTCTAATTCACAAATCAATAATTTGAAAGTGTGGTGAACATATAAATTCAATAACAATAAATCGGTGTAAATACTTGAAAGACACTGAAATGTGTGTTTGCATTGCGTAAACACTTTCGAATATTTGCCAAATATCGGCTAAAATGCTCGATTGAATATTATTTAGCAGTTTAAACGCTTGTGGTAAGCGCAATTATATCAGTGATTTATACTAAATCGTTAAATATAATGTTATATATGTATTTAGACGTTTTTAGGTATGCTTATCCACAAATCTACAAAACTATATGGCGTCCGATGTTCTGAAAAACAACTTTGTAAATGTGTACGAAAATATTGATTTTAAAATTTAAATTCAAAAACTTGCATTTGCTGTTTTTTTTGTTTAACTTTGTAAATGCAACGAAAAACGCCGAAAATGGCGGTTTTTGGCTTGCCTAACGTAAAAAGTAACTGTAAAATGAAGGATAGAATCAAGAAAATTATGGAGATGCAGCGAAGTACCCAACAGGATTTCGCTGACCAACTGAAAATAGCTCCCGCCACTTTGAGTAGTATTTTCACAGGACGCACCCGCCCCACCTTGGCGATCGTCGACGCAATAAAAAGCCGCTACCCTCAGATCTCTACCGACTGGCTCATGTTCGGCAAAGGAGACATGCTCGTGAAGCAGGATGCGGAGGGTGAAAAGGATGCCGACCGGAACGAAGCAGAAAACGACCTGTTGGTTGATGCCGATTATGCGCCGAACGCAGAGCCGCACTATGGCGGATTCTCACCTGTTGAACCGGGCGTAAACCATACCGCCAAAAGTGCTGATGTGGCAGGCTTCGCTATGAAAAGCGGCGAGGTGAAGCAGCGCCGAATCACCGAAATTCGCGTCTTTTACGACGATCAGACCTGGGAAACCTTCGTTCCGAGCAATCCGTAAGGCTTCCTGTCACCTTTGGCACGCAACTCTGCCCGCAATAGCAGAGTTGCTATGCTCGCAGGTTAAATATCATTAACTGTTTTCTTGTGAAAATAATAATTTGTATCTTTGCACCTTACTAATTATAAGTAATAACGGTGCTCGCACCTTATTAAATAGGTACATAAAATCAAATATTATATAAATATTCAATGAAACAGTACAAATTAGTGAACAATGTGCTTGGCTGGCTCACGTTCTTCGTGGCGGCTTTCGTATATTGTTCTACGATTGAGCCGACAGCCAGCTTCTGGGACTGTCCTGAATTTATCACAACGGGTTACAAACTCGAAGTAGGTCATCCGCCTGGAGCACCTTTCTTTATGCTTACCGCAAACCTGTTCTCGCAGTTTGCAAGCGATCCGTCGCAGGTTGCGCGTATGGTAAACACGATGAGCGCATTGCTCAGTGCCACCACAATCCTGTTCCTGTTCTGGAGTATCACGCACCTTGCGCGCAAACTCATTCTTAAGGATTGGAGCGAGCTGACTCTCGGCAAACTCATCGCTATAGAGGCTTCTGGCTTGGTGGGCGCACTTATCTACACTTTCTCAGACACATTCTGGTTCTCTGCTGTAGAGGGCGAGGTTTATGCCTATTCGTCAGCGTTCACAGCTATCGTTTTCTGGCTCATTCTGAAGTGGGAAGATCGCGCCGACGAGCCTCACAGCGACCGCTGGCTGGTGCTTATCGCATACATGACTGGTCTTTCAATCGGTGTTCACCTGTTGAACCTGCTTTGTCTGCCGGCTATCGTGCTTGTATACTGCTACCGCCGCTTCCCGAATATCGAGCTTAAGGGTTCGCTCATAGCGCTTGTAGGCTCGTTCATCCTCGTGGCTGCCGTGCTCTACGGCGTTGTTCCGGGCATCATCACTGTGGCAGGCTGGTTCGAACTCCTGTTCGTGAACACTCTCGGATGTCCGTTCAATACGGGCGAAATCATCTATATCGTGCTGCTCGTTGCTATTGTTATTTGGGCAATATACGAGTCGTACGTCGACAAGAGCTTCAAGCGTCAGAACGTTTCGTTCGTTCTTGCGGTGGGTATGCTCGGTATACCGTTCCGCGGAATGACATGGAGCGCAGCTATCCTTGGTTTGGTGATACTCGCAGCTATCTATTTCGGTTTGAACTATCGCAAGAAGATAGGCAAGGACCTTGTTCCTGTGGTTACATCACGCTTCAAGAACACCGCTCTGCTCTGCATGCTGATGCTTATGATCGGCTATTCGAGCTACGCAGTCATCGTTATCCGCTCGGCTGCTAACCCGCCGATGGACCAGAACTCGCCGGAGGACGTGTTCACTCTCGGCTCTTATCTCAGCCGCGACCAGTACGGCGACTCACCGCTGCTCTACGGACAGGCTTACACTTCGCAGGTGGCTTACGACGTCGACGGCAATATGTGCGTCCCTAAGCACAAGGAAGGTGCTGCTATCTGGCAGCGCAAGGAGAAGGCTTCTAAGGACGAGAAGGACTCTTACTTCGTGGTTTCGCATAAGGACAAGATCATATATGCTCAGAATATGCTCTTCCCGCGTATGCACTCGTCGGCTCATGCTGGAGCTTACGAGAACTGGATGGGAGGCGTTGAGGGTACTCAGGTGCCTTACGACCGTTGCGGCGAGCCTGTGATGGTGAAGATGCCTACTCAGATGGAGAACATCCGCTTCTTCCTCTCTTATCAGTGCAACTTCATGTACTGGCGCTACTTCATGTGGAACTTCGCCGGACGTCAGAACGATATTCAGGGCAACGGCGAGCCTGAGCATGGCAACTGGATAACCGGTATATCGTTTATCGACGACTGGATGCTTGGCGACCAGAGCAAGATGCCGGCTGAGCTGAAGGCTAACAAGGGTCACAACGTGTTCTACTGTCTGCCTCTCCTGCTCGGACTCATCGGTCTTTTCTGGCAGGCTTGGCGCGGTCAGCGCGGCATCCGCCAGTTCTGGGTTGTGTTCTTCTTGTTCTTCATGACTGGTCTTGCTATCGTGCTCTACCTTAACCAGACTCCGCAGCAGCCGCGTGAGCGCGACTATGCTTATGCAGGCTCGTTCTACGCTTATGCTATCTGGTGTGGTCTTGGTGTTCTGGCTATCTACGATATGCTCAAGAAGAAGATAAAGGGCAACGATGTCGCTGTAGCAGGTGTTGTAGGCGTAGCCTGTCTGCTCGTGCCTATACAGATGGCTTCGCAGACCTGGGACGACCACGACCGCAGCGGACGTTACACCTGCCGCGACTTCGGTCAGAACTATCTCATGACGTTGCAGGACAAGGGCAATCCTATCATCTTCACCAACGGCGACAACGATACCTTCCCGCTTTGGTACAACCAGGAGACTGAGGGCGTGCGTACAGATGCTCGTGTCTGCAACCTCTCTTATTTGCAGACAGACTGGTATATCGACCAGATGAAGCGTCCGGCTTACGATTCGCCTTCTGTGCCTATCACTTGGCCGCGTATCGATTTCTGCTCGGGTACAAACGACTATATAGAGGTGAAACCTGGCATGAAGCAGCAGCTTCTCGAGTTCTACCGCGATTATCCGCAGGAGGCGCGCGCTGCGTTCGGCGACGAGCCATTCGAGTTGAAGAACATCTTGAAGTATTGGGTGCGCTCTAAGGATAGCGACACGCACATTATTCCTACAGATACGCTCTATATCACTATCGACAAGGAGGCTGTGCGCCGCTCTGGCATGATGATGGCAAGCGATACTATCCCAGATCGTATGGTTATCTCGCTCGCCGGCAAGCGTGCTATCTATAAGAACGACCTTATGATGCTCGAGATGCTTGCGCAGTGCAACTGGGAGCGTCCGTTGTATGTGGCTACAACCGTGGGTTCTGACAACTACATGAATCTCGGTGACAACTTCGTGCAGGAGGGTCTGGCTTACCGCATAACGCCGTTTAACACTAAGGCGCCCGGAGCTAAGAACTTCGACACGGAAAAGACGTATAACAACGTGATGAACCGCTTCAAGTGGGGCGGTCTTGACAAGCCGGGACTATACATCGACGAGACTGTGATGCGCATGTGCTACACTCATCGCCACCTCTTTGCAACTCTTGCCATGCAGCTCATCGCTGAAGGTCAGAACGCAAAGGCTGAGAAAGTGCTCCGTAAGTCGGAGAAGGTGCTGCCGGAGTACAATGTGCCCTACACATTCATGTCTGGAGCAAGCGATTTGGCGCGTGCTTACGCCCTTATCGGCAAGAAGGCTGACGCTGCGCGCATCCTCAACAAGGTTTGGGCTGACGCAAAGAGCTACGCCGACTACTATCTGCAGCTTACAGGTTCGCGCTTCATGATGTCGCAGAACGAGGTTCTTCGCCAGCTCTACATCATGCAGAACATCGCTGACATGACTCAGGCTTGCGATAAGACTCTCGCCGACAAGCGTCTTAAGACCGTTAATGCCCTCTACGCTGTATATCAGGCGAAGGGTGGCACGCCTTATCAAGGCGAATAAGCGCAAGGCGAATAAGCAAAGTACGTTGGTTAATGGACAAAGTACGACTAAGAGTAAACAAAACGACGAAGAATAAATAGTCAGCAATGTTTATAGAACAACCATCAATATGGCTTCGATGGCTCTATCCGAGAGCGTCGTGGAGAATGGACCACAACGACCATTCGGTGTATCTCACGTTTGATGACGGACCGATACCCGAGTCGACACCGTTCATTCTCCAGACGCTGAAGGAGTTCGGTATACACGCCACCTTCTTCATGGTGGGCGACAACGTGCGCAAGTATCCCGAACTCTACAAGCAGATTGTGGCAGAGGGGCATCAGGTAGGCAACCACACGTATCATCATCTGGGCGGCTTCAAGCACTTCACCCATACATACGTGAAGGATACCAACAAGGCTAATGAGCTGATTGGTTCCCACCTGTTCCGTCCGCCGCACGGCTGCATGAGCCACGCCGAGTATCTGTGGCTGCGCCGCAAGTATCGCATTGTGATGTGGGACCTTGTGACGCGCGACTACTCTAAATGGCTTACTGCCGACGATGTTGTGGAGAATGTGAAGCGATACGCCCGCAACGGCTCAATCATCACGTTCCACGACTCGCTGAAGAGCATCGAGAAGCTGAAGACCGCCTTGCCCCGTTCGCTGCAATGGCTGAAGGATCAGGGATACAGCTTCAAGGTTTTCGATTAAAATGAAGATTAGGATTTGATTTTATTGAAATAATCCACAACATCTTAATTGATGATTTTATAGTATAATCAAGAATGTCTTGATGGTAATCCATTACATATATGACATGGTTATCCATAACATCTTAATATTGATTATATTTATAAAATCAAATAACATCTGAAATGGTGATTTTATGACAAACAGCATAACATCTGAACTGATAAAAGCCGAGGCAAAGAGTCTCGGCTTTTTTGCTTGTGGTATAGCGAAGGCGGATGCCGTTGAGCAGAGTGTTGTAGACAGCTACCGCCGTTGGATAGCAGAAGGCTGCAATGCCAGCATGGCCTATCTTGAGAACTATCCCGACAAGCGTTTCGACCCGCGCCTGCTTGTGCCTGGCGTGCGCAGCATTGTGTCTGTGGCGCTCAACTATGCGCCGTCGCGCCGTATGCCCACAGACGCGCCGCAATTTGCGTCGTACGCATTGGGTAAGGACTATCATGATGTAGTGAAGCACAAACTCTCCCAACTGGCAGAGCGACTCGGTTTTGAGCTTAGCGACCAGGTGCGCGCCTTCTGCGACTCAGCGCCCGTGCTGGAGCGCTATTGGGCTGTGCGTGCAGGATTGGGCTGGATAGGACGCAACCATCAGCTCATAATACCTCATGCCGGCTCGATGTTCTTCCTCGGTGAGTTGTTTTTGCCCGTAGAAGTGGACTACGACAAGCCTATGGAGTCGCGTTGCGGCACGTGCAACAACTGTGTTGAGGCTTGTCCTACGCAGGCGTTGAAGCGCAATGCAGACGGCGACACCTGTAAGTTCGACAGCAGGCTTTGCCTAAACTATCAGACGATAGAGAATCGCGGTGAAATTCCCGACGAACTTGCAGCCAAACTCGCACCTTATATATATGGTTGCGACCGCTGCCAGTCGGCATGTCCGTGGAATCGCTTCGCTGTGCCCAATACAACGCCTGAGCTGCAGCCTTCAGACGAGCTGCTTGCGATGAAGCGCGAGGACTGGCTCACGCTGACAGAGGAAGAATATCGCAAGCTGTTCAAGGGGAGTGCGGTGAAACGCGCGAAGTATGCGGGGCTTATGAGGAATATTAAGGATGCACTGGAATGAGTTTTTTTCTTGATTGGTGTACTTCTTGCTTTGGCAAGCGGCAAAGCTGATATTTCTTGGTTGGTGCACTTGAGACAAGTGCACCCCCTGAGAGTAGTGGTAAGAATCAGTTGATTCTTACGATTCTGATGCCCACTTGCGACGGATGCTTCTGCATATAATTGTGCAGCGTCATGGGTTCCTCCACCACTTTCTTATGAATCTGCGACGCGTTCAGCATGTGCAGTCCGTCTTTATGCCATACTGCGATGCCGATATGCGATGTGTCGAGACCCTTTTTCTTTGTAATGATAGCGATGATATCGCCGTCGTGTATGGCAGAACGTAGCAGTTTCGTATTCTTGATGTCACCCTTTGGTATATACATGTAAGTGTTGCCCGACAGGCGGCGTTCCATTTCTGCAATCGGCTTCACCATTTCGGGGGTGTTCTTCAGCATCGGATAGGCGTCGGTGTGCGTGCTCATGAAGCTGATAGAGAGCGTCTGTCGGGAGTTGAACGGCGGATTAGGCGTGTTTATTTCGCGAACGAAGCCGTCCTTTGTGTTCTCTTCAATCCACTCCGTGAAGTAATGCTGGCGAGCCGAGTAGTCGACGTTGCCATCAACGTAGCGAATGCGTCGCAGGAAGTGGAGATAGTCGGCGTAAGAGGTGCGGTTGTGCTTCACGCATTCGTAGACGGCGAGCATGTTCTCCACGTACGTAGTGCAGTCGAGCTGTCGCAGATTGACCACAAGATTCTCCTTGCTGTCGTTCTCGAGCGTCTTTGCCACGTACGGAATGCCGCAGAAGCCGCGTGCTATGTGCAGCAACAGCAGTTGTCGTTGTCGATCGGCGTCGATGTTCTGCGCTATTGACGCCTTGTATTTCAGCGCCTTGCTGATATGTTGCATCACGAGCGAGCTGTCGTTCGGGGCAGATTGCACCTCGAACGTCGGCTTCGCTGTTTTTTGTGTAGAGTCGTGTAGCGAAGCGTCAGCCTGTTTCGCTACACGACATGTTTGTTTTGTGGCAGTTGCAGGCTGTTCTACGGCAGGAGCAGACTGCTTTGGAGCCGCGTTGCATTGCGCCATCAGCGTTGCTGAGGCTATGATTGTTAAGAATGTTGCTTTCATATTCTAATATGTTAGGCTTGGAGTTTTCCGTAGCGGAGGTCTCTGGTCTCCGCATCACCAAGTCGAGTGCGTATGTTGTTTGCTGCGGAGGCCGGAGACCTCCGCTACGATATAGCCTCCTGTATTACTTTCTTTTTCTGAAATTGAAGCCGAAGTAGATGTTCAGACTTCCGAACATGCTGTTCGTAGAGAATCGGGTCTTCTTGTAGTTGTACGAATGCACTATGGCGCTCATTCCGGCGAACCATCTCATGTTGTTCCACACGATGCCGAAGCGTCCCACGCCGTCGATATTGAAGTTGTTCATGCTGAAGTCGTGGAACGAAAGCACATCGTTGTTGCCGTTGCCCGTAGTGTTCTTGTATCCGAGCGCCATCGACACGGATGCCGCCGCCAGCCAGTTGCGTGCGAACACCCAGTTATAGGCATATCCGCACGAGGCAGACAGGTCGGTATACTTGATTTCCTTCATCTTCAGGTTGCTGTCCATGCATCTCGACGCCACATCCTCGCCCAGCCGGTCAGCCACGGTGTCGTACAGCTTGTCCCAATCAATCTTCAGCGAGTGCTTCGTATAGCCCACTCCGCAGAGCCACGAGCCCGCCGAGCGCCGCTGTATGGTGCTCTGGCTGAATGCGGCGGGGTAGGAGAATCGCTGGTGGTTGAAGATATAATAGAGGTTGAAGCCCTTGATGCCCACGTTGATGCCGTCGAAGTCGACGTTCTTAAGCGGATGCGTATTGACGGAATAGCTCGGGTCGAAGCTCGCGCGCGAAATCTTGTAGTTGCTGCCTGTCTTGCGGTAGAACAGGTCGACGCCGAAGACGGCTGTGTACAGGCTAAGGTCGAACTCCGTGCTTCGGCTCTTGTTCTTCAAGTCGTTGAAGTCGACGGTATATCCGAGGAACAGCCATCGCCATCCGAAGTAGGGTCCGAACTTCATCTTCGGTTCGGGAGCAAACGAGAAGTCGTTGCCCTGCTCGCTGATTATTCTGTAGCGCTCATACGTATTGGTGTTCTGCACCATCGCGGCGAAGTCGTATCCCTGCGGCTCGATGTACGTCGTGTCTACGTCGGAGAACGATTCGAACAGACGCACGAAGGCGCCGCCCAATCGCTTTATGAACGGCTTCTTCTTGTGCGACTTGGCAATGAGGCTGTCTGCGGGCGGTGGGTCTGCGGTCTTCAGTCCGATAGCAGCCACGGAATCCGTCGCAGCCGTCGTGCAGGCAGCCGTCGTGTAAGTAGCTGCAGAATCAGCCACAGCCACCCGTCCGATGCTGTCGGCAGGCGTCTGAGCAGCAGTCTGCAGGCTTGCGCAGGCGGCAAGGCAGAGAATGAAGGCGTGTCGTCTCATTGCGTTATGTGGTATTGTCGGTTTTCCTTGTTTGTAGCTTTCCAAGAAGCTTAGAGCTTGCCCAGTATGCGGTCCATCACCCAGTTCACAGGCGTGGCGCTCACGCTCGTACAGGTGCAGATGCCCGTGCCCTGCAGATGTTCTATAACCGCCTTGATTATAGGCAGTTGCGCGTATGGTGGGTTGGGCACCACGATGCTCGTCTTGCCCTTGCTCGTGACGAGCTGAATCGGGTCGTAGTTGTACACCGAGAACGAGAGCATGCCCTTCTCGCCGATCACCTCTATGCAGTCCTCCTTGGCGCTCTGGTGTCCCACGAAGCACCACGAGCCGCTGCCCGGCAGTCCGTTCTCGAAGAAGAAGCAGGCGCTGATGGTGTCCTCCGCCTTGTACAGATGTGCGCGGTTGGAGCAGTAGCCGTGCGCACGCGTGATTATGCCGAATATCTCCTGCAGCAAGTCGAGCTGATGCGGCGCGAGGTCGTAGAAGTAGCCCGCGCCCGCAATGTCTGGCTGCAGACGCCACGGCAGGTTGTGCGATGCGCTGTAGTCGAGGTCGCGCGGCGGCACCGAGAAGCGTATCTGCACGTTCGTCACCGTGCCTATCTCGCCCGACTCGATAATCTGCTTCACCTTCTGGAAGTAGGGCAGGTAGCGGCGGTAGTAAGCCACGAAACAGGGCACGCCTGTAATCTCGCTGATGCGGTTGATGCGTGCGCAGTCCTCGTAGCTCGCTGCCAGCGGCTTTTCTATATACACGGGTTTGCCCGCCTTCATCGCCATGATAGCGAATGTAGCGTGGCTCGACGGCGGAGTGGCGATATATACAGCCGTCACCTCGGGGTCGTCAATGAGCTGTTGCGGGTCGGTATACCAGCGCTTTATGCCGTGACGCTTGGCGTACGACTTCGCTTTAGCCTCGTTGCGGCTCATCACAGCCACAACCTTCGAGCCGGGCACCTCGTTGAACGCCGGTCCCGACTTCTTCTCGGTCACTTCTCCGCAACCTATGAATCCCCAACCTATCTGTTTCATTTCTTTATTCGTGTTTTGTTAGTCAAAAATTTAACCGATGCCAGTCTTTCGGCGTGTCTTTTCTGATGCTACAGCCCAGCTTTCGCGTCGGATTGCGTTCGCCGTCCGATCAGATTGCGTCCGCTGTCCGATTGGATTGCGTTCGGTGTCCGATGACTCGGCGTGAGCTTTTAGCAGTAGGAGGCTACGGCATTCTTGCCGTAGCCATAGCCAATAGCCGTAGCCAATAGCCATTGTCATAGCCAATAGTCGTTGCCATTGCCAATCGTTGTAGCGATTAATGGCTACGGCAGGAATGCCGTAGCCTCCTACAGTTAGCCTTTCGTCGCAATTCTGTAGTTTTGACATGTCCGCTTGCAATAGTGCTCTATTTGTTTCGTTCCAGCCAATCGTCGATGAGCATGCGCGCCAGACTCAGCTTCTCGGGTATCGTAGGCAGCGAGTGCTTGTTGAACCATCCGCCGCGCGATAGTTCATCGTCCTGCAGCTTCAGCTCTCCGCTCTCGTATTCGGCGAAGAAGCCCACCATCAGTCCGCAAGGGTAGGGCCATGGCTGCGACTTGAAGTATCGCAGATTCTTTATCTTGAGCTGCGTCTCCTCCATCACCTCGCGTCTTACAGCCTCCTCCAGCGATTCGCCCGTCTCCACGAAGCCCGCTATACAGCCGTAGAAGTCGGTCTTGAAGTTGCGCGCGTGCACCAGCAACAGATTGTCGCCGCGGTTGATGAGCACGATAATAGCTGTGGCAAGCTGCGGCCAAACCGTCTTGCCGCAGTTGGGGCAGCGCTTCGATATGTCGGTGTCCATCTCCATCGGCGAGCCGCAGACGCCGCAGAAGCGCGTGTTGCGGTCCCAGTAGAGCAGCTCCTGTGCCTTGCCAGCCTTGAGGTAGAGCGGCAGCGAGAGCTTGTAGAACGACTGGCGCAGTCCGCACATCTCGTAGCGCGGGTCGTCGGGCGCCTCAGCGATGGCGAGAGCCTTCACGGCAGTGCCGTCGTCCATAGGCGAAACGTTAAGAATGTGAGCGTCGTCAGCCACGCTTACTGGAGGCTCCTCGCCGCTCGGAATGGTGTGAGTGCCGTCGGTGCGTCGCTCCAGGAGCACGTCTCCGCGACAGAAAACAAACCAATATGCCATACGTTATTGAAATTAAATTGAAGTTAGTGGTACAAAGTTAATGCTTTTTAGATAAAAAAAGAATGAATTCTTGTATAATCGAAAGAATTTTGTACCTTTGCAATCATCAAAACCTTTGTAGGAAGACTACATTATGATACTATTAATCATTACGATACTGGTTATTGGTTCTATTCTGATAGCTACAGAAAAGTACACCAATATAAACAAAGCTGCGGTTGCCATCTTTGTAGGCACACTCGGCTGGATACTCTATGTCTGTTTCGGCGCCGACTTCGTGATGGGGCATCACGCTGTCGACTATGCTACGTTCCTCGACGGAGCCGAATCGTCGTCGGCAGAGGTGAAGCAGTTCATCGCCTACAACGTGTTTCTCAAGTACGTAGGCAAGGCCTCAGAGATAGTGCTCTTCCTGCTCGCCACGATGGTTATCGTGGAGATACTGCAGAACAACGGATGCTTCGACTTTATCTCCCAACTGCTGCGAACGCGCAGCAGCCAGCGCATGCTTTGGACGCTCTCCGTCGTCACCTTCCTTATCTCAGCCAACCTCGACAACCTCACCACGACGGTGATGATGCTCACCATCATGCACGACGTAGTGATACGCCAGCGGCAGCGCGTGCTGCTCGGCTGCGCCATAGTGATATCAGCCAACTGCGGCGGAGCGCTCACCGTTATCGGCGACCCGTCGGGCATCGTGCTCTGGAACATGGGCGCCGTCACAGCCACCAACTTCTCGGCTTCGATGGCACTGCCCTGTCTCATAGCGTGGCTCGTGCCCATCTTCTGGATAGGTCGCCAGCTGCCCACGCGCATCGAGACGCAATGGATAGTGCTGCCTTATCGCGGCGACGACACACGCCTGAACGTATGGCAGCGCGTAGTGATGCTCTTCGTGGGCATCGGCGGACTATGGTTCATCCCCACCTTCCACAGCATTACGAAGCTCAGTCCGTTCCTCGGAGCGCTCTGCGTGCTCTGCGTGCTCTGGATAGTGAACGAGATAGTGAACCGCAAACTCATGAACGCCGACGAGATGATACAGCGCCGCGTGCCGCGCGTGCTGCAGTACGGCGTCATACAGATGATGCTCTTCGTGCTCGGCATAATGCTCATCGTGGGCTTCGTGAAGGAGACAGGCGTGGCCGCACAGATGGCACAGGCGGCAGACAGGTATATGGGCAACGTGCTCGTGCTCGGCTTCTTCACGCAGATGCTCAGCAGCGTGCTCGACAGCTTCATGTCGCTCATGACGATGGTCTCGATGCACGACGTGGCAGACGGAGTGCAGAACGTGCTATACGCTCAGAACGGAGCCTTCTGGAAGATGATGGCGTACGCATCGGCTGTAGGCGGCAACATCTTCTGCATCGGAAGCGTCACCGGATTGGCGCTGATGAAGATGGAGCGCATACCGCTCGGCTGGTACGCCAAGAATGTAGGCATGGTGGCGTTCATCGCCGCCACAGCCGGACTCGTCGCTATGTACTTCATCGTGGCGTAGCGCACGGCAAGTACATATATAATAATGTATAAGGGACATACATAATAGAAACAGAATATTAACAACAAAACCAACCAATATAATAATTTAATAGCAATGGCAAGAGTTAAGACTATAGGTGTGCTCACCTCAGGTGGCGACGCACCAGGTATGAATGCTGCTATCAGAGCGGTGACACGTGCAGGTATCTGCAACGGATTCAACATAAAAGGCATTTATCGCGGATACGACGGACTCATCAACGGCGAGATAGAAGACTTCACCACAGAGAACGTCAGCGGCATCATTATGTCGGGCGGTACAATCCTGAAGACAGCACGCTCAAAGGAGTTCATGACAGACGAAGGCAAGGAGAAGGCTTACCAGCAGATGCAGGCACACGGCATCGACGCCCTCGTCGTCATAGGCGGTAACGGCTCGCTCACCGGCGCAATGGAGTTTGCCAAGAAGTACGACGTCTGCTGCATCGGTCTGCCCGGCACAATCGACAACGACCTCTACGGCACCGACTCAACAATCGGATACGACACCACGATGAACACCATCGTAGAGTGTGTAGACCGCATCCGCGACACAGCGCAGAGCCACGAGCGCATCTTCTTCATCGAAGTGATGGGCCGCGACGCAGGCTTCCTCGCACAGAACTCTGCCATCGCAAGCGGCGCTGAGGCTGCCATCATCCCCGAAGACTCTACCGACGTCGACCAGTTGGCACGCTTCATGGAGCGCGGCATACGCAAGTCGAAGAAGAGCTGCATCGTCATCGTGTCTGAAAGCCCGAAGTGCGGCGCCATGTACTACGCAGAGCGCGTGCGCAACGAGTTCCCGCAGTACGACGTGCGCGTCTCTATCCTCGGCCACCTGCAGCGCGGCGGACGCCCGTCGGCACACGACCGCATCCTCGCATCGCGCACCGGCGTTGGCGCTATCGAAGCTATCGTCCAGGGACAGCGCAACGTGATGATCGGCGTGCGCAACAACGAGATTGTCTACGTTCCGCTGAGCGAGGCTATCCGCAGCGACAAGCCGTTCGACCGCAAGCTCATCCAGGTGCTCGATGAACTCAGCATCTAATACAGCGCAAATAAGGCAGTGGCGTAAGCGTAATTTGTAAATTCCTGCTACAAAATTTGTATATTTGGAACTGGAAAGTACAATTAATATTAAATAGTTTTTTCAATAACGATATAGTTGTTATATTTGCAACGGAATTAAAAATTTAAATAAATATAGTATGTCACAACTCAACGGGCACATCTCGCAGATTATCGGACCGGTTATCGACGTTTACTTCGATACAGCCGGAAAGAACGCTGAAGAGGTGCTGCCTAAAATACACGAAGCGCTGAAGCTCAAGCGTCCGAACGGACAGGAACTCATCATTGAGGTTCAGCAGCACATCGGTGAGGACACAGTTCGTTGCGTGGCAATGGACAACACCGACGGTTTGCAACGTGGCTTGGAAGTGGTGCCGACAGGCAACGCCATCCTTATGCCGGCAGGTGAACAAATCAAGGGCCGTATGATGAACGTTATCGGTCAGCCTATTGATGGTATGAGCAAACTCGACATGGAGGGCGCTTATCCTATCCACCGCGAGGCGCCGAAGTTCGAAGACCTCTCTACACACAAGGAGATGCTCGCTACGGGTATCAAGGTCATCGACCTCCTCGAGCCTTACATGAAGGGCGGTAAGATTGGTCTGTTCGGCGGTGCCGGCGTAGGCAAGACCGTGCTCATCATGGAGCTTATCAACAACATCGCAAAGGGACACAACGGCTATTCGGTGTTCGCTGGTGTAGGCGAGCGTACACGTGAGGGTAACGACCTCATCCGCGATATGCTCGAGTCGGGCGTTATACGCTACGGCGAGAAGTTCAAGAAGGCAATGGAGGAGGGCAAATGGGACCTCTCGCTCGTCGACCCCGAAGAACTCAAGAAGAGTCAGGCGACACTTGTCTACGGACAGATGAACGAGCCGCCAGGAGCACGTGCTTCTGTAGCCCTCTCTGGTCTTACCGTGGCAGAGGAGTTCCGCGATCATGGAGGCAAGGACGGCGAGGCAGCCGACATCATGTTCTTCATCGACAACATCTTCCGTTTCACACAGGCAGGTTCTGAGGTGTCGGCTCTTCTCGGCCGTATGCCGTCGGCTGTAGGTTATCAGCCTACACTTGCCAGCGAGATGGGCAAGATGCAGGAGCGCATCACCTCTACAAAGAAAGGTTCAATCACGTCAGTACAGGCCGTATACGTGCCTGCCGACGACTTGACCGACCCGGCTCCTGCCACAACCTTTACTCACCTCGACGCTACAACCGAGCTTTCGCGTAAGATCACCGAGCTTGGTATCTATCCGGCTGTCGACCCGCTGGGCTCTACATCGCGTATCCTCGACCCGCTCATCGTGGGCAAGGCTCACTACGAGTGCGCACAGCGCGTGAAGCAGATTCTGCAGCGCTACAAGGAGTTGCAGGACATCATCGCCATCCTTGGTATGGACGAACTCTCTGACGAGGACAAGCTCACCGTGAACCGCGCACGCCGCGTTCAGCGCTTCCTCTCTCAGCCGTTCACCGTAGCCGAGCAATTCACAGGCATCCCCGGCGTGATGGTTCCTATCGAGGACACCATCAAGGGCTTCAATATGATTCTCGACGGCGAGGTAGACAACCTGCCTGAGCAGGCTTTCCTCAACGTAGGAACCATCGAGGACGCTATTGCCAAGGGTAAGCGACTGCTTGAGGCTGCCAAGGGTTAACATCACATCATTAATGTTTTGTATCTATGAGTTTGAATTTGAAAATCGTTTCCCCCGAAAAGGTGGTATATGACGGAGCCGTGGAGCGCGTTGTCGTTCCGGGCACAAGCGGCGAGTTCGAGATTCTCGTCAACCACGCACCTATCATCTCCACCCTCGAAAAGGGAAGGCTCGTCTATCAGGACTCTGAAGGTCAGCACGAACTGATGGTTAACGGCGGTTTCGTTGAAGTGCAGAAGAACAACGTGAACATCTGTGTTGAACTCTGACGAAACGGACAATAACATGTTGAAAGAAGAAATAAAAGGCATCAGCCGCCGATACATCATCCAGTCGCTTTGCATGCTGGCAGTTGTCACGCTGATACCCGTACTGCTCTCATTGCTCACAAACGTCGGCGACCTTACTGCGCCTACCATTGTAGCATTGGTGTTCGCAGCAGTGGTGGAGACGGTAGACGCTCTCGTATGGGGCAAAGTGCGACAGGCTGGCGAAGACGGCTTGCCCACATTCTACACCGCCGTGTCGGGCTTTCGTATGTTGTTGGCATTGGCAACCTTAGTTGTGTGCTACTTCGTGGTAGGTCGTGACGCGATGATGGAGTACTGCTTGGTGTTCATCGGCTACTATTTCGCCATAATGACACACCACTCGGTGTTCTTCGCGCGCATATCAAATTCTCACACATCGTGTGACAATGAAAACAAATAATATAATGAAACAGATAAGGTCATTAATCGTACTCTTGGTAGTGATGCTCATGCCGCTCGCGGCTAACGCCTCGCATCAGAAAGAGGGACAGATCGACATACCGGAGATGGTTCTTGAGCACCTTTCCGACTCATACGAATGGCATATCGCTTCGTACGAGGGAAAGAACCTCAGCATACCATTGCCCATAATCGTACGCAGTTCGGCTACAGGCGACTGGACGCTGTGTACTGCGGAGAGTCTGCCTGCCAACTACTTCTTCGATGCAGCGCATCATGGCAAGATCTACGAGAAGATGCCCGACGGCACAAGCGTAAGACCGTTCGACCTGAGCATAACAAAGACCGTAGCACAGATATGGATTGTTGTGTTCGTGCTCATCGCTGTCTTCCTCTCTTGCGCTCGTTGGTATAAGAACAAAGACGAGAAGAGCGAGGCTCCGAGAGGATTTGTCGGTTTGATGGAAATGTTCGTCATGACTATCTACGACGATGTTATCAAGGCTGCAATCGGCGAGAAACACTTCAAGCCGTTCGCTCCCTACTTGCTCACAGTGTTCTTCTTCATCTTCACAACCAACTTATTGGGACTCCTCCCGATATTCCCCGGCGGAGCTAACGTGACTGGCAATATCAACATCACGTTCTTCCTCGCATTGTGTACGATGATTGCTATCAACCTGTTCGGCAAAAAGGAATACTGGAAGGATATCTTCTGGCCGCACGTACCGGTGTTCCTGAAGGCTCCGGTGCCGTTGATGCCAGTGATAGAGTTCTTCGGCGTGTTTACAAAGCCGTTCGCTCTCATGGTGCGTCTCTTTGCCAACATGATGGCAGGACACGCCATTATCCTTAGCTTCACTTGCGTCATCTTCCTCGGATGGTCGATGGGCGTTGGTTATGGCATCGGACTGAACACCGTGAGCGTCATCATGATGCTGTTCATGAACATGCTTGAGGTGCTTGTAGCATTCATTCAGGCTTATGTCTTCACGCTGCTGAGTGCGGTCTTCATCGGACTGGCTCAGAAGGACGAGGAGGCAGAGGCTTAAAAAACTTAAGAGAATAAATATTAACAATAAAAATAATAATTTAAAAACTAAAGAACTATGATTATTTCATCACTTTTGGCTGCTGAAGGTCTGGCACAGCTGGGCTGCGGTCTCGGAGCAGGTATTGCAACAATCGGCGCAGGTTTGGGTATTGGTAAGATTGGTAGCAGCGCAATGGATGCTATCGCTCGTCAGCCAGAGGCTACTGGCAAGATCCAGACAAACATGATTCTTACCTCTGCATTCGTTGAGGGTTGTGCTCTGTTTGCCATCGTAGCTTGCGCCTTCCTTATCAAGTAGGAACAAGTCATCGTGTAAATTATAGCAAATGAATTTTGATACATTACCATCAATATTAAATCCTGATATCGGACTCCTCTTCTGGATGTTCTTGGCATTCATCGTGGTGTTCATCGTATTGGCACGCCTCGGCTTCCCTGCCATTATCGGCATGGTCGACAAGCGCAGCCGGTACATCAACGAGAGCTTGAAGAAGGCTGAACAGGCCGCTTCGCAACTCGAGAACATCAAGCAGGAGAGTGATGCCATGCTTCAGGAAGCACGAGATAAGCAGGCCTCTATACTGAAAGAGGCTGCTGCTACTCGTGATGCTATTGTGGAGAAAGCTCAGGAGAAGGCGCGAGAGGAGAGTGCACGCATCCTCGGCGAGGCGAAAGCCGAAATCGAGGCGCAGAAGCAGGCTGCCATCGGCGAGCTCCGCGAGCAAGTAGCCATATTGAGTGTCGAGGTATCGGAGAAGATTCTCAGAAAGAAGCTCGGCACTGATGCAGCACAGATGGATTACATTAATCAGATGCTTGACGAGGTTACATTAAATAATAAATAAGTGTAGGCTATGGATTTAGGATTAATATCGGTAAGATATGCCCGGGCCTTGCTTAAGGCTGGCATTGAGGCGAGTGTTTCTGACCGCGTGTATAGCGATATGCTCACGGTGCTGGAGAGCTATGCCAAGGTGCCGCAGCTCAAGGCTACCATAGACAATCCGATGCTGTCGAGACAGCAGAAGGAAGACTTGCTGATAGCTGCGGCAGGCGGCGCTCCATGCGAACTCACACGTACGTTCTTCGGACTCGTACTGAAGGAGGGGCGTGAGCGTATCATGCAATTTATAGCTAACTCGTTTATTACGTTGTACAGAAAGCATAACAATCTAATTAGTGCTAAATTAACTACCGCCACAACTCTCGACTCGCAGACTGAGGCGAAGTTGCGTCGGTTGGTAGAAAGTAAGACAAATGGCACTGTTGAGTTCAAGACAGACTTGAAGCCCGAACTCATCGGCGGTTTCGTACTCGAGTATGACACATACCGTATGGACGCAAGCGTGAAGTCGCAGCTCAACACCATATTGTCGCAGCTTAATTAAATAAAGATTAATTTTCTTATGTCAGATAAAATTAAACCAAGCGAAGTGTCACAGGTGCTCCTCGAGCAGCTTAAGGGCCTTAACAACGGCAACAAGTTCGACGAGGTGGGCACTGTGCTCGAAGTGAGCGACGGCGTAGCGCGTATCTACGGCTTGCGCAACGCTGAAGCCAACGAGCTTCTCGAATTCGAGAACGGCACAATGGCTATCGTCATGAACTTGGAGGAGGACAACGTAGGTTGTGTGCTTCTCGGTTCTACCGACGGTATCAAGGAGGGCATGGTGGTGAAGCGTACGAAGCGTATCGCGTCTATCAACGTGAACGACAATATGCTCGGTCGTGTCATCAACCCTCTTGGTCAGGCCATCGACGGAAAGGGCGCTATCGACCTTACCGACTCTTTCGAGATGCCGCTCGACCGCAAGGCTCCTGGTGTGATCTATCGCCAGCCGGTGAAGGAACCGCTGCAGACAGGTCTGAAGTCGGTCGACTCGATGATTCCTATCGGACGTGGTCAGCGCGAGCTTATCATCGGCGACCGTCAGACCGGTAAGACCGCCATTGCTGTCGACACCATCATCAACCAGAAGAGCTTCTACGAGGCTGGCAAGCCTGTATATTGTATATATGTGGCAATCGGTCAGAAGGCATCTACCGTTGCGGCTCTTGTAGAGAACCTCAAGCAGCATGGCGCTATGCCTTATACCATCGTTGTTGCGGCTACGGCTGCCGACCCGGCTGCCATGCAGTATTACGCACCGTTCGCAGGTGCGGCTATCGGCGAGTACTTCCGCGACCGTGGCTACTCGGCTCTTGTTGTTTACGACGACCTTTCGAAGCAGGCTGTTGCCTACCGTGAGGTGTCGCTGATTCTGCGCCGTCCTTCTGGACGTGAGGCTTATCCTGGCGACGTGTTCTACTTGCACAGCCGCCTCTTGGAGCGCGCTGCACGTATCAACGACCAGCAGGAGGTTGCCGAGCAGATGAACGACCTGCCGGAGTGCATGAAGGGTCATGTGAAGGGTGGTGGTTCGCTCACAGCGCTTCCTATCATCGAGACCCAGGCTGGCGACGTGTCGGCTTACATTCCGACCAACGTTATCTCTATCACCGACGGTCAGATCTACCTTGAGAGCGACCTCTTCAACCAGGGCTTCCGTCCTGCCGTTAACGTAGGTATCTCGGTATCGCGTGTAGGTGGTTCGGCTCAGATCAAGAGTATGAAGAAGGTTGCCGGTACGTTGAAGATTGATATGGCTCAGTATCGTGAGCTTGAGGCCTTCTCTAAGTTCTCGAGCGACATGGATGCCGTTACAGCCATGACTATCGACCGCGGACGCAAGAACAACCAGCTTCTCATACAGCCTCAGTATTCACCGATGCCTGTAGGCGAGCAGGTGGCTATCATCTATTGCGGTACGCACGGATTGATGCACGCTGTGCCGGTAGAGAAGGTGCGCGAGTGCCAGGAGGCGTTCCTCGAGAAGATGCGCTCTGTTCATCAGGACGTCATCGATGCTCTCGGAAGCGGAAAGCTCGACGAACAGCTCACTGCTACCATCGAACAGACAATGGCCGACATCTCTGGTCAGTATAAAAACTAATTGCTTATGCCGTCGCTCAAAGAGATTAAAAACCGATTATCATCTGTCAACAGCACACGTAAGATTACGAGTGCGATGAAGATGGTGGCTTCCTCTAAGCTGCATCATGCGCAGACGATGATTGAGAATATGCTTCCGTACGAGACTCTCTTGGAACATATCCTCAAGACGTTCCTTGCATCGGAGACCGATGCACGCACGGTGCTCAACGAGGTGAGACCGGTGAAGCGCGTGGCATTGGTGGTATATGCGTCTAACAGCAGCCTGTGCGGAGGCTTCAACGCCAACGTGATACGCCTCCTGCAGCATGTTGTGGACGAGTATGCCGAATTGGGCAAGGAGAACATTGTTGTCTACCCGATTGGCCGCAAGGTGGCTGAGAAGGCGGTAAAGATGGGCCTTAACGTGGCAGGCGACTTTACGGCGCTTGCCGAGAAGCCCAACGCCAACGACTGCATCACCATAGCGCGCGAGCTGGGCGAGAAGTTCATTGGCGGCGAGTTCGACCGCGTAGAGATGATTTACCACCACTTCAAGAGTGCTGGTTCGCAGATTCTCACACGCAAGCCGTTCCTGCCTATCGACATCGAAGAGGAGCTTAAACGCGACCATGAGCGCGACCTTACTTCAAACGTCACTACAAAGAAGGCGCAGGAGTACATCAAGCGCAAGGAGGAGGAGAAGAAACGCGAGGAGAAGGAAGCTGTGCCGCTCAACGACAACTTCCTCGTGGAGCCGGATATGAACACTGTGCTCACGAAGCTCATCCCGAAGTATCTCCATCTGATGGTCTATACGGCGTTGCTCGACAGCATTGCCAGCGAGCATGCGGCGCGTATGGTTGCCATGCAGACCGCTACGGACAATGCTGACGAGATTCTGCGCGAGCTCAATCTGCAGTACAACAAGAGCCGTCAGCAGGCCATCACAAGCGAGTTGCTCGACATCGTTGGTGGAAGCATCAACAACTAAAGGCGCAAGCTCTTACAGATACTATAATACAGAAAGGAGAAGTCATGGCTATGGCTTCTCCTTTCTGTTTTTTAGGCGGCTGAATGCTTTAATGCCATTTATTTTCCGTATATTTGCACATTGCTTTAGGGGGTGTAGTTGTCTCAACTACACCAACACAGTTAAAGTGAAAACTATTCAGAATAAAATAACTAATCTCAGAACAATAACAATGAACGTAAAACTTTATCTGCTTTCTTCGAGCCTATTCTTCTGCTCGCTCGCCGCTTCTGCGCAGCGTAGCATGCAGGCAGAGGAGTTCCCGTTGGGACAATACGAGGAGCTGACAGACACCAAACCGCATGATTCCGACGCTAAGTGGGCTGCAATGAAGTCGCCCGTAATGCTCAGCTGGGCATCTACCGACGTGCGCTACGGCAAGCACCATGTGCCGCATCTCGCTAATAGCAGCGCCTGCACGCTGAAGGCATGGCGTGGCGAGCGTGTCAATGCGCAGGCTGTGCTCTGGACCAACGTAGACCTTAACGACGTAGAGCTCACCGTGAGCGATTTGCGTTCGGGCGCCAACGTGATTCCCGCCTCAAAGGTGCGTTCCCACTTCGTGCGCTACGTGATGACCGACGAGCTTAACAAGGACGGCAAGGGCGGATGCGGATGCCGCGAGAACAAAGCCGAGTGGGACTCGTCCTTGGTTGCCGACGCGCTCGACATCAACAAGTGGCTGCCCGTGCAGCACAAGACAGCGCAGCCTCTGTGGGTGAACGTATGGGTGCCCGAGGACGCCAAGCCCGGTACATACATCGGCACGCTCACCGTGCGTGGTGGTGGAATGGACGACCGTGTGCTGAAGCTCAGCGTGCAGGTATTGAACCGCACACTGCCCAGTCCGAGCGACTGGCACTTGAACCTCGATCTCTGGCAGAACCCATACGCCGTGGCACGCTACTATAAGGTGCCGCTGTGGAGCAAGGCGCACTTCGACGCCATGCGCCCGATTATGAAGATGCTTGCCGACATCGGACAGCAGTCGATCACAGCGAGCATCATGCACAAGCCGTGGAACGGACAGACCGAGGACCACTACGACAGTATGGTGACACGCATCAAACGCCTCGACGGAACGTGGAAGTACGACTACGCCGTGTTCGACCGCTGGGTTGAATTTATGATGAACGAAATCGGCATAAAAGGGCTTATCTCCTGCTACACCATGATTCCTTGGGAACTGAGCTTCGACTACTACGACGAGGCTACAAACCGTGTGCAGTTCATAAAGACTGCGCCCGGCGACGAGGCTTACGCCGAGTACTGGGGCAGTTTCCTGCGCGACTTCGCTCGCCATCTGAAGCAGAAAGGCTGGTTCGAGAAGACCGCTATCTCTATGGACGAGCGCTCGATGGAGGCTATGCAGGCGGCTATAAAGGTGATAAAGGATGCCGACCCCGACTTCAAGATTACGCTTGCTGGCAACTATCACGACGAGATTCAGGCCGACCTCTACTATCTCAGCATTCCTTACGGCGCGCGCTTCCCCGAGAAGGCTCTTAAGGAGCGTCGTGCGAAGGGACAGATCAGCACCTACTACACTTGCTGCACAGAGCCGTTCCCCGGCACATTCTCGTTCTCTAACCCTGCCGACGCCACATGGATTGGCATACACGCCGTAGCAGGCGACTACGACGGCTATCTGCGCTGGGCTGTGAACAGCTGGACTCGCGATCCGCTGCGCGATTCGCGCTTCCGCACATGGGCTGCAGGCGACACCTACAGCATCTATCCCGGTCCGCGCAGCAGTATCCGTTTCGAGCGCCTCGTAGAGGGCTTGCAGGACGCCGAGAAGATTTGGCAGTTGCGCAACCAGTACAAGAAAACGGGCGACACACGCCGTCTTGCACGCCTCAACAAGAAGCTCGCCGAGTTCACGCCGGCTAACATGACGGCTGAAAAGGAGCGCAATGCGGGCCGTATGGTTCGCGAATTAGTGCGATTGTTGAATGAATAGAAATAATTGTATTAATAATTTGGTTTGGTGAAATATTTTTTGCTATCTTTGCAAAATAGATACATATAAATATATAACTCTCAAACAATAATGAACACAAGTAGGGTAGATATTATTATTCCAGTTTATAATGTTGAACCATATTTGCGACGTTGTCTTAATAGTGTTTTAAAACAAACGTATAAGCATTGGCGTGCTATCTGTATTGATGATGGTTCTACAGATGGTAGTCCTGCTATACTTGAAGAATATGCAGCAAAAGACTCACGCATCATGGTGGTACATCAAGAAAATGGTGGACTCTCTCATGCTCGAAATGAGGGTATGGCTATCGCTGATGCTGAGTATGTAATGTTTGTAGATTCTGACGACTTTATACATCCACAGACCTTGGAGCTTGCCGTTAAGCTAATAGAGCGTGACGGTACGGATATGGTGAGTTGGTATAAGGATGTTATATATATAAACATTCAGCTACGCTTGATGCATAAGTTGAAAATGGACACTATCAATGCTCGTCCATGGCGTATCCCGTTTAGGTGTAGCCTTAAACTATCGAAATCAGTAATTACTGACGATGCTTTGAAACATGCTTCCGACTGGCGCCATCCTGATATTAAATATCCGATAAAACATAACTACGTTTGGCGCCATCTGTTTAAACGCTCTTTGATAAAGGATATAAAGTTTATCAAGGGATTGAAGTATGAAGATATTCCCTGGTGGTCGGAGTTGTTGATAAAACCTGTGAAAGCTACAATTACTCATCTTCCGCTTTATTACTATTACGTCAATCATAAATCAATATCGAAAGCTACGGGAGGGGTAGAACGTCTGATGTCTCAGCTTAAGGGTCTCTCTTATGCACAGAAGCTATATGAAGAAGCTGGCAACACGGAGCGTCTGCGTTTGTGGAGTCGTAATATAAAATGGGCAATTCTAACGGGTAGTTCAAGGGTTTTGTATAAAATGGGAGAAGGACCACAAACGGATAGTCTTGTGAAGTACATTACAGATTTGACAAAGACAGGTTTCTTCGACGATGCTATAGGAACGAGGGAGAATATTGCAAAAGAGTTGTATTATACAGTGGCAAAAGGGCTACGACCAGTTAAAACAGATTGATTATTAAAAACAAATCGCACGAGTATTACGTATGTAATATCCGTGCGATTTGTGTATTGTTATTTCTCAAACTGAGACTTCTTCGGGAATTGTTGGTCGAGGAATTCTATGGCAGCTTTTCTGTCTGCGTCGTTAGCAAACTCCGAATCGTTCATGCAGAAGAACACCGGATTGTATCGTTCAAACTTCTCGTAAAGTTTGTGGTTGTCTATGTGTAGTCTGAACGAATGCGACTGCGATACGTAACGTAAATGTCCCTTTTTCTCGGCAAGAGCTACGTATGAATAAACGCTTCGCTGCACATCGTCGGCAGAGCGTACATGATGTGGAATCATAGGGCTGAACTCTTTCTCGAACTTTCTGTTGGCAAACGTTATTGTGCTTTTCAGATACGAGTCGATGTTATGATGAGGCTTGCATCCATAATACGTTCCATAGTGTTTCTCGACAAGTTCTGCAGCGTTTCTGATTATTTTCAGATACATGCTCAATGGTTTGCCTACCACCCTGTCTCTGAAGAATAGCGCAAGTTTGCGGAAAGGCTTGCGGTTCATGTATAGTATAGGCAGTCCATCGGTCTCGAAGAAGGTTGCAGGGCTTACGGGACGGTTGATATACATGTCGTCGTTTGAGAAGAGAAAGTGTTCTGAGAGACCTGGTATTTTGTCAAGATAATGTTCTATCAACGTAGAGTTGAAGCAGGGCAGACTCTCTGTAGGCAATATCTCCTTGTGGTCTACAATGCGCACTTTCGGATTGTTCGTATCAAGCCATTCTGGTACTTGGTCGTCAGTTACTATGAATATCTTACGAATCCACGGAGCGTACTTCTCTACAGATCGTAGGCTGTATTTTAATTCGCCGCTGTCAGCATAGCGTCCAGCACAGTTCTCCTGTTTATCAGTAGGTTTACCGATGCAGGCGTTGCGCTTTGCTATCCATTTCGGATCGTTGCCGTTGACCCAAAGATATACTAAGTCTATATCCATAATCCTAATTCTTTTTACTGTTTTTCTACAAGTCGTTTAATCTCGGGGTAGTGTTCGCAGATGGCGTTGAAAGCCTTCGCGTTGCGGTCTACGCCAGCCTTGAAGTTGCTTGTTTTCAGCGAGAGTTCCTTCGGCTTATGCAGTCCGCGCGGCTTGTTGTGACCGAACGGCACGGGCACGACGGGGAATCCGTTGGCTGCTCCTGCTGCCCAGAACCAAATGTCGTCGGTGCTTGGCGCGAGCTTTGTGAAGAGTTCCACGTCCATCATGTCTGCTCTCAGCGAGTGGGGAGGGTAGAGCACGCCGCCCACGCCGGTCTGTATGTTGTCGAAGCGGCGGTAGATGCGCTTGAAGAGGAAGTGATACCAGCGGTATTTGCTCCACTTCTTGTACGGCATTCCGTACTTGATGCGCTTTGCGCGGTGCGCCAGTATTGCGTCGGGTATCTGTGCGTGCAGATCGAGCAGGTCTTTCAGCATGTTACGGTGATAATACACATCGTCGTCTACGGTTACGATGATGGCTTCGGGGAAGTCAGCCAGAGCCGGTATCAGCTTGCGGTAGGAGCGTATGTCGCGGTCGTAGTTGCGTATCTCGAACACGGGGTTCTCCTTGGCGAGCGCAAGCAGACCTTCGGGCATTTCGCCTTCTGCGAATTGTGACAGCGTTACATACAATATCAGTTTGTCGGGGAGCACGCTGCCGTTGAGGAGCGAGCGCACTGCGTCTTCTGCAAACGGAATGGCGGCAGGGAACGAAGTCATCGAGATGATCACCTGCTGTTTATGCTTGTTTTCTGTCATAATATATATCGTTTATTGTTCTGCTCAATGTTGTTTGTTTGATTTCCTCAATTCGTTTATTGTTTCTCTTCAATGTCGTTGAGGTCGTACTCGTTGAAATAGTCCATCGGCACGGATGTCTTTGTGCCGCTTGCTCTGCCTCTGAGCTGTTTCTCGCGGAACTCTTCGAGCGAACGCACGGCGTAGTGGTTGATGCGTATCACGTCCTGTTGCGGTGTGCGCTCTCTGAAGTTGCGTGTTATGGGGTTGCCGTGCGAGTCGGCAGCCTTTCCGTCGATGCGTGCCACCTCATGACAGCCTATCATCGTGAAGACGCGTCGCGGATTGACGATGCTCTTCACGTGGCGGTTCAGATAGTGGTCGGGTAGGGAGTGGAAGCGGAACCGCTTCATCACGTCCTCATTGCTTTTCTCTTTATTGCCGCTGCTGCCGTATACGAGCCAGTTTATCTCTACCGCAGGGAACGCCTCGAAGCGCTTAAGGAAGTCGGGTATCGTGGCATCCTTAACGGGCACAATGAACTCGTCGAGGTCGATGAACGCTATCCATCGCGAGTCGAAGCGGTGGTGTTCGAGACAGTCGTCATAGGCAGCAAGCTGCATGCGGTAGCCTGGCCAGTATTTGTAGTCAACTACTCCGCGCTCTATGTACGGCTCGAGTATCTCTCTCGTGCCGTCGTTGCTCTCGTTGTCGTAGATGAAGAACTGGTCTACGCCGTGCGCCAGATGCCATTCTATCCACTCCTTGAAGTAAGGTCCTTCGTTCTTGGCTATGGCGCATACAGCCAGACGAAACTTCGGCTCGGTGTGGTTTCGCTTTATCTCGCGCTTCAGCCTAATGGCGTTGAAGAGTCCGTATCTGAGTATGCCTCTCCAGCGGTTGCGCGTCATCTTGTGCGGAATTACTCCTGCTATTATCTCTGCTAATACTTTATTCATAGGTTAACGCGTTCAAAAAGGTTCGTTGGTTAAAGCTCGAAGCTCGATTTCTCCGGCAATATGCTCTGGAAGGCGTCGTGCAGGTTCTGCATCACGATGTCGTAGTTGCGTATGTGCACGTTGTCGTTGAGGCAGATGAGCGAGTAAGCCTGCTCGTAGATTGCCTTCACGGCTTTCTTCGACTTCACCATGAGCGGGAACATCTTTGTGTCGCTGTACGTGTTGTACGGCTCGAAGTTGCCCTTGCATATCTGCCAGATGCGGAACAGCTCCGGCGTGTAGTCGTCTAAGGCGCGGAATCGGTTGACTGAAGTACGCGTCAGCTCCTCGCCTTCCTCAGCCCACACCTCCTCGAAGGTGCTCTTCAGATAGGGTTGGGCGTTGTGCGGCACGCGCAGCGTGATGAACTTGTTGTAGAAGCGCAGCAGATAGTTCCAGCGGGCGCGTGATCCGTAGCTCTTGTGGAACCACTTGTCGTGCCAGCGCTTCATCACCTCATTCTTGTCGAAGTGGCGGTTGATGAGTCGTATGTTGTTCTTTATGCGCACATACCATTGCGACCACGACGGGTTGTAGGTGAACACGGCGATGTCGCAGGGCAGTCCGTTGCGGAAGAAGCGCTCCGGATTTATGTTGTTGATAATGAAGAAGTCGTCGTTGAAGTAGACGAAATGTTCCGCCAGTCCCGGTATACGGTACATATAGCGTTCTATCACTACCGAGTTGTATGTAGGCAGGAATTCGGCGGGTATGAAGTCCTTGTGGCTCACGAGGTGAATCTTCGGATTGCTCTCGTCGAGCCAATCGGGCTTCTGACCGCTCGTAACGAAATGTATCTTTCTTACCCAGGGCGCAAATTTCTCCACACCGCGGAACCAGTATTTCAGGAAGCCGTAGTCTCTGAAACGTGCTTTCGAAACGCCGTTCTTGGTGTTGTCCTTATTGCCTGAATATTTTGAGAATTCATTCTGCCATTCGGGGTCGTCCATATTGACCCATGTAACCACAAAATCAATATCCATATTTCTCTCTTTAAAGTGTATAATTAGTCTTGTGCATATTTGAAGCGGTTGTGTGTCCAGAGATAGCACTCCGGCTGTCGTCTTATCTCGGCTTCAAGATGCTCGAAGTAGATGTCCGACAGCTCATAGTCGGGCAGCGCCGCAGGGTTGTCGTGCAGCAGCGAGAACTCGCACTCGTAGTAGCCGCGCTTCACTCTTCTTGCGTTCACGAAGATTGGCATGTAGTTGAAGTGCTTTGTTATCTTCTCCGGACCTACAAGCACTGGAACCGTGTGGTTGAGGAACTTCACGTAGTGCTTTATCTGCTTTCGCTTAGGCGACTGGTCGGCTATGAGTGCCACCATGCACGCCCGATTCTCGGCTGTCATGTTCGCTATGAACCTTGCCGTATGGCGCATCTCCACACAGGTGTTGCCCATGCGCTCGCGCATCTGCTTTATTATCTTGTCAAACTGCTTGTTTATCAGCTTGTGGTATACCTGTGCGCACACCACGTCGTCGTTTATCCACAGGCCCACGGATGTCATCCACTCCCAGTTGCAGTAGTGACCCATGAAGAACGCCAGCGACTTGCCTTCGTCCAGCAGCTTGTTTGTCTTGTCTACGTTCACGAACTTCATACGCTTGCGTATTTCGGCGGGAGAGATTGACGCCATCTTGCTGCTTTCGAGAATCATGTCCATGAAGTAGCGGTAGAACTTCTTTTCTATCGCTACAATCTCCTCATGGCTCTTCTCGGGGAACGATTCGGTGAGGTTCTTGCGCACTATCTTCCTGCGGTAACGTATCACGTAGTAGAGGGGATAGTACATTATGTCAGACAGAATGTAGAGCGCCCAGAAGGGGATATACGACAATGCCTTGACAATGAAATATATTAAGTAATACATTTTCGATGTTATTTATTTGACTGTTTTTGCAAAATTACAACTATTTTTTCTCATTAGAGCATGTTTTGGTGCATTACTTCTATATAATTGAACAAAAAAACGTAGCAAAGGTCTCCTTGCTACGTTTCGTTATGGGTTCGGCTTCGCTTGAAGCGTGTATGTTTACAGCCACGGCGCAAGCAGATGGGCAAACCATCCGCGGAACTTCTGCCAGCCGGTACGCTGCGTCTTCCAGTATTCGGGCGTGAGCAGGAAGCTCTTCTTCTTGTCGCGCTCGAACATGTCGTTGAGCTGGCGTGTGGTGCATGGGTCTACGATTACGGCGTTCTCCTCGTAGTCGAAGCGCATGCTTCGTGCGTCGAGGTTGGCGCTGCCCACGGTGCAGAACTTGCCGTCTACCATTATTATCTTCGTATGGTGGAAGCCCGGGCGGTACACCCATACGTCCACGCCGTGCTTCATCATCTTGTGGGCGTTGTAGAACACGCAGTCGGGCGTGAGCGGAATGTCGCTGCGCTCCGAAATCATCACCTCCACCTTCACGCCGCGCTTCGCCGCATTGCGCAGCGCCTTCTTTATCTTCGGGATAAGCGTGAAGTAGGGCGTCACTATCTTTATGCTGTCCTTAGCGTTGTTGATGGCTCCGGCGTAGAACGTGCGTATGATGCGGTTTGTAGTGCGCGGTTCGCGGTTGATAATGCCCACCATCTTCTTGCCCGCCGTAGCACAGGTGTCGGGTTTCAGACCCTTGAAGTAGTAGCCGCCGCGCACGCCTCTGTAGTATTTCGCGCCGTGCACGTTCTGCTTTGCGGTCTTGTTCCAGATGCGCAGGAAGATTGCCTGCAGCGTGTTCACCTCGTCGCCGTCGATGCGGCAGTGCATGTCGTGCCATTCGCCTACCTGCTTCGTGCCTTTGATGTAGTAGTCGGCTACGTTCATGCCGCCGGTGTAGGCTATCTGTCCGTCTATTATCACTATCTTGCGGTGGTCGCGGTGCAGCACCTGGTTTATCCACGGAAAGCGCAGCGGACTGAACTCGTATATCTCTATGCCACGCTGGCGTATCGACTTCAGGTGCTTCTTCTTAAGCGGACGGTTGTTGGAGCTGTTGCCGAAGGCGTCGAACAGCGCGCGCACTTCTACGCCTTCCTTCACCTTCTCGGCGAGCAGGTCGAAAAGCATGTTGGCGATCGAGTCGTTGCGGAAGTTGAAGTATTCGAGATGCACGCTGCTGCGTGCCTGGCGTATTGCGCTGAACATGTCGTCGAACTTCTCCTGTCCGTTCATCAATAGCGTAACGGAGTTGTTGTGCGAGAACTTCACGCCTTCTTTCTGCAAGCAGTCTACAATCAGCGAGTCGCTTGTCTGCGCAACCGAATTGCTGAGCCACAGGCAAGCCGTCAATAATACTAACAAATATCTTTTTACCATTTCTCTATATACCAATTTAGCCTGCAAAATTACTCAAATTTAGCCGATGTGACAAGACTTTGAGTGCTAATTGTGTAATATACACCATATATGTGGTTAGAATTTCCACTTTACCTGCAGGTCGATGTCGGTCTTGTGCGACTTGTCTATCTGCTGAAGCGAGCTTGATATGTGGTTGCGGTCGAAGTATTTCGTCGTTCCGGCTTTGCCTATCACGGTCAGGTTTGTGGTTATGTCGGCACGCAGCAGGATGGCGCCGCGCATGCCTTCGCCGAAGAACACGGGGAACGTGAAGTTATAGAGCGTACTGCGCTCGTATGCGTACAGACGCGACTGATAGTCGTCGGTATGGAAGTAGCCTGCGTTGGCTGCAAGCGTAAAGATGCCCAGACGCATAGCCGCCGTCTGTGCAATCATCCAGCCTTTGCTCTCGGTGGGTTCAGAATGGGGTGGGGCGACGCTGGTGTATGCGGCGTCTATCTGCGTCTTTGTGCTCCATGCTCCGCTCTGGTATGCGGCTGAAAGTCGCGCTCGGTGCTCGTTCTTGTCAGCCAGCAGTGCCTTTGCGTTGTCGCTTTCCTTGTAGTCTTGCTGACTTAGACGCAGTCGGTAGCGGGCTGTCAGCGTCCATTTGTGGTTGGGCTGGTAGCGAGTCTGTAGCATGTTGTCCCATGAGTGCGAGGCTGCTGACACGCGGTAGCGGGGCCACGCATGATAGGCGTAGTCGGTGTATGCCGTTAGGGCGAGTTTCTTGTGCGGTTGCCACGCCACGGCTGCGTACACTCCGTTCTCGTTCTGTATGCGTCCGCCGTCGCTGAACGCAGCGCTGAATAGCGAGTGGTAGCGATAAGAATAATAGCGTTGTATTGCCGTCAGCTGCAGGTTGCTGCAGGCTTGGAAGGTGATGGTGTTGAGCGTAGCCAAAGCGGCTTCGCCGTTGATTGCCGTTTCGCCGCTGAAGGCAAAACGATGGTGGGTGTAGGCATAGTACAGGCTTGCGTTGCAGAAGGCCTTGCCTCTCGGCGCATATTTCTGATATACTTGCTTTTCGTTCGGCTTCAGCTCGCGGTCGAATGCGGTGTAGAAGGCAGTTGCTCCGATGCGTATGCCGTGTGCCTGCCAGTTGATGTTGCCGCCTGTGGCGAGTTGTGAGGTGTTGTGGCGGCGTTCAATCTCGCTCTGTGTGCGGTGGTAGCCGGTGCGCAGCAATGTTTTCACCGTTCCGTCGTCGTTGAGCGTGGCGTCCGTCTTGCGGTACGACACGAACGCCGTCGCGTCAAGATGCTTCGTAATGCCTATCGTTGCAGCTGCTCCTTGCAGATAGTAGGCTTCCGATCTTGATGAGTTGGCTGCAAGGGCGTTTGTAGGTATCGACATGGTTGCTGCGGCGGTCTTTCCGAGCGTGAATCCCGTGTTCATAGCCAGTCCGAGACCGAGTCGCAGCTTGTATTGTCCGAGCGCTATCGACTTGAACCTGCCGAGTTTTCTCACCAGTACATAGTAGGCATAATGGTCGTAGCCCCATCTGTTGCAGTTGGAGAAGAACGGTTCGCCGGCGTCCTGCGCTCCGGTCAGTCCTGCCTTCACGTAGTCGCCATACTTGAAGCTGTATCTGAACCAGTGCTTGTATTTATAGCCGAGATATCCGTTGCGATCGCCTTCGCGCTCGTATAGCGGCACCTGCATAGCCGCTACAAGTTCGTTCTTGCCGTGCTTCGCTATCTGTTTCAGCGTGGGAAACTGGCGCTTCTCCGTAGCCTCACTAATGTAGCAGAAGCTCTCCATCAGCTCTTTGCGAAGCGGATCGAGCGATTCTACAAGCGCCAGTTCGCCCATAGAGCGCAGCGGACGGTAGCGGTCGAGATATTCGGTAAGGTCTTCGCGCTGTTTAGCCGACAGGAAGAAGAGTCGCTGCAAGTCTTCTTCGGTAGCTGTGTTTAGATCGATGGGCGCATCCTCCAGTTCGCAAAGCTGCTCGAACATATCCTCTATGCCACGCTCTTCGATGTCGTCGTAGTCGCATAATTGCTCGAAAAGCGGTGTCCAAACTTTGGACGAGTAGTCTGTGGTTTGCAGCTTACTATCCTTGGTTAGCTGCGCAAAGCACGGTATACCAAGAATCAGAAGGATGTATATGCAGAGAATTCGGCTCATAGATGTTGTTAGGTTGTAGTAGTTTCTATTATAAAGCTTTTGTAGGAGCCTACGGCATTCTATTTCTTCTTTTCTTTAGCCTTTTTGCTGCGCTTCCAGAAGAACAGGTCCGACACACGTGTGAAGTCGGTCTTCATGATGAGGCCCAATCCCTGCGTGTTGAGGCTGTTGCGAGTGAAGTAGCGGTCGTTTGTCTTGTTGTAGACATTGATGGCGAGGTTGCCGTTCGGGAACAACAGATACTTCATGTCGAAGTCGCCGATGAAGTTGTTGGTTGTGTTCGGGTTGTCGCGATAGCCGAACTGTCCGTTCAGGAGCAGGCGGTTGTTGAGCAGTTTTCCCGAGAGTATGCCTTCGTACTCGGCGTTGTAGAAGCCATCGGTGCCCGTAGATATGTTCGCACCGAAGTTCCAGTTGTTGTTGTTTATGACGCTGCTCAGCAGACTGTTTATCTGCTGGCTGATGGTTCCGCTGAGGAAGCTCTGCATGGCGAGCGATGTCTGGCTGAACTGCTGCGTAGATGCTCCGTTGTTATTGTCGTTCTGTGCGTAGAAGCGTCCCACAGCGAGCAGGTAGAGCACCTGCTGGTTGGTCTCCTCCTCGGCGTTGAGCAGACTGTATACCATCTGTTTAGCGTCGTTCGACAGCGTAGGCATGTCGAGACTGAACGAAACCTTCGGACTCTCTGGCGTGCCTGTTATGTTCATAAGACAGTTGACGCGTACGTTGTTGTTAGAGAACGAGTTGCCGATGTTAAGGTCGGCAAGGCTCACGCTGTTCAGCACATAAAGCGCGCTCAAGTCGAGCGTAGCGTTGTACGGGTCGCCGCCGAACGCAATCGAACCGCCGCTGAGGAACTCAAAGTCCTTCTTTATGATGTTCTGGATAGTGAGCTTGTACATGCCGTGGTCTACATAGTAGTTGCCGTAGAGGTCGAAGGTGCCCTTGTTGAAGTACGTAGCGCGCAGCACGCCCTCGCCGTTGAGCTGTATGTAGTCGCCCGTTTTCTCGTCCATGAGAATCTTCAGCGTAGCGTTCGGCGTGCAGTTGATGAGGAGGTTGAGCTTTATGTTTGTGCCGATATCAACAAGATTGTTCTTGTTCTCGTCATCGTCCACATCCACAGAGTCTTTCACCTCGTTAGTGCGCCATTGTATGTAGTCCTGCGACGACAGCGCTCCGTTGTCTGCGGCGTTGTACACCAGGATGCTGTTGCGTTCGGGTGTAGCGTTGACGTCGATGGTCACCTCGCCGCTTCCTCCGCGTATCTTGCACGTGCCGGTGGTGTAGGCAGTGCCGTAGAAGCTCTCGCCGTCGAACGAGTGCGTGTCGTACGAGAGCAGATTTTGCGCCTCGACGTTGATGTCGTATGTCCAGTTGGAGAAGTTGTGGTGATGCAGTCCGCCCGTCATGATACCGATATTGTTGTGTCGGTCGTAGATGGTGTCGTTGCAGAAGCGTATCTCGTCGGGCAGGAAGTACACCGAGTCGCCACGCAGGGCGTACGTGGTGTTCAGTGCTGTGAGGCGCACGCTGCCGTCCACCTTTGCCTTTCCGATGAGGTTTATGTTCTTGAACGCACCCACAACGTTCATCTTTCCGTTGATGTTTGCGTTGATATTGTCCATGAAGCTGTCGCAGAATCCGCTCAGGAACTCTGCTCTTGTCCCCTCAGCCTTGATGCCGAGGTCGATATAGCTGTTGCGTGGCGACACATAGCCGTCGATTATGGTGCGTCGGTCGCCCTCGTCCTTAGCTACAGCGTCGAACTCTATGCGTCCTTTCTCCGAGTCGTAGCCGATGTTGGCGAAGAGTGTGCCCATGCGTCCGCCCTCAAACTTGAAGTGGTCTACCTGTAGGTCTGAGTTGATGAGCGGCGCCTTGCCGAACACGCCCGCCAGATAAGCCTTGCCCGACGCCATGCCGTAGAACTCTACGGAGTGGAAGTTGATGAGGTCGAGCACGTAGTTCACGTCCACGTTCTTCAGCTTCACGGTCAGCGAGTCGTCCACGCTGTTCGTAGCCGTGCCGTCGACGCCGATAGCCTGGTTGCCGTGACTCACCTTGAATCCGTCTATATTAAGATGGTTCTTGTAGTAGGTGACGTGTGCCGGATGGATGTGCCACGTAGTGTCGCCGATGGTAGTGCGCGACTCAAGAATGTCTACGTACGCTGTCGATTCGCCCTTCTCGTTCTTGGCGAAGACGGTGCTGGCGTTCAGCACGCCACGCATAGAGCGGCGGGCGTCGTTCCTGAACTCCATCGTGGTGTTCAGATGGTTGTCGAACGCTCCGGCACGCAGTTTCAGCGCAAGCGCCTTGCCCTTTTGCGATATTTTCTTTATGCGTATGTCTGCCTTCAGCGTGTCGCCCGGCGACTCTACGTTGACGTATGCGTCGCGATAGTTGGTGCCGTTGTACGTGAACGAAGGCACGTCGCACCACAGGTCGATGCTGTTCTGCTTGTCGTCGAGCTCGCCGCTCAAGCTGAGCGGGCGGTGTATCTCAAGAGGCACGCCGAGCAGCTTCTGCAGCCATTCGGTGTTGTGTATGTAAGCGTTGACGGTGAAGTCGTTATGCTCTGTCTGCGGCTTCTTCTCGAGTCCGGGGATGGTAGGCAACTTGTCGGCAATGAGGTTGAGCACGCTTCTTGCGATAGAGTTGTAGCTGAAGTGTCCGTTCAGGTCTATGGTGCCGAAGTCGCTCTTGAGGTTGAGGAAGTGGTTGCCGTTGTCGAATCCCGTCACGACATTGATGTTGCGGATAGAGTAGCAGGAGTCGGCGTTCTGCATCGTGAAGTTCGAGATGTCCACCTGTCCCTCTGCGTTGTTGAGGTTGCTGCCCTTGATGTCGCACACCGTAGAAACCGAGAACTGCGCGTCGTTCCACTTGTTGGTGAGCTTCAGCGCAGCCGGCACGAATGTCTGCACATCGGCGTTCACGCGCAGATGTGGCGCACGGTGGTTGGGCTCGAACATGCCTTCGATGGTGGCGCGCACGTTCGGGTCGTCGATAGCCATGCTTCCGCTGAGCACCTTATTAATATAGTCGGCTTTAAGGTCGATGTTGCGGTAGGTATATCCGTTGTAGCAGATGTCGTAGATGCTGCCGCTTGCGCTGACGTTGTCCTTCGAACTGCCCTTAGCGTCGACAGAGAGCGACACGACACCGGTCTTGTCGGTGCCGAGCAACTTGTCGAGCGCAAAGTTGCGTGTCTCTACGTGAGCATGCAGCGCCTTCTGCTGCTTGGAAGCCGACAGCTTCACGCTGCCCAGAGCGCAACCCACCACGGCGTTCAGCGACAGGTCGGCGTCGGTGCCGTCGGCTTTGGCGGTGAGCGAGACGTCGCCGAGATTGTGCACGATAGCAGGCAACTCGTTGCTGGTAGCCAACTTGTATACTTTGCTGATGGCGTCGCCCGAAGCGAACAGCTTGCTCACCTCAGCTCGCCAGGTGGTGTGGTGGTTGTGCAGAACATGAGCGTTGGCTTTGAGCACGAAGCCGCGGTCGGCGGTAGAGATGTTCAAGTCGTTCACGTTCAGGCGGCTGCCCGTGCCGTTGAAGTCGATGCTGAGCGCAAGAGGCATGTCGAGATTGCGCAGCTTTGGCACGAAACAGGCTACGTCGCTCGGCGTTATGCGCGGTGCGTTCAGACTGCCTTCGAAGCGCAGCGACTGCATGTCGGGCATGTCGCTCTTCATGCTGTACGTAGCCACGATGCGCTTGCTCTCCACTACCGACTCCGGCAGCTCCAGACGAAACTTCTCTATCTTCGCCCCGCTGCGGCTTACCACGGCGTTGAGCGCAAGACGGCGCAGCGCGAAACCACAGCGCTCGTTCAGCGAGAGGCGTTTCACCTTCACGTTAAGCGAGTCGTTTGTGATGCGGTTCACTATGAAATGGGCGCTGATGTTGCGCGCCTCGATGTCATCGGGCGAGAAGCGCTGCGGTTCGGAAGCACGCGAAAGCACACGGTAGCGCACCGAACTGTTGCGGATAATGAGCGAGTTGATTTGCAGGTTGATAGGCGTCTGCTGCTTCGTGGTGTCCTTAGAGGCGAGCGAGTCTATCACAAACTGGAAGTTGGGCTTCGCCTCAGGCGTAGCCTTGTAGAGATTGGCGTTGAGGCCAAAGAATTGTGCGGATGTAATCTCTATCTGTCCGTTGGCAAGTGCCAACAGGTTTATCTTCACCGAGATGCGCGACACGTTGAGCATCTGCTTCTTCTGCTGGTCGAGCATCTGCGAGTCGTCGATGATGATGCGGTTGATGAAACCGAGGTCGACGCGTCCGACGCTCACCTTCGTGCCCAACTTTTCAGACAACACGCCACTTACACACTCCCCGATAGCGTTCTGTATGAAGGGAATGTGCAAAAGGGTTACAATTGCGAGATACAGGCCGGCGATGGCCCATACTATTATCTTGATAGTGCGTTTGAACACGTGCGGAATCTATAGTTTGTCGTTGTTGAATAGGTTACAAAATTACGTAAAATCATTGACAATGGCAAATAAAAGCGCTGAAAAACCCTATTACGTCTCTATTTTATATCATCGTGCTCCGAACGGAATCTGATCGGACGGCGAACGGAATCTGATCGGACGGCGAACGGAATCCGATTGGACGGCGAACGGAATCTGATCGGGCGGCGAACGCGATCCGATCGGACGGCGTACGGAGAACGATGGCTTAAGCTTAGAGGTTATACGCTTTGTAGTCAAGCGGTGTATGGTCTGTCACAGGCTTTACCTCGCAAATCGCTGTATTTGCAAACTCTATATAGCATATTTGTGACTTTTAAACGCTTACCGTTCAAAAACTAATTGCGAGCGAAAATAAAAGAGTACATTTGTTTTCTGAATCCGCTTATTTTTGTTAATTTTGTAGGAAAATTCCGTGCATCGTCGAATCTGACCTATCGGCGGTGTTAAACAACGTGGAATATTCTTATAATCTATAAATATTTTATGGCAAATGTAATTAAGTTACGCAAGGGCTTGAACATTAACCTCAAGGGAAAGGCTGCACGGCAGAAGTTCTCTTCGGGCAAGTGTGCTCAGTACGCTCTTGTACCTGACGACTTTGTAGGCATGACTCCTAAGGTTGTCGTTCGCGAGGGCGACAAGGTGAAAGTCGGCGACGCGCTGTTTGTCAACAAGAAGCAGACAGACGTGAAGTTCGCCTCACCAGTGAGCGGAGTAGTGTCGGCAGTAGTCAGAGGCGACCGCCGCAAGGTATTGCGCGTGGTTGTAGACGCTGACAAAGAGCAGCAGTATGTAGACTTCGGTCAGAAACAAGTGGCTTCGCTCGACGGCGACGCCGTAGTGAAGGCTCTGCTTGAGGCCGGCTTGTTCGGCTACATCAACCAGCTTCCCTACGCTGTGTCGACCACTCCCGACCAGAAGCCGCGCGCCATCTTCGTGAGCGCATTGCGCGATATGCCGCTTGCCGGCGACTTCGAGTACGAACTCGAGGGCAACGAGCGCGATTTCCAGACCGGTCTGTCGGCTCTCGCAAAGGTAGCCAAGACCTATCTCGGCATCGGCGCACAGCAGACAAACGCTGCTCTCACAGGGGCTAAGGACGTAGAGGTGACAGTGTTCGACGGTGCTTGCCCGGCAGGCAACGTAGGCGTGCAGGTGAACAACATCGCTCCCGTGAACAAGGGCGAGGTGGTTTGGACCGTAGACCCCACAGCCGTTATCTTCTTCGGTCGTCTGTTCAACACCGGCAAGGTAGACCTGCGCCGCCTCGTGGCAGTAGCAGGCAGCGAGATCACAGCTCCGGCTTACACCGAGGCACTCGTTGGTCAGCCTATCTCTACGCTCGTTGAGGGCAAGCTCGCAAAGACCGAGCACGTACGCCTCATCAACGGCAACCCGCTCACCGGACGCAAGTGCACAGCAGCCGACTTCGTAGGCGGACACACATCAGAGATTACAGCCATCCCCGAGGGCGACGACGTAGACGAGATGCTGGGATGGATTCTTCCGCGCACTAACGACTTCTCTGTCAATCGCAGCTACTTCTCTTGGCTCTTCGGCAAGAAGAAGGAGTACAGCCTCGACGCACGCGTCAAGGGTGGCGAGCGCCACATGATTATGAGCGGCGAGTACGACAAGGTGCTCCCGATGGACATCTACGGCGAATACCTCATCAAGGCAATCATCGCAGGCGACATCGACCGCATGGAGCAGCTCGGCATCTACGAGGTGACACCGGAGGACTTCGCTCTCGCCGAATTTGTTGACTCTTCGAAGCTCGAACTGCAGCACATCGTGCGCCAGGGTCTCGACATGCTTCGCAAGGAGAACGCATAAGTTTAATTTAATTACAAAGAGAAAAGTATGAATTTTCTGAGAAAATATCTTAATAACGTCAAGCCGAACTTCGAGCCCGAAGGAAAGCTCCATGCTTTCCGCAGCTTGTTCGACGGCTTCGAGACTTTCCTGTTTGTACCCAACCAGACATCGAAGACCGGCGTAAACATCCACGACGCCATCGACTCGAAGCGTATCATGAGCTTCGTTGTCATCGCGTTGCTCCCGGCTCTGCTGTTCGGTATGTACAATGTAGGATTCCAGAACTATAAGGCAGCAGGCGCTCTCGCCGACGCTTCCTTCTTCTCAATGTTCCTCTACGGAGCATTGCAGGTGCTCCCGAAAATCATCGTCAGCTACGTTGTGGGCCTCGGCATCGAGTTCGCATGGGCACAGTGGAAAGGCGAGGAGATTCAGGAGGGCTTCCTCGTGTCGGGCATCATCATTCCGCTCATCATCCCCGTTGGCTGTCCGCTCTGGGCACTCGCCATCGCAGTGGCTTTCGCCGTTGTAATCGGTAAGGAGATCTTCGGCGGAACAGGTATGAACATCTTCAACGTAGCGCTCATCACACGCGCGTTCCTCTTCTTCTCTTATCCTACGAAGATGTCGGGCGACGCTGTTTGGGTGGCTAACGACACAATCTTCGGCTTGGGCAACACACTGCCCGACACCTTCACCTGCGCAACTCCGCTCGGCGAGATAGCACAGGGCGTGGCTTCAAACGCAAGCCTCGCAGACATGGTGTTCGGCTTCATCCCCGGCTCAATCGGTGAGACAAGCGTCATCGCCATCGCTATCGGCGCCGTCATCCTGCTCTGGACCGGCATCGCTTCTTGGCGTACAATGCTCAGCGTGTTCGTAGGCGGTGCTGCCACAGCATACATCTTCGAGGCTCTCGGCATGACTCCTATCGCTTGGTACGAGCACATCGTGCTCGGCGGCTTCTGCTTCGGTGCAGTCTTCATGGCTACCGACCCCGTTACATCGGCTCGCACACAGTGCGGACAGTACTGGTACGGCGCTATCATCGGCATCGTTGCCGTTATCGTACGCGTAATGAACCCGGGTTACCCAGAAGGCATGATGCTCGCCATCCTCTTCATGAATATGTTCGCTCCGCTCATCGACTACTGTGTAGTGCAGAAGAACATCTCTAAGCGAATGAAACGTTTAACCAACAAATAACACACTCGGAATATGGAAGAAACAAAGAAGAAAGGATTCAACACCAGTTCGAATTCTTATACAATATTATATTCTGTAGTTATCGTCGTTATCGTGGCATTCTTGCTGGCGTTCGTGTCTTCATCGCTCAAGCCGCAGCAGGACGAGAACGTGGCTCTCGACAAGAAGAAGCAGATTCTCGCTGCGCTCAACATCCGCGACATCGACGGTGCTGAGGCCACCAATATATATAATAAGGTGGTGACAGCCGACAAGATTATCGACCGCAACGGCGAGGAAGTGGAGAAGGGCGAGCAGGGCGGCACAAAGGCTGGCTTCCTCTGCAACAGCGCTTCTATGAAGGAAGGCAAGCTCGCGCTCTACGTATGCAACGTAGAAGGCGAGACAAAGTATGTCATCCCGGTTTACGGTATGGGTCTTTGGGGCGGCATCAACGGCTACATCGCGCTCAACGCCGACAAGCAGACCGTTTACGGCGCTTACTTCAACCACGAAGGCGAGACAGCCGGTCTGGGTGCAGAAATCAAGGACTCGCGCGCTTGGCAGAACCAGTTCAAGGGCAAGCACGTCTTCGCTGAAGGCAAGGACGGCGTGGCTCTCTCTGTAGTGAAGAAGAACGAGGTGACAGACCCGTCTACACAGTGCGACGCCGTAACCGGCGCTACACTCACATGTAACGGCGTGAGCGACATGCTCAAGAACTGCCTCGGCGAGTACACAAAATTCTTAACATCTAAATAAGGAGGAGAAATAAGATTATGAGTTTGTTTTCAAAAGAGAATAAGGCAGCTTTCACCAATCCTCTGAACCTCGACAACCCTATCCTCGTTCAGGTGCTCGGCATCTGCTCGGCGCTCGCTGTTACATCGCAGCTCAAGCCGGCTATCGTGATGGGTCTTGCCGTAACGGTGATCACAGCCTTCGCAAACGTGATTATCTCAATCATCCGCAACACAATACCTAACCGCATCCGTATCATCGTGCAGTTGGTAGTGGTTGCAGCTCTTGTTACCATCGTAAGCCAGGTGCTGAAGGCTTTCGTCTACGACGTGAGCGTAGAGCTCTCGGTATACGTAGGTCTTATCATCACCAACTGTATCCTCATGGGTCGTCTTGAGGCGTTCGCTATGCAGAACAAGCCTTGGCCGTCGTTCCTCGACGGTGTGGGCAACGGTCTGGGCTATGCCTACATCCTCGTTGTGGTAGGCGGTCTGCGCGAGCTTCTCGGTCGTGGTACACTCCTCGGCTTCCAGATCATCCCGCAGTGCGTTTACGACGCAGGCTACATCAACAACGGTATGATGACAATGCCGGCAATGGCGCTCATCCTGCTCGGTTGCGTGATATGGGTTCACAGAGCTTATTTTTACAAGGAAAAAAATTAAACAATGGAACATTTAATAAGTCTTTTCTTCCGGTCCATCTTCGTGGACAACATGATATTCGCCTTCTTCCTCGGCATGTGCTCGTTCCTTGCCGTGTCGAAGAACGTGAAGACATCATTGGGATTGGGTCTTGCCGTTACGTTCGTGTTGCTCGTTACCGTGCCTGTCGACTATCTGTTGCAGACAAAGGTGCTCGGTCCGGACTGCTTGGTTGAGGGTGTAGACCTTTCCTACTTGAGTTTCATCCTCTTCATCGCTGTCATCGCAGGTATCGTGCAGCTGGTGGAGATGATTGTCGAGAGATATTCACCGTCGCTCTACGCCGCTTTGGGTATCTTCCTTCCGCTTATCGCCGTTAACTGCGCCATCATGGGTGCTTCGCTCTTCATGCAGCAGCGCATCAACCTCGACCCGTCTAACACACAGTACATCGGCAACGTAGTCGACGCTGTTGTTTACGCTTTGGGTAGCGGTATCGGTTGGACACTCGCCATCGTTTCAATGGGTGCTATCCGCGAGAAGCTCCAGTACAGCGACGTGCCAAAGCCTCTGCAGGGTCTCGGCATCACGTTCATCACTGTAGGCCTCATGGCTATGGCTATGATGTGCTTCTCTGGTCTTAAAATATAATAAGGAGGACTCAACACTATGAATACATCATTTATATTTGCAAGTATCGGAGTGTTCCTTATCGTGATACTCCTCTTGGTTGTCATCCTTCTCGTGGCTAAGAAGTTCCTCAGCCCGAGCGGCAATGTCAACATCGAAATCAACGGCGACAAGACCATCAACGTGCCGCAGGGCTCTTCGTTGATGACTACGCTCAACGAGAACGGCATCTTCCTGCCTTCTGCATGCGGCGGTAAGGCAAGCTGCGGACAGTGCAAGGTGCAGGTGCTTGAGGGTGGCGGCGAGATTCTCGACTCGGAGAAGCCCCACTTCACACGCAAGCAGATAAAGGACAACTGGCGTCTGGGATGCCAGTGCAAGGTGAAGTCGGACATGAAGATCAAGGTGCCCGATTCGGTTATGGGTGTTAAGGAATGGGAGTGCGAGGTTATCTCGAACAAGAACGTTTCTTCATTCATCAAGGAGTTCAAGGTGGCTCTGCCTCCGGGCGAACACATGGACTTCGTTCCTGGTTCTTACGCTCAAATCAAGATTCCGGCATACGACTGCATCGACTACGACAAGGACTTCGACAAGGATCTTATCGGCAAGGAGTATATCGGCGCATGGGAGAAGTTCAATATCTTCTCGCTCAAGGCTCACAACCCGGAGCCTACAGTGCGTGCCTACTCAATGGCAAACTATCCGGACGAGGGCGACATCATCACGCTTACCGTGCGTATCGCCACAACTCCGTTCCTGCCACGTCCGCAGGTGGGCTTCCAGAACGTACCGACCGGTATCGCTTCGTCATACATCTTCTCACTGAAGCCGGGCGACAAGGTGATGATGTCAGGTCCTTACGGCGACTTCCACCCGAACTTCACTTCAGGCAAGGAGATGATATGGATTGGTGGTGGTGCAGGTATGGCTCCGCTGCGCGCTCAGATCATGCACATGACAAAGACGCTGCACACTACCGACCGCGAGCTCCACTTCTTCTACGGCGCACGCGCTCTCGGCGAGGCGTTCTTCCTTGAGGACTTCTGGGAGTTGGAGAAGGAGTTCCCGAACTTCCACTTCCACCTCTCGCTCGACCGCAAGGACCCCGTTGCAGATGCTCAGGGCGTGAAGTACTACGAGGGCTTCGCTGTAAACTGCATCCGCGACACCTACTTGAAGGATCACGAGGCACCGGAGGATTGCGAGTACTACCTCTGCGGACCTCCAATGCTCATCAAGACCGTTACCGACTACCTCGACTCGCTCGGCGTAGACCCGGAGAGCATCATGTACGACAACTTCGGGTAATGCTAACTAACCCGAACAAACATCGTGTAAACTATAACAAAGCCGCTGATTATCAGCGGCTTTGTTGCGTTTATACAGTTTTGTGTCTAAAGTTTACATAAGGTTTATATTGGGTTTTTTCGGGCGATTCTGTCTCTTTTCTGTCCCCCGAATCTGTCCCCCGTTTTTTAATTTACAACGCTATGAAGAATAATGATCTGAGTCCGGTCCGCTTAAGGACCAAGAATTTATCCAGCGGTAGAGCTTCTCTGTATCTGGATATTGTGAAGGATGGCGAACGCAGAAAGGAACACCTCGGATTGTACCTTTTGCCAGAACTCACCAAGGCAGACAAGAACGCTAACAAGGCGACTATGAAAATAGCTGAGGAAATAAGAGCCAAGCGGATGGTCGATTTGATAGAAGGTCGTCTGAGCTTCGCAGGAGATAAGGCCAAGCGTACCGACTTGCTCACATGGCTCGAAGAGCAGCAGACGTATTATTATAATAACAACAATACCAACTACTCGAAGACCATACATAATCTCATACGGCACATCCGTCTGTTCCGCGACGACAAGCTAACCATGAAGGACGTGACGCCCGGTTTCCTGAGAAGTTTCCTGGACTACCTGAAAGGCAACGTCAACAAATACGGCGGCAAGCTCAGCGACGAGACTATATACACCTACTTTACCGTGCTTTCCATTCTAATGAATAAGGCAGTGCGCTACGAGATTATTGCCGCGAATCCTTTTCACAAATTGTCTCAAGCCGAGAAGCCTCAACGTAGGACAAAGAAGAAGGAGTATCTTACGCTCGACGAGGTAAAACGAATGGCTGAGGCTGAGTGCGACGATATACGTGTAAAGAGAGCTTTTCTGTTCTGTTGCTTCACGGGTTTGCGCTATATCGACGTGTCGAGGCTCAAATGGAAACATATTTCCGAGATAGGAGAGGGCGAGTATCAGATAGAAGTAGTACAGCAGAAGACGAAAGAACCTGTGTATATACCTTTGTCGGCGAACGCTCTGAGATGGCTCCCCGATCGTGGTGATGATGGTCGCGAGAACTATGTGTTCAAGTTCCGAGATCGCTCGATCATCTATGACTATCTGGATAGATGGGCGAAGAAGGCAGGTGTCGAAAAGCATGTGACGTTCCACATGAGCCGCCACACGTGCGCTACACTTTTGCTGTATTACGGTGCAGACTTATATACGGTGTCTAAAATTCTTGGGCATACGTCCATCAAGACGACACAGATATACGCCAAGGTCGCAGACGAGATGAAGCGTAAGGCTGTAAGCAATATTCCCGAGATAAAATAATAAAATAAAGGTACCATGGTGCAATAGCCATGGTACCATGATAAGACTTAAAATTGAGGTGTTGGACTATTCTTTGCGATGTATCAGCCACAACAACAGCGACAGAACTACAAGCACCACCGCGCCGATAGTAAACTGCCCGACGCGTATCTGCGTGCGCTCCCACGTCGATAGCTTGCGCTCCACTGGTATGGGAAGACGTGTTGTGTCGGTCTGGAGCATTGCTTTATATACAGTGTCGGTCTTCACGCTTATGCGGTCACGCCATCGCCACACGCTCTTCTGGCTATACATTGTATCACCACGAGTGTAGTGCTCCACATACACCGAGTCGTGCAGCCGAAAGGTGTCGGCACTCGTCCTCGCCTTATAGAGTGTATCAGTCTTAACGACCACTCGCTCTACAACCACAGGCTGCGGTGTAGAGCAACCGCAAAATAGTGTCAGCAATACGCAGGCTAACAAACCTAATGCGCCGGATAACAAACCTAACAGCGCACCGCACAATATTTCTAACAATTTATCTAATGTATTCATAATGTTATAAAAGGGTTATTAGTCGGTCTCCGCCTTGCCGTAGTCTCTTGGCGGTTTGCGCTTCATACATCCGTTCACGGTACACTCGTTCCACTGCAGCTCGTGCATGCGAAGGAGCAAGTCGTGCTTCTCCGCACGCAGCTCTCGGATGAGATCACGCTGCTTGCCAATGTCGTCGTAGAGCGAGTCGATTTTGTTGTTGAGTCTTGTGCGCTCCTCCATGTGCTCCTCGTGTTCGTGGGTGTAGAGGTTGTGCCACTCCTGGGCGTAAGCGAGGGCGTTAGCGTCCTCCTCCTTTTGTGCTGCAGCTGCCTCTTTGCGCTTCCGCGAGTTATAGTAGAGCAGCTGCCCCACGATGCCACCGCTAACAAGCAGCGAAAGTATCTGTAAAACCATATCCATCTGCACCTCCTTACTCTATTGTTATCCAAATCTGCTCGCCTCTCTCGTCCGCAGCCTTCAGCATGGTGTATACCTTGCGGAACGTTGCCGTTGAGTTCAGTACCTGTCCGACCGCCTTGTTTTCTCCGACAAGGATGCAGCCATCCGTGTCCTTCGCCGTGTTGCCGATGTGTATCAGCACACCTTGGTAGCCAGGTGTATTGCACAACCTTGGTAGTCGGCCCTTGCAGAACAGATACTGCGCCCGACCTCCGAACCTCGGCGATACCGTCTTCATGTCGACGAGGTATCTGCCCGTCGGGATGGCGGTTTCGCCTTTGATTTTAACTCCGCATATCTGCGCCACCGACATATTAGATGTCAGTCCTCTGTCCTTGTCTTCAAGAGTGTCGCAGACATACTCGCCGTCGACGTACATCTTGCCTATAGTGTAGGTGTCACGTCGTGCTATTCGTCTTACTTTTACTTCCATGTTTATAGATTTAAATAAATAATGTTGTTACGATGTTGAGTATTGCGCAGCCTCCGTCGCGTCGATAGCGTAGCTCATGCTTTAATGTTTTACACCTTTCTCCATGTTCTGCTGTACACCCACGACGACAGCGCCTTGCCGTTACTGAACGTACTGTAGCGCAATCGTCTATCCGGGTATTTTCCACCCGTGCTCGGAGCTTCCGTCTTTTCTGTCTTATCTCCGACAAAGAAATAAACGCCGCTTGCGAGATTTATCAGACTACCGTTCTTTGCCAAAAGCGTTTCGCTCGTAAAGTATTTGCCGTCAGCCTGCTGCGCAAGAGCCTCGGTTGTCAGACCTCTGTCTTCATCAGGCATACACTTGCCGTTGTTGCGTGCCGCTGTATATTGATAGAAATTCTTATAAGATGTAGGTACCGATTTCTCGCCAAGCACGCCTTCTTGCTCTATCTCGTCCAAGGCTCCGAATATAATTCTTCCTGCCCGTGCCGTGGCTACCGACAGCTTGACGCTATAGCTTCCTACCTCATACGTCTTGAATTCCGTAAAACTTGTAGTGCCAAGCCATTCCGTAGCCGGCATGACGCCGATTCTCGCAACCACAGCTTCGGAGAACCGCGAAGCATCCCAGCCGCCAGGGCCAAGGTCGTAAAGTATATTGCCTGCATTGTCGAGATACTGCATCACCGCCATGCCGTTTTCGTTCACACCGAAGCGTATGTTAGTCTTGCCTATAGTGCCTGCCACCTCCAGCAGTCCGTTGTGAATCTTGATAGTCGCTCCGCCCTCAGCCTTTGTCTCCATTTGCGTAACCTTCACCAAGTCGGCGTTTATAGCTCCGTTCTTAAACGCAGCAACTTCCTGGCCTGAATTATCGCGGAACACGGCGTTGTCAGACGTGAAGACAATCTTGTCTTGCTCGATGTCAATGCCAGTGCGCAGCAGCTTGGCTGCAATACCACTGTCCTCGACATAGCCGTTTGCCGAATCTATCCAGTCGGTAGGAGTTGCACCCACCTCCAACTTCGGCATCGTCACCCACGCCTTACTGCCTTGTATACAGCGTACGAGGACATAATTAGGTATGCCAGTGCCCTCCGAACGCCAGTGTACCCAATAACGCTTCCACTCGCTTGTGAGATAGAAGCGACGTCCGCTGTCGGCGTTGCTCGTTGTTGTATCGCGCTCGCTGTCTTCGGCGAATATGCTTAGATTAGATCCACTCCACATGAATGCGTCGATGCTGCCACTACCTTTTGCCATAAACGAGAACATATAGTCCTCACCTTTCTTGATGATAGAGCTAACGTTCCACTGCGCCATCTCAATGTATTTGGAAGCAGCGTTGGCATATATTACCGAGCATCCGTTGTTGTACGACTCGTTAGTGACTACCGAGGCATCCAAGCGCATCAGATTGCCGGCTTTGGCGAACGTGCGCGTGTTGTCGAGCAGGTTGCCCCCGATATAGTCGTAGTCGTCAGGCGATGCGCTCCAACACATAAAGTCCTCCGCCGTACCCTCTATGAGGATAGGGTGGGCGATGTACACCTGCTGACTCGCAGTAGATGCCTCCACTTTCACGCACGCCACGGAAATCCACTCATACGGAGCGTTCGCTGCCACAGTAAAGGTTTTCTGGTAGAGATACCATCCATTGCTTGGCGTTATCGTTGCTCCTCCTAAATTCGCACTACCCTTCGGACCGGTATATCCACTTGGTCGCGACGTGTCGGTTGCCGAGCTGTGCCACACCACCTCTCCCGTAATTTCTACTTTGGCAGACTTCGTGCGTGCCCAGAAAGCCAGCGTGTACGTTTTGCCCTTGGTGACATGTATGTTGCGAGAGTTCGCAGCTTCACCCCATCGTGCACCGCCTGTCTTGGCATCGGGCGCGAATATCACATTAGCACCATCATGCGCCGACGTGCGATATATCTTAGACCTTAAAAGATAGTATCCTTCACCTTGCTTGCGGAACAACGAGCCAACGAGCAGATTGCGTCGCTCGGCGAGAGCATAGCCCACCTTCAGAGATATCTGTGTAGCAGTCTGCGTTATAGAGGAACTAACCGCTGCTATTTGGTTGTTTACATTCGTCTTTGTCGGATAGTTGTTCTTCACCTCTGTGCGTATTTGATTCGCAGTCTGTGTTATCTGCGATTGCGTCTTTGTAATCTTGCCGTCAAGTTCCTCTTTGTTGTTGGAGACCGTTGTTCTGAGTCCATCCACGGACATTACAAGCTCCGCAAACGACTGCGTGCTTTTTATCTCGCCATTAGCATTGCGCGTAACGAACTTAAACTTGTCGGCTATTGCGAACATCTCCTGACGTGACAGGACAAAGACCTCCTTATTCTCTAACGAGTAGCTATTTACGCCGTAGTACATTTTGAATGATGGTGCATCCGCTCCGTATGCTGATAGGACAACGACCGACTGGCGTGCCGCGTCCGTCGTATTGCCCATCTGAACAAGCTCGTCACCTGCTGCGGGCTGGTCGGTTCCTTCTCCCGAACTATTGACGACGTCGATATAGTCTGATCCAACAGCGTGAACCCTGCGCCAGTAGTATCTGTTTCTTGCGCTCTCGCTTGTGCCGGTCTTGATATTGAATGTCTGACAGCGCACGAGGTCGTTTTCCACGAATTGATTCACAATCTCCCGGTCTCCGGCCTTCTGCAGAAAGTAGCATCGCGTCATTTCGTAGGGAGCTCCGCTCTCATAGTCTGGACTCGACGAACCTTTCGGAATACTCTCGACATTGCTCACTTTCATCGACGCAGGCGACAGGACTATCTCGCCGCCTACGCTCTGCAGCTCGCGTATCACGAGTTTCACAAACTCCGCAGCCTTGCGCACAAGCAGACGGTCTACCTCCAGATACGAGTCCGTCGTTGAGCCGTAGGTGTCGCCGAGCATGAAGCCCTTGCCGCCGACACCGGGTTTGAATGCCGCCGACACCATTTTCTTGAGAGTGGCTACACCTTCAGCCGTGACACCATGAGTTCCGTCAGACAGGGCGAGGCCGCCGAGGAGCGTCAGGAGTTCCTTAAAAGTGCTCGCAGCTTCAGAAGACAATCCTTCTGCGAAGGTGATGCGTTTTTCGGCTGTGTCCTCTTCATCAGAGCGCAGAAAGTGCTGGAACACTTCGGCCTCTATATTCACGTTCTCCGCAATACCTGCCTTCTCCGCATACTCTGCCTTGTCAGCGATAGCGGCACGCCCTGCCTTATCGGCGTAGCCAGCCCTTCCCGAAGCCTGTGTGTTGGCATATACAACACCGCCTCCAGAACTTGTTGTAGCTCCGGTCGCTGTCTTTGGCTTGGTGTACATCTTTACTTTTATCATAGCTTACTTTTTTAGATTTCGCGCAGTTTCAATACTGCCGTGCCTTCCGTGAGATTCCGGCTTATGCCAGTCACCCAGAAGTCTTTGCCCATAGCCTCGTGTCGGTATCTGTTGAACAGGCCGACGTTGCCGTTCTCGTCTTCGAGGTTCTGCGTCATCGCTACACGCGGCACATGGCAGTCGTCGTAATGATTCGAAACGTAGTGCTGCTCGGGCTTCGCCGTGTTGCCGGTGTTGCGGTCGTAGATGTCGAGAAGCTGGCTTTCCGTTTTTAAGTTGAACGGTGCCGAGATATTCAGTCCGGTTTTCACCCCGAGGGCATATCCTTCGTCACCAGTCAGTCCGGACGTTATCTTGAATTCGAGATCGTCCTTCACGTTGCAGAAGTCTTCGTCGGTGTCGCTTGCGTATATGATGTCGTTGTCTTCGAGCGACTCGTAGTTGTCGTTGTCGCTGTACAGCTTCATCTCGAAATTCTTGATGCAGATATTCTCCACGTAGCTCAGAACAATCTCTTTGTCAAGTGGCTTGTATGTGCCGTTATCTTCCCATGGCGGCATTGATACGACGATTCCCGACGGTCCTGCTTCAGAACCTCCGATGCCGCTCGATCTTAAAGACCATGCCGGACAAAGGATAGTGAATTTCATCTTGCCCTGCAGACCGTTAGACTTGCCTATCGGAATGGCCATGCCTTCAGCGTCTATGTTCATGCCTACACTTATGTTGTTTTGTATACTGAACTCCGTGCCTACTATGTAGTCGTCAATCTTCGGGTCGAAGCCGATGGTGAACGACTGCGAGTAGTATTCCTTGTCGCTTCCGCACTCTTCCCTGGTCTTGTACGGCCTCCACGCATAGTCTTTCGGCGTGCCGTTGCCCGTGCCGGGAGTGTCGCCGTTAAAGAATGTCTGTCCGAGGTTCTTTTCTACGAGGCATTTTTCTCCTATCACAAGCATGCAGCACAAAACTCGAAACTTCGACACATCGTCGACCTTGCCTAAGTACATGTTTCTCTTCATCTGGCACTCTTTGAGCGTCTTTCCTGAGAACGGAATGAAGCCGTTGCCGATGGTCTTGTTGAGCATGGGGTACGAGAACGGAGTCTCTGCCTTGTAGAACTGATGAGAGTAATATTCCTTGCCGTCCGGGCCGGCTACAGTGTGCAGGTCGCTATCGCTGTATAATACGGTTTCTTTATAGGACGGGCACGAAAGTTCGCGTGTCGGTGTCAATGCGATACTCCCGGATATTACGAGGTAGTTCGTTGTGCTGTCGTCGGCTGGCGAGTAAACGCCAGGAGCGGCGTTGCTCTCGTATACGGCGCAGGGTATTCTCTCCATGAGTCCTTTACTCGTGATGCCCTGACTCGACTGTGCCTGTCCTACGCCGATCACAAGCCACGTTTCCATATCCAACTTGCCGGATATGGAATTGTTCTTTGCGTCCATCTTTTTCTCTACGGATCCGACCTTCAGAAGTGCCGTTCCACTGCCCTTGCCGATGGCGTCAGGTAGTACGTTCTGCCATTCGTTGTTGCCAGAGTAGGGGAAATACGATGTGCCGCCGGTAGTGCCGAGCACCGACTGCGGATAGAACGTCCACTTTCTGTTAGTCATTACCCTTATATACCAGTCTGTGACGTAAGCCTTGCCCCATTCCGAAGGCTTTTCTTCCCATGCCTTACAGAAGGCTTCTCGTGCCGTCCTTCCTTCGGCCGGAGAAGTGATCATTCTCATGTACTTCTGTTTCCCGGAGAAAGGCGAAGTCAGATCGTCTTCTTCAAGCGGACTGCTGATAAGGTTTTTCATGCTCGTTACATTGTCCTTCAGCACGAGTTTGTTGTAAGCCTCATCAATGTTTATCTGCGTTTCCGTGTCGGCCACGATGTCCGAACGCAGGGTTATCGCCTTGCGTTCGGACGCCTTAGTGTTCTCACTCAGCAGGTCTTTCCATTGTACGCTTGCATTCTTGCTGCTCAATGTTTCCCATGCGTATATGTAGAAGGCCTCACCGTCCTGGACAATATGGAGGTCGAGATAGCGCATTATTTCTTCGAGCACTGCGTCCTGCATCCATACGTCGTCTTCCTCGTCGCCGAGAAAGAGAAGCTCTGAGATTGAAATTTGCGAGAATACTGATGTAAGGTCGGTCTCGTCGCTGTCGAGAACCTTGCTGCTGTCGTAGTAGAGGCGTATGGGATGCTGTGCAGCGTTGCTGATAACAAGTGATTCCGTTGCGGCTGTAAGGATAGCAGAACAAATCTGCAGGAATGTTTTCTGCTCAGCGTTGTCCTTGATGGTTGTATATTCAACGCCCGGAGCGCCAACGTTGAGATAGCGTGAGTATTGCAGACTGGAGAGCACGTCGATGCAGTTCAGTTCTACCTCGTCGTACTCTTCATTGTAACCTTGCGAAAAAACAAGCGGCTCAATGAAGCCGGCAAAGACGATCTGCCCGTCACGCAGCACGTTCACTACAGTATTACGGCATGACTTGTTGTAAAAATCACTGATGAAGCTCCGGCAAAGGAGACGTACCGTGCAACTGTGACGCAGGAGATGGTCGAAAGTGTCGTTCATCTCGTCAGTTATCTCCACCGCGTCTTCCTGGAAGTATATGCCTCCGGCTTCCGTACCGATGATCTTCTCTTCGGTACGGTCGCCGTGCGACAATATCTCCACGGTGATAGTGTTGCCCTTCTGATTAACGAATTGTCCGTGTATGTACATAGTCGTGATTATGAAAGATTTGAGCGTCGGCCCGACTTGGCGGCTATCCTGCGCACATTACTTATTGTCTGCTCCAGCTCCGTGCCTCTCGTCTTGCCCTTGATGCCTATTTCGAGGCGTATGCCATCAATGCTCTGCCTGCTTGTCTGTGCTGTCTGCATGTCCGGCAGAGTTCTCTGTGTGAATATCGGCGGTGTATACCTCGGCGTGTTGATCATCTGGAAGAGACGAGCCTGCTGCCATTTGGTAAGGATCATCTCTCCACTGTTGACACGGGCGAACTTGCGGTCTCCGAAGGTGGAGCCTCCGCCGACTACGCCACCCGAGGCGAAGCCGTTGAGGTTTTTCATTGCAGAAATCATGGCGGCAAGCTGGGCTATGCCGGTAGCAGCAAAGCCTATCCAAGCCCAAGGGCCGAGCGTTGCAGCCTGTGCAGTCGCCGTAGCGAACCCCTCAGTCATTACCGCAATAGATTGCGCCAACACTCCTGCAACATTCAGCTCAGGCACTCCTATCGCATTACCGAGAGAAGAAAGACTGCTGCCCATTGCGCTGGCTGCTGAGCACGCTCCTTCCATTTTCTTTTTCGCATCGTCGATGTCACTTGTCTTGATGTCTATCTTCAGTGGCTTCAGTCCGAGCTGCGTCAGCTCTGCGTCCAGATCTTCGAGTTGTTTCATAGCCTCATCTTTGCCGATGATGCCTATCTCGAAGTCCGACTGGATGCGGCTTGCTTTCTGCTGCGCATTGCTGTAGCTCTGACGCTTGTCGGCGACGGAGCCTTGTTCGATGTATTCTGGTTCTACTTCGGCGGCGATAGAAACCTTGCCCTTTGTCGCTCTGTCTATCTCTGCCTGTATTTCTGCGATTTTTGCTGAGGCTTTGACTTTCGCCTCGATGGTTGCAGCCTCATCGAGACTGCGCTGTGCGTTCTGCAGTTGCTCTTGCAACTCTTCGATAGGTGTCTTGAAGTGCACCTCGATAGGCTTCATCCCGAGCGCAGAGAGCTGGTCGTTGATGTCGGCAATAGCTTTCTGCGCTGAGGCTTTGTCTATCAGTCCAGAGTCGTAGTCCTGGCGGATGTTGCCGATGCGCTGCTGTGCGTTGCTGTAGCTCTTGCGTTTATCGGCGGCGGATCCTGCCACGATATAGGTCGGCTCTGTGGCGGCTTCGATTGAAACCTTGCCCTTTGTCGCCTCGTCTATCTCTGCCTGTATCTTCTTCACCTTTGCGTCGGCTTCCACTCGCGCTTCTATGGACAGGGCGTTGTCCTTGGTCTTCTGAGCAGCAGACAGCTGCGCCTGCAGCTTTTCGATGTACGTTTTCGGCTCTACAGCGGAGGGTGTATTGGTGGTGTTGGCAGTATTGACAGCCGGGATATTGACAGCCTTTGCTGGGTCTTCTTTCTTTAATGTCTGCAAAGCATCTTTCGCCTCGTCGATTTCGGTGTTTACATCGTTGAGATCTCTTTTTAGTTTTTCAATATTGCCGTCGCCTCCATGTTTCAAGTCCGTGCCTACAGCTGCTATTCCTACGCGCTTTTTCTCTTCTTGTGCTGCATAGGGGCCGCTATCCCTAAAAGTTGGATCTTTCCGAAATTCAGCCGTAGCATCATTTATGGCTTTATCGACGGCTTTAGAGCGTTTTTTTAGATCGAGTTGTCGTTTATACAGTTCTACGAGTTTTGCGGCGTAAGCAGCAGCCTTCGCCCTTCGCTCAAATGACTCTACGATATTCTGCGTATTACCGCTGAAGGCATTTTCTGCGTCAGATAGACCGCTAATCTTCAGCCCGAGTTCTCCGAATGCGTCCTTGTTGTCTTTTATCCATTGCACTTTCTGCTGTTCGGTAGACAAAGACTTCCATCCCTCCTTGAGTTTGTCGTATTTCGACATAAGCTCCGAATAGGTAGACTTCAGTGTGCTGTCATAGGCATTCTTCACCTCGTCGGCTGCGCTGTTCATTTCCTTCATTGCTTCCGCCTGCTCGCTTGCTTTGTTTTTAGCCTCCGATGACTTCGAGCAGAATGCGCTTATTGCTTCCGTCAGGGCTACTACGGCTATGCCGACGCCCGTAGAAATAAGAAGTCCTTGCATTGCGAGCTTCAGGGTCGTCGCACTTACCGCTGCGCCTCGGAAGTTCGCCGACATTACGCGCACAATGGCGTTCATTCGTACAGAAGTGGCACTCCACATCACAGATGCGGCATTGCTCGCGATTGTGCGAACCTTTAAGACCAGATGTGCTTGCGCCAGCTTCTTTACGGCGGTTGATAGTGTCGTTATTGCGATAATGCCGCTGCCTACCTGCGCTGCCATATTAAGAACTGGCATTAGACTGTTCATTGCGGATGTTATTCCGTCGGTAAATTCGGCAAGCTTGTTTTTCATCATCTGAAAACTCGCTGCACCGCTATTGCTCATAGTCAAGAAGGCCTCATCAATAGTGCCTGCGCTATCCTTCATCGAGGAGATATTTTCATTGAATTTGTCTGCAAGCTGTCCTGTCAGAGGGCCGATAGCACGCAGGCTTTCTGCCGAACCGAATAGCTTTCCGTATATCTCCTGCTCCAACATTCCGCTCTTTTGCGCGTACTGCTTTACGTTCTTGTCGAGATCGGCCAGGAAGTTCTGCAGGCCGCCAGCTGCTTTGATGGATGCAGCGTTGAACGATATACCCATCTGCTCTGCCATCTTGCTTGCTTCGCTCGAAGGCTTTACAAGTGCGGTGAATACAGCTGCGAGTTGCGTTGATACCTCGGCGGTATTGCCGCTCACTCCTGTAAGCGTAGAGAATGTCGCCATGAGTTCGTCTATGCTGACACCCAGCGTTGCAGCATTGCCAGTCACTCTCGGAAGGGCCTGTGCCAGCTGCTCAAAAGAGGTTACGCCATTCTTAGCGGTAAGCTGTATCTTATCCTGTATATCTCCCGCAGCATCCCATGAAAGACCGTAATTCTTTATGACAGTAGAGGTTACTTTAACAGTCTCGCCGAGGTCCGCGATACCTCCGACGGAGGCTCTGGCCGATTTCTGAAGAAATTTTATCCAGTTGTCTTCAGGCACACTGTTGCTTATTACTTGATATAGTCCATTTGCAAGTTCTTCGCGTGCCACCGGCACTGCCTTGGCAAGTCCGGCTACTTGATCCTTGAGTTTTGCAAAATCTTCACCATTCTTACCCGCCATTGTATTCGCAGCGTTCATGGCGGCACCAAAACTGCGACTTTCTTCTGTGAGGTCGTTAAAGGTCGAAGATACGTTCCTTAAAACTTCAAAACCCTGGTTGAAGGATATAAGAGCGTCTCTCATATCAGAAGCGGCTGATCTTATGCGGGAGATACTTTTCTGCATCTCGTTCAAATCCGACGTTGCAGTAACGACCTGTTCCTTCCCGTCTACGGTGAGTTTTATGTTAAATTTTATCTCCTTTGCCATAAATGCTTATAAATAAAGGGTGTATGTTAATATAAATTTAGTATCTTTGCCATTGTAACATAAAATCATTATGAATATGAAAAACAACGAAGAAAGCTCAGATAGAGAAAAGCGATGGCAGCGTTGGTCTGCAGTGACGTTCTTTTCCTTGATTGCCTGGGTAATATCGGCGATTATCCTTGTTGCCACTGATTACGATTCGTCGACGGCTCTCGGCGCGTTCTTGGTTACTTGCGTAGTCTTCTGGGTTGGTTTTACCGCTCTCTTGCTCCTTTCCGCAAAAGAGCCTTGGATCTAACTTTTCTTTACCTTGTTCAAAAGTGCTTCAAATCTTCGCTTCGCCTCTTCCTTCGATACAGCCGGTGCTTTCCGCATCGGCTTTTTCTTTTCCCATGGGAACGGGAGTACTTTCTGCGGCGTCAGGTTGCCCTTTGCGTGCGGCTGCAGGGATATTGTTGCCATCATGCGCATACACTCCCATCTGTCCCGAAGCTGTGCCTCCTGCTGCTCGTTCCAGGCTCTGTAGATATGGTCGAACTCCTCGGGCGTGAAGCCGCAAAAATCAGAATAGGGGATGCCGATGTTGCCAACGGCTATCCCCAGCAGCTCAAGTATTTCTAACTTTTTTTTTCAGCCGAAGCCTCAACGCCTGCAGCGTCGCCGTTGATAGCCTCCGTCCATGCGGCGACATCGTCAAGCGTCACGCTGTCGGCAAAGTCCATGAGCGAAAGACCGAACTCCACGCCGTCATGCTTACACGCCGATGCTATACAGCAGAACAGGTATGTACACATGTCCGTCACGTCGTTCGAGATGTCGGACACCTCCTTTCCCGTTTCCATTTTGAAGCGGAGCATAGCCCCCATAGTCTGTCTACAGGGGTATGCCTTGCCGTTGATTGTAATTTCTACTTTTTTCATGTCTCTGCGCTTTATTTTGAAACTACAGTCGAGCCTGCCTTGCCCGGGTAAACCTCAGGCTCGCCGTCGTTCTCCAGCGAGAGGCTGTAGGTCGCGTCGTCAGTCGCCGGCGAGGTCTCCTCGATCGAGGCGATAACAAATTTACCCTTGACATAAGGCTTTGTGTCTTCGCCACGCTTGAAGGCCTCGACATCCACGCTCTGGCCCTTTCCCCATGCAGGTGTAAGCTGTTCGTAGCCGTTCTCGGTCTCGTTGTAGAAACGGAAGCCCTCCGCACTGATGGAGATTGAGAGTCCTGTGACGCCCTTACCCTTCCACAGGCCGCTGCCCTTGGCGGCGGTCGCTACAGGCTTCACTGCGCGGTCTTTTGTCTCCGAGTTGAACGTGAGTGTGTGTGTAGAGCAGTGGCCTACGGCCTTGCCGTCTACTTTCAGCAGAATATCACTGCCGTTGATATAATTACCTGTTTCTGGCATAACTATAAGTTTTTAATGGTTAAATCTTCACTTGGAATACAAGCTGCTGCACGTAGGCATCATCTTCATAACCTTCCTCACTATCGACGAGAATGCAACTGCGCATACGGATGCCGTCGAGTTCGCCTTGTCTGTAATCGAGCGCTGCACGTGCAGCCTCTGCAAGTTCTACGCCTTCGGCATACTGCGCCGTGTAGCACACCACCTCCATCGTGACGGTGTCTGCACCCGGCATGCCCGATTTCGTTGGGTTGTGCGCCAGCGCTGCACGTCTGTACAGAATGTAAGGAAGCTGCGCCGTATCCGTCGCTACGGGGAACACCTTGTTTGTCTTCGCCTTCACTTCCTCGTCAGAGAGGAGCATATTGCGTATGATGGCGCCAGCGCTGAGAGATGTCTTCTTTGTCATTGCTTGTCTTTTTAGATGAGTCCTTGTTTTCTCGCCGCCCTTTCGATGTTGTCCTGGAGGTTGTTGAAGAGGTTTGTCTCCACGCTGTCAGCGGTCTGCTGCTCTGTCTTGGCGAGGAAAGCGTAACGCTTCATCTTGCCGCGATTCGCACCGCCTCGTACGTATTGCCGTATCTTCTTGCCCGTAAAACGGCTCTTGCCGAAGAACGAAGAAATTCGTCTTCCTGCCTTGCGATACCTGGTTCCGTCCTCGGCCCACATCAGCACAGGCTTTTCCTTGCTCTGCCGGTTCAGGTGTATGCCCTTGCGTTTGCCGTGCGGTTTCACGCTCACCATGAAGCCCAGGCCGTAGCGGTCGGGATAGGTCCGCACGTAGATGCCGCTTGACAGACTGCGCTTGGTGCCCTTGCCTATGCCGCTGCTGCCGAGGTTGGCTACGGCGGCTTTCTTCAGTCGGTTGCCTTCGCGGCGCATGGCGCCCTTCATGGCCTTTCGCTGTGTCTTCACGTCGAGCGCCTTGTAGACGTCGAGGAACGGCCTTTTGATGTCACTGACGGTTTGGTTCATAGGACTTGCTATTCGTTCACTCGTTCGCAGATCAATGTCTTCATGCCTCGGTCGAGGTTCGGTATGATCGCCACCACGGTATACAGATAACCGCCGAGCTGCTGCACTCGCCAGTTCTCTTCTACCTGGTGCGCGTCACGGATGTTGTACTCAGCCCGATAGTCGGGGAAGTGTTCTCCGACCTCTTCGCTGCGGTTGCCGCTCTGCTTTACCCGCTGTGCTCTCACCGTTCTCTGCAGCTCGTAGGCGTTGGCCTCTTCGCCGTAGGCGTTGGCTGTAGCAACTGGTTTGAGCAGCTGTATTCTGTACTTCATTTCTCCTGCTCTCATACCAGTTTTCGATAAGGCTTAATCAATGACTGCAACGAATCGGGCACGGCGTGCATCTGAACGCTGCTCACGCTCTCACGCTGGTTGTACCAATGAGCACCGAGCATCATCGCCGCATGCACGATGGGCGTCGGTAGATTGCCGTCACCCATTTCCAGAAGTTCTTCGAGCGGTCTGTTGGTCGCCGTAACAACGGCCATCTCCGCCGTGTCGAGTATATGAGCAAGATACTCGTCATCGTCGGCGAAGTCGTCAGCTCTCACGTGTTTCTTGAATAGTGCCAAATCCGTTATAGCCATGATTGATGTTTTTATTAGATATACGAACGTTCAAAATTACACAGCCTTAGCAACCTTGCCGAGCGCGAAGGCCTCCGGGCGTACGGTAATAGTAGCGTAGTCTGCATTGAGAACGAAGTCCACTGCGTCCTTGCGTGCCTTGCTGTACGGGTCAACGATAAAGCGAATATCGCCGAAGAGACCCATCGGCTGGTATCTCCAGTCGCCGAGACCGATGAACTCCGTGCCGTCGGTGTCGCGGATCTCGTTGCTGGTGTATACCGGGAGGCCGCAGAGCACGCCGTTCTGAATCATCGGCACGTAGATACCCTTCTCGTTGACAGGCGTACCTTCGAGGATGGCTGCCATGCTCTTTGTCATTACCCAGCAAGCGTTCGAGCCTTCGATGCCGGTCTCGAACATCTTCGCCTTCATGCCGTTGAGTTCCTTGAAGGTAGGCACAGCAGACAGCGTAGTAGCCTTGGCCTTCAGGGCTACGAACGGACCTGTGAGCTTTGTCGAGGCGTTCAACTTGTTGGTGCTGCAGATTACCTTGTTGAGGAGGCGACGGAGGGCGAGTGGCATGATTTCACGCACAATCATCTCCAGGATGCCCTGCGACTGGTTGAGCGACTGGTTGGTTACCGGGATAGCGATACCGATGCGCTCCGGTGTTGCTCTCAGCTTGCTCAGTTTAATCTTCTTGTCGGTGAGTTCTACACCCTCACCGGCAAGCTCAGCGTCTACGTTCTCGTAGAGCGGCCATACATAATCGCCTGCGAGGCCCGTAGGCATAGGCAGACCTACCTTGTCGAGGATAAAGCCTTCCTGCAGCGGACGCATAATCTCCTGTACGTTGAGAGGTACGATGCCGCCGTTGTTCACGTCAGACACCATCATCATGTCTCGCACAAGAAGAATCTCCGTGCGCTGGCCCTGTGCGCTGTTCTCGCGGATCATGCGTGTAGCCTCCTCGATGGCGTTCGGATTCTCGCGGAGGTGCTCGGCTGCTGCTGCCTGCATCTTCATCTGCAGAATCTGGTTCTCACGGGTAAGCGCCTCGAACTCGGCGTTCTCCGCCTCGTTGCGCTCACGCTGCTCCTTCTCGCAAGCGTCCGCAATCTCTGTGATGCGGTCGCAGTTCGCCTGATACTTGTTTACAAGCTCGCGAACGATAATGTTGTTCTTTGGTTTCGTCATATAACTACTGATTTATGATTAGAAAATTCGTTTTTGTGCTGCCTGGCGCATTTCGCGCAGCTGCTTGTCTGCCTCCTCGTTCTTCTTTTTCGCCGGAGCTTGGCGCAGATCGTCGCGCAGCTTGTCGGTAAGCTCTCGCGCCTCTACGCTTGTGTCGGGGTAGTACGGGTTGGCGGCAAGCGTGAAGTCGTAGATGCCGAGAATGCTCTTTACGGTGTATGTGATGTTTACCGTGCCGTTCGGCGCCGTCTCGCTGGTACGCTCCACGAAGTCGCGGTTGTAGTAGCGGGTCGAGAAGGCGAAGCTGCAACCCTTGATGTCGCCGCGGCGCACAAGTTCGAGCGCCTTGTCGCCGTCTACGGTGTTCGGTGCATCAAACTCGAAGGCCACGCCCTTGTCGTCAATAGAGTAGGTGAGCGTTCCTTCTCCCTTGTCGCTTCTCGCAAGAAGCAGGTGGTTGTCATGGAACATCGTCATCTTGATGTCCTGGCTGTCAAGAAACTCTTGACTGACAGCGCCCGGGGCTATCATCTCCCGGGCTTCGCTGTCATCGTCGCTCCACAGGGGCTCTGACGGAGTATTGAAAAGTATTGCGTACCCCGTGATGGTGCGGCTCGGGGCTTCGCCCTCTGCCGCCTCCCTCACATGCAACATATTCGGGGTACTTAAACAACGCTTAATGATCTTGTTGGTATCTTCTGTCTTTTTCATATCGTATGGGGGTTTGTTACTGGATATTATTGCCGAAGGAGCCCTCGTTGATGTCCTTCAGGTTCGCCGATACGAGCACCTTGTCTCCGCCTGCCACCGGCGGCTTGTTCTCTTCCTTACGCCAGTCGTTCACTGTGTAGATGCCTGCTGCGATGGTGTTCGCCTGATACTTCACCCTGCTGTCGAGGTCGCAGGCGTACAGACCTCTGCGGTCGAACTGGAACTTGCGTTTGCAGCACAGCGACGGAGCGACGAGCTTTCGCAGCATCTCGTTTTCTATGTTGCGCAGCAGAGGGTTGAGCGTGTTGGAGAGGAACGCCACGTTCGCCATCTCGGCACTCTTGTAGTTGTTGCTGGTGTCGTCGAACACGAAAGACGGGTGCACGCCGAAGAAGCGACAAATGTCTCGTATCGTAAATTTGCGACTCTCTAAAAACTGCATATCCGTTGACGAGAGCGAAATCTGTTTGAAGTCCACCTGTCCCGGGAGACTCACGATCCGCTCGCCGCCCTGGAACTTGCCGTCAATGCTTTCGGCTGTGCTCTCCAGCTGTGCGTCCTGGTACTCGCCGAAGCCTGTCACCGACTTGTCGTTTGTCACAAGTCCTCTCACGTTACCGCCGTTGGCGAAGCGTTTCAGCGTCTCACGGTCGCCCGTAAGCGCTATGTCGAGAGTCTGACGTGCGTATTGCAGCACGCTGATGCCAGTCTTTCCGTCTGCGCTGTGTCCTTTGATGTGTATGATGTCCTGCTCTCTGTAGCAGCCGTACACACCATTAATCATGTCGGTGACGTTGTATGTGTCGCGCAGGACATCGTGCGACACCGTGCCGCGTCCGCAGAGTACGAGTCGGTCTATCTCCAGCGTCGCCGTGTTGTATACTGGCACGATGTAGGCGTTACCATCAAGCAGTACGTGCTCTACGGTCTCCTTCCAGAAGTCGAACGCTGATTTTGTGAAGTCGGGCTGCACGTCAAGCAGGTAGTGGAGGCGGCTTGTCTTGTCCTCTACGAAGATGCCGTCCTTCAGTCTCATGTATAGAAGCGGAAGGTTGGCGACGCTCTCGCTGAGCAGCTTCACGCATCGGTACACTGTTGCAACGGACATGGCTGTAGCTCCCGATCCGTAGCCGAAGAAGCCTGTGTAGTCTCCGGCGATGGTCGTTTTGCTTCCGGATTCTTCCTTCTTGCCCGATTCTCCTCTAAAAAAATTCGTTATGTTTTGCCAAAATCCCATGTATGTGTGCCTTTTTATCCTCAAAGATACAGCTACTATAGTAGCTTTTAAAATGGCAAATGGCGCATTTGGGTGCATTGTGGTACATTGTGGCGCAATTATTAGTTTGTTAAGTTTTGTTTACAATCGTAAACATTTAGAAAGTAGCATAGAATTTCAGTTCTTTCCAATATTTAAAGAACTGGAAAGCTTTATAGCGAGTGCCTATGATACAAAAAGCCCTCGATGCGTCACGCACCGAGGCTTAAAGCGCGATAAAACTATTGCTATAATGCCAAGCTCATAGCGTTTAGTTTTGTTGACATATCGTTGAGGGCAAAGCGTAAGGTCTTTAGCTCTTCGTCTGTAAACTGAGACGGTTTGCCATTGACGATGTTGCCGTTGAGTTTGTGAGCGAGCCATGAGCGCGACTTCTTGAAGTAGGTCTTGGCCATGTATGCCATTGAGACCATATCGGTAATCTCGCCAAGGCGTTCAGCCATGCGCTGTACCTGCACGTCTTCTGCTGTGTCCTTAATGAGAGACTCCAGAGCTTCAGTGAAGGCCTGCTCGTTCTCACTTCTTAGAGCGTTCATTTCAGCGCCCACGGCTGCACGCTCCTCGTCGGTCGTTGCCAAACGTTTGCGCTCGGCAAGAGCCTTAATCTTAGTCTTGTAATCTGTCATAATGTATATTGTTTGAAATAATCCTCAAAACTCCCCCTCCCATTTAAGGGAGAGTAGTCTTTTCAGTCATTTTTGATGTAAAAAAGCCCCGGAACCGAAGTTCCGAGGCTGGTGTCAAAATAAAAGTTATTACAACTTGTCAGCCGTCATTCTCAGACGGTTTGCTATATCCACAAGCGCACCCTAAAGACGTTCGCGATCGATGTCGCTGAAGTTGTCGGGCTTGCCGTTGTTGCGTCCGCTGAACTTATGATAAAGCCAGCTGCGGGATTTTCCAAAATAGTTCTGTGCGAGATAAGCCCAATTAATGTCCTCGTACACGTCATTGAGTACCTGACGCACTGTTGTCTGCTGATTTACGATTGCGTATTCCATATTTATATCGTTTTATGCCCTCCCCCGAGAGGGTAGTGCATTTGTTAAATATTATCAGCGGCGTGTCGTATGCGGTTGCTCAAGTCGATAAGTGCGCCACGCATCTGCTCAGCCTCACTCTCGTTGAAACCGCCTTTGCCACCGTTGCCGTCAATGCCGTCCATCTTGTGATAGAACCATGACGACGACTTCTGAAAGTAAGTGTTGGCAAAGTCACGCCACGACACTGCCATCATAATGTCTGCCACTTTCTTCTTCATGTCGGTAATCAAAACCGGCTGTACCATTACTGTCTCCATCTCATTTTTGTTTTAAAGGTTGTCTTTATACTCTTTATCTTTAACCCCTCCCCGAAGGGAGGGGGAATTGTTGTTCAATCTGGCTGCTTGATAAGATTGTCGAACAGCTCTTGTGCGTACCATAGCAGTTGCGGATAACCATCGGGGTAGGACTTGTTGTAGCTCCGAACTGCTTCGAGGAGCTCCCTTTCTTCGGGAGTCACCTCCATTTTTTCTAATTTACTCATTTGTATTACCTTTATTTTAACAATGCAAAGGTACTACAAATTTTTGTATTATACAAGTATTTACTACACTTTTTTGTAGTAATATAACAGAAAAAATTTAAGTCTTGGGTGTCCGTTTATTTTCAACAAAGATTTAATAAAAAACCGCCGACGCATCACGCGCCAGCGGCTCCGAAACTAATCAACAAAAATGTAAACAACTGCTTATATACGTAGCTCTTCTAAAAATGTTATCTGCTCAGTGTTCTGAACACCTTGTTGACGACGTTGCGCTTTTGCGTTTCATCGGGGTGCACATACAAATTGAGCGTTGTCGCTATGTCGGCGTGTCCTAACAGCACACTTACGGTCTTGTAGTCGCACTTGCTCTCGATGCAGCGGGTCGCGAACGTGTGGCGCAGGTCATGGTATCTGATATGCGGCATACCGATTTTCTCCATGAACCTGTAGAAAAAGTTGCGGTAAGTCCGTGGTTCCGTAGGCTTCTCGGCGTTGGTTAGAACATAGAAGTTCTCGTTGACGACCTTCTTTAAGGGCTTCACCATAGACAGCAGCTCTTTGCATATAGGGACGTCACGGAGGGCGTTTGTGGTTTTAGGTTCGCTTAAAATAATCTTGGTGAAGTTCTTCTCGCCATTCAGTACATATATACGCTCCACTGTGCGCCGTACACTTAAAACGCCGCGGTCGCAGTCAATATCCTCCCATTTCAGACCGCAAACTTCGCCGATACGCAATCCTGCCGTAAGACTGATGTATATGCCGAGGCTGTAGAACGTAAAGTGTTCTTTTATGTAATCAAGAATCTTCTTGTGTTCTGACACCGTCAATATGCTAATCTCAATCTTTTTTTTAGTGGAGGTAGGAAATACAGCCTTCCAATCGTGATATAGCATCCATCCTTTACCGGAGGCGAATTTCATAATCATTTTCAACACCACCAGACGATCTTTTATTGTATGCTTTGCCAATCCTGCCGTTACGCTATCTAATATATATTCTTGAACTATAACCTCGGTCAAATCATCGCATTCGCCAAACGCTGGCAGTATGCTGTTTTTTATTGCCAGCGTATAGGCAGCCATCGTGGACTCCTTCACATAAGGTCGTTTGTATTCCATCCATATAGGTATTATATCTTTTACGAGCATCTTTCTTGAATCTTTAGTGTTCCACAATATGTTCTCCAGGTTTCGCCAGTACGACGTCGCTGAATGCGAGCGTATCGTCATGCTGATTCAGAAGTATGTACCGAGCCTTGACGCTGCGCTCAAGCACGTCACCATGGTAAACGTAGCCCATAATGCCGCGGATGCTCAGGTTGAGCAACAGCAGCGGAACGGAGCGGTCGGAAAGCTCCCACACCGTTATCATGTGCCGTGAGGGGAAGTGTTCCCACGGCGCAACACGCCGACACTGCTCCCACCATGCGCTTATTATCAGTCCACCGGTACCCGCCGTCGGCTCGTGTATGGTTCCTATTGTTGGCACGGCTATCTTCGCCACAAGCTCCGACACCTCCCACGGCGTGAAGTCCTGTTTCTGTTTCTTGCGCTGTGCAAACTCCTCTTCATACAGCTGGCGAAACCAGTCGTAGCTCATGTCATGGCGGTTGACATCGAGCAGCTCTGCGTAGATAGCGTCCCTGCGGGCCTTGTCGCCCATAATAACATCCATGGCGACTTGAGGCAAGTCCATGATGTCTTCAATGCCGAATATTCGGCAACATTCTTCTTTTGTCATAATTACGTTGTTTATTGTTGCATGTTTTCGTTGTTTTATCTTTCGTAAGTGTACATCAGTCCGAGCGTCATCAGCATGGTTATGGTACCGTCTATCTTGCGGTACTGCGACAGCTTCAGCGGCTTCTTGTTCTCCAGGTTGTCGGTGTCGAGCACGCAGTTTGAGAGGCAGAAGGTGTTTATGGGGTTGTCGTTGAACACTATCTTCGGCGGATCATTCCACGCCAGCATCTCGAAAGACTCCACCGGGAGGTTGAAGCTGCCGTATGTCTGGCTGTACGGCGTGAGCACGTTGCGGGCACCTACCGACGAGAGGATGCTCGTCAAGTCCTGCGCCTTGTACTTGTCGTAGCCGATACGTATGATGTTAACCTTTTTGGATCGGCGCAGAATGTCTTCCGCTATCTGCGCCACGTCTATCTTCTGTCCCTTGCAGAACTGGAGGTGTCCTTGGGCGTGCCATGAGCGGTAGAGCTGCTCGTTGGGGTGTCCTTTCAGTGCTCCTTCCGGGAAGTAGTAGTCGGTATGGCAGTAGAACTTCTTCGACTCCGTTGAGTAGATCGTATAAGACACGGCACTGAAATCATCATGTATCGAGAGGTCGAACGCTACGGCGCAGTCGGGATGCCCTGCAACGTTGTCTATGTCGAACTTGCCGAGCAGGTCGTTCGCCTTCTCGTAGGTGAACCACGTCTTCTCGTCGCTCACGCAGAAGATGTTCAGCAGCTTTGTGCGGAAGGCAAGCATGTTTTCTGCAGACAGCTGTGCATTCTCGTACTCCCGTTCGTAGTAGTCGGGCTGCACCGTTATGCCGAGATGAGGCTGCACCTTCGCCCATGTCGCAGGGTCGCTCTCGTCGTCGTCGACATCCGGCATGAAGATGGATGCAAACATAGTATCGTTCGACTTCTCTCCTCGCAGCACCGCCATCACACCATCGAGCTCTCCCTTGAACGGCCCATCCACCACCTCGCTCGCTGTAGTGATCACTATCACGAGCGGTTCTCGTCGCGGACCCATTGAGGTAGTAAGCACGTTCTTCAGGTCTGCGCCGTTCTTGCCTGCCGTGTTGCGTGCCTGCGCATACTCGTCCATGATTACGAGCGAGGCGTACAGGCCGTCTTTCGTCTTGGCGTTGGCGGTGAGACACTGGATAAGGCTGTCGCGCCCACGGTCGAGAAACGTTATCTTCTCGCGGTTCACTCGGAAGTGGCGTCCGCCTGCATCGAGATCAAACATTATGGCTCGTATCTCGTCGAAGCATATCTTCGCCTGGTCGTAGCTATTGGCTCCTACGTAAGCCTGTGCGTTGTTGTCGCCGAAGAGCATGTCGTATACGGCGAGGGCAGCACTGGAGGTCGTCTTCGAGAACTTTCGGGGCACGAAGAGATATACGGAGCGTATCAGTCGCCGTCCGTCTGGCTTTACGAAGCCGAAGATGTTGGCGAACTGGAAAGCCTGCACCGGCGTCAGCTTGTAGCGTGTGCGTCCGTTGATGCCGCTGAAGCGCAGTGCCTGGTAGAAGCGAAAGAAGTGCTTTACACGCTTCGGGCTCCATTCGTAGCGGTCGAGCATACGGAAGAAGCGTTTCACTGCCAGCAGCTCGTAGAGGTTGTGCCGTTCCGGGTTGTCTATCACGCCGTACACGTAGTCGCCGATGCGCCGGTCTGTCTCGACAAGCGCACAGCGATAGCGGGTAGGGTAGGCATCCCTGTCTCTCTGCAGCCATGCCGCCGTGTCTGCTTTCAGGCTCCGTAGTCTTACTTTCTCCTCTTCCGTCATTCGTCGCCCTCCTTCATTGCCTTCATGAACTCGTCGAGCGTGTCGTCTTCAGTCCTGCGTTCCTTGCCGTCGTTGTTCATGCCCAGAGCACGGAGGGCACGCTGCGCCAGGCTCGCCACGTTGAGATACAGCTTCTCTTTCGGGTTTACCGTGTGTCGTTCGTTGCCCTCTCGGCTGTACTCTACGTTCACGGAGCTGTAGCCATCCCGGAGCATTTCTTCATTGAGCACTTCCGCTCTGACAAGCAGCTGCGCCGTCAGCTCTACCTGATAGGTCAGCTCAGCGGTGTACTTGCCCTGGCTCTTCAGCAGCTTTATGATGTAGTCCTTTTTGTTCTTCACCCTACGCTCTATGCGTCGGCGCTCCTTTGCGTCGGCGGGATTAGGTAGGATAGGCTCCGCCGATGGCGCAAAGTCTTTCTGCGCCTTGTCGCTGTAGCCTCGTTTCTTGCCCTTGGTCTTCAGGTAGAATATTATCGCCGTGGTGTCGTTGGCGTTGATGAGCTGCATCAGTTTGCTCTCCACGAAGTCCGTCTGCGTCTCGGCTATCTCGTCCACCTTCTCCTTGAATCCGGGGTCGCTGTTGTACCATCGGTAGTAGGTGCTGCGGCTTATGCTGACAGCCTCGCAGGCGACGGCTATAATGCCGTATCCTTGCATCAGGGCTTCCAAGAACTTTTGCTTTTTGTCTTCCATGCGTTTTTTATAGTGTGCCAAATGTCCTGTTTTAGGTCTTCAGCCCCCACGGCTCGAAATTTTTCTTGCGCGTGGAAAAAGGGCCGGGCGAGGTTTAGAAGGGGTGCACCCCCTTTTAAAAAACCACCCCCGGGGGGCTACCCCATGAACCTGTCCTTGAAGCGGAGAAGGTGGGCCTCCGCTCTTTCCTTCGCCTGCTTCTTTCCGCATCTTCCCATCTCCGTGTGCGTCTTCACGTGACACTCATGGCAGAGTGCCCGCAGGTTGTGAGGGTCGAACATCAGCTGCTCCTTCTCCCTCAACGTGAGACCTTCTTCCACCGGGCGTATGTGATGCACCTCGGTAGCCGGAGCGAGCCTGCCTTCTTCCCTGCACCTCTCGCACAGCGGAAAGGCTGTCAGCTTTGCGCGTCTCAGCCTTACCCATTGTGCGGTGTGTATGAGTTTTCTGTAGTCCTTGTCCTTTGCCATTTTGGGTAGGTTTAAAGATGATCGTCACGAGTAGAGACTGCGCCAGCACCTCAGTATCTGCCTTCCAGTGGTCACCGGCCTGCCGTTGGCTTGCCTTCTGCGGAAGGTTATCAGTCCTTTGGCTGCGTAGCGCTTGATAGTATGACGGTCCACATGCAGGGCTGCAGCTGCTTTGCTTACGGTGTAGAGGCCGTCAAGCTCTACATCTGGGCGAGTCGTTATCATATCCTTGTGTGTTTATACTTTAACCGGGAACCCGGCGTACACCCATGCCAGCAGGCATGCGTCTCTCTGATCCTGGTTCATTCTTGGCAGGCGGTTCGTCACGCCTACCGACTTCTGAAGCTCAGCCTGCGTTATCTTTCCGTCCTTGCCTTTCCATACCTTGCGCATAGGCTTCGCTACCGTGCACGGTATGTCGAGATGGCTGCACATTTCCTCGATGAGAATGCCCGTCTGGTGGTTCATTCCCGTGCGTCTTCCGAGCTCGGCGGCTTTCTGCATCGTCATGTATCCGCCTCCGAGATGCCAGTTAGATCTGACGAGCCAGCCTCCCTCCAGCACCACGAGCACTTTGCCGGGGTTCATGTCTCGCGTCATGGTGAGATAGTCGATGAGGTTAGGAAAGGAGAACTTCATGGGCGTCACGCTTCTGCTTGTGCGGTAGACCACGCCTACGCCGCTCTCGTCTACGTCGGGGTCTATGCCGATTATTATATCCGGCTTGAACTGGTGGGGTATCTGTATAGCTTCTAACATGCAGCCTCCTTCTCTTCCTTGGTTCTCGTGTCGCGGTCCGGGTTCATATCGAGGGCATAGCTTGCCGCACGGTTATACATCTCGTGGTTGTCAAACTTGTTCTGCAGCACCTTCACTGCCAACTCCCACTCCTTGTTACCGTTGAGACAAACTTCGGGGTCGCTTGTCTGCCTGAAGAGCTCAGAGCAAGCCGTCTCCCATGTCTGGCGCACGGCGTTGAAGTCGCTGCGTCCGAAGGTTGCACGTATCGGCGTACCGCATTGCTCACGGAACTGATCCATTGCCTGGTCGTGCATATAGCAGCAGATCTCTATCACCGTCATAGCCGTGAGCATGTGAGCCTTCAGCCGATGATCGTCGACGTTCAGCCTCAACAGTTCTGCGTCTACCACGAAGAAGAGCTTCTGTATGTGCGGCCTCATCTCGTCGTACACGGCGTCCGTGGTGTCGAGCCACAGGCCGTAGGTCTCGCCTGCCTGGTGCTTAACATGTACGTTCCAGCGGTCGTATGCCGACAGAGCTTGCTTCACTCCCTTCTTCACTCCGTGACGCCAGTATTTCGTCTTGCTTAGCACCTCGTAGGCATCTACCATTGCTGACTGTGCGCAGTTGTATGCCGCTCCGCATATCACGAAGAAGAGCACCGAGCAGCGCGATATTCTTCTCTGCATCTCTTCCACTTGCTTTTCCGAGGCGAGCATCACACGATGGCCGACGGATCCTTGTATCAGCGTGTTCATAGGCTTCCGGCTTTAAGCCCCAGCTCCTTGGCGGTCTGGAGAAAGGTTATCAACTTGTCTTCCGACACTCTCGATGTTGTGTCGCGGCACACCGTCTCGCTGCCTATCACGTTGAAGTAGACGCGGTCGTTGCCTGTGTCGAGGTAGTATGTTTTCTGTTCCATGTCGTTTTTACTTGGTTTGTTGTTCTCTTGCTGTGTCCTGGCACGGAGGGCGCAGGGCGTGTTCTACGTATCTGCCGAGCTTTGTGCACCATGCTCCGTTGATGCAGCGTCTTGTGTGCTGGCAGGTCTTGCACTCGTCGTTCATGCCTGGTGCAGTAGCGGTTCCCATACGATGCCGAGTCTTTTGAGCGTGCCGTTACGCTCGTAGTTTTCGAGCGCTTTACGGGCACTGCTTTGCGGGTCGCGGTTAACGAGTCGCACCATGCCCTCGATGCGCTCCTTCAGTTCCCGTTCCTTGCCGCCGCTGTCCTGTTGAGCCTCAGCGATGGCTTCCGTCATGTCGCAGCCTGCGGACGCTGGCTTGTCTTTGCAGCCCTGCCTTGTGCGGCGTAGGGCGTTGTCGTAGTTGCCTTCGAGCGTCTTCACGAGGTTCTCCTGCGTCATCAGCCAGTCGAAGGTTGCCACCCAGTTTCTCGGGTTCTCTCCGTTGGCATAGCTGCTTGCTATTATCTTGTCGACGGCGAGCCTCAGCACGTTTATGTCGTTGTCGTATTCGGCGAGCCTTGCCCTTACGAGGGCCTTGCGGGCGTCTGTCAGCAGCGTCACACGGCGCACCAGGCTGCCTGTCTTCTCAGCCTGCTCGTTCCAGTAGGTTTCCAGCGCCACGCACTCGGCGTCAATCTCCACCCGTCTTCTCTGTGCCTCCGCTTCCTCACTTCCGCCAGAACTCTCTCCCGTGGGGGTGGGGGTGGGCGAGAGGGGCGAGAGGGCCGAAAAAGAAACGGCCGCTTGCGGACTTTCTTTTTCTTTTTCTTTCCCCCCTCTTTCTATAGAGGGGTTTGTTTTGTTTTGTTTAGTTTTGTTTAGTTTTGTTTTTATAGGTGAACATTCGTGCACGTTCGTGCTTTGCGGTGCACATTCGTGCACGTTCGTGCACGAATGTGCTGTTTTACCACATTCGTTCACATTCGTGCACGTTTGTGCTTTTCCTTCACGTTCGTGTTCCGCTGCGTTGTCTGCATCGTGTTCGTGTACGTTCGTGTACGTTTGTGCTTCTCGCTTCTTCTGCTCACGTTTCAGGGCTGTCTGCCTGTTGCGCTCGCACTTCGCCTCGTACTTGCCCTGTGCACGGTCTATGGCGTCGCGTATGAAGGCGAAAGCCATCTGCACCATCGGGTCAGCCTCAGCACTTATCTGCGCACCGTCTATCGCATAGGCGTATAGAGCGTCGAGAAGGTCGCCCTTCTGCTCCTGCGTCATCGTCTTGATTGCAGGGTATTGGGCGGTATATAGCATGAATCCTTCCATATCGTTGATGTTTTATTCGTAGAACAGAGTTTCAGAAAACAACCATGCCGTCCGTCTCCCGACGTGGGGCATGGTGCGTCCGGCACTGAAAAACACTCAAAACCTAACAAAAACCCGAGTGCCGGACTGCCTGAATTTTTTGGATTCTATTCTATTCAATTAATAACTTATTCCCGATTTAATAGGCGAAAGACTTCGCTCTCACTCTGGCTGGTGTAGCGGCGGCGTAACATGCCGGCACCGAGTTGTACAGCATCCAGTCGTCGAGGTCTTTGCGCTTGAAGTAGAGGAGCTTGCCGCCCTTGCTGCGGAAGTGGTTTATCTTGCGTGCCCTTACGAGCTCGTAGAGAAAGCCTATCTTTATGCCCATGTACTCGCTTGCCTCTGCCGTGTTATATACCGCTTTCGTGGCGAGGATGGTCGCCGTGCGTATTCTTTCGAGCTGCTCTATTATGTTGGCGCTCTCGTTGTTCTCCCGGTTCTCCATATCTATTCCTTTTCTAAGTCTGTGAGTTCTGATATACTTCCCTCGTCTTTCCACTTCATGTAGTAGTGGCAGAAAGCGAGTAGTGCTGCGAGGGATGCAGCCTTGCTTCCGAAGATCACTGCGGCGTACATGCCGAAGGACGTGTCGGTGCTTGGTACGACGATGAGTCCGATGATCATCACAGAAGCGAGTGCGAAGAGCACCCAGTATCTGTAGTTGCTTATTATTTGTTTCATATTGCGTTGTTTTTAGTTGTTAATCTTCCGTATTGTCGATACTTGGTGTCATTTCGTCGTCGGCGATCATGGCGAGGAGGAACTCCTTCTCGTCTACGCAGAGCTTGTAGCCGCCGTAGGAGTCTGCCTTATCGAGCAGCACCGGGATGCAGGCGTTTTTCGTTTCGCTCTGTTCTTTCGCCCACTTCTCGTTATCATCCACCCACTTCTCGTAGTCTCTTACCTTCTTTACGAGCTGTGCGAGGAGGTACATGTAGTTTCCTCGCTTCCAGTGCTCGCAGAACTCCTTCTTGTCGATGGTGTCTACGGTGTTGTATATCTGCTCTATCTCGTAGTATTCCTCAGGGGTCACTTGTAATCCCGTGAGTTCTTCAAATTCTTTCTGTTGCATGGTTGTATGTTTTTAGTCGTTTTTTAGTCGTTTTATTCTGTTTCTTTACTCGTCGGCTGCTTCCACCTTTAGTCCGTACCGTCTTGCCGTTGCTTCGCGCTTCATGGATCGCCGTGTCTGCTCGTCGTAGCATATAGTGTTCACTTCGCCCTCTATCGCAAAATAGTTGCAGTCCTTTATCATCATGTACTTGTGTATCGAAGCTCTGCGTGTGATGTTCTTGCACACTTTGAGCTTGGTCTGCTGCTTTTCGCCGGATATGATACGGAAGCGTTCCATCTTGCGCTGATGCCTCATGGTTTCCTCTGCCTTTTGTCTGCCTTGCACGTATTTGCGCCGTGTCATTCCTGGCTGCTGCCACGGCTTGAGTCCGGGCTTGTAGCCTGGCCACTCTTCGCGAGGCTTCACCTTTGTTTTCTTCCACATGATTTTGGCGCGCTCTGCATTCTCCTTGTAGACGCCGAGCTCCTTGCATTTTCGGGAGGCTTCCTTGAGATTGGCCCGGCGCATACGGCTTAGGTATCTCTTGTCCTTCTTCAGTCCGTACCTCCTGGCTATCCTGTAGAGGGTTCTTTCGGCGATGTCGATGCGCTGCATAATCTCCGGGTTTGGCGTATTCGGGAAATGCTGCACTATCCACGCCTCCTCTTCGGCTGTAAGCGTATGTAATTCACGCTTGCCTGCGAGCAGTGCATTGTGGTCTTTCTTCCAGCCCTGCTTTTTCGCTAAGGTACGGATGCCGTCGATGCTGACATCATAGCGAATGGCGAGGTGTCTGTTTGCCGTTATGGGATACTCGTCTTTGAGTCTTTCCACCTCATGCGGCGTGAGGTCTCTGTAGTTTCGCATATTCCTTTGAGTTTAGGGCGTCTTTACTAAAAGTGTGCGGTGGTTACGTTTTCCTTCGCTGCCATGCGTCCGCACCAGCATTCCGTTGTACGTTGTACGGCGGCTGCCATTGGCAAGCCTGACTACGTTCCGAGGCGCCTTTCGCGTATATTGTTCGTCTACCTGCAAGTTTCTGAACGTTCACGCCGTTAGGTTGCTATTCCGGGAGCTCCGTCCACCATGCCTTCTTGTCGTCAGGCACGTAGATGTTCTCAGGCACGCTTCTGTGTCCTACAGCCTTTATCCATTCCTTCGGTATCACGGCGTAGAACGGCTGGAAGCGCTTGCACGTCACTCCGACGTTCAGCAGCGGACGGTACTCGCCGTTGTACTTGTAGCATAAGTACTTGTGCGGCTTCGCCTGCTTCGGACCCTGGCACGTCACGGTGTAGCGGTTGCCTCTGTGCATCGCTGCGAGGGCGTGCGCGAAGTCGTCGTGTCCTGGTTGCGGCTCTGTTGTGCCGTCGTGATCGTAGAAGTAGCACGGATGGATGTCACGGCGTAGGTAGTACCAGAGGTAGTCGAGGTCTTCGGCGTACATGCCGAAGATGCTCTTGTACACTATCTCGCGCCAGACGTACTGTGCGCTCTGCGAGCTGCGCACGAGTCCTTCTATCACTGCGAAGAACTCCTTGCGGTCTAATTTCAGATTAATCATTCTCCGCCTCCTTTCCTTCAATATCGTCGGCACAGCCGATGGTTTTCTGTACAGGCTTCAGTCGGATGTTGCCTACAACGTCGCTCTTTCCCTCGAACTCGAAGCTGTATATTATGTCGCCCACGAACTCGCCCATCCTTACCGTCAGCTTGCGGCCTCTGCCTATGCGCTCGTTGATGTGCGAGACGTGAAGCTCGATGAAGGCGAGCAGGACTTCTTTCGTGATGTGCGGTGTGCGCTCGTCGTTGAACTCTACCAGCGTGTGCTTGAAGCACGCGAGGAACACGCCGAGCGCTTCCGTGCGGGTGTTTATCTTTCTCCAGAACGGGCTGTCGATGTAATATTGCTTTCTCATGTTATGCGTTGTTTTTGTTGCAAGTGGCGAAGCACGCCTCTGTATATTCGATAAATCTATTCAGGGTTTCCTCGGCTGATGGGCCGCCGGATTCTTCTATACTATCTGCAAGGAGTTTGAGACTTGCTGATAGGGCGGCAAGGAATACTATTCCTGGTTGTGGTAAATGTCTTGCTAAGACGTCTGTAATCTCTTTGGCTATCTCTTCGGCTTTTGCATTTAATTCTTCTTCTGTGTACTTTGCCATTGTTGCGTTGTTTTTAGTTGTTAATACTATATGTTGCTGTTAAATGTTTCGCTACACGGTGCGTGTTGCTGTTACGACTCCTTCGGTGCGGCT